>WBZR01004369.1_pt1 | contig 11637 bp, 11 predicted proteins | sample 5204231 | NCBI WGS metagenome assembly WBZR01 (sample SAMN12412403, study PRJNA552823) | activated sludge metagenome | isolation source: activated sludge from anammox sidestream of wastewater treatment plant... | place: USA: Virginia | collected 2017-08
TTGGAGTCCCGCCCCATCGGCGAGGACCCCCCTGGCGCAGGTGGTCCATGCGGCGAACTCGATCGGCCACATCCACGCAGCGATGATGGGGAAGCGATACGAGACCCCTACCATGGAAGAGGCGGACGCGGAGTTTTTGGCACTGGAGAGCACGATCACCCGGCGTGAGGACGCACTCGCAATGCTCGATGAAAAGAGCGAGGCCTACGTGCGATGGTTGGACGAGCTTCCGGCGGAGCGACTAAGTGATTCTGTGCCACTCCCGTTCGACCTTGGCGAGGCCCCGCTCGAGTTCATGCTCATGTTCCCGGCCTGGCACACGAACGACCACGCAGCGCAAATGGACTACATCCAGACGTGCTATGGCGATCGTTCGTGGAACTGAGTCGCTAGAATCCGTGGTGTTTGGATCCGTTCTCGTAGCGGTTGGCCTTCACGAAAGCAAGGGGCGCACGAGCCTTCCATGGCTCGCGCATCGGGACTCAAGCTGGCTTCCTCTCTCTCCGACGGGCAAGTAGCGCACCAAGGCCGACAGCAGGCCGGTCAATGTGACAGGGTCGGGAACCGCGGCCTGCGGGGAGCTACGCACAATTCGACTGGGTCACCGCGAGATCGGTGCCCACATCCTTCTTGCTCCCACGCCTCCTCCCGACAGAGGGCATCGAGTTCGTCTAGCCGCTGCAACCCCAGTTGGAGATCACCCGCGAACATACTTCCACAGCTCAAAGTGCTCAGGAACTGTAGGCGATCACGTTGTGGCATGTCGCTCGCAAGTAGCCGCTCGCCTTCTTCCAGGGCCGCGGCCATCGGTCGACGTGCCCCCGGGTAACGATCCGCGCCACGATGAGGCTCGGCTTTGCCCGCGGGCCTCCGCATGCAACTTCAAGAAGCCGCAGCGCCGCCTCGGGCCGACGCTCTACTTCGACCGTAATGGCAGGGCTACACGTTAGGCTATGCAGCGCCCCAGGGTCCTCGTTTGCGCAATGCTCGGCGAGGCGACGGGTCAGAGCTTCCTCCTCGCCACAAAAAAGAGCTTTGGCCAGGCATCCATGCCTTCTTACGGTCTCGGCGAGCTCGAGGGCTTCCGGGGAGAAGTAGTCTCGTTTTCCTTAAGGCGTGCTCGGGCTTTGGCCCAGTCTCTCAAGGTCGTCGTGGGGTCTCCCAATCGCGCGGTAGCGACGAGGGCGAGCTCCCAACGTTTCTCGTCGTGCGGGATGGGCTCCAAGCCCACCATTGCCGCCTCGAGTTGAACGTCCCATCGGTGGAGCTTGTCCGCGAGCTCGGCCAGACGGAGGAGCTTGCTGATCGCTTCGAGGTTCCACTCGAGGCACTCCGTCTCGGCCAAGGGCTCGGGCACACCGGATAGGAGAGTCAACCCAAGCGGCACCATTAACCCGTAGAGGGACTCCAACTCTTCGATCTCGGAACATGGTTGGGAGGGCCGTGACTGCTCGTGGACACTCCATGCGTCAACCTCAACCTCGCCAAGCGCGAACTGCACGACATCGTCCGTCACTGACAAGTAAGGAAAAGATCGGACCGCGAGAGCCCTAGCCGCAAGCGGTTCATCGCCGCCTTCCGCGCCACACTAGGGAACAAGGTCTCTACAATCTCCGAGCGGGCTTCGGAAAAAGGACCGCAAGGAGAGCCTTAGGAGATTTGGAGTCGCAGCGCGCCTCGACTCCGTTTACGAAGAGCTTGACCCTCCCGAGCAATTCGATCCGAACCGCCACGCTCCCGAGTGAACCATTTGCCAACCTCAAACCGGAACTCCGTTGCTCGGTGCTTTATTCCTTAGGGGCCCTGATCCTAAACGTCCAAACCTCTTGGGAACGCACGCCAGGGCGTTGCTCTCCGCTCGGGACGACCCAGCGATCTCGCCACTGGACAACGGGAGCGGTGACCCTCGGAGCTGGGGTCGCGCCGCTCTCGAGCCATCGGTCGCGATTTAGGTCGTAACGGAGAACAGTATTCGGGAATCCGGGGTGGTCTCTTGCGGGCTTACCCGCCCAAGAGCCATCATCGCCACCGAGCAGGAAGAGCCCGCGTGCCGTAGTCGGGGCCGGGGATGGGGCGGCGACGGAAGGCGAGGGAAGGTCGGGCATCCGAACCCAAGACCGGCCGCCAAACGCGTACGCGTCGCGAAGGTAGGTCCGCACGGCTTGACCGTTGCTGTCAGGCTTCAACGAGGCTCCTCCGATGACCCAGAACCGGCCCTGGCAAGAGGCTGCCGTTGCGAGGATCCTCCCATCTCCCGGAAGGGGGGGCAACTCGCGCCAGGCGGGATGCTTTGCCGATAGATCGAGTGCGAACACCTGGGCCGATGCCGTCGTGGAATCCGGCGACTCTTGCCCACCCGCAACGAACAACCTGCTACCCACGAGCGCACCGCAAGCATTGGCAACCGGCAAAGGGAGGGCTGGGAGGGGGGTGGTCACAATCCCTCCCTCGATAAACTCTACAGCGAAGGTCTCGGCGTAGTGTCGCTCGCGATCGGAACCCCCGACGCACACCATCCGTTCGCCGAAGGAAACCGAAACGCCGTAGGCGAGCTGCCGCGGAAGCAGCCCGACCTTCTGCCACTTCCCGGCCGCGCTCTGGAGGGCGTAGACCGTCCGATACCAAGCCTTAGCCCCCCCTTCCCACGGTCGCTTGAGCGGGAAGTTGGCCCCGCCCGCAACCAGGAGGGTACCGTGGCTCACGCCCGCAAAGGGGGCCGCGAACCCTTCGGGATCGGGAATGTCGGGCAACCGGCCCCAGTCGAGTGGGGTTTCGCCACCCGTTTGCGGCACAAGGAGGCTCCCAGCGAGCGCGCAGAGCGCCATCAGGGGGCTCATCGCGTCCCCCACTCGAAGAATCCGATCGCGTCGAGCTCGCTTCGGAGGGCTTCCTCTCCGCCAGGGGAGAGCCGCTTGTTCGGTAGGCGCGGCACACCGACGTCCACTCCCAAGAATCCCATGGTCGCTTTCGCCGCCGCAATATAGCCATAGGACGCGAGAGCGCCGATCAGCCGCACGGATCGTTCCTGTTCGCACCTTGCCGCCTCATTGTCGCCGCGCTCAAATGCGGCGATCAGGCGGTGGTAAACGGGGGCAGCGAAGTTGAAGCTGCTGCCGACGGCACCCTTAGCGCCTATGGCAAGCGCCCCAAGCATTGCTTCGTCCACCCCCCATGGGATATCAAGACCCGTCGCCAAGCACGCTAAGTACGCGGCCATATCGGTGTTCGTGTACTTGATCCCGGCCAAGTTGGGGATGTGCGCCGGTGCCTTCGCCAGGAAGTCCGGCATGGAAAAGGCGACGCCGGTCAGGGCCGGTATGTCGTAAAAGTAGAACGGCAATTCGGGCGAAGCGGACGCGATCTCGGAGCAACAGGAGATCAGTGTGTCCAGCGAGCTCGGTTTGAAGTACATCGGTGATAGTGCCGAGACCGCGACGGCTCCGTGCCCAGCCGCGTGCGAGGCCAAGGAACGTGCGTCGCGAACGCAGTTGGAACCCACGTGCACGACCACTTGGATCCCGTGGTGTGGGGCCGAAGCGACCCAAGCCTCCGTGAGTGTGAAGCGTTCCTCGAGGGAAAGCGAGTGGCTTTCTCCCGTGCTTCCGCCAACGAAGACGGTCTTGACCCCGACGGAGGCAAGATGAGCCGCCTGCCCCCCCACCGCCGCCACATTCAGCTCGCCGTATACAGTAAAGGGGGTATGAACGGCAGCGACGAGGCCGTGCAGTCGTAACTCGCTCATGCCCCTTGAAGCTCCGGTGTAAGCTCGGGCTTGGGCCGCACGAGCAAGATCAGAACCGCGTTCACTGCGACGAGCAGGGCCCCCACACCGAGGATCGTTTCGAATGCGGCGCCTCGGTCGTTCAGTTTTCCAACCGCGATATCTGCGAAGCCGCCGATGCTCACGCTGAGAAAGTTCATGATCCCGTACCCGGTGGCCCGCATCTCGGGTCGAGCCAATTGTGCAAGGATCGGCATATTGTTGCAGTCAAACAAGCCAAACCCGAGCCCGAACAGCGACAAGAACACGATCGCGACACCGAGGCTCGGCGAGTGCCCTAGCCCATACAGGGCAGGGATCAAGAGCGCCATCCCGATCGCGCTGACGAACGTTCGACCGCGCACGTTCCGCCTCACCCACCGATCCGACATCCAACCACCGAGGAACAGTCCACCGAAGCCCGCAAGGTTGACATAGAGTCCCGCCGACACCCCCGCTATCCCTTGGCTGATGTTGAACTGGTTCTTCAGCATGCTCGGCATCCAGTCCTTCATCATCCATCCAGGCATCGCGACGAGGGTGAAATAGACCGCAAGGACGAGGTAGGACGGGCTGGTCGCCAATGTGCGCAGGGTCGCCCACGGGCTGGGTCTTGGGCCTGCCGATTCCCCCCCGATGCGCGGTGGATCCTTGAGCAGGAAGAGCAAGGGTAGGGAATAAAGGACGCCAAGGATCCCCGTCACGGTGAAGGCAAACCTCCACCCGAGCGCGGGGGAATCTGCCACGAAGCCTGCGAAGCCCCCGAGGATGATGCCGAGATAGATTGCGGCCATGTGGATACTCACGGCGCGGGACTTCGTGGCCCCAGTGTGGTAGTCCACGATCAAGGCGAGCGCTGCGGGGATGTAGAGCGCCTCGCTGATACCCATGGCGGTCCGCGTCCACAGCAGGGTCTGATAGGAGTCGGCATGGCCTGTCCACCACGTGATCGCCGACCATACGAAGAGGCTGGAGCAGACGATCCAGCGCCGACTGAAGCGGTCCGCCAGATAGCCACCAATGGGGCTGAAGATCGCATAGACCCACTTGAACTGGGCGAGCATGATCCCCCAGTTCGTGTCCGACGCGATGTCCCGGATGTCGCCCATCACCGAGAACTTCATCGAGGCCAGCATCTGCCGGTCGAGGTAGTTCAGCAGAGCGACGGGAACGAGCAAGGCGACCACGAGCCACGCAGTCCGGATAGCAGAACGGCCGGTCTGAGAATCATGCATCGGCGAACCTAGCGAGCGAAGGTTACCCAAGCCCCCGGCCGCGGAGCAGTATGAATTAGAGGAGGGCTAGTCGAGCCGATACTCCTCGTCGCTCACCTTTTCGAGCCAATGGACCGCGGCACCGTCGAGCATCTCGGCGATGGCGATGTGGGTCATGCCTGTGGTCGGGCTTGATCCATGCCAGTGCTTCTCGCCGGGAGCGAAACCAAGAACGTCGCCGGGACGGATCTCCTCTACCGGCCCCCCTTCGGTCTGCGCCCAGCCCAAGCCGGCCGTGACGATGAGGGTCTGCCCGAGGGGATGCGTGTGCCAAGCCGTCCGGGCGCCGGGTTCGAAGGTGACAATAGCGCCGCTGACCCTCGCGGGTGCATCCGTCCGGAAGGAGCCTTCGATCCGCACCGTCCCGGTGAACCAATCCTGCGGACCCTGAGCCGAGGGTAGCGAACCGTTCCTAATGATCTCCATGGTGGCCTGTGCTGGATTCTATCCGGCAAGCGCAGCCGCGGGCTCGGGTTCAATAGGTGAGGAATGAAGAGACACGAGGCGCTGCAGCCCTTTTCGCGGGATCATAACGTCGGACTGGTGCTCGCCCGAAGGCTGTCCCGTGCCGATGCGGAGGATCCTCCTGGGCTCAAGAGCCTGGCCCAGGAGGTCACGGCCTATTGGCGAGGGGAAATGCAGGATCACTTCGCCGAGGAGGAGCGCCTACTCTCTCCGCTCGCGAGCCCGGAATCAGCCCAAAGGCTCCAGAGAGAGCACGCCGCCATCTCGGAACTGCTCCAAAGAGGCGAGGAACGCCTCGACGCCGGCGAATTGAGCACCCTTGGCCAACTCCTGGACGAACACATCCGGTGGGAGGAGCGGGGGCTGTTCGTCGAGATCGAGAAGAACGCCACCCCTCAGCAGCTTCAAGACCTCGCGCTCGCCACGAGCTTGGTGGAAGGGAAGCGTGCCCGATCCCCTTGGGCACCACGCAGGGGAGAGCTTATGAAGCGGAAGCAGTGATCCCGACCCCATCGCCTGGCAGGGTTCCCGCCAGATCGTCAGCCGAACGCACACGTAAGGTTATACTGTCCGAATGTCAGTACAACCGCAAGGCTCCGCTTTGTGGTACATCCGGAAGCTCAACTTCTTTCCGGCGATGAGCGACGACGAGCTGCTCGCCTGCGCCCAGCGCACGAAGATGGAGAACGCGAGGCGCGGCGAGGCGCTCTCCCTCCCCTCGGAGGACGGGCAATATGCCTGGCTGGTCAAGGAGGGTCGAGTCAGGCTATTGCGAACGACGGCGGACGGACGCTCGCTCGCGCTCGACATTTTGGGCCCTGGCGAGGTCGTAGGCGAGGCCGCCATCGTAGGGAACGAGGGTGGCGCGGAATACGTCGAAGCGATCGAGGACTGCATCCTGTGTCGGGTCTCGGCCGAGTTCCTGCGCGACCTTTGCGAAAAGAACCCTCAACTCTCCCTGGAGATCGGCAAGAACATAGGCCTCAAGCGGCTGCGGATCGAGAACCGCCTCACCGACATGCTTTTCTGCACCGTGCCCGTTCGGGTCGCCAAGGTTTTCGTTCAACTTGCGGCGAAGTTTGGAAAGGCGTCCGGCTCTGAGACCCTCATTGACCTGAAACTTACCCATCAGGACATCGCCGACCTTGTCGGTGCCAACCGAGAAGCCGTCACGCGGGCCATTGACAAGCTCCTCGACGAAGGGATCGTCGGCTATCAAGGTCGGAAACTTGTCGTTCGCCAGCCAGCCGAGCTGGCCAAGATCGCTGGCTAGCCCCTGAAGATCTTCTGCAAAATGTGTCCGCCGACACAGAACGTAAAGTTGTTCGGTCGTAGATTGGCCAAAGGAAGCGTCGGCAAAGAGCCGACTGCTCAAACCATATGGCAATCACGACAACGTTCACCGAAAACAAGACTGGTGTGGAACGTGCCTACCACATTCTGCACCTTGGCTTTATCGCGGCACCCCTGCTCGCGGGCGCCGACAAGTTCTTCAACCTGCTGACCGACTGGACGCAGTACCTCGCCCCACAAGTCGCGACCGTGATCCCGGCCCAGACCTTCATGAAGGTCGTCGGCGCGGTGGAGATCGTAGCGGCGATCGTAGTGGCGGTGGCTCCGCGCTTCGGCGGCTACCTTGTGGCCGCCTGGCTTGGAGGCATCATCGTGAACCTTCTGATGATCCCCGGTCACTTCGACACCGCCCTGCGAGACCTGGGCCTACTGCTCGGTGCTCTCGCCCTCGCGCAATTGGCCCCAACGCAGGCGCGACACGCCAACAACTGAACGCCAAGAGAACATGATGACGATCCACAAGCACCTCGCCCCCCTCGCCTTGCTCCTCGCAACGGCGACTCTAGCCGCCAACTCGAGCGCCCAGACCGGGCACTCCACGACACCGATGACGAAGCCCGCCCAGATCAGTGCCCAGCAGCAGGCACTGGAGGGAGCCATGCGCAAGCTTTGGGAAGATCACGTCGCCTGGACCCGGCTCTATATCGTAAGCGCGGCGGCGGATCTTCCCGACAAAGGTGCGGTCGCAGGCCGCCTGCTTCAGAACCAGGCCGACATCGGCAACGCGGTCAAGCCGTTCTACGGCGACACGGCGGGCGACAAGCTGGCCGCGCTGCTGAAGGACCACATTCTGATCGCGGCTGACCTGGTGTCGGCGGCGAAGGCGGGCGACTCCGACGCCGTAGGGAAGAACGGCGAACGCTGGAACGCGAACGCCGACGAGATCGCGACGCTCCTCAGTGGAGCCAACCCGAAGAACTGGCCCGCCGATGAGATGCGCGCAATGATGCGCGAGCACCTTGCACTGACGACCGAAGAAGCCGTAGCCCAGATCAAGGGCGACTGGGAGGGAAGCATCAAAGCGTACGACAAGGCGCGGGCACAGCTCCTCGCCATGGCCGACATGCTGAGCCAAGGCATTGTGCGGCAGTTCCCTGACAGATTCAAGTAGCCCACACGAGGGGCGACACGGTAGGGCCTCGCTAGGAGTTGTGGCGGGGCTCTGCCCTTGAGGCTCGATCGGAGGGAGGAATCTCGTCGGCAACAAGGGGATACGTGCTCAGTTGTGTCACTCGATGATTCGCACCGCAATCTCTGGCGGTCCGTGACGCTCCAAATGCGCGAGCAGTCCCCCGAGCTCCCGAGGAACGAAGGCTTCCACCGACTCCTGGATTTCAGGCACCGACCACCATCGAAAGCGGAGAAGCCGGCTCAGCTCCTCTGCTTCGAGTCCCCCTGCATCGGGTGTGAAGTGCTCACATCGCACGAGAAAGAACCGCTCTTCCTCGATAAGGGGCCCTTCTGCCCTCGCCACGGTTCCTTGTCGAATCCACAGGAGCGGGCCCACCTCGAAGTCCTCGCGCCCGGTCTCTTCTCGTAGCTCGCGACTGAGTGCCGTAAGGGCGTCCTCACCGGGCTCGATACGTCCCCCAGGCATGATCCACAGATTCCTGGATCCCCCCACCATCTCCATGAGGAGAACTTGTCGGTCTGGCGTTAGCATCAGCCCGCGTGCGCAGAACTGCATGGAGGTCATTGTAACGCTACAGATTCCGCTTGAGCGATGACGAGGCTGCACCCTTGTTGTCGGGGCGTGGTTGCCTTCATGCCTCTCGCTAGGTTTTGAGACCAGCACCCGCTCCGTTCTCAATGGCACGCCAGTCAGTAGCCGTGGATTGAAGACCCAGTGGGCGACAAGGATTCTTAGAGATCGCATGCCGACACGGTGCCAGATTGCGTTCGGTAACGATGAAGACCGAGCAGTGCCTCATCTGTAGCTACCGCTGGGATTGCCTAAGGCGATCGTTATGGGCTAGGGCCACGAAGGATCGTTCAATATTGGCCGCAGTCACGCCGGTCGTGGAGTGTCGCCGGAGGCTACCGCGGGCGGAACCTGGCACGGAAGAAGCGGAGGTACTTAGGCTCGAAGGTAATCTTGAGGCCCGTCGTCTTTCGTCTCTCGGCATACGTCTCCCCGACGGCTTCGGCAGTGACGTCCATGTGGGCCTGTGTGTACACGCGCCGGGGAAGGGTCAGGCGCGTCAGCTCTAACGCAGGCCGGTTGTGGTCTCCGGTTTCCGCGTTTCTTCCTGCGCTGACGATCCCACGCTCCATCGCACGAATCCCGCTCTGAAGATAGAGGTTCGCAGCCAGGGTTTGGGCCGGAAAAGCGTCCTGGGGAAGGTGATCATAGAAACTGCGGGCGTTCAGGAAGACCGCGTGGCCGCCGATCGGCACCACGACCGGGATCTTCCGCTTGAGCAGGATCCCTCCCAGGTATTCGACCTGCCCGATCCTAGCGCGGATGTGGTCGTCCGACATGCTCTCGGCGATGCCACGGGCCATGGCTTCGAGGTCGCGACCCGCGAGCCCTCCGTATGTGTGCAATCCCTCGTACACGATCACCAGATTGCACGCTTCCTCGTACAGACGCTTGTCGTTTGTGGCGAGGAAGCCCCCGATGTTGACCAGCGAGTCCTTCTTTCCGCTCATCGTGCATCCGTCGGCCAGGGCGCAGATCTCGCGGACGATCTCAGCGACTGTCCAGTTCGAGTAGCCCTCCTCCTGGCGCTGGATGAAGTATGCGTTCTCCAGGAGCCGAGTCGCGTCCAGGTAGATCGGAATCCCATACTTGGATGTCAAGCTGCGAACCTGCCGCAGGTTTTCCATCGAGAACGGCTGGCCTCCCGCCATGTTCACGGTCCCAGCAATGCTTACGTAGGGAACCCGATCGGCTCCGACGCTCCGGATGAGGTCATCCAGCCTCTGCAGATCAACGTTGCCTTTGAAGGGGTGGGTCGAGTGAGGATCGTGTGCCTCGGCGATGATCACGTCCGCGAACGCGCCGCCCGCCAGTTCCTGGTGGAGGCGGGTGGTCGTAAAGTACATGTTGCCGGGAACGGTGTCGCCGGGCTTGATGAGCGATCGGCTGAGCAGGTGCTCGGCTCCCCGCCCTTGGTGGGTGGGCACCACGTGACGGAACCCGTAGTACTTTCGGACAGCGTTCACCAGGTGCTCGAAGTTTCGGCTGCCGGCGTAGGCTTCGTCGCCGAGCATCATCGCTGCCCACATCGAATCGCTCATGGCCGAAGTTCCGGAGTCGGTCAGAAGGTCTATGTAGACGTGCTTCGAGGGCACAAGAAACGTGTTGTAGCCCGCCAACCTGAGCACCCGCTCTCGCTCCTCGCGCGTGGACATGGTCAGCGGCTCGACGGACTTGATCTTGAAGGGTTCTGCCCAGGATTGTTTGACGACGGACATGGCTGTGGGACGACTGTGAGTATCCGTTCCGTCGCGCCCTCGCTCCATGACCTGCGTCATAGGCCCGTTGTGCGGAAGGAGTGTCAGTAGGTCTTCAGGCTGGACTGATCGTGCGCGCTTCGCCTTGATAGCTTGCGTCGCTCGTGCTTTGGAGCTCGGTGTGGGCCCTGCGGACGGTCAGTCACCTAGCTTTCGCCCGCCCCGGCCTATCCAGCTCATGCATCAAGGACCGCGCCGTAGCCGCTCTAGGAAGTGGTTTGCTTGCGCCGCCTCCCGCTTGATCCGTAAGGATCTTGAAGGGTAGCCGCCGGTTGATGGCCCAGGGGTCATAAGGGTTCCCTATTCAGCGTTCGACCTTGCGCGGATGGAGCCGACTATCGAGACCACCATGCCCGTGAAAACGAGGGTCCATGCCGCGAGTGCGATGTACACAAAAGTCTGTGGAATCGGGGCGAGGAACGGCAGATCCATGGCTTGGGCCATCTGGTGGGTGGCGACCGTATACATCCCGAGCGGAAAGACGGCGCCCCAATAGAGGGGATCATAGCGAAAGGGAAACCGCTTGAACACGTAGCGCCACATCGCTAGGATGAAGAGCATGGGAATCCACCATGTCCCCGTCGCCCAATAGAAGACCGTGAACCCTTTGATGAAGGATAGCAAAGATAGCAAGTAGGGAGCATCGCCGGAGTTCGAGATCAGCACCGCGCCCGCAAGCGTCGAGATCGCCATCGCGCCCATATTGATCCAGTAAGGCGGAGAGAGGTCTCCCGGCGAAAACTTGAAAAATGTGTAGCGATAGAAGATGAGCGACATCATCCATATGTAGAGCATCCCGCCGCACAGCCACATGGAGAGCGCGAGGAAATTGAACTCTAGTCGGAAAGGCTGGCCGTAGTGAGGGGCGAGAAGGGAGCTCAAGACCGCGACGGACTGCGTCGCCACCACCGCCAGGAGCCATGCGCCGGTGATGCCCTGGTCGAGCGTCGGCTTTTCCTCCTTGATCGTTAGGGCGGTGAAGATGGCATAGGTGAGCACCGCCCAAAGCACGATGCCCAAGATCAGAAGCGCCAGGCCTACAGTGTGGTTGTTCGCAATGCGGACGAACTGGCTGCCCAACACACAGCATCCGGCCACCGAGGTGAAGAAACCAGGGCTTCGCTTGTGGTCGAAAAGGTCGGCGAGGACGCTTCGCGGAAACCAGACCAACCGGAGGAGGTTCAAGACGGAAAGGATGGAAAAAGCGGCAATGTTGAACCCAAAGAGCCCCCAGGCAAGGGCCGAAACCCCGAACAGGTGCATCGCGATGGACACGATGCCCGTGGCCATGACGAGCGCGAAATAGGGCGGCGGGAGGTAACCTCC
>WBZR01000421.1_pt2 | contig 11636 bp, 7 predicted proteins | sample 5204231 | NCBI WGS metagenome assembly WBZR01 (sample SAMN12412403, study PRJNA552823) | activated sludge metagenome | isolation source: activated sludge from anammox sidestream of wastewater treatment plant... | place: USA: Virginia | collected 2017-08
ATCCGGCACTACCGCGACCGGCGGGCCATCAGCAGCGTCGTCGATCGTTGGGGCGGGCCGTTCGCGCCGCTCGGCAGCATCGAGGGCCCGCGCCGCGTCAGCGCCAACCGCGACGCCCGGGCGTTCGTGCTCGACACGTGGCCGCGGGTCCAGAGCTGGAACACCGACGGCACGGCGCGCGCGCAGTTCGGCGCCGGCGGGTTGCACGACATCGCGGCCGGCCGGCGCGGCTCGGTGTTCGTGGTCGACGGCCGCCGCATGGCGTTCTGGCCGGAGGACGGCAACGGCGGCGCGCAGTGGACGTGGGCGCCGCCCGGCGCCACGCCCGGCGAGGGCAACCCCTATAGCTGGTTGATGGCGGTCGACAGCTTCGAGCTGGCGGGCGTCGGCAGCTCGGCCCTCGTCGTCGACATCGGCGACCAGCGCCTGTTCGCCGTGGACTTCAGCGGCAACCCGGTGGCCGAATGGGCGCTCGCGGCGCCCGACGGGTTCGAGAGCGTCGCCGACGCCGCCCTGGTGGAAGGCGAGGTGGTGCTGCTCAACCGCACCCACAAGCGCGTGGAGGTGCGGCGCCTGAGCGACGGCCGGCTGGTGCGCCAGTGGCAGGTGCCGGGCAGCGCGATCCGGCTGGACGCCGGCCCGGACGGCGCGGTCTACGTGCTCAACCGCGAGGGCTGGGTGCTCAAGCACGCCCTCGACGGCACGCTGCGCGCCGCGTGGCCGGTCGAGGACGCCACCGTGGCCCACCCCCCGGGCTACGTGGCCGCCACCGACCTCACCGTCGACGGCGACGGCCGGGTGTACGTCAGCCGCGGCGAGGCCGGCGAGATCGCGGTGTTCGCCCCCGACCCGGCGGGGACGCCGCAGACCGTGCCGCCGTTCGGCGACCGCTGCGCGCTGGCCCACGACAAGACCGCGGCGCCGGCGCGGATCGATCTCGGCGCGACGGTGGGCGTCGAGCTGACCGTCGAGGGCGAGTGCCCGCTCGCCGACGGCCGCTCCGACATCCTGCTCCTCGTCGACACCTCGGGTTCGATGAGCGGCGGCAAGATGGACGCCGCGCGCACCGCGGCGCTCGAGTTCGTCGGCCAGCTCGACTACAGCCTGAACCAGATCGGGCTGATCACGTTCAGCAGCGACGTCGACGTGGTCCAGCCGCTCACCGACAACCCGCGGGCGCTCATCCGCGCCATCCCGACGCTCGGCGACGACTCCGGCACCAACATGCTCGGCGCGGTCCAGGCCGCCGCCAACGAGTTCGCCGGCCCGCGGGCGCGCCCCGGCGCGCGGCAGGTCGTCATCCTCCTGACCGACGGCCGGCCCAACGACGGCGCCGACACGATCGCCGCCATGGCCGACGCGTTCCGCCGGATCGGCCGCGAGGTGTACGCCATCGGCCTCGGCCTCGACGTCGACCGGTCGTTCCTGCGGGGCATCTCGACCTCGCCGGCGTACTACTTCGAGTCGCCCACCGAATACGACCTCATCCGGGTGTACGACACCATCGCGCGCCGCGTGGCCGCCGCCGCGCTGCTCGAGCGGGCGACGGTGCGCGACGTGCTGCCCGGCGACATGCGCTACGTCCCGGGGTCCGCGAGCCCGACGGCGCGCTACGACGCGGCCACCCGCACCCTGACCTGGGACGTCGCCGGCGTGTCGCCGGGGGGCCTGCGCCTGCGCTACCGCCTGCAGCCCCAGGCGCCGGGCCGCCGCCCGACCAACGTCGAGGCCGTCGCCGACTACGTCGACGGCGTCGCCCACGCGGGCCGTCTGGTCTTCCCGGTGCCCGAGGTCGAGGTCGTGGCGCCCGAGTCGTGGCGCGTGTTCCTGCCGCTCCTGCACCGCCAGAAGTGCCCCGAGGTGCGCGTCGACGTCGTGCTGGCGCTCGACACGTCGGGCAGCATGCTCGAGCCCGCGGCGCCGGGCGGCCCGACCAAGCTCGCGGCCGCGGTCGAGGCCGCCCGCGTGTTCGTCGGCCAGCTCCGGCTGCCGCGCGACCGCGTGGCCGTCGTGGCGTTCAACGGCTCGGCCCGCGTCGTCCGGCCGCTCACCGGCGACGTGTTCGCCCTGTTGCGCGCGCTCGACGCCCTGCCCACCGGCACCGGCACGCGCATCGACCTCGGGCTCGCCGCGGCGCTGGAAGCGCTCGGGCCGCCCGCCGCCGACCGCCTCCCGGCGGTCGTCCTCCTGACCGACGGCAACCAGTCCGGCGCGCCCGAGGCCGAGGTCGACGCCGCCGCCGCGGCGGCGCGCATGGCCGGCGTCCGCCTCTTCACGGTCGGCCTGGGCAGCGACGTCAACCGGCCGCTGCTCGTCCGCGTCGCAGGCGACGTGCGGCGCGCGTACTTCGCGCCCGCCGCCGCAGACCTCGCCGCCATCTACCGCGCGATCGCCGAGGCGATCCCATGCGAGGGCTGAGCCGGCGCGGCGCGGTTAATCCATTGCCAACGCACCGCCGCTATCCTGCGCTGCCAGGATTTGTTATAGTGAGATAGTGAGGACGGGCGTCGGTGCTCCGGGGGAGGGCCGCAGGCCCGAGCCACGCGCGTGGACGTCCGGACGCCCACCGGTGCGCGCCTGCCGCCATCCAACCGATACGCGAGGTCCCGATGTCTGCCAACCGCCGCATCCTGGTCTTTCTGGCGACGCTCGCCGCGTCGATGCTGACCGCCGGCGGGCGCGGGCCGCTGGGCGCGCAACCGCTGCCGACGGAGGGCTACCAGCTCGTCGCCACCTGGAAGTCGACGGCGCCGTCGGGCGGCGTGCCGACCTTCGGCCGCGCCCTGGCGATCGACGTGGCCGAGGACGACACGGTGTACGTCGTCGACAGCCGCAACAACACGGTCCACCACCTCAAGCCGGGCGGCGAGGCCATCGGCAGCTGGACCGTCAACGGCGTCGGCAGCCTCTTGGACCTCGCGGTCTCGACCGACCGGGTGTACGTGCTCGGCCAGACCGGCGGCGCGATCCACCGCCGCGACGGCACGCTCGTCCGGGCCTGGGCCGCGCGCGGCGCGGGCGTCGCGTTCGGGCCCGATCGGCGCGTGTACGTCGCGCGCCTGGCGGGCACCAGCACCTTCATCGACGTCTACGACGTCGACGGCAACCAGCTCGAGCAGTGGCGCGACCCCAACATCGCCACGCTGTCGGTGTTCGCCGTCGACGTGGGCCCCGACGGCCGGGTCTACGTGGTGGCCGACGGCGCGATCTACGTCTACCGTTCGAACGGCGCCGGCAACGGCACGGCCAGCGGGCTCCTCCGCGTGCGGCGCGCCATCGAGGGCATCACGCTGAGCGACGTCGCGGTGGATGCCGCGGGGCGCGTGTACGCCGCCTCGCCCTCGGGCTACCTGGTGGTGTGGAGCGGCGCGGGCCCGCCGACCGACGTCGCGTTCGTCAACCCGCTGCGGCTGGCCGTCGGCCCCGGCGCGGGGCTGGTGGTGACCACCGACGCCGCCGACTTCAAGGGCATCGTGTACCTGCCCGACCGCGTGAACCTCGACCCCAAGGCGGGCGTGCCATGGGGCGCCAAGAGCGACGTGCTCGGGAAGATGCTGACCCCCCGGCGCGTGGCCGGCGGCGCCGGCGCCGACGTCGTGTTCCTCGACCGCCAGCCCGCGGTGCAGCGCTGGTCGTCGGCCGGCCAGCCGCTCGACCTGTGGCCGACGTCGGACTTCGCGGCCGACGTGGCCGGCGGGGCGCCGCGCCCGTGCATCATCACGGGGCGCGCCATCCGGTGCTTCGACGTGCCGCCCGCCGACGACTGGATCGTCGAGATCCCCGCCACCGGGTGGCTGACGGCCGTCGACGGCGACGCCACGGGCATCGCCGCGCTCGACCTGGCCGACCAGAAGGTGTGGCTGTACGGGCGCGACCACGTGCTGCGCGACAGCTGGCCGCTGCAGCTCGCGCCCGGCGACACCACGTTCTTCACGATCTCCGACGTCGCCCTGGCGGGCAACCGCGTGTACCTGGCGGACCCGTCGGCCGGCCATGTCGACATCCGGAACCTCGACGGCACCCGGGCCGACGTGCTGCCGGTGCCCGCCGGGCCGGTGCGCGTCGCCGTGGCCGGCGGCGCCGTCTACGTCCTCGGGCGCGACGAGCGGGTGTGGAAGTACGGCCTGGCCGACAAGCAGCTCCGGGCGGTCTGGGAGACGTCGTCCGACGGCACGGCCAACGACCTGGCGGCCGACGCCGCCGGGCGGGTGTACGTGGCCGATGCCAAGAACGACCGGATCCTCGTGTTCCAGCCCGGCGGCGCGCCGCCGACCGACGTCCCGGTGCCGCCGAGCACGAAGTGCAACATCACCACCGACAAGCGCGCCGCGCCCGATCGGGTCGAGATCGGCCAGCCGGTGACGGTGCAGCTCGTGGTCCGCGGCGCGTGCCCGCTCGGCGACGGGCGGCTCGACGTCGTGCTGGTCATCGACCAGTCGGGATCGATGATGGGCACGGCGATGCCCGCCGCGCAGGCGGCGGCGCTGTCGTTCCTCAACGAGCTGCGCCCCGGCGCCGCGCAGGTGTCGGTGGTGGGGTTCGCCACCACGGCCGAGGTGCTCCAGCCGCTGACGTCCGACCTCCGCCAGATCGTGCGGGCGGTCTCGCGGCTGACGCCGCAGGGGCAGACCAACTACATCGACGCCCTTGACCGGGCGCGCGAGCAGTACCTCGGGCCGGCGGCCCGCCCGGGCGTGCCGCGCGTGGTGGTGATGATGACCGACGGCAAGCCCACCAACCGGCTGGGCGTCGACAAGGCGGCGCAGGACCTCAAGGACACCGGCGCGACGCTGTACACCATCGGCTTCGGGTCGACCATCGACGCCGACCTCCTGCGGTCGATGGCCACCACGCCCGACCTCTACTTCGACGCGCCCACCGAGGCCGAGCTCGGCGACGTCTACCGCGAGATCGCACGGCGCATCACCGGGGTGCGCCTGCTGCAGCAGGCGACGGTGGTCGACCGCCTGCCGGCCGACATGCGCTACGAGAGCGGCTCGTCGCTGCCGCCGGCCACCTACGACGCCGCGGCGCGCACGCTGACGTGGCGCCTCACCGAGGTGCCGGCCACGGGCCGGACGATGAGCTTCCGCGTGCGCCCCGCGCAGGCGGGCCGCCGGCCGACCAACGTCGCGGCGACCATGACCTACGTCGACGCCACCGGCGCCCCGGGCGAGGCGGGCTTCCCGGTGCCGGAGGTCACGGTGACGCGGCGCAGCATCTGGAACGCCCACCTCCCGCTGCTGTACAAGAACCGCTGCCAGCCGCAGCGCGCCGACGTCGTGCTGGTGATGGACACGTCGAGCAGCATGCTCGAGCCCGAACGCGCCGGGAGCGCCACCAACAAGCTGCAGGCGGCGGTGGCGTCGGCCCGCAGCTTCCTCGAGGTGACCGAGCTGCCCGAAGACAAGGTGTCGATCGTCGCCTTCGACAGCGCGGCGCGCGTGGTCGAGCCGTTGACCGGCTCGCGCGCGGCGCTCGGCTTCGCGCTGTCGGGGCTGTCGACCGGCGTCGGCACGCGCATCGACCTCGGCCTGCAGCGGGCGACGGCCGAGCTCCTGACCGCGCGCCACCAGCGCAACCACGCGCCGGTGATCATCCTGCTCACCGACGGCCGCCCCAGCGGGGGCAGCGAGGGCGGGGCGCTCGCGGCCGGCCGCGACGCGCGCGGGCTGGGCTTCGCGGTGTACACCATCGGCTTCGGCGCCGATGCCGACATGGGCGTCCTGTCGCTCATCGCCGGTCGCCACGACCGCACGTTCTTCGCGCCGAGCGCCGGCGCCCTGACGCAGATCTACCAGCAGATCGCGGGCAAGGTGCTCTGCGAGCCGTAGGCGCCGCCGCGCGCCGGCGCCCCCGGCGCGGTCAGCGGATTGTCAGCCTGCGGTCAGCTTCCGGTCAACGGTCAGTCATGCGCTCGGGAGGTCGGCGCGCTATGCTGCCGGGCACACGGGCGGGCGCGCCGCCGCCCGCGCGCTTCCACCACCGTCAGCCTGGGGGCATGGCCATGACCACCACCGTCCCGTCGTCCACCGGACCCGCGTCGCCGAACGGCACCACGCGCCGCGCGTTGTTCGACGACCCCACCTGGCGGTGGGGCAACCGCCTGCTCGGCGACCCGCTCCTCCGCGCCGACCTCAAGTCCATCGCGGCTTTCGGCGCCGACCGTCGGCGGGCCCTCGAGCGGCTGGCCGCGTCGCTGCGCGATCCCCGCACGCGCGCCGAGTTCATGGCGCGCGCCGAGCGGCGGGCCCGCGACCTGCGCCAGCAGCTCGCCGACCTGCGCGCCCGCGGCCTCACCGACCTCCTCGCCGAGGCCGAGCAGGAGCTGTCCGACCAGCTCGCCGTCATCCGGCTCTTCGCCGAGCCGGCGGCGCTGGCGGGGTAGCCGGGCGGAGGCCCGAGCGCGGGCCGGGTGGGGCGACGGAGGGTCGGGGAACCCTGACCCATCCGGGTGCCGCACGTCAGCACAGGCGTGCGCCGCCGCGCGTGCTCCCTGGGGAGCGCGCGCTTCCGGCCCGCGTGCACCTGGGCGGGCTGTACGCCCGCGGTCCCAGGAATGGAGCTCCGTCGACGCGCTGCGTCGTGCCCTCAGCCCCTCACGGCCGCGCCGCCAGGCACCCCGCCAGCGCGCCGAACACCGCCAGCATCGTCAGCGTGGCCAGGCCGACCGTGCGCAGCCAGCGCCGCAGCGGGTGGTCGGCGGCGGCCAGGCTCGAGGCGCGGCGCGGGGGTTCGGTCGCCATCAGCCGGCCGGCCGGCGGACCTCGATGACGTTCTCGATGGTGCCGAGCTTGTCGATGAGCCCGGCCAGGCGCTCGCGCGACGGCAGCTCGACGATGGCCGTGACCACCGCCGTCCCGTCGGTCGGGTGGGCCGTGGCGCTGATCGACGTCATGTTGATGCCGCGGTGCGAGATGACGTCCGAGATGTCGCGGATGAGGCCGGCGCGGTCGTAGGCGGTGATCCGCAGCCCGACGGGGTAGGCCTTGCGCTCGCTCTGCTGCCAGTGGACGCGGATGAAGCGGTCGGGCTCGCGGTCCAGGAGGTGGCTGATGTTGTGGCAGTCCTCGCGGTGCAGCGTCACGCCCTTGCCGCGGGTGACGTAGCCGATCACGCGCTCACCCGGCAGCGGGCTGCAGCAGCGCGCCACGCGGGTGTGCACGCCGTCGGCGCCGGACATGGTGACGCTCGACGCGGTGGCGGTCGGCACGCGCGCCCGCGCCGGCGCCGTCGTGCGCTTGGGCGGGGCGGGCTCGCCGCCCTCGTTCTCGAGCAGGCGGGCGCTGATGGCCTCGGCGGGCACCACGTGCCGCCCGACGTTGGCGAGGAAGTCGTCGAGCCGCGGGTAGTCCAGCAGCCGCGCCACCTCGTCGAGCCGTGTGCGGGTCAGGCCGAGCTTGCGCAGCGTCTGCTCGACGACCTCGCGGCCCTCGCGGATGGCCTCGGAGCGGGCCTGCCGGCGGAACCATTGGTTGATCTTGGCGCGGGCGCGGCTGCTGACGGCATAGCCCAGGGCGGGGTTGAGCCAGTCGCGGCTGGGCCCGCCCTCGCCCTTGGCGGTGACGATGTTGACGGTCTGCCCGGTCTGCAGCGGGGTGTCGAGGGCGACCATCTTGCCGTTGACGAGCGCCCCGCGGCAGCGGTGGCCGACCTCGGTGTGGATCTGGTACGCGAAGTCGACCGGCGTCGAGCCGGCCGGCAGCTCGACGACCTCGCCCTTGGGGGTGAACACGTACACCTGGTCGCGGAAGACATCGGTCTTGAGGCGGTCGACGAACGCCTCGGCGTCGGCGGTGTCCTCGTCGGAGTGCTGGAGGATACGCCGCAGCGCGACGACCTTTTGCTCGAAGGCCGCGGAGTAGCGGTCGTTCTCCTTGTACTTCCAGTGCGCGGCCACGCCGTACTCGGCGACCTCGTCCATCTCGTGGGTGCGGATCTGCACCTCGAGCGGGCGGTTGCCGGGGCCGAAGACCGTGGTGTGCAGCGACTGGTAGAAGTTGTCCTTGCGCGTCGCGATGTAGTCGTCGAACTCGCCGCTGAGCGGCATCCACATGGCGTGCACGACGCCGAGGGCGAGGTAGCACTGCGGCACCTCGTCGACGAGGATGCGCACGGCCAGGACGTCGTAGATCTCCTCGGCGCGCACCTCCTTGCGCCGCATCTTGCGGTAGATGGAGTAGAGGTGCTTGGTGCGGCTCTTGATGTCGGCGTGCAGCCCGGCCTCCCGCAGGCGCTCGTCGAGCACGCGCACGACGTCGGCGAGGTAGGTCTCGTGCGAGGCGCGGCGGTCGGCGAGGGCGTGGCGGATGGCGGCGAAGGCGTCGGGGTCCATCACCTGCAGGCCGAGGTCCTCGAACTGGCTCTTGATCTGCCAGATGCCGAGGCGGTTGGCCAGCGGGGCGTAGATCTCGAGGGTCTCGAGGGCCATGCGCTCGCGGCGCTGGGGGCTGAGGGCGCCGAGGGTCTGCATGTTGTGCAGGCGGTCGGCGAGCTTGATGAGGATGACGCGCAGGTCGTCGGTGGCGGCCAGCAGCATGCGGCGGAGGCTCTCGGCCTCGGCCATGGCCTTCTCGCGGGCCTCGATGGCGCTGATCTTGGTGACGCCCGACACGAGCCGGGCGACGCCGGCGCCGAAGGTGGTCTCGATCTCGGCGCACTCGACGGGCGTGTCCTCGACGACGTCGTGCATCAGCGCGGCGGCGATGGCCTCGGGGTCGAGCCCGAGGTCGGCCAGGATGCCGGCCACGGCGAGGGGGTGGGTGATGTAGGGCTCGCCGGAGGCGCGGGTCTGCCCGCCGTGGGCGGCCTCGGCGAAGCGGTAGGCGTGCGCGATGATGTCGGTGTCGGCGCCGGGAAACCGGTCGTGGACGGTGTCGATGAGGGTGTGGACCTCGGCGGGCAGCTCGCCCGGGAGGCGCGGGCCGTCGTGCCGGTCGCCGGCGTGCGCGGCCGCGGGCCCGGCGCCGCCGTGGCGCCCGTCGGCATTCGGCGCGCCCGCGGCGGGCATCCGGCGGCGGGCGGGGGCGGTGGTCGTGGCCATGGCGGTCGAGTATAGGCCTTGGCCGGGAGCGTTTGCAAGGCGATCGGGCGCCCCCTATAATCGCCCTTCGTGTCTACCCCGACCCATGAAGCGCCGACGGGTGCGGATGCCGGCGCCGCGGCCGCCCCGGCCGCGGCAGCCCCCGCGGACGCCGGCGCGCTCGCCCGCCTGATCTTCGACGCCATGGCGGACAAGCAGGCCGCCGACCTCGTGATCCTCGACATCCGGCCGGTGTCGCTGATCACGGACTACTTCGTGATCGGCACGGCGGAGAGCTCGCGGCAGTTCAAGGCGGTGCTCGACGCGGTGGAGGAGCGGGTGCGCAAGGACGCGGGCGTCAAGCCGGTGCACGTCGAGGGCCTGGCGGACTCGGGCTGGGTGCTCGTCGACTACGGCGACGTCGTGGTCCACGTGTTCGACCCGGAGCGCCGGCGCTACTACGCGCTCGAAGAGGTGTGGGACGCGGCGCCGCTCGTGGCGCGCATGGCGTAGCGGGCGGCCGGGGCGGGCTGGCGATCCGGCGCGCGGGCGGGGCGAGCCGCCCGGTGGTATCGGGAGCCGGGCCGGGGGCCCTGGCCGGAGGGAGCGATCCGAGATGCGTGTGGCGGTCGACTGGAACCTCTGCCTGGGCTCGGGCCTGTGCGTCGCCGCGGGCGGGCGGGCCTTCGCGCTGGTCGAGACGGCCGACGGCCCGCGGGCGGTGCTGGCGGACCCGACGGTTGACGACGCGGCGCTGCTGGCGGCCGCCCGGGCGTGCCCGACGCTCGCGATCGTCCTGTCGGACGCGGCCGGCGAGCGCTACCCCGGCGGGGACGTGGCGGGGCCGTAGGGGCGCACGGAAGCACGAGATCGGCGCGCGACCATGTCTCAGGACTCGTCCGATCGTCGCGCCACGAATGGTGCTTTCGCGCGCACAGTCTGTCGGCTGATCATGGCGGTGTCCATCTGGCTGGCCGCCGCGGCCGCGCCAGCCGCGTCCGTCGGGGAGCCATGGTCGTCGCACGCCGCGGCGAGTAGCTCCCAGGCCGAGGATCTGGTCTTCACGACCGACGACGATGCGGTGCCGTGGTGGGAAGGCTGTGATGCCATCTGGGCTTTCGACGCGGCGACGGGCGACGTGATCGTACGCGGCGAGCAGCAGGTCTCTCCTGGGCGCCTGGCCACGACCTCGGACGGCGCGATCGTCCTCTCGGTGTTCAACAACGCGGCACCTGGCCTGCACACGCTGGTGCGATCGATCAGGGACCCTTCGAAGTGGTTCACGCACCTGGTCGACGTCCCGAGCCTCGTCGAGGGAGGGCCGATCGCGATCACGCCGGACGATCGCTTCTTCCTCTTGGCGACCGCCAGCCGGCCGGTCGAGATCTGGGACATGACGGGGCTGCGCGACTCGGCGGCGGCCGATCCTCGGAAGCCGGCTCGCGTGGTTCTCCAAGGTCAAGGTCATCTCCGTCGCGGTGGCCCCGGATTCGCGTGAAGCCTACCTCGTCGGCACCGATGAGCACGTCCACGTCGTCCGTGTTCCCGATCTGGCGCCGATCGCCGAGCCGATCCGCTACGTCCCCGCGCCCGGCAGGGGTGTTCTGGGCCGGGCGGTAGGGGGCGAGGGCTCAGGGCGTGACACATCGAAGACACAGCGCTGTTGAACAACTGGAATGCTCCCTGGGACCGCGGGCTTCCAGCCCCGCATCTTCCAGGCGGGCTGGAAGCCCGCGGCCCCAGGAACGGAGTCTCCGTCGACGCGATGTGTCGCGCCCTCAGGGGGTGAGGGCTGACGGCGTGACAGAACGTTCGTTCCGTTTCGGCGCTGAGGCTGCCCGGGCGGCGGGTGGCAGATCCTGGGAGCGCCGGCTTCCAGCCGGCAAGATGCCGGCGCTCCCAGGAAGCCCTTCGATCAAACGTTCTGTCGCGCCCTCAGGGGGTGAGGGTGTACTCGCTCGGTGACCGTAGAAAGGCAGCGCACCATTCCTTCTCCAGGGACGACCACCGCCGACTTCCATGCCTGACAGCCTACACCACCTCTCCAATCTCGGCAACCCCGTGAACGCTTACCACGTCTCAGCCCTTCCGATCATGTGTCGCCCTATTTGGGCAAAATCTAGGTCCTTAGGACGAGGTGGTTGGTGTCGCGGGGACGACAGGTGTTACTCCCCCAGGAGGTGTTTCGGTCACCGAGGGGGGTGTCCGGTATGTGGGAAGTGCTGGTGGCAATGCTCCCCAAGGCTCTTGTGGCGTACCTGGAGAAATCGTAGCTTCGGGGATGTTTTCCGGCGTGCGAGTAGGATCGTCCAATGATAATACAGTCTTGGGCGATGCCGGAGTAGACAATACGCCGACGACCACAACCGCCGTAACCAACAAGATGAACGTAAGCGCCTTGACATATGGCGTAATTCGCTGACTTGACATGTTATCCCTTCCTGGGTGTCTGTTTTGAAGGCGGAAGTATAGCTTTGAAACTTAGGCGTACCTGTTCAGCCTGGTCGGCTGACAGCTTGCGCGTCTGGCGGGATGGAGCTACCCTGACGGCATGCTCAAGCGGCTGAGGACGCACGGCACGCAGGTGGACAGTGCTGTGGAGGCAGAGAACGCG
>WBZR01004370.1_pt1 | contig 11635 bp, 10 predicted proteins | sample 5204231 | NCBI WGS metagenome assembly WBZR01 (sample SAMN12412403, study PRJNA552823) | activated sludge metagenome | isolation source: activated sludge from anammox sidestream of wastewater treatment plant... | place: USA: Virginia | collected 2017-08
CGACGTCATCCTGTCCGACTTTCCCAATCCCCACGAGGACGGCCCTGGGCAGATGCTCTTCACCAAGGAGTACTTCGAGCTGTGTCGGGATGCACTCACGGAGGATGGCGTCTTCGCGATGCAGGCTGGCAGCGCGAACGAGAACTACCCCGCTTGCATGGCGTGCTGCATCAAGACCCTGCGCGAGGTGTTTCCGTACGTGGCCGGCTATTACGGCATCGTGAGCACCTTCTTCCAGCCTTGGGGGTTTGTCCTTGCCTCGAAGACCCTCGACCCGATGGCGCTCACTGCCGAAGAGATCGATCGTCGTCACCGCGAGCGTGGGGTGAAGACGCGCTACTACACCGGACGGTTCCACCACGCGTGCTTCACGCTGCCGGAGTATTTGGTTCGGGCAGAAGAAGAGGCTCGGGTCTTGACCGACGCCGAGCCCTTCGTGTGGGACGCTTAAGTCGAGCGAATCTGGCCTACTCGGCCGGTGCGATCACGACCCGACGGTTGGGCTCCTCGCCCTCGCTGTAGGTCGTCACGCCCTCGAGCTCAGAGAGCGCCTTGTGCACGATCCGGCGCTCGAACGCGGGCAATGCGTCGAGAACGGCCTCTTCGCCGCGCTTGCGTACCTGCTCGGCGATCTTGGTCGCCAGCGTCGTGAGCTGCTCTTCGCGGCGGCTGCGATAGTCGTTGCCATCGAGCACCACCCGCACGCCATTGCCCCACTGCTGGGCGGCGATGATGTTCGTCAAATACTGGAACGAGTTGAGCACTTCGCCGTGCTTGCCGACCAGATAGCCGGTGTCCTTGCCGTCGAACTGGATGTTCACGTACTTGCCTTGGAAGCCCGTGCACTGGGCTTCGACCTGCAGCCCGGTCTTGGCGAGCAGGTCGTTCATCACTTCGAGGAAGTTGTCGGCGTCGTCCTGGGTCGCATGCGCCTCGGTCGGCTCGGTTTCGACCACCGCCTTGGTGGGCGCGGCAGCCTTCGGAGCCGGCTCCTTCTTCGCGCGGGCGGGCTTTGCGGGAGCCTTGGGCTCCTCGACCGGGGCTTCGACTGCCTCGACGACAGGCTCAGCCTTCGGCGCCGCCTCCTTCTTCGCTCTGCTGCGCGCCGGCTTCTCGGCCTTTGCCGGCACGGCGGCGACGACCTCGGCGTGCACGCGCAGGGACGTCTTGCCGAACAAGCCCTTGCTCTCTTCGAGCACCGTCAGCTTCAGCTGATCGGCGGGCACGCCCAGTTTCTCGGCGGCGAGGCTCTTCGCCTCATCCAGGGAGTTCGCAGTGATGTCGATGCTTTGCATAGTGGTGACTTCCGGAAACGTTACTTCTTGCGTTTGGGACGGTGGCGCTGGGGAACGCCGGTCTTCACAGCGGGGCTATTCAGCTTGCCGTTGGATGGGGGGATGATGCCGCCGACCGCAGTCGACTTCTTCTGAAGCGGCTCCAGCGGCAGACGATACGAATAGAGCGACTGAGCGGTGGACAGCATGTTCGTGAACGTCCAGTAAAGGACGAACGCGCTGGGAACTGGCCAGAAGAACATCATGACGCCGAAGACGCCCGAGATCGAGACGCCCATGATCCGCTGCTGGCGCGCGTTCGCTGGATCCGAGATCGGGGCCAGGAAGGTCGAAACGACCATCGAGATCGCGTAGAGGATCAGCAGGACGTAGTCCTTCTGCCCGAGATTGCGGGCGATGAATCCGTTCGTCGCTTCGCTGAGGCCGGGAGAGATCCAAAGGAACAGCCCCTTCTCGAACTCGAACCGGTAGTGCAGCATGCTCTGATAGACCATCAGGAACAGCGGCATCTGCAGCATCATCGGCCAGCACCCGGCGGCGGGGTTGATGCCGTACTGCTGATAGAGGCTCATCGTCTCTTCTTGCTGAGCCTTCTGATCTTCCATCGATATCGGCTTGCCGTCTTTTCGCTTGTACTTCTCCTTGATCTCGTTCATCAAGGGAGAAAGCTGGGACATCTGCCGCCCGAACATGATCTGCTTTTGGGTCAGCGGGAAGACGACCGCTCGCACGACGATGGCCAAGAGCAGACACGCCATCGCATAGCTGAATGCGGGAACGGCGCCGGTGACCTTCACAAGCCAATCGATCAGCTGAAAACCGGGAAAGAACCCCCAAACCGGAGTCTCGCGCCCGAGCTTGCTCGAAATCTCGCGGATCTTCTCCTTCATCTGCTGAGGAGAGATCTCTTTGCCGGGAAAGTCCTTGTGTTCGGCGACCTCGACCGGCTTCGTCCAAATCGGCGAGCTGCCTAGCTTGCGCTCCCAACCCTGCAGGGCGTCGTTGGTCGAGATGACCCGGTTGATGTCCTGCCGCTGAACCGCCGCCTTGTATTGGGTGTCGGCGACGATGACCAGACCTTCGAGCTTCAGCCGCTCCTTGTCCTCCGCGCTCAGCTTCTTGTCGGCGTCGATCGCCGTGGTGTAAGCCGGATACGTTTGGTGGAGGATCGTCTGATCCAGGATCTTCGCGTTGTTGGACTTGAGATCGCTGGTCAGCTCAGCAAGCGACTTCTGAGGCGCAGTGGACTTCGGGAACAGAACCTGATAGCCAAGAAAGAAGACCGTCGCCCAAAGGAGGGGCGTCAAAAAGGAGGGGCGGCGTTGTTGCATGCGGAATCGTCGGCGGTCAGGTTGGGCCGTCAGCGAGGACGGTCGCTGTAGATTGTACCGTCACCGGCCGCCCCAGGTTGCACGTGCTCTGCGGCTTCCTCCGGACCCAGACCGCCTATGACGTCGGTCATAGCGGCGCGTGACCAGGCGGGCGAGAATCATCACCAGAGGGGCGAACGCCCCAGGAGATCTCAACTTGGCCACCCGATACTCCGTCCCCGGCCGGAACGGCAGCACGAAAGCTCCCGGCGAAACGCGCGTCGTCCGCACGACCGATAGTCCGAACTGCACTGGCGCCTGCGGATGGTTGGCGACCGTTGTCGACGACGTCATCGTCGATCTCAAGCCCGCCGCCGACTACCCGTGCGAGGAATACAACCCGCGAGGCTGCCTGCGGGGGATGTCGATGACCCACATGATCTATGGGCCAGACCGGGTGAAGAAGCCGTTGATCCGCACCGGCGCCAGGGGTGAGGGCAAGTGGCGCGAAGCAAGCTGGGATGAGGCATTGGACTACATCGCGTCCAAGATGATCCACATCCGGGACACCTACGGGCCCGAAAGCATGCTGCTCTTCAACCAGGTGGTCGGAACCGGATACGTCCAGAAAGGGGCTCAAGTGCGGATGGCTGCGTTGCTCGGCATGAGCTTCGCCACCGCTTACGACTTCAACGGCGACATCTCGATGGGGTTCACCCACACGATGGGGATCGACTGCGTCGAGTGCGAAACCAAGAGCTGGGGGCACGCCAAGACCGCCATTCTCTGGTCGAGCAACGTGTTCCAGACCCGGATTCCCGATGCCCAGTTCTTGACACGGGTGGCCAAGCAGCGCAACAACTGCCGGATCATCGTGATCGACCCGCGCTGCAGCCAGACCGCGAAGGGCGCAGACCTCTGGGTTCCCATCCACCCGGGCACCGACGGCTTGCTCGCCCTCTCGATGTGCTACACGGTGCTCGAGAACAACTGGGTGGACTGGGAGTTCTTGCGCACCTACACCGACTGCGCGACCTTGATCCGAGAGGATAACGGCCAACGGTTGCGCGCTTCCGACGTCGGGATGGGCACGGACATGGAGTTTCTCGTCTGGGACGAGGCCACCGACTCGCTGGCGAAGCTGCCGACCGATACGCTGACGCTGCCGGAAGGGCTCAAACCTGCGTTCCGGGGAACCCGGGAGGTCAGGCTGAGCTCGGACGGGACGTCCGAGCCACGGGGGGCGACGCAGAAAACCGTACGCGTCTCGCCCGTCTTCCAAACCCTGGAAGACACGATCATGCGGGATGAGTACAAGCCGGAAAACGTGGCTTCTCAGTGCGACATCCCGGCCGAGACGATCCGCGGGATCGCCAAGGAATATGCCCTGAACCGGCCCAGCTCGATCATCATCGGCATGGGGGTCAACCACCGCCTCCATGGAGACTTGGCAATCCGGTCGATCCTTCTGCTGTCCGCACTGGTCGGAGCCCACGGCAAGCCAGGCGAGTCGATCTCGATCTACTCCGGCCAGCACCACTTCCGGCTCGACGTCAGCAAGTGGTGGTTCCCGGATGGCAAGCGCCCGAACGGCGTCCCGATGCACTACTTCGTGCTGGGACAGCCCACCGAGACCATCAACCCGAAGATCAAGTTCCCCAAGAACGGGTTCAAGGCGCTCTTCGTGAGCCACGGCAACCCACTGGTCACCGAGTTCTCCGAGCCGCTCAAGCAGGCGATCGACAAGCTCGAGCTCTTCGTCACGGTCGACTTCTCGATGTCGCCGACTTGCGAGTACAGCGACGTCGTGCTCCCCGCCCCGACTTTCTGGGAAAAGCAGGAGCTGGTCGGGACGTCTTGCCACCCGTATCTGCAGATTCAGCAAGAGGTCGTTCGACCCCAGTACGACAGCCGCACCGAGCTATGGATGTGCAAGGAGATCCTCAAGCGGGTCGACCCCACGCTGTTCAAGCAGCTGGACTATGAGGAGCCGGAGATCATCGACATGATGCTGGCCTCCGGTGGCAAGGAAGTCGCGGGGATCACCTACGAGCAGCTCACGAAGGGCCCCGTCCGCTTGAACGTCCACGACCCCGAGGTCGGATGCGACGAGCAGTTCCTCGAGCACAAGCCGTTCCCACCGAGGGCCTATCCGTTCCCGGAGGGAGCTCAGCGGGAGTTCCTCAAGACTGGCCGAATGGAGTTCTACAAGGAAGAGGACGTGTTCCGGCGGCTCGGCGAGGAAGTCCCGGTCTTCAAGCCCGCGTTCGGCCATCTTCCGATCGAGGACCAGAAGTTCCCGCTGTCGATCGTGACCCCCCACAGCAAGTGGCGGGTTCACTCGACCCACTCGAACAACCGTGTGCTCCTCAATCTCAACCGGGGCGCGGTCGTGGAGATCAACCCGATCGACGCCCTCAAGCGGGGCATCCGAGACGGCGACCCGGTCGAGATCTTCAACCACAACGGCTCCTACAAGCTCTGGGCGTTGCTGACCGAGACGATCAAGCCAGGACTGCTCTGCGTGGACCACGGCTGGTGGGACCGCTATCTGGGAGGCGGGAAGTACCACTCGGTGCACACCCATCAAAAGGTGAAGGCGACCCACGAGAACTACTACCTCCCTGCGGTGTATGCGCCGGGCCAGCACTGGAAGGACACGCGGGTCGACGTGCGGAAGGCGTAGCCTGTCTTGCTTCGAACTCGGCCCCTCCTCCCTTGGGGAGGAGGGGTTAGGGGTGGAGGGTTTCCCCTCCGTCCTGAAGCAACGGACGCCAGTTCCAGACCCGTTGCGGGAGGGGCAGCCTCACTTCTCCCACTTTGCTGCCGCCCGAATGGCCGGACTATCTTCCAGCATCAGTCGAACCCCCATGTCGACGCAGAACTCTGCCTCCGGGGCCTGGGGAGCTCGCTTCGCCACCGGATTGTATGTCAAGCTGAACGGCCCACCCTTAACAAGGCGCGTGGGATTGGGGTCGTTCGGGGTGACGATTGCGCCAGGATCCGGCACAAGCTCCTTGTAAGGGTCGCGGACGAGTTCGCTCACGTTTCCCGAGCACTCGTACAGTCCGTATGGGTTTGGGGCAAACGTCTTGACTGGGCAGGTCGTCTGTGCTTCGATCTGCGAGCGGCCGTAGGGTGACTCGTTGCCCCACGGATACTCAGCTTGATCGAGACCCCCTCGGGCGGCGCATTCCCATTGGGCTTCCGTCGGCAGCTGATATTCAACGCGGTCCAACTTGGACAACGCGGCGATCAGTTGGAGGACATCCTTGTAGGAGCGCCCGCACATTGGTTGTTGGTCGCCTACGGATTCCTTGGGGCGGCGTCGCGGCAATGCCCGGTCGGCGTCCTTGTTCGTGAGCTCCGTCTCCGCGATCCAGAAGGTCTCCACGTGAACCCGTCGCACCGGCCACATGTCGAGCACCCCGCCCATCCGGAATGTCTGAGCCGGAATCTGGACGAATCGGATTCCCCCTGGGCTTGTGTAGACGAGCCGACGCGGCAAGGGACTCGGCTTCGCGGCACAACCACCTGCCGCGGCCATGAGTAGGCAGGCGACGACGAGCGGCAGAAGCTCTCTGAGGACCGTCTTTCCTGGGGACATTGGGGGCATCTTACAACGCTTCAGGGCGACGGCAGTGCGCGACCCCGGAGGGGTCCCGAGAACTTAGCCGCGGCGTCGAAGACCCGGGGACCGCGACCCGTCGCCATCCGCACCCCAGAGGGGTGCCAGAACACTCACTCGAAGTATCGCTCATCGTAGGCGATCCCGTTCTCCGCCATCAAGGCGCGCAGCTCATCCGCCGACGAGGTGTCCCTATGATGCGCCTCCTGGTTCGCGATGTACGCGACGATCCTGTCCACGTCGGTCGGGGCGACCGAAAACGCGCCATACCCTTCCTGCCAACCGAACCCCATAAACCGCTCCCTCGACCACGCATGAGACGCCTTCTTGACCTCGCGGACGAGCTCGCCCACCGCATGGTTGCCTCTCAATCCCGCAAGGATGTGAACGTGATCCCCGACCCCACCCACGATCTGTGCGACGGCGCCGAGGCCGCGTACCGTGCCCCCGATGTAGGCGTGGAGATCACCGCGCCAGGCGTCGGCAATTATCGGGGCGCGGCCCTTGGTCGCGAAGACGATGTGTACGTTCAGGGCCAGGTAGGTCGATGCCATGGTTCGGATTCTGGCACCCCCTCCGGGGTGCGGCCGAGGGAGGTCCGTCGGTCCCCCGGGTCTTCGACCACGCGGCTAAGTCCTGGCACCCCTCCGGGGTGGGACGGAGGCAACACCGTCCTCCACGGCTCCGGCTGGGAATCGCAGGCACAGGTAGGCGTAAGCTCGTTCATCTAACCCGGAGGAGTTTCTACAGGTTAGCCCGATTGATGATCGGCGGAGGAACCAGAGAGTTTATCGTAGGGTGAAGGGTTGCCTTCCTGTGCCCATTTTCAGGGTCAGCGCACTTCTGCTAATCTTGAAGAGAGTCAACTGCCGTGCTGAATGAGGAAGTGAGATCGAATCGGCTGGGACGGGCGTTTATCTTCGCATTCTTCGCCATTGTCGTTCTATTGGCGAGAATATTCGGGGAGTTCTCTGACTGGCCATGGTTGAGGCTGCTATCGCTTGTGGCGGCGCTCACGATGTTGTCGGCGGCAGGATTCGTTACCGATCGCCGGCGGTCCGCCCTTCTATTTGCCCTCGCGATTCTCTGTTTGAGTGTCCATGTGTTCTTCTGGCCAAGGGCAACCGATGAAGTGCTCGGCAAGGTCATCGGTATTGTCGGAGTGCTCAGCGTGGGTTACTTCGTGTGCCGCCAGTTTCGTCGTAGCAGTTAAGTCCGCCAGGATGGCCTGGGGCTAACCCCACCGAGACGCCAGAAGTCGTATGCCAAGCGAATACATTGAAACAGGTTCGGTTTGCGAAAGACGGTTCACGATTGCGTGAGGTTTGACGCGCGAACTGCCAGGCATCTCGAGAACCTCGACGCGAGAGGCCGGGGTCTCCGCAACGATAGGGTGGCTGCCCCTCCCATCGTCCACCACTTCCACCGTTTCACTTCCGTCTCCGCTCGACTGCGGCTCCCACGAGGTAGGCAATCACCGATGCCCCGAGGACGGGGGGGCAGGCGCCGAACAGGATGATCGCGGCGTTCTCACCTGGGACGCCTTCGCCCCATCCAACCCTGTTCCCGACACCCACAAGGTAGATGGTCATCGGGATGCCAAGCCCAAGCAGAGCCGCGAGCGCGAACGCAACGCCAACACGACTCACCTTCGCTCCCCGTTTCACCACTCCAGCGTACGACGGGTCCACGGGTTCAGCTCATGCAGTTCAGGTGACGGGCACCAGTGCGCCTCTGCGCCTTTGCGTCTTTGCGCCTTGGCGTGATCGATTGCTCCTAGACATCGCGCAGCGGGCGCAAAGGCCGACTCCAACCAGTCTTTCACCCAACCATAGCGCGCGGATCGAGTTGCGACCAACCCACGAACGAGGGGCTCCGCCGACCCAACCCCGGTACAATTCGGCTTCCCGCCCAAGCATGGACGCCTCCCACATCCGCAACTTCTGCATCATCGCGCACATCGATCACGGCAAGTCCACCCTCGCGGACCGGCTGATCGAGCGCTGTGGCGCGATTCGTGGGACCGCCCAAGAGCAGATGCTCGACTCGATGGACATCGAGCGCGAGCGCGGCATCACGATCAAGATGGCGGCGGTGCGGTTGAGCTATCCCGCCAAAGACGGCAAGATTTACGAGCTAAACCTGATCGATACGCCCGGCCACGTCGACTTCACCTACGAGGTGTCCCGCGCGCTAGCAGCCTGCGAAGGGGCGCTGCTCGTCGTCGACGCGAGCCAGGGGGTCGAGGCCCAGACGATCGCCAATGCGAGCATGGCGATGAACCAGAACCTCGAAATCGTGCCGGTCATCAACAAGATCGACCTCCCCCATGCCGACGTCGAGCGCGCGAAGGAGGAGATCGAGCACGCGGTCGCGATCGACGCCTCCGACGCGATCCCCTGCAGCGCCAAGGCGGGCATCGGCATCGACGAGATCCTCGAAGCGATCGTCCAGCGGATTCCGCCTCCGACCGGCGACCCCCACAAGCCCCTGCGCGCCCTCATCTACGACAGCCACTTCGATCCCTATCAGGGAGCGGTCGCCTACGTGCGGGTCATGGAGGGGGCGGTGAAGAAGGGCGACACGATCATGATGATGTCGACCCAGGCGAAGTTCGACGTCGATTCGACCGGCCACTTCGCCCCCGGCCTAACCGTGAACAACGGCCTTGAGGCCGGCGAAGTCGGATTCGTCACCGCCGCGATGAAGTCGATCGGCGACGCCCAGGTGGGCGACACGATCACCGGCGTCGCGCACCCCGCCAAAGAGGCGCTTCCCGGCTACCGCAAGGCCCTCAGCATGGTCTTCTGCGGCCTGTATCCGAGCGACGGCGAGCACTACGAAGATCTTAGGGACGCGATCGAGAAGCTCAAGCTGAACGACGCTTCCCTTCAGTTCGAGCCCGAAACCAGCGCCGCCCTCGGATTCGGCTTCCGATGCGGCTTCCTCGGCCTGCTCCACATGGACATCGCCCGCGAGCGGCTGGAGCGCGAGTTCAATCTCGACTTGATCCTCACCGCTCCGAGCGTCGACTACAAGGTCACCCGAACGAACGGCCAGGAAGAGCACATCCCGAACCCAAGCCACTTCCCCAACCCCCACGAGATCGCCAAGATCGAGGAGCCCGCGGTCAACGCGACGATCATGGTGCCGGTCGAGTACGTGGGCGCCTGCATGACGCTCTGCCAAGAACGGCGGGGCACCTACCTGCGCACCGAGTATCCGACTCCGCAGCGGGTGATCCTCCACTACCTGCTGCCGCTGGGCGAGATCCTGCTCGACTTCTTCGACAAGCTCAAATCGTCGACCCGCGGCTATGCCTCGCTCGACTACGAGCTGACCGACTACCAGGCGGCAGACCTCGTGAAGGTCGACATCATGCTCAATGGCGACCCGGTCGACGCGCTTTGCTTCATCGTCCACCGGCAGTTCGCCTACCAACGCGGCCGGGCGATGGTCGAGCAGCTCCGCAAGGTCGTCCCGCGTCAGCAGTACGAGGTGCGTGTTCAGGCGGCGATCGGGGCGAAGGTCATCGCTGCCGACACGATCAAGCCGTTCCGCAAGAACGTCATCGCGAAGTGCTACGGCGGCGACGTCACCCGCAAGCGCAAGCTCCTCGAAAAGCAGAAGGAAGGCAAGAAGCGGATGAAACAGATTGGCGCAGTCGAGCTGCCTCAGGAAGCCTTCTTGAGCGTCCTGAAGGTCGCTGAATAGCAGGGACTCTACGGCACCGGATCGTGGCCGCCGGGACGCCCGGGGTGGCATCGCACGATCCGCTTGAGACCCAGCCAAGAGCCTCGCATCAACCCGTATTTCTCGATCGCCTGGAGCGTGTACTCCGAGCAGGTGGGCGTGTAGCGGCACATGCGGGGCTTCCAGCGAGTGCCCCGCTGGTAGAGTCGAATCAGGAAGACGCCGATTCGCTTGCCCATCGTTTTTCTAGACGCCGAAGCGCGTCCCTCAACTCATCGACGATCTCGGAGAATGAGGCGTCCGCCCCCCGCGTAGACACCTGAACGACAAGATCCAGCTCGGCCGGTATCGGTCCCGCCAGGCGCAACCCTTCTCGGAAACGGCGGACCGCACGGTTGCGGCGCGGCTTGGTCCCGATCGCGCGCGACGTCGCGAATCCGACCTTGCCGGTCCCAGGGAGCGCGAGCAGGCGGCAGAGCTTGCCGGAGACCCGAAAGCCCTCGTCGTAAATCCGTTGAAAACGCGACTGCGTCGGCCCGTTCATCGCCGGTTGGGGCCGTCGACCTTGAGCGGCCGTTTAGTAGGAGAGCCGATGGCGGCCACGGGCACGCCGTCGCTTCAGCACGTTCTGCCCGTCCTTCGAGCGCATCCGAATGCGGAAGCCATGGGTCTTCTGCTGGTGTCGGTTATTCGGCTGGAACGTGCGCTTCATGGTCGTGGGCCTCGCGATTGAGTCGCGGTCGGAGATGATACCCGATTCTTCGAGTCAAGTCGATAGAGCTCGTAATAACGGCTTCCCGACGGGGTCAATCGGGTCATAGCGAGACCGTTTTGCCGGAAGATCGCTCGAGCCTGGACGCCCACGCGCCCACGGCGAGTCAGCACGAAAAGCGGCATCGGCGCGCGAGCGAGATCTTCAGGCGTTTCCGCCTCGAGGAGATTCCGATCGAGGACGAAGACCAGGCTGGGATGGCTGGTTTCCTGAATCTCGGGCCTGCCGGTTCCGCGATCTTCGGTCCGGCGCGGCATCTGATACGCGGCAACGAACGCACCCTTCGGGATCGAGCGAGCGAGCGCGTGCACTTCCGCGGTCCCAGACGCTCGATACCACCACCCGAAGCCGACGTTCGCGAGAACCGCGACCCCGACGCACGCGAGCGCCATCGTCACGAACGGGCGGCGGGCAAGTTCTCGCCCATCCTCGGACCACCGGTAGGCGAGCCAATCCGCGACCAGAAGTGCGATCGGCACCGCGATCGGCAGGATGTAATGGACGAGTTTGGCTCCGCTCGCGGTGAAGAAGAGAAAAGGGATCGCGGCGCAGGCTGCCAGGTACCGTGACGCGTCGTCGGAGCCCTTTCTCGGCCAGGCCTTCACGAGCATCCACGACCACGGAGCGAAGGCGATCAGGAGGATGGGGATGTAGAACACGAGCCCGGCGATCCCTCCGAGGGTATGCGCCTGGTCGCCTCCAGTGAAGCGGCGCAGATTCTGCTCGACGAGAAACTTCTGGACGAACGTGTCTCGGTATTGCAGGTAAGCGGGGAGATACCAGGTGGCGATCACCGCGAGGAGTGCGATCGCGAACCCGAGCCACGCGCCGCGAAACGCGGGCCGGAGTTCTCGTTCACGCCACCACGTCCACGCCGCGATCGGCACGAACAGCAGGATCGCGACCGGACCTTTCGCCAACACCCCGACCCCCAGCA
>WBZR01004073.1_pt1 | contig 11617 bp, 12 predicted proteins | sample 5204231 | NCBI WGS metagenome assembly WBZR01 (sample SAMN12412403, study PRJNA552823) | activated sludge metagenome | isolation source: activated sludge from anammox sidestream of wastewater treatment plant... | place: USA: Virginia | collected 2017-08
CGGCCAAGCTCTGCGACGCGATGGGGATCACGGGCCGGTTCAACGGCGCCTCGTTGATGGGTCCGTTCGTGCGCATCCTCGAAGGTGCGCGTATTCCGCGGAGGCATATCCTGGTGACGCCGCGGATCGGCGTCGCGGACGCCGCCGACTGGCCGCTGAGGTTCCTGGTCGCCGACAGCCAGTGGACCTCGGCGCGCGCAGCGACGGCCCGGTTCCTTCGCGATCGCGGGTGAACGAACGAGGGGCGTGGCCATCGGCCACGCCCCTCTGCCATCAACGTGCTTCGTGCGCGCAGCTACCAGCGGTCCTGCGTCGCGCGCCCGAAGCTGTAGCGGAACCCGAGCTTCCACACGTTGGTGAACCCGTCGCCGTTCACCATCCAGCTCGACGATCCTTTCGTAGGCATCACCGTGTACTGGGCGAATGGCGCCCACTCACGGTATGAGAACATAAGCCCTGCCTCGGCGAACATCTTGCCCTGGGCGCGTCCCGACTCGATGCGCGCCGACACCGAGTCGCGCGCAGCGGGGCTCGCGTACGCGCTCCCTTCGGGGATCGCCTGCTTGATGAAGTTGAAGGCGTAGCCAAGCCCGAACCACGGGTGGAAGTACTTGTATTGGGGCAGGAACGTCATTGCCGACGCCCCCACGCGGCGCATGTCCTGGATATCCACGCGGCGTGGCGCGCTCGTGGGATAGTCGGGAATGGTCGTGACCGCGTTGAAGTACGACTGCTCGGCGAACACGTTCAAGGCGAACTCCGAGCGGGTGATCGTCCATTCCACGCCCACCGTAGGCGCAGTCGTGCGCGCGACCGTGGTCGGGAACGACGTCTGGCCGCCGTATATGCCCCAATACCATGAACTGGGTCTGACGTCCCAGTTCGCGTCGCCCTGGGCTGCGGCTGGGGCTGTGGCGAACGCGGTTACCGTCAGGGCCGCGAAGACCGCCGTGAGAGTCCTGGACGAAGGCATCTGGCACACCTCGGGACGAGGATAGGATTCGATCTCGTTGGTACCGAACGACGAACGAGCCACCGGTTCGGCTGGGGCCGCCCGGTTGCTCAACACCCGGACGACGGAAACAGAAAGTGGTCACGCCGGGAGCGCTTCGCAACACCACGCCGGTTCTTCAGCGGGTCACGCCCACCTTGGCTGCCACTGCGCGGATAGTCCTGACGGCGAAGTCCAGGTCGTCGCGGGTATGGGTCGCGGACACCTGGCAACGGAGCCGCGCCGAGCCTTGCGGCACCACCGGGAACCCGAACCCGGTCACGAAGATCCCGGCATCGAGGAGAAGTTCGCTCATCCGGATTGCGTCGGCCGTCTCGCCGATGATGATCGGCACGATGGGGGTTTCGCCTTCCAGGGGTTTGAGCCCCGCTTCCTTGAGGGCGCTCCGGAACCACGCAGCGTTGGTGCGTAGGGCCTGCACCCGTTCCGGGTGGTTCCCGATGAACCGCACGGCAGCCAGCGCGCTCGCGGCAACCGTTGGCGGCAGAGCGTTGGAAAACAGCTGGGGGCGCGACCGCTGCGTGAGCATGTCGCAGAGCGCGGCTGGGCCGGCTGTGAACCCACCGGCTGCGCCACCGAGCGCCTTGCCGAGCGTGGAGGTGATTACGTCCACTTCGCCGACCACCCCGTAGTGTTCGGCGGTCCCGCGGCCGGTCGCGCCGAGCACGCCGGTTGCGTGCGAGTCGTCCACGATGAGCACCGCATCGTGATCCCTCGCGATCTGCAGGAGCTGTGGCAGCTTCGCAATTGCGCCTTCCATCGAGAAGACACCGTCGGTCCAGATCAGGCGCCGCTTCGCCCCTTTGGCTCCACGCAGTTTCCCGACGAGGTCGTCCAGGTCGCCGTGCTTGTAGACGGCGGTAGTGCACTTCGTTATTGACTTGGCGAGCCGCATCGAATCAATGATCGAGGCGTGGTTGAGCGCGTCGCTCACCACGAAGTCTCCTTCCTCGGCGACCGTGGCCGTGAGTCCTTCGTTGGCGTTCCACGCCGACACGTACGACATGGATGCGTCGGTGCCGACGAGGCGCGCCAGGGCCGATTCGAGGTCACGGTGGATCGTGAAGGTACCGCAGATGAAGCGCACGCTGCCCGTGCCCGCGCCGTACCGGTCGAGCGCCTCCTTGCCGGCACGAATGACCGTAGGTTCGGCGCACAGCCCGAGGTAGTTGTTCGAGGAGAGAATGAGCACCTCTCCGCGGCCTTCCATCGTCGCGCGCGCGGCCTGGGGCGAGTCGAGATGGTTCAGGGTCTTGTAGACGCGGTCCGCCTTGAGCTTGGCGACCTGGGCTTCGAGGTCGGCCCGGAATCCGGCATTCAGTGTCATGGCGCAGTACTCTGCGTGATTGGGGGCGTGTGCAACCCGGTGGCGGGATCGTGCCCGGTCACCCGATTTCGAAAACGACCTTTCCTGCTTCGCCCGACTTGATTGCGGCAATCGCTTCGGCATGGCGCTCCAGCGCAAACCGGTGCGTGATGACGGGCCGCGGGTCGAACTGGCCGCTGCTGAGGAACTGGGTCATCTCGATCCACGTCTCGTACATGCGGCGGCCGACGACGCCGTAGATCGTGATGCCCTTGAAAATGATCTCGGTGGCCAGGTCGAGTTCCATGGGCTTCGCGGGGATCCCCAGCACCTGGACGCGGTCGCCGACGCGCACCAGCGCCAGGGCCTGGTGCACCGCGGCCGGCACTCCGCTCATCTCCAGCACGACGTCCGCTCCGAGCCCATCGGTGGCCGCGCGCACGGCGGCCTCCGCGGCGGCCGGCTGGACGGCGTCGTGCGCGCCCATGGCGCGCGCGAGCGCGAGGCGCGTCTGGTTGACGTCGCTTGCGACGATGCGCGACGCGCCCGCTGCGCGGCAGATGCCGACCGCGAAGAGGCCTATCGGCCCGCAGCCGGTAATGAGCACTGTCTTGCCTGGCAGGTTCGTGCCATGCAGCGCCGTGTGAAACGCGTTGCCCATCGGGTCGTGGATGCCGCCCACCTCGTACGACACCGAGTCGGCCAGGTGCCACACATTGGTTGCGGGCATCGCGATGTACTCCGCGAAGCAGCCGTCGCGATCTACGCCGATGATCTTCGTGTTCGGGCAGATGTGCGAGTTGCCGGTGCGGCAGAGGTGGCAGCGTCCGCACACGATGTGACCCTCGGCGGTCACGCGGTCGCCCACCGTCACGTCCGACACCAGGCTTCCGACTTTGGCGACGTCGCCCGCGAACTCGTGGCCGACGGTGAACGGGGGGTGGCAGCGTCCCTGAGCCCACGCGTCCCAGTCGTGGATGTGCACGTCAGTACCGCATACGCCGGCCCGGCGGACGCGAATCAGGACTTCGTTGTCGCGGATTTCAGGTACGGGGATTTCGGCGAGGGTGAACCCGGGTGCGGTAGCGGTCTTACGAAGTGCTTTCACGTGCAACTCGGAGGTCTTGAAGTAAGGAGCGCCGCGTTGGCGCGGCGCTAGAAAATCGTGCCGACCTGGCCGCCATCAACCTGGATGGCCGTGCCAGTGACGAAGCTTGCGCGTTCGGATGCGAGGAACGCCACGACTGCGGCCATCTCGCGAGGGTCGCCAGCGCGGCCCATCGGGATCTGCGCCGAGCGTGCCGCGACGAGTTCGGCTACGGTCCGGTTCTCGCGCCGCGCGCGCATCTCGGCGAGCTCCGTGGCGCGCGGGGTGTCGAAGTGCCCGGGGAGCACGGTGTTCACGGTGACGCCGTCGCGCGCCACTTCGGCCGAAAGCGTCTTGGCGAACCCGAGCAGGCCGGCGCGCGCGGTATTCGACAGGATCAGCCCCGGTACCGGCTGCTTGGCGGCCATTGACGTCAGGAAGATCATCCGCCCCCAGCGCTGGCTGCGCATGCCGGGCACCGCCGCGTGCGCGAGGCGAATGGAGGCGAGCAGGTTCAGAGTGATCGCCGCCTGGTACTGCTCGTCGGTCGTGGCCTCGAACATCGTTGACGCCGGCCCGCCGGCGTTCGCGAGGCAGATGTCAACCGAGCCGAACGCATCGGTCGCCGCGGCAACAGCGCGCGCCGCGGCGTCGGCCTGCGAGAGGTCGGCCGTAACCGGGAGTGCGCGCACACCGAACTCCTCCGTGATCGCGGAACACTGCGCCGCCAGTGCCGCCTCGCGGCGGGCCGCCAACGCGACGTTCACTCCTTCCCGCGCGAGCTCGCGCGCTATGGCGAGCCCCAGTCCGCTCGACGCGCCGCAGACAAGCGCGTTCCTGTTCCTGATGCCAAGATCCATAATCGAAATGTGCACTCGTGGCGCTCGCCGCACGAGTGATGCACGGCACGTTCGGCGGACTCTCGACGCTCATGCACCGGCGAGTTCGCGAAACGCCGCGCGTCCGCCGGTCGTCGGAAGGATGACGCGGACCGGCGGTACCACTTGCGCGAATTCGATTCGTGCACAATTCTGTAGCGAGTTCCATGGCGCGCTGTTGTGAAAGACGAGGCGCCTTGCGATGTTTATGGGCGTACACGACAACTGAAACGCAAGCAGTCAATGGCTTAGTCGCGCGAAGTGCTGCGCGTTCCGACGGCGCCGCGGAAACGCGGATCCGATCCCAGCGATCCACCGGGGGATCGCCAGGGCAAACCACTCCTTCACAGGAGCTCCAAGATGGCTGCCAAGAAGAAGGCGAAGAAGAAGGCGAAGAAGAAGAAGTAGCCTTCGCCTGCATAGCAGAAAGGGCACTGGCTTTCAGCCAGTGCCCTTTCTCATGCGTGGCCCGCCGCTTGCGGCCTCAGGCGACCGCAACCAGCTCCGGCTCCGCGTCGGGCACCGGGCCCCACACGTAAGCGGCGAACCGCGGGGCGTCTGGCTCCTTCGCGCCGTTCGATATCACGATGCCTACCGGCTCAGCGGTCTTCTCCGGCGATGGCGTATCCTGGTGGTTCTTTCGCTTGGACATCTCGCGCCTCGTGTCTCACAACTATATGGATGGCACGCTCGCGCACGGCGCGAGCAACTCGCCTCTCCCATGAGCACTTTCGATGCCACATGGCGGCGCCGTGCAAGTGACGATCTTCCAACATGTTGGAAACTGATTCCATTGAAGCGCACCCCGGTTGTGTCCGGGTCTGACACGCTTCTGGGTCAACAGGTGTGTCGGGCGGCTACATCACGGACTTTCGGGCGACGAACGTACGGGCCGCCGCGGACTCGCGCATGACGTTGACCTGCCACCCCATGTACCGATCGCGAAGCTCGTCTTCGGTAAGGGCCACCTGGCCGGCAACGATCGTCTCCACGAGGTGAACTCCGCCATCGGCCGTCGCTGACTGGAGCGTCTCGATCACGTGCTTGCGCTCGGCGGGCGTAAGGTCGGCGAAGGCGGCGGGAGTGCAAACCACGGCGGCGATCGGTCCGTCCGGGTGCCACGCGCTGAGGTCGGTGGCGAGTCCTGTGACGTTCGCCGAGAGCCCGGCTTCGGACGCAGCCGTGAGAACCCGCGCGACTACGGCCGCTTCCGGCTCGATCGCCTTAACCGCGCAACCGTTCGCGGCAAGGTAGAGCGCCGACTCATGGATTCGCGCGCCCGACACGACAACCGGTGCGCGCAGGGACGCGGGGCCGAGCGCATGGGCAAGCGGAGTGTTGGAGCGAAGGCCCCAGTGCTCCGGGCTCCTGGGTTCCGCGGCGTTGCGCATTCGCCGCCGCCGCCAGGTATCGAACGAGGGCAGCTTGAGGCGTCGGGCGATGATTCGGTCAACCTCGGCAGCCAGGAGCACGTCCCGCATGCCGAGTTGCAGTTCGCCTTCCATGTGCTGCGCCGCCAGGTCGGCGATCCTGAGCAGGTGCGTGCGGGGCACCGACTCCTTGTAGGCCTCCACCTCGCGCTCGACGTACGCGTCGTACTCGTGCCGAAGCGAGCGGAGGGGGGGCAGGGTCGTGCGGTCACTCGTGGTGAACGGCGGCTCCGGCTGTGGTTCACACGAAAGCTAGGACAGGCGGGCGTCGGGTCAATCGCCGGGTGCGGTCAGTCAATGGCTTCCAGCAGCGCGCCCTTCAGGTAACCCGTCTCCGGCGCGGTTATCACTTCGGGGTGGTCGGCGGGCTGGGCGGTGATCGCGCGCAGCACCAGGGTACGGCCCGACGCGGCCGCGGCGTCACGGAGCATGTCGAGGAACGCCGCCTTCCCGAGGTGGTAGCTGCAGCTTGCCGTGAAGATCATTCCGCCCGGCGCCAGGAGCCGCATTGCGTGGATATTCAGGTCGCGGTAGCCGCGAATCGCGCCTTGCAGCGACGCGCGATTCTTGGCGAATGCCGGAGGATCCACGACGATCGTGTCGAAGCGCGGCCCGTCGCGACGCTCGCGCAGGAAGTCGAATGCGTCGGCCTCGACGAATTCGATGTTGGAGAGCGCGTTCAGCTCCGCGTTCACCGCGGCGCGCTCGATGGCGGCGGCGGAACTGTCCACCGCCGTCACGCTGGTGGCATGACGGGCGAGGTGCAGGGCAAACGACCCGTGGTAGCTGAACAGGTCCAGCGCACGTCCATGCGTGTGCGCGGCCGCGAGGACGCGGTTCTCCCGCTGGTCGAGGAAGGCGCCGGTCTTCTGCCCGGTGTGCGGCGCTGCGTGGTACCGGATTCCATGCTCTCCGACCACGACATCGTGCGGAACCTCGCCGTGCAGCGCCTCGACGACGCGCGGCAGGCCCTCGCGGGTGCGGACAGATGGGTCGTTGCGGGCGAGGATGCCATGGCATCCGGTGATCGTGCGGAGTGCATCCGCGATTTCTGCGCGGAAAGCCTCGACCCCTGCCGAGAGGAGTTGCACAACCAGCCATCGGTCGTACTGGTCAACCACCAGCGCAGGGAGCGCATCGCCTTCGCCGTGCACGAGCCGGAATGCCGTGGCATGGCGCGCAATGGCGGCACGCCTGGCTACGGCGGCAGTGAGCCGGCGGTACCACCACTCGCCATCAACTGTCGCGTCCGGGTTGGCGTCCAGCCTCCGGAGCGAGATTTCCGACGCAGGACTCCAGAGCGCCCAGCCGAGCTCACGGCCCCGCGTATCGCGCACCCGCACGGCTCCGGCCGGCGCCGCTGGCGGCGCCTCGACGTCGGACCGGAAGATCCACGGGTGGCCTCGTTCCCAGCGTCGTGCTCCGCGTGACGCGACCACGGCGCAGGGTGTCATGGAGACTTCGTTTTCGGCGCGGCACCTGGTGCGCTTCGTGCGGCGCGATCGCGCACCATCCGGATTGCGGCGAGGTGTTCCGCATATGTACGGCGGAACTCGTGGTGACCGTCAGTGGCGGCGACGAAGAACCGATACGGAACATCCGCGGGGTGGAGCACAGCCTCGATGCTCGCTGCGCCGGGCGAGCAGATGGGGCCGGGCGGCAGTCCTGCCCGGCGGTAGGTATTGTATGGCGAGTCCACGCGCAGATCCTTGAACAGCATTCGGCTTCCGCGTCGTCCCAGTGCGTAGTCCACCGTGGGGTCGGCCTGGAGCGGCATCCCAGCGCGGAGCCGGTTGAGGTACACGGCGGCGATGATGGGCCTCTCCTCGTTCCTGACCGCTTCACGCTCGACGATTGACGCGAGCGTGATGACCTCATGCCTCGTGAGCCGGATCCGCGGCAGGATCGAGTCCCACTGCGGCTTCCACGCCTGGGCGAAGCGCGCGATCATCGTACGGAGCGCGTCGTGTGCCGAGGCGCGGTCCGGGAACGAGTAGGTGTCGGGGAAGAGGTAGCCTTCGAGCGTTGGCGTGGGCACGCGCAGGCGGTGCAGGAACGCGGTGTCCCGCGCGGCCGCCAGGATCGAGTCGGCGGGGAGGTCGAGCGCATCGCCCACCGCCGGCGCGATCTCCGCAAGCGTCCATCCTTCGGGGATCGTCACGGTATGGACGATCCCGCGCGCGAGGCGGAAGGTCTCGAGCACCTGTTCCCACGAGAGGGCGTCGCGGAGAACGTACGTGCCCCAGCGCAGCGTGCGGTCAACCCCGCGCGCGTGGGCGTACCACGCGAAGAGTCGCCCGGAGCGCACCACGCCGTGTGCCGCGAGGGAATCGGCGGCCTCGCGGAACGGAGCGCCCCTGCGCACGAACACCTGCACTTCGTGTCCGCGCGAGTAGTTGGCGGGAGTGCCGAGGAGGCCGACCGCCGCGGCGGCCGAAGCCACGGCAGCGGCCACGATGCCCACGACCGTGAGCCGCTGTCGCCGGCTGTGGCGGCAGCGAATCATGCCCGTCTTGCCTCGCTCGCGAGCGCGAATTGGAGGAGCACGGTTGCGGCTACGGCATCCACGTCGCCCTTTCTGCCACGGGTGGAGCCGCCGAGCGCCTTCACCGCCCTCAAGGCGGCGGTGGTGGTGAACCGCTCGTCCACGAGCCGCGCCTCGAACCCGGTGCGCGAGCGGAGCTCCTCGGCGAGTCGCCGGGCCTCGAGCGCGCGGGGGCCGTCGTCGCCATGCGCGTCAAGCGGCAGGCCCACGACGAAGCCGCGTGCCTCGAGTTCGGCGGCCTTGCGGAGCAGTGTGGTGAGCGGAACGCGGTGCCCGGCTCGGCGTGGCACGAAGCCCGCGGGCGAGGCGATCGTCCCGCTCGGGTCGGCGATGGCGAGCCCGATCCGTCGGTCGCCGAGGTCAATGCCCAGCCAGCGGCCCATTGACGAGGCGCTCATTCGCCGTCGGCCATCCGCGCAAAGAACTCCTCGTTGTCGCGCGTGCGGGCCATCCGCTTGAGGAGGAACGCCATTGCGTCTTCTGGCGCCTGGTCGCCAAGGAAGTGCCGTATCAGGAACGCGCGGTTCTTCTCTGTGTCGTTGAGCAGCAGTTCCTCCTTGCGCGTGCCAGACTTGAGCATGTCAATGGCTGGAAAGATGCGGCGGTTCGCGATTTCGCGATCGAGGACGAGTTCCATGTTGCCCGTGCCTTTGAACTCCTCGAATATGACCTCGTCCATTCGGGAGCCAGTGCCAACGAGCGCGGTTGCGACGATCGTGAGCGAGCCGCCGCCTTCAATGCTCCGGGCGGCGCCGAAGAACCGCTTCGGCTTTTCCATTGCCTTCGCGTCCACGCCGCCGGAGAGGATCTTACCGGACAGTGGGATGACGGCGTTGTGGGCGCGCGCGAGCCGCGTGATGGAGTCGAGCAGGATCACGACGTCGCGCCCGGCTTCGACGAGGCGCTTGGCCTTCTCGATCACCATCTCGGCGACCTGTACATGCCGCGACGGAGGCTCGTCGAAGGTCGAGCTCACGACTTCGGCCTTCGGCACCGTCGCGATGAAATCGGTCACCTCTTCCGGCCGTTCGTCAATCAGGAGGACGATGAGGGCTATCTCGGGATGATTCTCCGCTATGGCGTTTGCCATCTTGTGCAGCAGGATCGTCTTCCCCGCGCGCGGGGGCGCGACGATCAGGCCGCGCTGTCCCTTGCCGATGGGCGCGATGAGGTCCACCACGCGCATGGACAGGTCGCCGGATGCCGTCTCGAGCCGAATGCGCTGATCGGGGTACCTCGGGCGGAGGTTGTCGAACGGGACGCGGCCCTGGATCGCCTCGGGCGGCATCCCGTTGATTGACTCCACCTGCAGCAGGGCCAGGTACTTCTCCCATGGCTTGGGGGGCCGGACGTGGCCGCGGATGGTGTCGCCGGTCTTGACCTGGAACCGCTTGATCTGCGCCGGAGACACGTAGATGTCGCCCGGGCTGGCGAGGTAGCTATGGTCGGGGCTGCGCAGAAACCCGAACGACTCGCGGCCGAGTTCCAGCGTTCCTTCCGCCTCGAGAGCGGTTCCATGGTCGAGGAGCGCTCGCTCCACCATGAAAATCAGGTCGTGGCGCCCGCTGCCTGCCGGGGCCGGGAGCTGGAGCTCCTCGGCTATCGAGGTCAGGTCGGCGAGCGATTTGCGCCGGAGTTCGGAGATGTCCATGGCGGGGCTGCGCCGCGCGGAATGCGGGGTGGGCGTCTGGCCGCGGGTCCGGCGGCTGCACGGAGGGCGGCGGGGTGCGAGGGATGCGCGAGGCGGGATTCGAACCCACGACCTTCGGCTCCGGAGGCCGACGCTCTATCCAGCTGAGCTACTCGCGCGGTCGGGCCATCCGATACTACATCATAATGATGAGAACCAGCCGGGGATGGCGACGGGAACCGAAAGCTACCCGTCGCCGGTGCGCCCGACAAGCACGCGCCGCGGCCGATGCCTTGACCAGGCGGGCCCGCGGCGGCAGAATGTTCTAACCACGCCCATCCTCCCGCGTTGCGCATCCTCACCCTCCTGCCTGGCGAGTCCATCGGTGCGCTCCGCTCTGCGATACGCCTGAGCGATACTGTGGTAGTGCATCCGGACGCGACGTCCCTGCTTGCGTCGTTGGAGCGCGGGCGCGTGGACGCGGTGGTCGTGGATCCTACCATCGTGCGCGACGCCGCGTGGGTCCGGTTGAGGGCAGCGCTGGCAGACCCGGGGCTGCCGGTTCTGCTGTACTCTCCCCTCACGGCGGTGACCGCCGGGCGGATCGTGGCAGCTTCCGGGGCGGGGGTGCACGAGGTGCTCTTGACGGGGGTGGATGACGACCCTGACGCGATCAGGCGCCGGCTGCACGGCCTCCGTCGGCCGCAGCCTCCGCGGCGCGTGCTGGCCCGTCTCTCGGGCCGTATAGCCATGCTCCCGCCGCCGCTCCAGCGTGGTTCCGTGGCGTTGTTCTGCGAAGCGCCGATCCCGAGGCGGGCAGATGCGCTGGCGAGTGCCGAGTCGGTGCCGCGACGCACCGTTGACCGCTGGATGGGGCGTGTGGGTCTGGCGGCGACCGCGACGCTGCTTGACGTGGCGCGGCTGTCGCGCATATGGGTGCCGCTCGTGGAGGATGGATTGACGCCAGCGAAGGTGGCGCATCGCTGCGGATACAGCGGCGCCCGCGCCCTGGCCGTGCATACGCACCGGCTCGTAGGCGTGCCGCCTGCCCATCTGGGGCGTGGCGTTTCGGTCGAAGAGTTCGTGGACCGGCTCAGCCAACGCGCCCAGCGCGGCTGAAGCACCCCTTGTAGGGGTTAGCGCCGTCAGGATTTGCCTTAAGAATACTGCTTACAGCCCCTACTGCCGTCATCGGTGCCACTACCTACGATAAGTGACGTACGAATCGTCTGGACCCCAATCCGCCAAGAGCGGAGAGGAACGATCTCATGAGAAGTACGCGTGCTTATCCATTTGGGCTTGCAGCTATCGTACTTGCGACGCTCGCGACGGGCTGCACGAGCGAGAAGGTCGTGTACCGGAGCGGAACCAACTTTGCCGCGCCACCGGCTGCCGGCGCGAACTTCGTCGGCTACTATGATGTGGCCGGCAAGCAGACCGTATGCGGCTCATGCCACGTGGACTTCCAGACGCGCTGGTCCAAGACCAAGCACGCGAGCGCTTGGGCGGATCTTCAGGCCAGCGGCGGCGCCAAGGGATACTGCGAGGCGTGCCACACGGTCAACAACCTTGGTAATTTCGCGGCCGACACCGCCGTCGGATTCCGCTCGACGAAGGCCGACCGCTACCACGACGTGCAGTGCGAGAGCTGTCACGGTTCAGGGCTAACGCACGCCAGCGCGCCGAGCTCCGCGAACCGGCCGCTCGCCTCGATCGTCTCCGACACGAC
>WBZR01004375.1_pt1 | contig 11617 bp, 9 predicted proteins | sample 5204231 | NCBI WGS metagenome assembly WBZR01 (sample SAMN12412403, study PRJNA552823) | activated sludge metagenome | isolation source: activated sludge from anammox sidestream of wastewater treatment plant... | place: USA: Virginia | collected 2017-08
ATGAGTATGGCGTTATAGAGTTTGAACTAAAACAATACGATGATAGGGTTTATCTATCTTTTCAGGATGATTTAATGAGAATGATTTCAAATACTATTTCGATAGTTGCCGCTTTGCTTCTGATTTACTATATTTCAAGGCCTTTAATTAAGTTCTAATGAAAAAAATACTTTTTATAGTTTTCTCAATTTTAGTAATTCTCCCTACAGTATTACCGCTTTTAAATAATGGGTTCTTTGTGGTTCACGACAATACTCAAGTTGAAAGAGTTTTCCAAATGACAAAATCACTAGCAGATGGGAATTTCCCAGTTAGGTGGGTTGATGATTTAGGATATGGATATGGATATCCAATTTTTAACTTCTATGGACCTTTTCCATATTATATTGCGGGATTAATAAATTTATTAATTTCGAATTCACTTATTGCCACAAAAATAATGTTTATTTTAGGAACGGCTATCTCATTTTTCTCAATGTATTTATTTGCTTCAAAAATTACTAATAAAACTGCCGGTTTAGTTGCTGGAATTATATATCTGTATTTTCCTTATCATGCTGCAAATATTTATGTAAGAGGAGCAGTTGGAGAATTTTTTGCATATGCTTTTTTACCATTAGTGTTTTGGGCAATTTTTTATTTATACGAAAATATAAATAAAAATAAAAAAAATGAATATAAAAAAGTTTTATTGGATGTTTTCCCTTTATCTATACCCATAGCCTTAGTAGTAATTTCTCATAATTTGAGTGCTTTTATGATGGGGATTTTTTTAGTACCTTATATTTTGTTTTTTTTGCTTACTTCCAAAAAAAAGAAAGAGTTTTTTATTGCGATTATAACTTTGTTTTCCTCAGCATTTTTGCTTTCATCCTTTTTTACGATACCGGCAGTTTTAGAATCACCATATACAAATGTTAGCTCGCAAGTAGGCGGAGGAGCAGATTATCCAGACCATTTTGTTTGTTTGTCTCAACTTTGGCATAGCAATTGGGGGTTTGGGGGGTCGATAAAAGGGTGTGTGGACGGATTAAGTTTTAGCATAGGAAAATTTAATGTGGTTTTGGTTTTACTAGCATTTCTTTTCTTTGTTTATTCATTTGCAAAAAAGAAAAAAATTACTCCAGAGACAATATTTTGGGTTTTATTATTAATCTCGATTTTTTTAATGCTAGCTTTTTCAAAAATAGTTTGGGATTATCTTCCATTTATGGAATATCTACAATATCCATGGAGATTTTTAAATTTTGTAGGGCTATTTAGTTCAATTCTTGTAGCATTTCTAGTGTTTAAAATAAAAAATAAAAGAATTTTTAGGGCCTTTTGGTTAGTTATTTTAATAGGGCAATTTTACTTTAGTGCAAAATTATTTAGTCCTCTAGAACTTAATAATTTAGACAATAGCTATTATGAAAATATAGAGCATATTCGTTTTGAAACATCAAAAATTTCAGATGAGTATATGCCTCCGGATTTTAAAAAACCACAAAATATTTCTGATTTGCCTTTAAGTCTTATCGAGTCAAGTTCATCAAGCGTTCTTATAATAAATTATAAAACTGGATATTTAGAATTTGTCACAGAAGGGCAGGCAGGGAAAATTTACATTAATAAAGCGGTATTTCCTTCATGGGAGGCAAAATTAGATGGTGAAAAAATAAATATAGAAGAAGACAAAAAAGGTATGAATATTTTTGTTCCTGCGGGAAGACACGATGTCGTTTTATCATTTAAGCCAACTATTATCCAAACATTAGGAAATGCGCTAACTCTTCTTGGAGTTTTTCTAGTTTTTATTGCTATAATAGTTAAATCAAGAAATTATAAATGAATAGATTACCTGAATTATCGATATTTTTTCCTTTCTGGAATGAAGAAAAAAATATAAAAAGTGTCGTGGAAAATGCAATTCCTGTAGCAAGGTCTGTAGCTGAGAAGTGGGAAATTCTTATGATAGACGATGGTTCGTCTGACAAGACAAATGAGCAAGCACAACAGCTTGCTAGGAAATATAGAGACGTAAAACTTATAACGCATAATCCTAACAGGGGATATGGTGCAGCTCTCAAATCGGGTTTTGAAAATGCTAAATATAACTATATCGTTTTTACAGATGGAGATAGGCAGTTTGATTTTTCTGAAGTTAGTAAATTTATAGAGCAAATTAAAAGTGCCGATATCGTAATAGGTTATAGAAAAGTTCGCCAAGATAGTTTTGTGAGACATGTTTTGATGAACCTTCTTAAAATATGGGACTATATATTCTTTAGATTTTACTTTAAGGATATAGATTGCGGTTTCAAAATGTTTAGAAAGTCAGCAATAAAGGAAATAATGCCATTAAGATCTGAAGGGGCAATGATAACGACAGAAATATTGGCAAAAGGAATTAAAAAAAATCTAAAAATAAAAGAAGTAGAAGTAAATCATTATCCTAGAAAATTTGGAGCACAAAGCGGGGCTAATCTAGCTGTGGTAATACGAGCTATACTTGAAAGTTTTATTTTGTGGTTTGATATCAAAAATAAAAGAATCTAGTTAAATTATTTTAGTGCCATCTATGGATGATTCACAATTGCATGCGATAGCAACAAAATCCGTAAAAGGAGTTTTTGCTTTGGTTTCAAGGTCTTTTTTAATCCAGATACTAGGCATTGTTACAAGCGTAGTTTTGGCGTTCTTTCTTGATCCAGCTAGTCTGGGAATATTTTTTGTAGTGTCTGCTATTATAGTTTTTTTCAATTATTTCCAGGATATAGGTCTTGCCGCATCTCTTATACAAAAAAAAGAAGAGCTGACAGTTAGCGAACTAAGAACAGTTTTTGTTACCCAGCAAGCATTAGTTTTGGTGCTTGTTATTCCCTCTATCATATTCTCCTATCAAATCGCCTCATTTTACAATCTAAATCGCGACGGGCATATACTTTTAGTAGGACTTTTAATTTCATTTTTTCTTACTTCTCTTAGAACAATTCCTACAGTTATTATGGAGAGGAGGCTTGAATACTCAAAGCTAGTTATTCCTCAAATCTTTGAGAATCTTTTTTACAATGTATCTCTTATAATTGGCGCCGCAAACGGACTAGGAGTAATGAGTTTTACTGTCGCAGTACTATTAAGAGCGATTGTTGGTTTAGTTATAACTTATATAATTCAGCCTTGGCCTATAGGTTTGGCATTTGATAAGACATCTTTTAAAAAACTTATTTCTTTTGGAATTCCATTTCAGACAAATAGCATTTTAGCCCTAGTTAAAGATGACTTTTTAACTATACTTCTTGGAAAAATTTTGCCTATCGCGCAAGTCGGCTATATCGGTTTTGCCCAAAGACTTTCTTACTTGCCTCTAAGGCTTGTGATGGATAATGTTATAAAAATAACTTTCCCTTCTTTTGCGAGGCTCCAAGAAGACAAAGAAGCACTAAGAGTGGGACTTGAGAAATCATTATTTTTAATTTCTCTTGCTATATTTCCTGTTTCTGTCGGAATAATTAACTTCTCGCCATTTCTTATCGAATACATTCCTAAATATCAAAAATGGGAACCGGCACTATTGTCAGTTGTATTCTTTTCCTTAAGTACAGTTCTATCGTCAATATCTACTCCTTTAACTAACTTCCTAAATGCTATAGGGAAGGTAAAAATAACGCTTTACTTTATGATAATGTGGACTGCTTTAATTTGGATTTTAACCATAGGTCTTGTTATGAGGTTTGGTTATAATGGGGTAGCAGTAGCATCATTTTTAGTCTCGCTCACATCAGTAGGAGTATTTATAATTTCTAGGAGGTATGTTAAATTCTCTGTCTTAAAGCCTACCTACAAACAGCTAATTGCAGCTTTAGTTATGTTTGTATTTATATATTTTACTAAGTTTTTAATTAGCTCATTTATAGCAATGTTGGCTGTAGGAGTGTTATCATTAGTTATATACGGATTAGTGTTACTGCTAATTGCCAGGAAGGAATTATTCAGGACTACGAGATTCGTATATAAAACTATTAGAAATAGATAAATATGAAATTATCAGTTGTTGTTTCTGCGTATAATGAAGAAAAGGTATTGGGGGACTGCCTAGAGTCTGTTAAAAATATTGCGGACGAGATAATTGTTGTTAATAACTCCTCTACAGATAATACACTACAAGTTGCGAAAAAATATACCGATAAAGTTTTTACCCGCGAAAATAATTTGATGCTAAATATCAATAAAAACTTTGGAATAAGTAAAGCTACGAAGGACTGGGTGCTTCTTTTAGACGCTGATGAAAGGGTGACTCATGAATTAGAAAATGAATTGAAAGAGTTCAAAAATTCAAATCCAGAGAATTTCGGCTACACAATGCCTAGAAAAAATATAATTTTTGGGAAATGGATAGAGCATACGGGATGGTATCCGGATAGACAGTTAAGGTTATTTAAAAATAAAAAAGCAAAATTTGCCGAGAAACATGTGCACGAAATGATAGATGTGAACGGTTCTGTAGGGGAGTTAAAAGAAGCGCTTTATCATTTAAATTATACAAATATAAGCCAATTTTTAGATAAAATGATTAGAGTTTATACGATTTCTGAAGCTGATAATTTAATAAAATCAGGATATACCCCTAAAATTTCTGACGCGATATTAAGACCCACGAATGAATTTGTAAAAAGATTTTTTGCAGAAAAAGGTTACAAAGATGGAGCGCACGGTCTATACCTTTCTCTTCTTATGGCAGTGTATCATTTGATAGTTTTTCTTCGAGTATGGGAAGCAAAATCTTATCCAGAAGAAAAAAATGTCCTGAAAGAATTTATATCAGCAAATAGAGAATCCTCTAGACAAATAAAATATTGGCAAAATTTAACTCAAAATGAACTTGATAAAAATCCTCTTAGAAAAATATCGAGAAAAATACTTCAAAAAGTTTCTTAGCGTTATGACAAAAGTTACTATAGCGACTCTTCACTTCGGCGATATCCTGACTACAAAAGCATGTTTAGACTCTCTGTTCAAAATGGATAGGAGCTCTATAGACCTAGATATATTAGTAATTAATAACGATTTAAGAGTTATTTTTCCTGAAATAAAAAATGAAAATGGCATAAAAGTAACTGTCATAAATAATAAAAAAAACACAGGTTTTGCAGGCGGACATAATCAAGGCTTTAGATTTGCTCTTAAAAAGAATTCAGATTTCCATATGATAATCAATAACGATGTAATAGTTAATAAAAATTTGTTAAAAGAGCTAATAAATTGTTTTAAAAATAACAAAAATGTCGGAATTGCATCTCCAAAAATATATTTTACAAAAGGCCATGAATACCATAAAGACAGGTATTCAAATGATGAGTTAGGGAAAGTAATTTGGTATGCGGGAGGGATTACTGATTGGGATAATTTAATTAATAAACATAGGGGCGTGGATGAAGTGGATAAAGGACAATTTGATAAAGACTGTGAGACAGAATTTGCGACAGGTGCATGTGCCCTTCTTCCCCGCGAGGTAATTCAAAATGTGAAAGGTTTTGACGAAAGATATTTCTTGTACTACGAGGATGGTGATATTAATATGCGTATAAAAAGAAAAGGTTACAAAGTTTTTTATTGTGCCAAAGCTAAAATGTGGCACAATAATGCAGGTTCTTCAGGCTCAGGTTCTACTCTTCAGGACTATTATATAACTAGAAACAGATTGCTTTTTGGATTTACCTATGCTTCTTTTAGAACTAAAGTAGCGCTTTTTAGAGAAAGTTTAAAAATATTATCGAGCGGCAGGAAGTGGCAAAAAATTGGAGTAAAGGATTTTTATTTTAGAAAATTTGGCAGAGGTAGTTATCCTATCTAAGAATGTTGAGAAAATATTGGCCGCTATTATTTATTATTTTTTTGGGAGTGATTCCTTTGGCAGATTTATTCCAGTTGGGCTTACCGTTGACTCACGATGGCCAAGATCACGTCGCGCGAATTGCAAATTTTTATCAATCATTATCTGAAGGAATACTTATTCCGCGCTGGGCAGGAAATTTAAATTGGGGATACGGACATCCTGTGATGATGTTTTTATACCCACTGCCTTCATACTTAGCTTCGTTATTCCATTTCCTAGGTTTATCTTTAGTAGATTCTGTAAAGATGGTATTTGGATTAGGATTTATTTTGTCGGGCATTGGAATGTATTTGTGGGTTAACAGACTTTTGGGAGTGTATGCTGGTATATTTGCATCTATTCTTTATATGTTCGCGCCTTATAGATTTGTTAATTTGTATGTGAGAGGGGCGATTGGAGAACATTCTGCTTTTATATTTATCCCCTTTGTTCTGCTTTTCATAACTAGAATATTTCTAGACAAACAAACAAAAAATACTTTAGTCATTAATTCAGTCGCATTAGCACTTTCAACTGGAGCTTTGATTTTGTCTCACAATGCGCTAAGCATGCTATTTTTATTTTTTGCTGCTTTCTATGCTTTAGCCTTATTTTTTAACAATAAAGAAATCAAAAAATTAACAAGCGTATTTTTAAGTGTAATGTATGGCTTTATTATCTCAGCATTCTTTTGGGTTCCTGCATATATAGAAGGAAAATATACGTTAAGAGATATAGTAACAGGCGGGTCAGAATACGCTAGTAGATTTGCTGAGAATCCTATAAATTTTGTAACACCCTCATGGAGCTATGGAATAACTGGCCAATTATCTGTCCAGATAGGAATAGTCCATATAGCCTTGATACTTCTTGCGATTTATATCGTTTTTAAATTTACAAAAAAAAGATCTTTAGAAAAAGAAATATTTTTTATTACTTTTGTTTTCTTTTTGCTTTCATTATTTATGATGCTAAAAGAGTCAAATTTCATTTGGTCTTCTATTTCAATACTCCAAAAATTTCAATTCCCATGGAGATTTTTGTCCCTTACAGTTCTGACAAGTGCGCTTTTGGGAGCGTATGGAATTTATTCAAATCGAGAAAAGAAAAAAATAGTTTTTGCTATTTTTGGATTAATAATTTTAGTTGGTTTGTTTTACAGTTCTTACTGGAGGGCAAATGGATATTTAGTAAAAGAAGAATCTTTCTTTAAAAATATTTACCATGGAACGACTGATACGGGTGAAAGTTCTCCTATCTGGTCAGTTAGGTTTATGGAGAAAGAACCTGAGTCGAAAATAGAAGTACTTTCCGGCGAGGCTAAAATAGAAGAAGTTTATCGCTCATCAACCATCCATGAATACAATGTAATATCAAGCGAAGGAGCAAAGTTAAAAGAAAACACACTTTATTTTCCAGGATGGAATATATATGTGAACGGCAGAAAGTTAGATGTAAATACTGAAATAGAATTTCAAAATCCGCAGAACAGAGGAATAATGACATTTAATGTATCTGAGGGATATAGCAAGGTTAGGATTGTTTTTGAAGATACTAAAGTAAGAAAGGTAGCAGATATTATCAGCGGGGCATCCTTAATTTTCTTAGTATTTATTTTAATAATTTCAATAGTTAAGAAAAAACGCGCATAGGAATGTTTTATGTGTAGTTTAAATTTATAAATATTAAAAAGTAAAATGAAAAAAATAATTTTATTCTGGCCAATAATTTTAATTTTTGGGATATGGTTTGTTTTCTCCTCGCCTTTTTTCCTAAGGAACCTTGCCCCTTATCCATCGTTATACCAATCAAATTTTTTTTCTCCATGGAGCGCATATGGGATTTATGAAGGTCCAGTAAAAAATAATGCAATGCCAGACATAATAACTCAGATTTTCCCATGGAGAGTTTTTACGATAGAGTCATTAAAATCTGGAGAAATTCCATTCTGGAATCCATATAGTTTTTCTGGTACGCCACATTTGGCCAATTATCAATCAGCGCCCTTTTTTATCCTGAATATATTATTCTTTTTGCCATTCACATTCATTGATATATGGAGCATTCTGGTTCTGCTACAACCCCTTATTGCTGGTTTATCTATGTATTTGTTGTTAAGAAATTTCAATCTTCCCAAAACATCATCGCTTTTTGGATCTATAAGTTTTATGTTTTGTGGCTTTATTACCTCTTGGATGGGGTATGCTACTTTAGGATATGCTATCGCATTATTACCTCTATCATTTTACTTTGTTAATAAATTTGTCGAGACGAAGAAAAACTATTTTGGGCTACTGATTTCACTTACGATAATCTTTTCACTTTTTGCAGGTCATTTTCAGACAAGTATTTATTTCCTCCTAGCTCTTTTTGCATACATAATTTTTGCAGGCTTAAAATCAAAGAATAAAAGAATATTTGCGTTTCTTCTAGTTTGTTTTGCAGGAGGATTTATAATTTCTCTACCGCAAGTTTTACCATCTATAGAGTTTTATTTTCATTCAGTGAGACAAAGTATTGTTACTCAACTTGAAGTAATCCCTTTAAATTATCTGCCTACTCTTTTTGCACCGGACTTTTATGGTAATCCTGTAACCAGAAATGATTGGCTAGGACACTATGCAGAATGGAATGGATTTTCAGGAAGTATTACAGTTATCCTTGCTATTTTCTCAACTATTTTTCTTTTGAAAAAAGATAAAAGAGTCCTTTTCTTTGCCTGTATGGCAATTTTGTCTTTATTGGTTGCATTTGATACGCCTTTAAATTTTTTAATCTTCAAATTAAACCTTCCATTATTTTCAACTAGTGCCTCAAGCAGAGTAGTTGTCCTATTTTCGTTTGCTATTTCGGTTTTAGCCGCATTCGGACTTAATTATTTGACAACTAACGACAAGATAAAGAAAAAAATAATAGCATTAGTAGTTCTATTTATAATAGTTCTATCTCTTCTATGGTCAATTCCACTTTTAAATATCTTAAATGATTTAGAAAAAAGCCAAATAGCAAAAAGTAATCTTCTTTTGCCAACAATTTTATCTTTGGGATTTATATTTCTCTTACTACTTATTTTTCTATTTAAAAAAAGCAGAATTGCATTTTTCATATTTTCTTTGGGGGCATTACTGCTTATATCATCGGACATGCTAAGATTTGCTACGAAATGGATGCCTTTTGAACCCAAAGATTTCGTTTTTAAAGAAGTAGGGGTGACTAATTTTTATAAAGAACACAATAATGAGGGGAGATTTCTGGGAGATTTTTCTGCAGAAAACAGTGTATTTTATAGAATGCAATCCCTTGGTGGTTATGATCCTTTATATCCGAGTAGATATGGAGAATTTGTCAAATATGTGGAATTAGGCAAGAAAGAAGATGGTGATAGGTCAGTTATTAATTTTCCTCTAAATTCACCAAGAACAAAAAAGGCTATAGATTTTTTGGGAGTTAAATACATACCCCAAAAAAAATCTGATGATGGCAAGCCTTGGTCTTTTGATTTTAATTCTTATCCTATTGATGATTTCAAGATAGTTTTTGAGGATGATTCGTATAGAGTTTTTGAAAATAATGATTCTTTTCCTAGAGCTTTTGTTGTGACTAATTATGAAATTGAAAATAATGATTCAGAAATTTTAAGAAAAATGTTTGAGGAGAATCTTTCTCTTAGAGACAAAATTATTTTAGAAAAAGACCCGCAGATAGCAAAGTCAGAGGAAAACAACAGCAATGTAAAAATAGTTGAGTATAAGCCAAATAATGTTAGACTAGAAGTGAATTCTGAAAAAGAAGGACTTTTAATTTTGACAGATAATTATTATAACGGGTGGAAAGTATATGTAAATGGTCAGGAATCAGAAGTACTAAGAGCAGATTATACTTTTAGAGCTGTAAAAGTTCCGGCTGGAAATTCATTAGTAGAGTTTGATTATAAGCCTAAGTCGTTTATATATGGAATTTATTTGGGAGTTGGCGGTTTATGTGTTCTTTTAGCTAGTTTTATATACACAAAAAAATATGGATTTAAAGATTGATGTAATAATTCTTTCAAACAACGAAGAAGATGTAATCGAAGGCGCTATTAAAAGTGTTAAGGGTTGGGCGTCAAATATTATTCTAATAGATTCTGAGTCAACAGATAACACTGTAAAAATTGCAAAAGAAAATGGAGCTATAGTTATAAGCCACAAATTTAAAGATTTTTCAGACCAGAGGAACTTTGCAATAAAGCATGCTAAATCCAAATGGGTTTTTTATTTGGACTCTGACGAAAGAGCAACAAAAGAATTTAAAAAAGAATTAGAGGAAAAAATTAACTCGGAAGAATTTGCTGGGTTTGAAATTAAAAGAAAAACCCACTATTTCGGGAAAGACTGGGGTTTTGAAGATAAAGTAACTAGAGTTTTTGACGTAAGTAAATTTGACAAATGGAAAGGTGTTGTCCATGAAACAGCTTTTGTAAATGGGGAAATTGGGGTAATAGAATCCTCTATAGAGCATTTTACTCATAGAAACCTAGAGCAAATGTTATCTAAAACTAATGATTGGTCAGAATATGAAGCAAAGCTAAGATTTGACGCGAATCATCCAAAAATGAGTGGATGGCGCTTTTTTAGAGTTATGGTATCAGAGTTTTTGAGAAGCTATTTTAAAGAAAAAGGATACAAAAATGGGATATATGGACTTATAGAGGCGATTTACCAGTCGTATTCTATATTTATAACTTACGCCAAACTCTGGGAGATGCAAAATAACAAAAGCTAGTTCCTCTTAATTCCTGAAATCCAGCCTTTAATTTCTTTTATAGTCAACCTTTTCTTGGCAAACCTAAACAAATAGACTATTTCTAAAATACCTATAGTATTTACGATAAGCATTACTATAAACCAATTTTGTTGCTTCAAATTAGCTGCTCTCCAAAGCGCAACACCTTTTACTAAGGTTGACCATATTGTAATTATGGTAATAAGTATAAAATCAATATTTTCGTTTCCAGTTAGACCCATGAATTTGAATTTATCATAACTTCCTAAAATAAGCAATTATTGATACAATTTATAGTATTAATAATGAGAATAGGGCTTTATACTCCATATCTAGACACTTTAACTGGTGGTGAGCTTTACATGCTGACAATCGCAGAATTTTTGTCAAAAGATAATGAGGTTAGTGTTTTTTGGGATGACAAAGAAATTTTAAATAAAGCCTCACAAAGATTTAATTTAAATTTAAATAGAGTTAAGTTGGTTCAAGATATATTTTCAGAAGGTTTTAGTGCGAAAGAAAAGCTTCTGAGGACATTAAAATATGACAGAATAATTTATCTGTCTGACGGGAGCCTTCCTTTATTATTCCCCAAAAAACTAATAGTTCATTTTCAAGCTCCTCTTTTATCAAAAAATATCCCTTCAGTAGAAAAGAAAAAAACATTTTTAATAAGAAAAGCATTTTGTAATTCTAAATTTACTAAAAGTTACATTGATAAAGCATTCAATTTAAATTCTAAAGTCCTATATCCGCCTGTCCGTTCTGTTGAAGGTTCCAGCAAGAAGGAAAAATTTATTTTAACAGTAGGTAGATATCAGCCATATGAAAATGGGACAGACTTTAAAAAAATAGGAGTTTTGATAGATGTATTTAAAAAGTTTCATGAGAACAATAAAGACTGGAAAATGAAGATAGTTACAAGCGTTAAACAAAAAGACGAAGAAGAATTTAATAAAAAAATAAAATCAAAGATTGATAATTCTATAGAGATAATAA
>WBZR01001967.1_pt3 | contig 11615 bp, 13 predicted proteins | sample 5204231 | NCBI WGS metagenome assembly WBZR01 (sample SAMN12412403, study PRJNA552823) | activated sludge metagenome | isolation source: activated sludge from anammox sidestream of wastewater treatment plant... | place: USA: Virginia | collected 2017-08
ATGTTGGAGAGGAAGTTGCCCGCCAGGTATCGGCGGAAATCGGGCGACTGCAGGCTGGGAAACCTTGACACGCGCCCTCTATTCTGATCGGTCGCGAGATCGCCTGCCCTCAAAGCAACCGAAGCCCCGTCCGATGGAGGACGGGGCTCGATGGAGTTAGCCTGTCTTTTCGGTCGTTACCGCAGAAGCGACAGAACCGACTGGGGAGCCGAGTTCGCTTGGGCGAGGACCGAAAGGCCTGCCTGGGCGAGGATCTGCAGCTTCGTGTAGTTGGTCATTTCGGCGGCGACGTCCACATCTCGGATCGCCGATTCGCTGGCCGAGAGGTTCTCCTTGGCGACGCCCAAGCTCCGCATATTGGACTCGAGAACGTTGCGCATGAAGTTGCCGATCGAGCCGCGTGACTTGGTCACGTCGGTGATTGCCTGGTCGATGACCTGGAGGGCGCTGGTGGCGCCACTCGACGTCGTGATGTCGATGTTGCTCAGGTTGATGCCCGAGACGACACCCTGACCGAGCTGGCTCGCGGCGAAGTTGCCCAGAGAGACTGAAGTCGTCTGGTTGGCATTCGCTCCGATCTGGAACTGAGCCGCTCCCACGGAAACCGAACCCGCCTGGAACGTACCCACCGCGTTGCCGGCGATGGTGAGGCCAATCGAGTTGCCGTCCGTGTCCGTCAGGTTCAACGCACTGGCGCCGTAACGACCACCCGTGAAGGTGACGGTCGTCAGACCACCGGCGGTCGATCCGTTCGTGTCGATGATGACGCTCGCCACAGCATCCACGCCGACGGCGCTGGCGCTTCCCGCCGCTGCGAGAAGGACCGCGTTGGCGTCGGAGAGGTCAACACGCGGCGTCGCGCCGTAGTTGACCTGGGTCAGCGTGATGGCGCCGCCAGTCGAATAGGTCGCACGGACACCGGTCGAGCTCGACGCATCGTTGATCCGCGTGACGACCTGATCCACCGTGTCGGCGGTAGTCGTCGTGAAGGTCGTACCGTTGATCGTGAACGATCCTGCGGTCATGGTCGTCGTGCCGAACGAAAAGGTTTTCGAAGCGGTGGACGCCTGAGTCGCAGCGGTCGTCACACTGACGGTGACCGTCGCATTGGTCGTGAGAGCGGCGCTGTTGAACTGGCCGCTCAGGCTGATCGCGTTGACGTTGGCTCCGTTCGAGACCGAACCGACCACGCCCGCGCTGCCATCGAGGAGCTTCTTCGAACCGTACTGCGTGTTGGACGCGATGCGGCTGATGGAAGCTACGATCGAGCTAAGCTGGGACTGGTTGGCTTGGATCTGGGCAGAGTCGAGCGTGCCCGTGTTGCCGGCGGCAACAGCGAGCGATCGAGCGTCGCGCAGCAGCTTGTTAACTTCGTCGAGGGCGCCTTCCGCCGTCTTGGCGTAGTTGAGGGCGCTCTGGTTGTTGCTGAGCGCCTGACCCATGCTCTGGATCTGGGCGCGGAAGCTCTCGGAAACGATCAGACCCGCGGGGTCGTCACTGGCGTCGCTGATTCGCAAACCGGTCGACAACCTGTCGACCGACTTGCTGTACTCCTGGTCCGTCATATTGACGTTCCGCAGCGCGTTCATCGCCGAGATGTTGTTGTTTACTCGAAACGACATGTGTTCCTCCATGAAGCCGCAGCGTTCCAAGCTGCAGCTGAACGGGCCCTCCGCTCCTTGAGTTTCGTTGCGTAAACGAACCGTTCGCGGTGTCGATTCCAGATCCTGTCAAATCCATCACCCAGCAAAGATGACAGGCTGCCGCGAACCTAGTAAGAATGCGGCAAGTAAACTTGCTGGGTGACGCTGAACGAGTATGCGGCTGGGTTGCGCAGGAGGATCTTCGACGACCTTTCGGGAGGCAGAGAGCCCTCGATCGGGCGGTTCGACGCCACCGTCTTCGGCGAAGCAAGAGCCAAGGGGTCTCCTCAGGTCGGCGCGACCCGATACCTCCCATCGACGATCGTGTTCGAGTTTGCCTATCCCGAGCGTGCTGGCTCGACGGTCATTCTCTCGGTGGAGGTCGACGCTCCCGAGCGGATCGTGTTCCTGCCGGTGCCCGAGTGGGTCGTCGAGTCGATCTGGCAGGGAGACGTGGACGGCTCGTACCAGTTCGAGTCGCAGGCCTATGCCATGGTCGAGCGGTTTGCTGCCGGGCTGGAGCCCGAGGCCAATCTCGTCTGGTTTGGGCCACGGAGCCCGAAGCGTCGCGAGTGACCGGGGTAGAATTTGAGCCCGCCTGCCCAGGTGGCGAAATTGGTAGACGCGCTAGTTTCAGGTACTAGTTCTCGCAAGGGAGTGAAGGTTCGAGTCCTTTCCTGGGCACCATCCTTTTCTGGACTACGGGTCGGCGATGCTGACTCCATGCAGGTTTCTGAGTGATCGTCACCAGGCTCTGGAACGGCTCCAGTCTCTCGACTTCACCGCTGTCTGTCGATGCGACCGACCCTGCTGAACCGACCGCCGAAGGTGGTTTTGTCCCCGAAAACCACGGCGTGCACCATGCGGCTGTCGGAAGAACAATCTATGCATGAAGATTCGCCTGGCACTCGCGATCGCTCTTGCCGGGATCGCAGCAGCATCGAGAGCGGACCTAGTGGCCAACTTCGATGGCTTGGTGGAAGGGCAGTGGTTCGACCAGTTGACAACGGGCGGAATCCGATTCCACAACGTGACCACGCATGGGGGTGGGTACACCAACTTCACGATCGAGGACGCGAGCAGCGGGTTCTTAGGCCCGGGGCTGAGCCCACCCAACGTTCTTGGCTTTGGAGCCTACGTCCCCGGCCCGGACATGGCGTTTGGCGGGATTGCGGCATTCTGGTTCACCTCGGACACCCTTGCGGCGTCGGCAGGGCTCGACGTCTGGACCTTCCAGGGTGAGGTCGGGCTGAACACACTGGAGCTCCGTGGTTATCGGAGTGGGCAGGTGGTGCAGAGCACGTCGTTTTCGTTCGACTTCTCGGCGACGCCGATCCACCGACGCCTCGATCTGCCGATCGACAGCTATGATCACTTCGAACTGTCGAGCTCGGGGCCGGCACATCTCGGCGATGCGTGCATCGATGTCGACAACGTGACGATCGCGGCGGTGCCGGAGCCGGCGAGCTTGGCTGTCTTGGGGTTTGGCGTCGCGGCGTTGCTCCGCCGCCGCCGGTAGCGCGCCTTCAGGGTTTGGGGAGTTCGACGACCTCGACGCCACGCGCGTCGGACCACGCCGCCATGGCCCGATTCCCGGCCCCCATGGCCACCGGGTCGTTTGCCGACTCAGCGATCACGATGGGCTCAGTGGCATCATTTCGGAGGGCGACGAGGTCTCCCTTTCGGCTTCTCAGCCAAACCGCCCACCAACCCGATGCGTCGGCGGCTGCCCACGGCTGCTCACCGTCCCCGAGTTTCGTCTCTGAGGCCCCGCCCAACTCAGCGCTGAAGATCGAGCCTTCCCGCCGCCAGATCGACACGCCGGAGCCGTCTGACGGGAATGCTAGCATGCCACCGTCCATCGGACATGCGTCGAGGGGCCAGGTGCCTGACCCGAGTTTGCGCGCAGGTTCGAATGAGACGCCGTCGGTTGTCGCTATCGCGTACATATCACGGCTGCCACCCACGCTGTTGCGAAACATGACATGGAGGCGGCCGTCTCGGCCGGCGGCAACAGTAGGATGGCAACACTCGCAAATGTTGCCCGAAGGCGATCGGTAGATCCGCACATTGCGGCTCCACTCCCCTGACTTCGAGTTCAGGGTGGCCATGTACAGTTCTGCCGCTTTGGCTCGGGCGTCCAGCCAGACCGCCACGAACCGCCCCTTCCACGCGCAAAGCGCGCCGAGGCCCTCCGCGGCGCTTCCTTCCACGTCGTTGATCCGGTCCGGACCCATCCAGGTATTGCCGGCGTCGGTGGTGCGAAAGGCGATGAGATCGCCTTTCATGCGACGGCTGGCGTGGGCGGTCAGCACCCAAGTCTGACCGGCAATCGCAAGCCGTGGGCCCCTCCTCATTCCGAGCGCGAGCCCGGCGACATCGGCGACCTTGCGTGGAGTCGACCAAGTCCGCTGTTCCTTCTCCTGAGCCACATAGAGGCTCGAGCCACTGCCAAAGCAGACGACGAACCAGTCGCCGATAGCCGCCAGCTGCGGTTCCACGGCCCCGGTAATGCCACCGGAGACGAGGATGGGAACCAGTGCTTGAAGAACGGACACCATGGCCTATTGTGCGTCCAAGGATTACTCGATCGTGATGCCATGGCACATCGCGAGCAGAACGGCCTGATCGACCGACATGCGCGATCCCTTGAGAGTGACCTCTCGGAGATCGACCTCGTCGAGGATCGCCCCCCGGAGGTCGGCTCCTGTCAGGGTGGCCTTTGCGAGGTTGGCGGCGGTCAAGTCGGCCGCTCGAAGGTCTGTTCGATCGAGTTGGGCTCCATAGAGATCTGCGTGGGCGAGCTTGACACCTCGCAAATCGAGACCGGACAGCTTCTGAACACGGAGCTGCACATAGGACCAGTCCCCACCTTCGATTCGGATCGCGTCGAGTCGGGCGCCTTCGAACGAACTGCCGACCATCCGGCAGCCTTGAAAGGGACTGCCGAAAAGGTTCGCATTGACGAATGAGCAGTTGAGGAAGGACGTGCCATGGTGCCGCGATGAGGACAGGTTTGCACCATTGAAATCACACTCATCAAACTCGCAACCCCGCGTCACGACCTCTGAGAACAGTGCACTTCGGAACGAGCAACGGATGAACCGCGATCGTTCGAACTGGGTTTCCGGAGCAAGCCGAATCGCTCCGAAGTCGCGCTCCTGATAGCTCGCGTCGACCCATTCCACGAGTAGACCGTACCTGAAGGCGGGCCGGCGATCTACACTCGACTTCATGTGGCTGTCGCTGTGTGCCGCAGTTGCGGCCGGTTCGCTTCCGGACTTGGTCGTGATCGTTGGAACGCCTTGGCCGCGCGACGCGGAGGTCATTGTTCGTGATCTCGAGTCCTTTCGATCGCACTGGCTCAAGCGCGGCATGGCGTCGGGCGACGTGATCATTTCCACCTGGACGAGCGAGCAGGAGGCCGACGCGTTCCTCGATCGTCTCAGCACCCGAATGGCAGAGAAGCCGACGGGTCGCCTCGCGCTCTTCGTGAGCGGGCACGGCATCCCGGTGCAAAACCCTGACAAATCGTGGTCGCCCGCTCTGCATCTTCCCAAGGGCGATTACGCCTATCCATGGTCCACGGTGTTCAAGAAGCTTAGAGTCCAGGCCTGGCGCGTGCTACTCGTCCCTGACACGTGACACAACAATATGCTGCTCGGAGGTCTTCCGAGCAACGTTACCGCGATCGTGCTCGACGAACCCGCCGACAACTTGACATGTCAAGTGCGAAGCTGGACCTTTCCAACGTCGAGTGGGACCGAGCAGCGTGGCGTGATTTCCTGGCAGTGCGTTCGAAGTCTGGCCGCTGCGGCGGATCCGGAGGACCTGTGTCGTCGGATGAACACCCTCAACGCGGATGAGGCCCGTCGTGTCGGCACGCCCGTCTATCGTCTTCACGTGATCGGCTCGCGCAAGTTCGGCGCTCTACGCAGCTAGGACTTGAAGAGCTTCATCGTCTCGTAGAAGGAAGCGTCGGTCGCGAAGACCTGTCGATAGACCGCATCGAGGATCGTGAAGATCTCGAGGAGGCCCGCCAATCTCGTTCGGAGTGCCTCCGCCTGATCGCCGTCGGCATCGGCGGGGATTCGATCGAGACATTCTCGGATTGCGGTGACCGTTGGGTCGACCTCGCGGCGCTTGCGCTCCCGTGTGACCTTTGCGAACATGACCCATGGATCGCGCTCGCAGGAGTAGACGTCACGCCTCTCGCCGGGCTGTCTGACCCGCTTGACGATTCCCCAGTCCATCAGATCACGCAGGCTCATGCTCGCGTTGCCGCGGCTGATCCGGAGGCGGTCCATGATCGCGTCCACCGACATCGGTTCGGCCGATGTGAACAGCAGGGCGAGGATCTGAGCCATCGTCCGGTTGATCCCCCAGCTCGAACTCATGCGCCCCCATTCGAGGATGAACTGGTCTTGGGCACTCTCGAGATCGCGAAGTCTCGCGATTTCACTTTTTTCCGACATTTGACGAATTCTAGCTACAGTCCGACCATCTTCTTCAACCGGTCGACCTCTGCCACGCCGAGAATTCGGCACTCGCCCTTGCGGAGCCCCTTCACACCCAGGAAGGCGACTCTAACCCGCTTGAGGGTCAGTACTGGGTGTCCCACCGCCTCGCACATCCGGCGAACTTGTCGGTTCCTTCCTTCGTGAATCACGAGGCGGAGCTTGGTGGTCGGAGCCGATTCCTGCTTGGCCGGGCGGCCGATAATCTCGACGACAGCCGGTGCGGTCATCCCGTCGTCCAGGCGCACTCCGTTGCGGAGCCTCTCGAGGGCGCGTTCGTTCGGGACGCCGTGGACGATCGCCTCATACTCCTTGTCGATTTCATGACGCGGATGGGAGAGTCGGTGCGCGAGACTGCCGTCGCTGGTGAGGATCAGGACGCCCTCGGTGTCCATGTCGAGCCTGCCAACCGGCTTCACCGGACTCGACAGCCGCGGCAGGAGCCTGACGATCGTGGGGCGGCCGCGAGGGTCGGACATCGTCGTCAGGTAGCCGCTTGGCTTATTCATCACGATCGTGACCGCATCCGACCGAGGGAGTAGCTCACCGTCGACGTCGATCTCATCGCCGGGACCGACCTTCACGCCCATTTCGCGGATCACTTCGCCGTTCACCCGCACGCGGCCCTGGGCGATGAGTTCTTCGGCGGCGCGGCGGCTGCAAATCCCCGACTGGGCAATCCGGCGGTGGAGGCGCATCGCCTCGGACGGTGTTTCGGTCACACCGTCATGATGCATGACCGACGGCTAGACCCGCAGATAATCGATCATCCGCCGCCTTCGCCTGCGGGTGACCGCCCATAGCCCGACGAGCCCAAGGCCAAAGACGTAGTACGGGCCGCGGGATCCGCGTGCTGCCTCGAGGGGCACGTCTTCGAGGGCGACGAGCGGAATCGTGTCCGTCCATCCTGTCCCGTCGGCGACGGCAAGCGTCCCCACTTGCTGCCCGCGCGCAACTGGCGCCTGGAGGTTTGGCGCAAAGGTGGCTTGGGTCGTGATCGAGACGGCGCTGCCCTTCGTCACGACGTAACGGATCGCCCGAACCGGCCCGACCGAGATCGGGCGCCCGCCTCGAACTGGGGCTAGCTCGGGAATCGGCTGGCCGGCAAGAACCGTGCGGCGAATCTCGTGGGACTTGAACCCCCAGTTGATCAAGGCGTTCGTATCGTCGAGCCAGGCCTCGCTGCCAAGCACGACGCTGATGAAACGCGCACCGTTACGGCTGGCGCTCCCCACGAAGCATTGGCCTGCAGGACGGGTAAACCCGGTCTTGATACCGTCCGCGGTCTTGTCGGCTTCCAAGAACTTGTTGCGGCTGATCAGGTAGCGGTCGGCGGTGTTGATGGAGCGCTCGATCGTGTGCCGACGATTGCGGACGATCTCGCGGAACTCGGGATAGCGCATCGCTTCGCGCGCGATGAGGGCAAGGTCGTGGGCGGTCGTGACGTGGGCGGGATCGTTCAGCCCGTTTGGGTTGTGAAAGTCGGTCCCAGTGCAGCCAATCTGCTTCGCCCGTTCGTTCATGAGCTTGGCGAACGCCTCGACCGAGCCGGCTACATGAACTGCCGCGGCGACGCATCCGTCGTTCGCGCTCCGAAGGAGAATGCCCCACAAGAGGTTGTGCACGGTGAGCGTCTCCCCCGGCTTCAGGTGAAGGCTGGCTTCGCCCACCTTCTCGATGTCGGCGGGCGCGGTGACGACGTCGTCCATCCGGCAGCGTTCGATCAAGAGCAGCGCGGTCATGATCTTGGTCGTACTGGCCGGGAACCTCTGGGCGTCGGCGTTCTTTGCCCAGAGCACCTTCCCGGAGAACTCGTCGATCAGGATCGCGGCCTTCGCATTGATGGCGGCAGGATCGGGAAGGGGCGGCTTGACGACCTGGGCCTTCTTGGCTTGGTCGGACGAGGAAGCGAGCGCCGCCAGTAAGGTGAGGGCGGCAAGCGAAGCGAATCTCGTTCTCAGATCGGCACGTCGTGTCATCGCACTCGGGGACCGGAGACCTCGCATTCTACCGATTGATGACGGATCGGAGGCGCTCCCCGACGCGATGGATGTCGTCTCGGGCGTCTTCTTCTCGAAGCCGTCTGAGGTTCGGCTTGCCCGCCCTGGCCTCCGCGACCCAGTTTTGGGCGAACTTGCCTGACTGGATGAGGCTTAAGATGTCGGACATGGTCTCGCGCGCCCTCGCATCGACGAGGCGCCTGCCGGCTCCATAGCCGCCCCACTCGGCGGTGTCGCTGATCCCGCGCCGCATCGCCTGAATGCCCTGTTCATAGATCAGATCGATGATCAGCTTGGTCTCGTGCACGCACTCGAAGTACGCCATCTCGGGGGAGTATCCGGCGTCGACGAGCGTGTGATAGCCGGCCATCATCAGCTCGACGATCCCGCCACAGAGCACCGCTTGCTCACCGAACAGGTCGGTCTCGGTCTCCTCGCGGAAGGTCGTTTCGAAGAGCGCACATCGGGTGTATCCCGCGGCCTGGGCATAACCGAACGCGATTTGCTTAGCTCGATCGTCGGGGTCGGCATGGATGGCGACAAGACCAGCGACCCCGCTTCCGGAAAGGTAACGATCGCGTACCGCTTTGGCCTGTCCTTTTGGAGCGACGAGCGCGACCGTGAGGTCGGCGGTGGGTTCGATGAAGCCGAAGTGAACCGCGAATCCATGTGAGAAGAGAAGGGCTTTGGCTTTGCCCTCCACCGCTTCGGCGATCTCGGCTCGATAGATATCAGGCGACGTTTCGTCGGGCAGCGTGAGCATGAGCACGTCCGCCCATGCGGCGGCTTCGCTTACCGGCATCACGGTCAGCCTGTCGTCGACGGCTCTGTCGGCGCTCGCCCCCGGCCTCTGCCCGATGGCCAGGTCGACTCCCGAGTCCCGGAGATTGAGCGCCTGGGCGCGACCTTGATTGCCGTATCCGATGACCGCGACGCGCAAGCCATCGAGCGTTGGGGTGCCGATTTCCTCGGCAGAGATCAGGCGAGCCATGGCGTCGAGGTTACACGGTTCACTCGGCAAAGAGGGCGGGAGTTCCTCCGGTGTGCCAAAAGAGGACGCGTCCACCGATCTCGCCTCGCTTGGCAAGTGCAAGCAAGCCAGAGAACGCCTTTGCGGAGTAGATCGGGTCGAGGAAGATCCCTTCGCGACGGGCAAGCCTGGCGAGGGCGGCCACGCCGGCAGGCGAGGGAACTCCATACGCCTCACCCGCCCAATCGAGCCTCAGGTCCAGGTCTCGTTCCGCCATCTGCTTCGCCCCACCGGTGAGCGTATCGAGTCCCGTGACGAGCCGCACAAGGTCCTCCATGATCTCAGGTTCAGGATCGCAAGCGACTCCGACGACCCGCGTCTCGGTCCCATGCCAGGCGTAAGCAAGGCCCGCTTGGGTGCTGCCGCTGCTCGACGCCGTGACGACCCAGTCAAAAGGGCCTTCAATCTCCGAGGCAGCCTCGACGAATGCGTAGGCGCCCAGGGGTGATGAACCGCCAATCGGAATGCGATAGACAGCCGAGCCGGCGACTTCGAGGTCGTCGGCGATCCTCTCCGCGTGAGCGTAAAGGACTTCCCAATCGTCGTCGGGGAATCTCACAAGTTCGACTCCAAGAATGCCGTCGAGCAGGACGTTGCCGCCCGCGTGGGAGCCCTCGAAATCTGGCTTGCCGTGGACGGCAGCATAGGGAAGGTCCATGACCGCAGCGACGCATCGCATCCCCAGCATCGAACAAGCGGCGCCCAACTGCCTGATGAAGTTGGACTGCGAGGCGCCACATGTGACGACGACGTTGGCCCGGCTTTGGACCGCCTCCGCCATCAGGTACTCGAGCTTGCGCCCCTTGTTTCCCCCCATCGCAAACCCGGTGAGGTCGTCCCGCTTGATCCAAAGGTCGATTCCGAGCTCAGCAGACAGTCTCTCGAGCCGATGGCACGGAGTCGGGCGCTGGATGAGCCGGATCGGACTGGGGATCATGACCCGGATTGTGGCGCGGCGGGTGCCACAATTGCCCTGTGAAGCGTTGGAGCCGATGGGTGTTGCTGGGGCTGGGTGTCGTTGTGGTCGGGCTCGGCATCTGGCTGTGGCCGGTCGTCCGTGCGTTCATCAAGGTGGGCCTTCCTGAGGGGCCGGAGATGCGCAAGTACGAGGGCACGAGTCAGGACAACTTGAAGGCGATCAGGACGGCTCTGCTGCTGTATCACGACAACGAAGATCACTTCCCGGAGGCGGCAGGATGGATGGACGCGATCGAGGGCCAGTTGAAGACGAACGACCTGACGCCCGAGGAAGCGCGGAAGAAGCTGCGCAATCCAAAGCTGTCGAACGCGGGTTCGAACGACTTTGGCTACGCGATCAACGATGCGGTCGCTGGCAAGTATAAGGGCGACGTCAAGGACGCCAAGACGGTCCTCGTCTTCGAGTCCGACGATCGCAAGCGGAATGCTCACGGTTTGCCAGAAGGGAAGAAAGGGCAAGCGATCACCCTTGACGGCACCGTCGTCCGGCTGCCGTAAAACGTTCCGTGTAAGCCGGTCTTAGTACGGGGTAAGGCTGGGTCTGGCGCTCCGACAATCACTCATGGCAGTGCCCGGAGGGTTGCAGGATGCCGCATGACCGCTCGATGACACAGGAACAGCTCGATCAACTGATCGAGCAAGGGATGGCGACGTATCGAAGTCGGCCTAATGAAACGGTCGATGAGGCAAGGCAGCTCATCGGCGTCGCGGAAGAAGCTGAATTCCATGCGCAGCAGGCCCGATTGCATCTGCTGATCGCCCGGTGTTCAGACTGTTTCAACGACCCCGTCATGGGGCTCGAATCGGCGATCCAGGCTCACGCGATTCTCGATCAGATTCCTGAGGAAGAAGGGAAGGCGATCCGTGCCCATGCATTCATGCAGCAGGCGCTGGGGCATACCCACCTGGGAAACTCCAGACTGGCGATCGACCTGCTCTTCAGGGGCCTCAAGTTGGCCGAAGAAGCCGGAAACGGCAGGCTTCAGCAGAAGATTCTCCACAACATCGCTTACGTGTTCGACAAGGAGGGCCAGCGAGAGAAGGCAATCGAGCACTGCTACATGGTGTTCGACGTCCTGCATCGTCACCCAGACCGAGAGATCGAGGCTGAAACGTGCAACAACCTAGCGTGGTACTTGGCTGAATCCAAACCGGATGAAGCACTCATCCACATCGAGAGGTGCCTCAGTCTTTGTACTCCCGAGTCGGACCCAAACCTGTGGGCAAACGGAATCGACACCAAGGCGGAGATCCTCGTTCAACTGGATCGCTGCGAAGAGGCTCTGCAGCTTTTCTTCGAGTCCGCACGCATGCAGGGGGCTCAGAAGCACGCGCTCTACCGTGCGCACTCGCTTTGGAAGGCGGCGACCTGTCAAGTCCGTCTTGGTGACCCCAACGGCGCCCTCGAGACGCTTCAGGGGGTCTTGGATGAGGCCCTAGCCGACCC
>WBZR01004377.1_pt1 | contig 11610 bp, 13 predicted proteins | sample 5204231 | NCBI WGS metagenome assembly WBZR01 (sample SAMN12412403, study PRJNA552823) | activated sludge metagenome | isolation source: activated sludge from anammox sidestream of wastewater treatment plant... | place: USA: Virginia | collected 2017-08
CGGCGGCCTTCCGCCACCACCAGCCCGCCCGCCCCGCCTCTCGGTAACTGCCCGGCGCCACGCCCGCCAGCTACTCGGCATCGAATTCCCTGGAGATGCAGCCGAACCCGCCGCGGCAAGCCCTGAGGCCGGGATCCAGAAGCCCGCTGCCTGACATCTTCCCCAGATCGTCGCGGCAGTCCATGCTGTCGCCCATGGGAAAGACCTTCGACCAGCTCGAAATCGGCGACTCCGCCTCCTTCACCAAGACGCTCAGCGAGACGGACGTCTACCTCTTTGCCGGCATCACTGGCGACATGAATCCGGCCCACGTCGATGCCGTCTCAGCCGCCCAGGGTATGTTCAAGCAGCGCATCGCTCACGGCATGCTCAGCGGCTCCTTCATCTCCACTGTCCTTGCCATGCAACTCCCCGGCCCCGGCACCATTTACGTCGGCCAGAATCTCCAGTTCCGCGCGCCCGTCTTCATTGGCGATACCGTCACCGCACGCGTTGAATGCGTGGAGAAGACCGAGCGCGGCTGGGCCAGGTTCAAGACAACCGTCACCAACCAGGATGGCAAACTCGTCGTCGACGGTGATGCAACCGTCATCCCGCCGAAGGCGTAGGCCGGGGGAGTCTCTTTCCGGCCCCTCACCGCATCAGCACCTGCACGGGCGGGGGCTCCCTTTCGCCAGCAACGTATAGAAGCCGTCACCGTCGACGCTCACCGCCCATGAGCCTGCATCGAGATGTATCTCGGCCGCGGGTGTCCACGCATCGCCGCACGCGCCATACCAGGCCACCTTCGTCTCGCCTTTGGCCTCCCGGAATGTCACGGCGTTCGCCACACGTGTGCAGAAGAGCTCGATGTCAGCGGCCCGCGTCAGCTCCAGCTGCTGTGGATTGGGTGCGCCGGCCCCGATGAAGCCTGAAACGAACGAGCCGTCGTCGCGGAACTCCCAGTTCCCGGGGCCCGGGCCGCGTGTTGCCAGCACCTGCCCGCTCCCATTCACCACCCGCAACCCGTTGACAAGAGGGGTCCCGCTCTTGTCGATTGGCCCGCGTGGCAATGACGGCTCGGGGTATTCGATTCGCTCGAAACTATTCCGTGCCTCCGTCACCGTTACCTTCAGAATGCCGTTGCGAACCTCCATGGCAAGTACCCGGTGGTCGTACATCGAGAGCGCCTGGAACGTCTCGCCCTGTCTTCCGCCACTCCCGCACGAATCAGGCGATGGTGGAGCCGTGCCCGTCCATGTTCCCTTGCTGAAGGCAACCACCTCGACATTCGCGCTCACGGCGTGCGGCTCGGGCATCCAGTAGAAGTCGGACAGGAAGAGCGGCCAGTAGATCGGGTCCGGGCGTATCCCGTCCCCGAACCGCCTGTTGTGGAAGACGTCCGTCATCTCCATGGCGGTGAGCTTTCGATACCCGTCGATCTCGGAGCACACCCGGAATGGCAGCGGTCCATCCGGGAGGAAGACGGCCAGCGTTGGTGTCGGGGAAGGTACGGTCGCTGGTGTCGTTGCTGCCGCCGCTGCTGCTACCTTCTCGGAATGCCCGCCGCCTGCCTGAAGCGCGACGATCACAAGGGTTGCCGCCACGATCGCCACACCGGCGAGCCCGGCTCCTGCCAGCGGAACGAATCGCAAGCCACCAATCCATCGCCGAGCCCGAGCGCCTGTCCGGCCCTCGCGCCGCCACCACTCGGCCGCCTCTTCTCTTGAACGGACGTCAAGCCGTGCGAGGATTTCGCCCACATGCCACTTCACCCCATCGGACGAGATCCCGAGCATCTCCGCAATCTCACCGTTGGTGTGCCCCTTTGCCACCAGCGCCAGCACCTCCCGCTGGCGTGGTGTCAGGCCTTCCATCGCCCTCATGCCTGTAAGCGTACGTCGGCACGCAAGCTCTCACCCTACCCATTAGAAGACATAAAACACTAATCCTGCCGCCAATCGACAATCGCGAATCGGCAATCGACAATCGATTCGTGATCTATCTTGACCACGCTGCCACATCGCCCCTTCGGCCCCAGGCTCACTCCGCGATGCAGCCATTCCTGGGCGAGCGCTTTGGTAACCCCAGCGGCCTCTACTCTACAGGCCGCGAAGCCCAGGCTGCGCTCGACGCAGCCCGCGGTACCGTCGCCCGCTGCCTTGGCGCCCGCCCGGCCGAGATCATCTTCACCAGCGGCGGCACCGAGTCCATCAACTCGGCCATGCTCGGCATCGCCTATGCAATGCGCCGCGCCGGCTGCGGCGACCACATCATCACCACCTCCATCGAGCACCATGCTGGCATTCACGCTGCGCAGATGCTCGAAGAACTCGGCTTCGAAGTGACCTACCTCCCCTGCGACCACTCCGGGCACGTCAAGGTCGATGAGCTTGCGCGTGCCCTGCGGCCTGAGACCGTCCTCGCGAGCGTCATGCTCGCCAACAACGAGGTCGGCTCACTCCAGCCCCTCACCCAGATCTCCGAGGTCATCCAGTCGTGGGCGAAGCGCCACGGTGGCCACCGCGTCATGCTTCATACCGATGCCGTCCAGGCGCCCGGATGGTTACCAATCGATGTCGGTGCTCTCGGCGTCGATGCCCTCTCGCTCTCGTCGCACAAGTTCGGCGGGCCAAAAGGAAGCGGGGTCCTCTACTTGCGCCGCGCGACCCCTTACCGGCCGCTTCTCCATGGTGGCGGACAGGAGATGCAGAAGCGTGCCGGCACCGAAAACGTCGCTGGCATCGTTGGCACCGCCACTGCTCTCGACCTCGCGAGCCGGGAGATCGATGCCCGCTCTGCACGCGTCGGGCAGCTTCGCGCGTATCTCCGCCAGGGGATCCTCGAACGAGTCCCCGATGTCCTGGTCAACGGGTGCCAGGTCAATTGCCTGCCCAACAACCTCAACATCTCGTTCCGCGGGCTCGAAAGCGAGGCGCTTGTCGCGGCGCTCGATAACCACGGTATCGCCGTTAGCTCCGGTTCCGCCTGCTCGAACTCCACCTGGGAGCCATCCCACGTCCTCATGGCGATGGGTGTCCCCATCCGCCAGGCCGTCGGCAGCATCCGTTTCAGCCTTGGCGAAACCACCACCGCGGCCGACATCGACACCGTCCTCGACGTCCTCCCGCCCGCAGTCGCCCGGCTTCGAACATCCGCCACCATCGCCGCCGCAGGCACCGTCGAGCCAGCGTGACAGAGCCCACCGTAATCACCGTCTTCGAACGCTTTGGCGGCCGCGATGCCATTCATCGTGTTGTCGAACGCTTCTACCACCATGTCGAAGCAGATACCCCTCTTCGCGCTGTCTATCCCGATGACCTGGAACCTGGCAAAGAGAAGCTCGAGCTCTTCCTCGAACAGTGGCTTGGGGGCGAAGGCCGCTATTCGGCCCTCTACGGTCATCCCCGCCTCCGCGCGCGGCATCTCCCCTTCACCATCACTCAGTACGGCGCCGGGCGGTGGCTCCGCCACATGCGACAGGCGATGTCCGAGGAAGCCATCCCCGGCGACCTCCAGCGCTCCATCTTCGAATCCCTCGCTCCGCTGGCCCGTCACATGGTCAATTCCGAGTAGCCAGGATCGCCGACTCGGGGCTCGGCTCGGGTGGCACGAACTGGCGGCAATCGACAATCACCAATCGACAATCGACAATCTACCCATGCCCATCTACGAGTTCCGCTGCAGCGACTGCGGCAAGGTTACGAACCACTTCACCCGAAAGGTCGACACCGAAGTCAAGGCCACGTGCGAACACTGCGGGAGCACGAAAACATCCCGCATGATGTCGAAGTTCGGCCGCACCTATAGCCGCGCCGATATCATCGAGAAGTACGGCGACCCCGCTGACATGGGCGGCGGCCCCGACGCCTACCGCGACCCGCGCCAGATCGGCAGCTGGGTTGAGAAGCGCTTCGACGAATACGGTATGGACCTCCCCGAAGGGGCTCGCGAGATGATCGACGCCGCCCGCGAGGGTGAGTTCCCCGACCCCGTCAAAGACCTCTGACCGGAGTCTCCATCGACAGCCGGCCGCCGGCACTCGACAATTCGGGCGTGCCCGATACCTCACCCCTCGACGTCATCATCCCTCGCATCCTCGCCAGCTTTGCGGAGAAGAATGCTGCCCGTGAACGAGGGCTCGCTGCCAGCCGGACCCTCATTCGCCAGAGTGCGAACGCCATCCGTGCCGTGCACCGCGGCGAATTCGACAGAGCCGCCGCGATGCTCGATGAGGCCCGCGATGTCCGCGACGAAGCAGTCGCCGCGCTCCGCGGTCACGACGATATCTACAACGCGGGCTTCCTGCACGACGCGCAGAAAGAGTACGCGGAGGCGCGTACCACCCTCGCCCTCCTCTCCGGCCGCACTATCCCTTCGCCCGAGGAACTCGGAGTCGAATACCCTGCCTACCTCAACGGGATCGCCGAGGCCGTTGGTGAGCTGCGCCGCTGGATCCTCGACCGCCTTCGCGGCGGCAACTTCGATGGGTGCGAGGAGGTACTCGCTGCCATGGACCACATCTACGCCGTCCTCGTTACCATCGACTTCCCCGACGCCATGACCGGCGGCCTCCGCCGCACCACCGACCAGACCCGCGGCATCCTGGAGCGCACACGCGGCGACCTCACCATGGCCATCGTCCAGCAACAGGCCATCGACGCCCTTACCCGTCGCTGAGCCTTTGCCACGCAAACGCGAAACGGCCCCTCGTGTGAGGGGCTGTCTCGTATTGCGGTGGGTCCCGGCCCGGGTGACTACCGGTACTGGTAGTCCGTGTAGCTCCAGCCGGCGGAAGTCCGTGTCCAGAGCCGGGCCCACAGCGGGTTCGAATGCGATGGCACGTTCAGGGTCACGCTGGTCGCCAGTCCCTGGCTCCGGCCATACAGGTTGTTCGAACCCTGGCTCGTCCCGAGGTAGAGGAAGTACTCCAGGCCGCCGCTCGCGCCAGTCCATGCGAACTGCACGTTGCCGGCGGGGAGCATGCTCCCTGCTACCGGCGAGACCAGTGCTGCCTTCGTGCCTGCCGCTCCGCTGTCGGTCGTCGTCGCGGCCCGGTATTGTGTGTCCTGGTACGTCCAGCCCGTTGGGAGCAGGGTCCACAGCCGGGCATAGACCGTGCTCCCGTTCGTTGGCAGCCCGTTCACCGTCACCGAGCGGTTTAGGCCCTGGCTCTGCCCATAGAGGTTGTTCGCACCCTGGCTGGTACCAACGTACAAGAAGTATTGCCGGGCGCCACTTCCGGCGTCCCAGCTGAACGCGGCTGTCGACCCCGGCAGCACGGACCCGTCCAGCGGGCTCGTCATCGCCGCTGTACGGTTCGCGGGAGGCGGAGGTGCCGTCGTACCACCATTCGCTCCCCCGGCCGTGGTCCCGTCGTTCGTCATGCCAAAGTCCGTCACCCAGTACCAGCCGTATTGCGAACCCGCCTGGTAGTGCCGCGCGATGCCGATCTGCCGATAGGAGCTGTTCAGCATGTTCGCGTTGTGCCCGGACGACGCCTTCCATGCGTCGAACGCGGCCTGAGCTGTGCTCCAGGCCGTGCCTGCCGCAAGGTTCTCGCCAGCCCCCTGCGGGTAGCCGCAGTCGGTTGCCCGCGTGCTCGGTGAGCGGCCCAGTGAATCGGTGTGCGAGAAATACCCCTTCTGTGCCAGGTCGGCCGCCATCCAGCTCGCTGCCCGGTTCAGGTTCTCCGACATCCCGAGCGCACCGAGCCCGTTCTGCGCCCGGTACTGGTTGATGAGTGTGAGGAATGCCTGCTCCTCGCCGTCGATGGAAAGGTCGGTGACCACGCAATTCGTCAGTGCCGATGCGTGGTGCGCCGCTCCCATGCCCGCCGAACCCATGACGGCGGCACCAGCCAATGCAAGCGCGAGGCTCACGGCTCGTACTCTTCTCAACAGCTTCATGGTTACCCTCGGGGCAGGTCTTGAAGTCGCCCCGGCCCATGACAGCCAACCGGCCATCTATATGCCGCTCTATGCGGTAAGGCAGTCGTAAGAAGCCCGCAAATCTTTCGCCAGCATTCTCAGAACGAGAAGCCCCTCGCAAGGAGGGGCTTCCGGGAAGTGCCTGGCATGCAGTACGCGGAACCTATAGTTTCTCGACTTGCAGGAAGTCCAGTTCCACGGGTGTTTCCCGGCCGAACATGTTCACCACAACCTTCACACGGCCCTTTTCCGTGTTGATCTCGTCCACGGTCCCTACGAAATCCTCGAAGGGGCCATCGACAATCCGCACGTTCTGGCCGGGGATGAAGCCCACGCGTACCCGCGGCTGCTCCATCCGCATCGCCCGAAGGATGTGGTTCACCTCGTCCTGGCTCAACGGCACCGGGCGTGTCCCCGAACTCACGAACCCGGTGACACCGGTCGTGTTTCGGATCATGTGCCACGCCTCGTCTGAGTCGGGGTCGCCTTCCTTGAGCTCGATCGTCTGCACCAGTACGTAGCCCGGATAGAGCTTGCGCTTCACCGTGCGCCGCTGGCCATCGCGAATCTCGATTTCGTCCTCGGTTGGCACAACGACATGGAACACCTTGTCCCTGGCGTCCATCTGGTCGACCGTGCTGCGCACCGCGTTCCGAACCTTGTTCTCGTGGCCGCTGTAGGTGTGGACGAAATACCACTTGCGACCCGCTGCGTTGATCTCCTCGTCGGTGAGCTGCTCCTGCTCGAGATCCTCGTCCTTGCGCCGTCGCGGGGCACGCTTCGGCTGGTCGGCCTTGATGTCGGAGAGCGCCGTGATCGGCGTCGGGTCATTTGTCATGGCTTAGAAGAACAGCTTCTCGATGATCCAGCCGAACGCGAGGTCAACACCGCCCAGGAGCAACCCCACTGCCGTCGCCACGATCGCAACGACGATTGTGAGGTACCGCGTCTCCTGGAATGTCGGCCACGTTACCTTCCGGGTCTCGGAGATAATGTCGGAAACGAACTTCGGCTCGAAACGGCCAAGGAGTGCCAGCGGGTTCCGCCGCTTCTTTGCCGCTGGTGCGGTTCGCGAGACGCCGGCTGCCACCGGCGCTGGCGCAGGCCGCGGCAGGTTCCCGCCGGTGGTCGCCCTCCGCGGGGATTCTGCCGGCTGCCCCTCGGGCGCCGAAACTGCGCGTCGTCGCGTCGTTCGTGCCATGGCGGCTACCGCGTCTCCCGGTGTGCGCGGTGCACGCGGCAGCGCGGACAGAACTTGTTCAGCTCCATCCGGTCGCTGTCGTTCCGCCGGTTCTTCTGTGTTGTGTAGGTTCGCTCGCGGCACTCCGTGCACGCAAGGTGAATGATGATGCGGTCGCCTTTGCCCTTGGCCATCGAACCGCCTCCTTCTCGCTATCTCGTGGCTTACGCCGTGATCTTGGTGACGACGCCGGCGCCGACGGTGCGGCCGCCTTCGCGGATAGCGAAGCGGAGGCCTTCCTCGCAGGCGACGGGCTGGATGAGTTCGACAGACATGCTGACGTTGTCGCCAGGCATCACCATCTCCACACCATCGGGCAGCTTGATCGAGCCGGTGACGTCCGTCGTCCGCATGTAGAACTGCGGCCGGTAGCCGTTGAAGAACGGGGTGTGGCGCCCGCCCTCTTCCTTGCCCAGGATGTAGACCTGTGCCTCGAAGGTCGTGTGTGGCTTCACCGAACCGGGCTTGGCCAGCACCTGCCCGCGCTGCACGTCGTCGCGCTCGATACCGCGCAGGAGGCAACCGACGTTGTCGCCCGCCTGTCCTTCGTCGAGCAGCTTCTTGAACATCTCGACACCGGTCACCGTTGTCTTGCGCGTTTCGATGATGCCGATGATCTCGATTTCATCGCCCGTCTTCACGATCCCGCGCTCAATCCGGCCTGTCACCACCGTGCCGCGCCCCTTGATCCCGAAGACGTCTTCGACCGGCATCAGGAACGGCTTGTCCAGCGGCCGCTCCGGCGTCGGGATGTAGTCATCGACAGCCTGCATGAGCTGGAAGATGCACTGGTACTCCGGTGCCGCCGGGTCCGTCGAGGCCGACTCCAGCGCCTTGAGCCCCGAACCACGGATGATCGGAATGTCGTCGCCGGGGAACTCGTTCGCCGAGAGCAGTTCGCGCAGTTCGAGTTCGACGAGTTCGAGGAGTTCTTCGTCCTCCATCATGTCGACCTTGTTCAGGAAGACCACCAGCGCCGGCACTTCCACCTGGCGCGCCAGCAGGATGTGCTCGCGCGTCTGGGGCATCGGGCCATCGGGTGCGGCAACCACCAGGATCGCCCCGTCCATCTGGGCCGCACCGGTGATCATGTTCTTGATGTAGTCGGCATGCCCCGGGCAATCGACATGCGCGTAGTGGCGCTTGTCGGTCTCGTACTCCACGTGCGAAATCGCAATCGTGATGCCCCGGGCACGCTCCTCCGGTGCGTTGTCGATCGAATCGAACGCCCGGAACTGCGCCTCCCCCTTGAGCGCCAGGACCTTGGTGATCGCCGCCGTCAGCGTCGTCTTCCCGTGGTCCACGTGCCCGATCGTCCCCACATTCACATGCGGCTTCGTCCGCTCGAATTTCGCCTTCGCCATGGTGGTTTCCTTTCTCCTGGACTCTGGTGACTAGGTTGCGGCCGCCTGCTTGGTGAGCGACGCGGCGATGTTCTTCGGGACTTCCTCGTAGTGGTCGAACTCCATGCTGTAGCTCGCGCGTCCCTGGGTGAGCGAGCGCAGGTCGGTGGAGTAACCGAACGTTTCGGCGAGGGGCACCATGGCATGGACGATCTGTGTCTTGCCCATGGCCTCGGTGCCCATGATCATGCCGCGGCGGCTGTTGATATCCCCGACGACGGAGCCGAAGTAGTCCTCGGGGGCGCGTACTTCGACTTTCATGATCGGTTCGAGGATCATGATGCCGGCCTTGCGAGCAGCTTCTTTGACGCCGATCGAGCCAGCGTTCTTGAACGCCATTTCTGACGAGTCAACGGGGTGGTAGGAGCCGTCGAGAAGGGTGACCTTGACATCGAGCACGGGGTAGCCGGCAAGGATACCGCTCTGAAGGGCCTCCTTGGCTCCCTGCCCGACTGCCGGGATGTACTCCTTGGGAACGGAGCCACCGACGACTTTGTTTTCGAAGACAAAGCCCTGGCCGCGCTCGAGCGGTTCGACCTCGAGTTCAACGACGCCGTATTGGCCGCGGCCACCACTCTGGCGCACAAACCGGCCCTCGGCCTTCGCCGTACCCGAGATGGCCTCGCGGTAGCTCACCTGCGGGCGGCCCACGTTGGCAGCCACTTTGTGTTCGCGGAGCATGCGGTCGACGATGACTTCGAGGTGGAGTTCGCCCATCCCGGAGATGAGGGTCTGGCCGGCCTCCTCGTCAAAGGTCCAGTGGAAGGTCGGGTCTTCCTCGCCCAGCTTCATCAGGGCGTCACCCATCTTCTCCTGGTCTTCCTTGCTCTTCGGTTCGAGGGCAACGCGGATGACGGGCTCGGGGAAGGTGATGTTCTCGAGGATGATGGGCTCATCCTGCGCGGACAGGGTGTCACCGGTGAAGGTTTTCTTGAGGCCAACGGCGGCGCCGATACCACCGGCGTGGATCTCCTGCACCTCTTCTCGCTGATTCGCGTGCATGAGGAGGAGGCGGCCGATCCGCTCGCGCTCACCCTTCGTGGAGTTGTAGACGTTCTCACCGGCCTTGAGCACGCCGCTGTAGACGCGGACATAGGCAAGACGCCCGACATACGGGTCGGAGACGATCTTGAAGGCGATTGCACTCATCGGCTCATCGTCGGTGGAGTGGCGTTCGATATCGCCGCCACGCTTGGGGTCGACGCCTTTGACCGGCGGAATGTCGATCGGGGCCGGGAGATAGTCGATGACGGCATCGAGCATGAGCTGCACGCCCTTGTTCTTGAGGGCAGAGCCGCAGAGGACAGGCGTGGCGAGGTTGTTGATGGTGGCCCGGCGAAGCGCGGTCTTCATCTCGTGTGTACCGATTTCCCGGCCCTCGAGATAGCTGATGGCGATCTGGTCATCGACGTTGCCGATGGCTTCGATCATGCGCTCACGAGCAGCTTCGACCTCTGCCTGCATGTGGGCGGGAATGTCGCGGCGCTCGGGCTTATCACCTTTTTCACCGCCGAACCACCACCAGCACATCTCGACGAGGTCGATACTGCCATCGAAGTCGGATTCGGCGCCAACCGGGATCTGGATGGGAACGGGATTGGCGCCGAGGCGATCGACCATCATGCCGACGGTCCGGTCGAAGTTGGCACCGAGGCGGTCCATCTTGTTGACAAAGGCGATGCGCGGGACAGCGTAGCGGTCGGCCTGGCGCCAGACGGTCTCGGACTGGGGTTCGACGCCGGCAACGGCATCGAAGATGACCACGCCGCCGTCGAGGACGCGAAGCGAGCGCTCAACCTCGGCGGTGAAGTCGACGTGGCCGGGGGTGTCGATCAGGTTGACGACGTGTCCAAGCCACTCGCAGGTGGTTGCGGCGGAGGTGATGGTGATACCGCGTTCGCGTTCCTGCTCCATCCAGTCCATGACGGCCGCACCCTCATGGGTCTCGCCGATCTTGTAGGTTTTTCCCGTGTAGAAGAGGACGCGTTCGGACACAGTCGTCTTGCCCGCATCGATGTGGGCAATGATGCCGATATTCCGGACACGCTCGATTTCGACCTGGCGAGGCATGTTTCTCCTCTATCTCCGCGGGTTCGCCTTACCAGCGGTAGTGGACGAAGGCACGGTTTGCCTCCGCCATGCGGTGGGTGTCGTCGCGCTTCTTGATGGCGGCGCCGGTATTGTTCGCGGCATCGAGGAGTTCGTTAGCGAGCTTCTCGGACATCGAACGGCCGCCACGGTTCCGGGCGGAGCCCAGGAGCCAGCGCATGGAGAGCGCCATGCGGCGCTCGGGACGGATCTCAACAGGGACCTGGTAGGTGGCGCCGCCAACGCGCCGGGGCTTCACTTCGAGCACGGGCGTGGTGTTGCGGACAGCCTGGTTGAAGATATCGAGGGGATCGCGGCCGGTCTGCGAACCGATGCGATCGAAGGCGCCGTAGACAACGCGTTCGGCGGTGCTCTTCTTGCCGCGCGTCATGAGCTTGTTGATGAGCACCTGCACGGTGGCATTGCCGTAGCGTGCATCGGGGGGTGTTGGGCGCCGTTCGGGACGGTTGCGTCGAGCCATGGTGTGTTAACTCCCGCTGCTTTCGTGGACTACTTGCGGCCGCCGCGGCCGGTGGGCTGGGCGTTCTTGCGGGTGCCGTACTTGCTGCGGCCCTGCTTGCGGTTGTTGACGCCCGTGGCATCGAGGGCGCCGCGAACGATGTGGTAGCGGACGCCGGGAAGGTCCTTGACGCGGCCACCGCGAACGAGGACGACGGAGTGTTCCTGGAGGCTGTGGCCTTCGCCGGGGATGTAGGCCGTGACCTCGATCCCGTTGCTGAGGCGAACGCGGGCGACCTTCCGGAGTGCCGAGTTGGGCTTCTTCGGGGTCTGCGTACGAACCTGGGTGCAGACGCCACGCTTCTGGGGAGAGCCTTTGCGCCCGAGGATCTTGGTCATTCGCCCGGTGTGCGAGTTGAAGCTGAAGAGGAGTGCGGGAGCGCCCGACTTCTTGCTCTTCGGTGTCCGGCCCTTGCGGACCAACTGGTTAATGGTCGGCATTCCTGCTTCC
>WBZR01004378.1_pt1 | contig 11605 bp, 7 predicted proteins | sample 5204231 | NCBI WGS metagenome assembly WBZR01 (sample SAMN12412403, study PRJNA552823) | activated sludge metagenome | isolation source: activated sludge from anammox sidestream of wastewater treatment plant... | place: USA: Virginia | collected 2017-08
CGAAAGTACGCGCACGTCGCTCATCGACCGGCTTGCGGCGGTGAACATCTTTCTGGCGGTATTCAACATGATCCCGGCCTTCCCGATGGACGGCGGGCGCGTGCTGCGCGCGCTGCTTGCGGCCAAGCTTGGATTCGTGCGGGCGACCGGGGTGGCGGCCTCGATCGGCCAGGCGGTGGCGTTCGGGCTCGGCTTCCTCGGGCTGTTCTACAATCCGATGCTGATCTTCATCGCGATCTTCGTCTATCTCGCGGCCGCTTCCGAGGCGCATGCGGTCGCGATGCGCACCATGTCGCAAGGCGTGCCGGTGAGTACCGCCATGATGACGCAATATGCCACGCTCACGCCCGACGCACCGGTTGAGCATGCGGTCGAGACGCTCTTGCGCACCAGCCAGAGCGAATTCCCGGTGATCGATGCCGCCGGCAAGCCGATCGGGCTGCTCGGCCGTCACGATCTCTTTCGCGCGCTGAAGGAACGCGGGCCGGACGTGCGCGTCGCCGACGCCATGTCGACCACGCTGCCGACAGTCAGCCAGCGCCGCTATCTCGACGATGCGCTGCGAATCCTGCAGGAGAAATCGGCGCCCGCGGTGGCGATCGTCGACCCCATGGGGCGGCTGGTCGGCCTGGTGACGGCCGAGACCGTGGGCGAGATGATGATGCTGCACCAGACGCTGCCGAAGGGTGCGAAGTGGGGCCCCTGGAGCCGCCGGCCGGCGGCGTGAACCATCCGCTCATTCCCGCGCAAGCGGGAATCCAGCAATCGCGCGCTCCGTGTTTGTGGTTCTGGGTCCCCGCTTTCGCGGGGACGAGCGGAACAAGACGCTATGCTGACTTGCGCAGCGGCGCGAGGCCGTCCGGACCCATGGCGCGGCGGCCGCCTTGATCGTCACGAGCCTTGGCGGAATAATATGATGCGTTCTGCTCGCCGCGCAGCGCCTCGCGGGTAAACTGGATCAAGTGGTGGGCGATGAAGCCGATGCCGAGTACCGCGTCGATCTGGCCGCGCCGCAAGGCGTGCCGCGCCGCCCGCCAGAACGGCCGACGATAGTCCGACATCACCCCGATGTGCCAGAACACGCGGAACGCCAGCACCAGCGCACCCGACAGGTTCTCCCAGTTGAGCTTGCCCTTGGCCGGCGTAACCATGCGATTGACGTAGGTCTGATCGATCTGATGGCGGAAGCGGGCGAACAGCCGCTCCGGATCGTTGGCATAGGCGACGCAGCGCCGCCACATCGCCACCACCTCGTCATACGGGCGCAGGAACCGCACATTGCTTTCGAGCGACGGGTCATCCGCAAGCCTGCCCGACTTGCTGAGCCGCTCCCACAATTGCGTCTTGGGCAGCGCCTGCAGGAGATTGATGGTCAGCATTGGAATCTGCGAGAGGTCGATGAAATCCTTCAGCCGGGCTTCGGTGTCGTCCGTGTCGGTATCGAGGCCGAGGATGATGCCGGACGTAACCTCGAGCCCGTAATCGTTGAGCGTCTTGATCGACGTCATCATCGGCACGGCGTTGTTCTGGTCCTTGCGCATCGCGTGCAGCGCCTCGGCGTCGGGCGTCTCGATGCCGACGAAGACGCCGAGGAACGAGGCCTCCTTCATCAGCCGTAAGATTTCCGGCTGCTTGGCGATGTTGAGCGTGGCCTCGCAGGCGAACGACAGCGGATAGCTGTGCTGCTTCTGCCATTCGACCAGCACCGGCAGCATGTCTTTCGCGGCCTTGCGGTTACCGACGAAATTATCGTCGACGAAATAGACCACCGGCGGATGCGGCTGCTTGCGCATGGCGTCGAGCTCGGCGGTGATCTGTTGCGGCGTTTTGAGCCGCGGCTGGCGGCCGTAGAGGCCCGGGATGTCGCAGAACTCGCAGAGGTAGGGACAGCCGCTCGAGAATTGCAGCGTCAGCATCAGGTAATTCTTGAGCGGGATGAGATCGTAGGCCGGAATTGGAAAATCGTGCATCGGCAGGCGATCGTTGGTGACGAACTTCATCTGCGCGGGCGGCCGCGCCGTGCTCTCGTCGACCAGCGCGATGATCTGATCGGTGGCATCGCCCATCTCGCCGATGTGGAGATAGTCGATGTCCGGATACATCTCGGGCGATGCCGAGACCGAAGGTCCGCCCAGTATGACGGGTTTGCCGACCGCATGCGCCCGCTCGGCGATATCGTGAATCTGCGCGGCCTGCACGTGCATGCCGCTTACCAGCACGACATCGGCCCAGGCGAACTCATCCGCCGTGGCCTTGCGGATATTCTCATCGATGAAGCGGACCGGCCAGCGTTCCGGCACGTAGGCCGCGATCAGCAACAGGCCTTGCGGAGGCATGAAGGCACGCACGCCCTTCATCAGCCGGTAGGCGTGATTGAAGGTGCCGAAGGCCGGGGTGTAGCGCGGAAACACGCACAGCACCCGGCGTTCATTCCTGACCGCGACCGGACTGCGCATGCAGTCTCCTCCTGGCTGCCAATGCTATCGTCGCCCCAGAAACGACGCGGCGCAAGGGGTTCCGTTATACTTTGGGCCAAGGCCAGGTACGTTACCGCATTGCGTCCCGTCGTTTGCTGACTATATTGCGCGCAAAAGCGGGCCCCTTGCGGCCCGCATATGGTTTTGGGCCCGTATGAACCTTCGCAACGTTGCCATCATCGCCCACGTCGACCACGGCAAAACCACGCTGGTCGACCGGCTGCTGCAACAATCGGGTGCCTACCGGGAAAATCAGCGCGTGATCGAGCGGGCGCTCGATTCCAACGACCTCGAACGCGAGCGCGGCATTACCATCCTGGCGAAGGTGACGTCCGTGGTCTGGCAAGGCACCCGCATCAACATCGTCGACACGCCGGGCCATGCCGACTTCGGCGGCGAGGTCGAGCGCATCCTCAATATGGTCGACGGCGCGCTCGTCCTGGTCGATGCCGCCGAGGGGCCGCTGCCGCAGACCAAGTTCGTCGTCACCAAGGCGCTGAAGATGGGGCTCAAGCCCATCGTGGTCATCAACAAGGTGGACCGCGCGGACGCGCGCCCGACGCAGGTCGTCAACGAGGTATTTGACCTGTTCGCCGCGCTCGACGCCACCGACGAGCAACTCGAGTTTCCGATTCTCTATGGCTCGGCCAAGCAGGGTTGGATGGCCGCAAGTCCCGAGAGACCGAGCGATGCCGGCATGGCGGCGCTGTTTGATCTGGTGCTGCGTCACGTCAAGCCGCCGCGGGTCGAGGACGGTCCCTTCCGCCTGCTAGGTACGATCCTGGAAGCCAACCCTTATCTCGGGCGCCTCATCACCGGCCGTATCACCTCAGGCTCGGTCGCGCCGAACCAGGCCGTCAAGGTGCTCGATCATGAAGGCCATTTGATCGAGCAGGGCCGCGTCACCAAGGTGCTGGCCTTCCGCGGGCTTGAACGCACAGCGGTCGATCGCGCCGAGGCGGGCGACATCGTCGCCATCGCCGGACTGCCGGACGCCACGGTCGCGCACACCATTTGCGATCCGTCGGTCGAGACGCCGATCCCGGCGCAGCCGATCGATCCGCCGACCCTCGCAATGACGTTCCGCGTCAATGACTCGCCGCTCGCCGGTACCGAGGGCGACAAGGTCACCGGTCGCATGATCCGCGACCGGCTGTTACGCGAGGCCGAGGGCAACATTGCGCTACGCGTGCGCGAATCCGACGAGAAGGATTCGATGGAGGTTGCCGGCCGCGGCGAGTTGCAGCTCGGCATCCTGATCGAGACCATGCGGCGCGAAGGCTTCGAGCTGTCGGTGTCGCGGCCGAAGGTACTTCTGCGCGACGATCCCAAGACCGGCGAAACGCTGGAGCCGATCGAAGAGGTGGTGATCGATCTCGACGAGGAGCATTCCGGTATCGTGGTGCAGAAGATGTCGGAGCGCAAAGCCGAGCTCGTCGAGATGCGGCCTTCCGGCGGCGGACGTCAGCGGCTGGTGTTCCATGCGCCGACCCGCGGACTGATCGGCTATCAGGGAGAACTCCTCACCGATACCCGCGGCACCGCCATCATGAACCGGCTGTTCCACGGCTACGCGCCGTTCAAGGGCGCGATCGAGGGCCGCCGCAACGGCGTGCTGATTTCGAACGACGCAGGCGAAGCGGTCGCCTATGCGCTGTGGAACCTGGAAGACCGCGGCCCGATGATGATCGAGCCGGGCTGGAAGGTCTATCGCGGCATGATCGTCGGCGAGCACACGCGCGACAACGACCTCGTCGTCAATGTGCTCAAAGGCAAGAAGCTCACCAACATTCGCACCACCTCGAAGGACGAGGCGGTGCGGCTGACGCCGCCGATCCGCATGACGCTCGAAAAGGCGCTCGCCTATATCCAGGACGACGAGCTGGTCGAGGTGACGCCGAAGTCGATCCGCCTGCGCAAGAAGCTGCTCGACGAAACCGAGCGCAAGCGCAACGAGCGGCGCAAAGAGGCCGCGCAGGTATGAATGAACGCGCCGCAGAAGCCGCAGAAGTAGTGGCGCGTTGTTACCTCCGGTGCTGATTCGTATAGGCCTGCAAACAACCTGTCCCAAATTGATTCGCTTCGCGACAAGGCACCGGTGACTCGTTCGCGGGAACCTCTGGGCAGGGCGGGTGCGGCAGGTCGAATTCACCGATTTTTGCGCGCGCTCCCGCCGCTTTTGTCGGCGCAGCGTTGCGTCGCTACCACAGCGTTGAGTTATGCCGATGAAATCGAGGTTTTCTTAATTTTATGCGTCACTTTGCCGGCCCCCGTGTGTGTCGAATTCACACCACTCGCCGAAACCATTAACCGATCGTTAAACATGGGACTTGAAGAGCGGCGAAGTGCTTGCTTCTATTCTCGCCATGAGCACGACCCTCATAGAAGTCCGGCGCGCGAAGCCCGCAGATGCGAAGGCGATCGCAGCGACTCATGACGAGGCTTGGCGATGCGCCTATCAGGGCGTGATCCCAGGACCGGAACTCGACAAGCTCATCAACCGCCGCGGTCCGCTGTGGTGGGACAGCGCGATCCGCAAGGGCAGCCGCATCGCGGTGCTGGCCTTCGGCGATTGTGTTGCGGGTTACGCCAACTACGGCCGCAATCGCGCGCGCAGCCTCTACTATGACGGCGAGATCTACGAACTTTATCTGCGGCCGGAGTTCCAGGGGCTCGGTTTCGGACGCAAGCTGTTTTCCGCCGCGCGGCGCGATCTCATTCAGAGCGGGCTGCAGAGCCTCGTCGTGTGGGCGCTGTCGGACAACGAGCCGGCCGGCGAGTTCTATCGCGCACTCGGCGGCAAGGCGGTGGCACGCTCGTCCGAACGGTTCGGCGTCAAGGTGCTCGACAAGGTGGCGTTCGCCTGGAATGGCTGAGCGTCTCGTCCTTGCGAGCTAAGGCGAAGCAATCCGGAAACCGCTTGGCTCGGGCATCCCGGTGAAGGCTGGATTGCTTCGTCGCGACGCTCCTCGCAATGACGGCCGATGGTTAATCCCGGCCATAAACGTTTTCGATTCCCATGCCGCTGGCCGGGAACGAATAGCCAGAGATCGCGCACGCGGCGCGCAACGTGTTGGCAAGCAGGCACGCGATCGTCATCGGACCGACGCCGCCCGGCACCGGCGTGATCGCGCCCGCAACCTCCGACACTTCGGCAAACGCTACGTCGCCGACGATGTGCGATCTGCCGTCCGAACCCGGTACGCGATTGATCCCGACATCGATCACGGTCGCGCCCGGCTTCACCCAGTCGCGCCGCACCATCTCGGGCCGTCCGACCGCCGCGAAAACAAGATCGGCGCGCCGGCACACGCCCGGTAGATCGCGGGTCCTGGAATGCGCGATCGTCACGGTGGCATTCTCGTTGAGCAGGAGTTGCACCAGCGGCTTGCCGACAATGTTGGAGCGGCCGATGACGATCGCCTCGAGGCCTTCGAGCGACTTTCGCACGACCTTCGCCAGGTAAATGCAGCCGAGCGGCGTGCAGGGCGTCAGCGCCGGCAGGCCGGTCGACAGCCGTCCGGCATTCACCGGGTGGAAGCCGTCGACGTCCTTGGCGGGATCGATGGTGGAAAGCACCCGGTGGCTGTCGATGTGCGACGGCAACGGCAGCTGCACCAGGATGCCGTGCACTGTCGGATCGGCGTTGAGCCGGCCGATGAGCGTGAGCAGCTCGGCCTCCGTGGCCGATGCCGGCAGCCGATGATCGAACGAGCGCATGCCGCTGCCCGATGTCATCTTCATCTTGCTGCCGACGTAGACCTCGCTCGCCGGATTGCTGCCGACCAGCACGACCGCGAGCCCCGGCACAATGCCGCGATCGCGCACCAGACGGTGCACCGCCTCCGCGACCCTGCCGCGCAAATCGGCCGCGATGCCCTTGCCGTCAATAATCTGTGCGGTCATGCCCTGCCTCCCGGGCAATGCATTATCCGATCGGGCAGATTTTCTCCAGCGCGGCAGCAAGCGCGGGCCCGGCACCGGCGATCTTGAGCCGCTTCAACCGCGAGGTTGCACCCGCAATGAGCGTCACGTCGCGTGGGGTTGCGCCCATCGCCTTGGCGATCAGACGAAGCAATGCGGCGTTCGCCTCGCCCTCGCTGGCGGCGGCACGCACCCGCGCTTTCAGCACGCTGCGTCCGTCGGCAAGCTGCTCGATGCCGTCGACCGCGTCGCGGCCGCCCTTCGGCGTAAGGCGCACGGCGAGCACTATGCCGTCGGATACGATCGTCCAAGGGCGCGACGCAGAAGGGCGTGGCGCAGAAGCCAGCGGTGAAGCAGGCGCATGCGGGGCGCCGGCCCTTTTCACTTAAATGAACGCCTTGGCGAGGTTGGTGAGGATCACGTTCTGAATGAAGACGATAATCAGAATGACGATCACCGGCGAAATATCGATGCCGCCGAGATTCGGCAGAAAGGCCCGGACCGGCCGCAACACCGGCTCGGTGATGCGGTAGAGGAAATCGGCCAGCATCGCGACGAACTGGTTGCGCGGATTGACCACATTGAACGCGATCAGCCAGCTCATGATGGCGGCGGCAAACAGCACATAGATGTAGAGCGTGAGAAGCAGCGAGATAAAGCCGAGAAATTCGAGCATCGCAGGATTTCCGCCGTTGCCGCGCCCATGACGCGCTAGTGTCCCGATTCCGAAGTTCGCATCATTCTGCGGCACCCTCGTTTGCGAACTTCGGAATCGAAGGACACTAGCAACTTATTGATCTAGTGTGGCTTCGGTTCAGAAGTCCGCATGAGGGACTCGCGGAAGGAATGATGCGGACTTCTGAACGGCCACACTAGTTGCGGCACGTGTTACAGTTCCCGTGCCGGGGCGGCAAGCCTCAAAGGCTTGCCCGACGCGGCTTCCCTTGACACCCCGCCGGGCGGCCCCATAAATGACCCGCACTCGCAAGCACCTATACCGTTTCGGCCGTTCCTGGCCGTGGTCACTGCGGGGCCGTAGCTCAGCTGGGAGAGCGCCTCGTTCGCAATGAGGAGGTCAGGGGTTCGATCCCCCTCGGCTCCACCACCGCTCGCTTGCGTCTTCGCAGCCGTTCCGACCGGAATTCCCCCGCTGTTCCGCCCGCGTGAGTGAGTTCACGTATTGTTCTTTTTGCCGGAATGCGCTATCCTGCCATTAGGCAGGGATGGGCAATGGTCCAGCGGGTCGCGACGGTGGCGTTTGAGGGCATCGAGGCCCGCGCGGTCGACGTGCAGGTGCAGGTGGCGCCCGGCCTGCCGGCCTTCAACGTGGTCGGCCTGCCCGACAAGGCGGTATCGGAGGCGCGCGAGCGGGTGCGCTCGGCGCTGGTTGCCTCCGGCCTCGCGCTGCCGGCGCGCCGCATTACCGTCAATCTCGCGCCCGCCGACTTGCCGAAAGAAGGCAGCCACTATGATCTGCCGATCGCGCTCGGCTTGATGGCGGCGATCGGCGCAATTCCCTCCGACGCGCTGTCCGGCTTCACGGTGCTGGGCGAATTGGGCCTGGACGGTTCGCTCGCGGCGGTCGCCGGCGTGCTGCCGGCGGCGATCGGCGCCAATGCCCGCGGCGAGGGCCTGATCTGCCCGGCGGCCTGCGGTCCGGAAGCCGCCTGGGCAAGCCCCGAGATGGAGATCGTCGCCGCCCAATCGCTGATCCAGCTCGCCAATCACTTCCGCGGCACGCAGGTGCTCGCCCGCCCGCAACCGAAAATCCGCGAGATGGACAGCCCGCTGATCGACCTCAAGGATATCAAGGGCCAGGAGAGCGGCAAGCGCGCGCTCGAAGTCGCCGCGGCCGGCGGTCACAACCTGCTCATGGTCGGACCTCCCGGCTCCGGCAAGTCGATGCTCGCCGCGCGGCTACCGACCATTCTGCCGCCGCTCACCCCGGCGGAACTGCTCGAAGTCTCGATGATCGCCTCAGTCGCCGGCGAGATCGAAGGCGGCGCGCTGACGAATCGGCGGCCGTTCCGCAGCCCGCATCATTCGGCCAGCATGCCGGCGCTGGTCGGCGGCGGCCTGCGGGCGCGGCCGGGCGAAATTTCGCTTGCGCACCACGGTGTGCTCTTCCTCGACGAGTTTCCCGAGTTCACGCCGCAGGCGCTCGACTCGCTGCGCCAGCCGCTGGAGACCGGCGAAGTCTCGATCGCCCGCGCCAACCATCGCGTCACCTACCCGGCGCGCTTCATGCTCGTTGCCGCCATGAACCCCTGCCGGTGCGGGCGCGCGAACGAGCCGGGCTTTGCCTGCAAGCGCGGACCGAATACACGCTGCGCCGCGGACTACCAGGCGCGCCTCTCGGGCCCGCTGCTCGACCGCGTCGACCTGCACATCGAGGTGCCGGCCGTCACCGCGGCCGACCTCATCCTGCCGGCGCCGACGGAAGGAAGCCGCGAGGTCGCGGAGCGCGTCGCGCGCGCCCGCGCGCTGCAGGCCGAGCGCTACGCGGCGATCGGACTGCCGCATGTGCGGACCAACGCGACCGCGCAAGGCTCGGTGCTCGAAGAGGTGGCGCGGCCCGATGCTACGGGCTTGTCGCTGCTGCGCGACGCCGCCGAAGCAATGCGGCTCTCCGCGCGCGGCTATCACCGCGTGCTGCGGGTTGCGCGAACGCTTGCCGATCTCGACGGCGCCGAGCGTGTCGGCCGCGTGCACCTCGCCGAAGCTCTCTCCTATCGCGCGCTGGCCGACGAAATGCGCCGCGCCGCCTGAGCGCCGCCGCGGTCTACGCCGCGTAAGCTCGTTATCATTAACCCTTCCTCTCCAAACATCGTCGAAATCGATGGAGCGCCTTACCGCGCCATCAACCTTGATGCATGCATGAAGCCGCGGGCCGCGCAGGCCGCAAGGGATTGCAAAGAGTCCGACGGCAAGATCGCCGCCAAACAAGCCGGTAAGGCAGGCAACCCGTCGCGCAACCGCGCCGGTCGAAGCCTGCAACGGGATGGGCGGCAAACATGCAGGCAATCTTTCGACGCATCGCGGGATTACGCGCGGGATCGCTGCGGCGGGCGTTCCTGTTTGCAGTACGCACTGCGGCAATCTTGTCGATGTCGTTCGGCGCGGCGTTCGGTTTTCTGGCCGCGATGAAGAGCCCGAGCGCGCACTACGACCCGCATACCTTTGCGATCGGCGCCGCCGCGCTGTTCGGCGCGGCCTGCGGTGCGATCGGCCTGCTGGTGTCCCGCGGCAAGCTGTTGCGCGCGGAGCTGCGCGCTCAGCAGAGTCTGCTTGAAGATCTCGGCGACCGCAATTGGGAGCTCAAGGAGAGCGAGGAGCGCGCGAAGAGTTTCTTCGAAGCGCAGGGCGACGTTATCGTCCGCACCAACGGCGACAACCGCATTACCTACGTCAACGACGCCTACTGCACGCTTGCCGGTTATCCGCGTGCCGAGCTTGTCGGCGCCGCGTTCAAGCTGCCGGTGCTCGAGCAGCGCACGACCGCAGTCCTGCCGGACGGCACGCGCAGCCACGACCAGAAGATCGCCGCGCCGGGTGGCGCCCGCTGGATCGCCTGGCGCGAGGCCATGGTGCGCGTCGGCAAGGAAACCGAAGTGCAGAGCGTCGGTCGCGACGTGACCGACCGCATCGAAGCCGAGCGCGCGTTGTCGGTCGCGCGCGACCAGGCGGAAGCCGCGAGCCAGGCCAAGTCGCGTTTCCTCGCCATGATCTCCCATGAAATCCGCACGCCGCTCAACGGCATTCTCGGCATGACCGGCCTTCTGCTCGACACCGCGCTCGCGCCCGAGCAGACGACCTACGCGAACGCCGTGAAGACATCGGGCGAAACGCTGCTCTCGCTGATCGAAGATGTCCTCGATTTCTCCAAGATCGAATCCGGGCGGCTCGATCTCGCGCCCAGGAGCTTCGACCTGCCGGCGCTGGTCGAGGAAACGATCGAGCTGGTGGCGCCCCGCGCACAAGCGAAAGACATCGAGGTCGCGTCCTTTGTGGAGGACGGCGTGCCGCGCCTCGTTATGGGCGACGCCGCGCGTGTGCGGCAGGTGTTGCTCAATCTTGTCGGCAACGCGATCAAGTTCACCGAGCGCGGCGGCGTCACCGTTATCGTCGAGCGCGGTAAGGACTCCGACGATATTCGTTTCCTGGTGTGCGACACCGGTATCGGTATCGCGCCCGAGCAGCAGGATCGCATCTTCCTCGAATTCGAACAGGCCGACGCCGGCGCCGCCCGCAAGTTCAGCGGTACCGGGCTCGGGCTCACAATCTCCAGGCGCATCGTCGAGCGCATGGGCGGCCGAATCGGCGTCTACAGCACGCTCGGCGCCGGCTCGACGTTTCACGTCACTGTTCCGCTCGCCCGCGTGGTCGATGCGCAGACAATCGACTTCACGCCGCCCAATCTCGCCGGCATGGACGTGCTCATCGTCGCGCCCAGCACCATTGAATCATCGCTGGTGGCGCGGCGGCTCATGTGCTGGGGCGCGAGGACGTGCATCGTGCCGGACGAACAGGTCGCGTCACTGCTTCTGTCGGAACGCGCCTGGGATGCCATCCTGGTCGATCACGCGCTCGGTACAGCGCCCTGCGAGCGGCTCGCGCAGGCGAGCGCCGACATTGCGCGCCGCATCGCGCTGATGACGCCGGCGGCACGGGCAGAGCTTGCGGCGCTCAAGGCCGCGGGCTTCACCGGTTACCTGGTCAAGCCGGTGCGTCCAATCTCGCTCGCGGCACGCATGGGCGCCGGGGACGATGCATTTGAGAGCGCGGCCGAGGCTGCGGGCACGGTCGCAGCAGCGGATGCCGCCGCCATGGCGGGCGCGGGCCGTCTCGCCGTTCTGGTGGCGGAGGACAACCCCGTCAACGCGCTGCTGACAGAGGCCCTGCTCAAGCGGCTCGGCCATCGGCCGACCGTCGTGCCCGACGGCGAGTCCGCGCTGGCGGCGTGGCGCAATGCCGAGACGGCCGGCGCGCCGTTCGACCTCGTGCTCATGGACCTGCACATGCCGGGAAGCAACGGCATCGCGGCGGCCCGGTCGATCCGCGCCGTCGAAGCCGAGCACGGCCGCGCACGCACGCCGATCATCGCGCTCACCGCCAATGCGTTGGAAGAAGACCGCGATGCCTGCATCGCGTCCGGCATGGACGGCTTTCTGACCAAGCCGCTCGACCGCGGCCTGCTTGCCGCC
>WBZR01004379.1_pt1 | contig 11604 bp, 13 predicted proteins | sample 5204231 | NCBI WGS metagenome assembly WBZR01 (sample SAMN12412403, study PRJNA552823) | activated sludge metagenome | isolation source: activated sludge from anammox sidestream of wastewater treatment plant... | place: USA: Virginia | collected 2017-08
TTTCGACGGCACGCTCGCCTCGCTCGCCGACGTGCTGGAGCGGCGCCCGGCCAAGCTCGACCTCAAGCTCGGCGCCGACGTGCTCGACGCGACGTTCCAGGGCTCGGCCAAGCTCGAGGACGAGCCCGGCGTGGAAGGGATCCTCTCGGCGAAGGCGCCGTCCGCCCGCGCGCTTTTGGCCTGGCTCGGAACCGACCTGCCGCCCTCGGACGGCTTCGGACCGCTGACCGCCAAGGGGCTGTGGCGCACCAGGCCGGACCGCTACACGTTCACGACGGCCGAGATCGTGCTCGACCGCACCACGGCGCGGGGCGAGATCTCGCTCGACACCCGCGGCGCCCGTCCGCGCATCGACGCCAACCTGAAGCTCACCGAGCTGGATCTCAATACCTATCGGTCGCACGCGGCGAGCGAGCGCCGCGCCGCCCCCCGCGATGACGGCGGGTCGCGCTCGATCGAGGATCTTCTGGGCGAGACGCCGCCGCCCGGCCCGCGCGTCAAGGGCTTCACCAAGCGCGACGGATGGAGCGAGGAGCCGTTCGACCTCGACGCGCTCGGCGCGCTCGACGTCAACGCCAGGCTCTCGGTGGGCAAGCTCGCCGTGGGGGCTCTCACCCTCGACCAGTCCGACCTCACGGTCGCGCTCAAGAACCGCTTCATGACGACGACGCTCGAGCGGATCGCGCTCTACCAGGGAACGGGCAAGGGAACGATCACGCTCGACGCCACGGCTGGCACCAGCGCCGGGCTCGACGCCGACATCGCCCTCGACGGCATCGCGGCGAAGCCGCTGCTGACGGACGCCGCCGGCATCGACCGGCTCTCCGGCAAGGGTCGCCTGGCGCTGACGCTGACCGGGCGCGGCGCCAACGAGCGCCAGCTCGTCGAGACCCTGAACGGGAAGGCGGCGCTCAATTTTGCCGACGGCGCCATCATCGGCGTCAACGTGCCCGAGATGATGCGCAACCTCGCCAAGGGCAACCTCGGCGGCCTCGACACGGCTCCGACCGACAAGACCGATTTCAGCGAGATGTCGTCGAATTGGACCATCAAGTCGGGCATTGCCGAGAACCAGGATCTGAGGCTCGTGAGTCCGCTCCTGCGCCTCTCGGGCTCGGGCAAGGTCGCGCTCCCGACCCGCGAGGTGGACTACACGCTGCGCCCGAAGCTGGTCGCGAGCCTCGAAGGCCAGGGCGGCGGGGCTGCCGATCTCTCGGGTCTCGAGGTGCCCGTCCGCGTGCACGGGTCATGGGACAACCCGCGCTTCACGCCCGATGTCGCCGGCGTGCTGGCCGACCCGAAGAACGTCGAGGCGATCAAGGAGATCGGCAAGCAGTACAAGGGCAAGAAGGCCGACGAGATCCTGGGCGACCTCATGGGCAAGGACGAGAACGGCAAGCGCAAGGGCAAGAAGCTTCTGGAGCAGTTTCTGAGCGGGCAATGACCGGCAAAGCGACGCGTCGCAAGGCTGGCGCGCCGGTCAGAACGGACCCCCGACGCAGTGTGACGGGACACCGCAAATATTTGGTCGCGCGGGGCCCATTTTCCTCTTGCGGCGCAGGACCGCTTGCCTCATATCAGCGTTCTCCGTTCGTCCACCTGCCCTTAAGGTCAAGGACTTCCATCCCCACACCCCCAGGTAAGGAGCGTACGGGTTGAATCTGTCTGCTGGTTGGGGAGGGTCATATGGCCTTTAATGACACCCTCTTCCAATTGGGGATGGACTTGACTCGTTCAAGCCCCGCCCAAAAGGAAGATCTCGACGCGTTGCCGGGTGCGCGCGTCGCTCTTGAGGACACGACCGAGGACCGCGGCGCCAGCGCCCATGCTGGCCGGCACCTGATCATAGATCTTTACGGCGCGCGCAAGCTCGACGACGTCGGGCACGTGGAGCGGACGCTGAGGCGCTGTGTCGAAGCCTCGGGGGCGACCCTCCTGCACATGCATCTCCACGACCTGAACCCCACGGGCGGGGTGACGGGCGTTGCGGTGCTGAAGGAGAGCCATATCGCGATCCACAGCTGGCCTGAGAGCGGCTATGCCGCGCTCGATATTTTCATGAGCGGCAGTGCAGATCCCGCGCGCGCCATCCCCGTGCTGCGCGAGGCGTTCGAGACCGAGGAGGTTCGCGTGACGACGCAGCTTCGCGGCTCGGCACCGAAAGCGGAGGGCGGCAAGAGGACGGGCAAGGCGAAGAAGCAGCAGCCCGAGGCGGCCGCCCGCCCCCGCGCCATCAGGAAGGCGAAGGTGGCGGCGTAAGCCGCGGCGATCTCGGGTTATCATTGACGGCCGGACAGACAAGGGCGCGTGTCCTCGGGAGGAGACGCGCCCGTTCTTTGCGCGCCGCGACGTTTCCGGCCCCATCCGGACGTCGCCGGAGCTTGCTTGGGTGCCGGCCGTCCATGCCCGGCTGGACTCCGGCCTGCGCGGAGTGACGTTGAGTTTGCGTAGCCCGCCTGCATGCAAATGGCGTCATTCCGGCGTCATGGCGAAGCCATGCTGCGCATGGACGGGCGAAGCCATGCTGCGCATGGACGGGCGAAGCCATGCTACGCATGGACGGGCGAAGCCATGCTCCGCATGGACGGCCGGGACCCAGACACGCCAATTGCTCGCATGACCATGTTTCCACCGAAGTCGGAACGACCCGAGGCCATGACGCCGGCATGACGTTTCGTTTTTGCTGAAGCCGCGCGCGAAAAACTCAACGTCACCTCGACGGAGCCTGCCCCGCCCGCGCCCTCACGCCATCCGCGCCGAGCAGGCCGCGCAGCGCCCGCGCAATTCGAGCGTCATCGCGCGCACCGTGTAGTTGGAGCGTTTCGCCCAGGCCGCCAGCGCCTCCACCGCCCGCGGCTCCGCGAACTCCGACACCGTCCCGCAGTCGTCGCAGATGGCGAACACCGCCGCGCCCTGTCCCTGGTGCTGGTGGCCGGACTGGCAGCACGCGACGAAGGCATTGAGTGATTCGAGCCGGTGCGCCGACCCTGACGCGATGAGCCGGTCCAGCGCCCGATAGACCGTCTGCGGCGCAAGGCTCGCCCGGTCGCGCAGCCGGTCGATGATCTCGTAGGCCGAGACCGGCCGCCCGGACTCGCGCAGGGCCGTGAAAATAAGCTTGTCCTGCTCCTGCGCCGGACGGCGTTTAACGGGTTTTTTCGTCATACAACTCTCGGCAGCCTGTCCGGTGTCGGTGTGGAAGTGTAGCACACGAGGCTCGCGACCCGGGGGGCGGTCGTGCCGGAGCCTTCGGCGGGCGCGCGAAGCGCGATTGCTAATCGGCGATCCTGCCGCTATAACCCGCCGATCTCAAGCAGATGCGAGAGACCCGCCCGGCACCCTTGGAGGCCGGAGGCGGCAGCCTGGGCCTGAGTGAAGGCCCTTTTTCATTGGAGAAAATGCCATGTCCGAGATCATCGAGATCAAGGCCACGGCGCGCCCGCGTGCCGGCAAGGGGGCCGCACGCCAAGCCCGCCGAGAGGGGAACGTTCCCGCCGTCATCTATGGAGACGGCCAGCCCGCCGAGATCATTGCCATCGACGGCAACGAGCTCTGGAAGCAATTCATCAAGGGGCAGTTCACCTCGTCCGTCTTCGAGATCGCCGTCGGCGAATCTCGGATCCGCGTCATTCCCCGCGACGTGCAGCTCGATCCCGTGAAGGATCACCCGATCCACGTCGATTTCCTGCGCATCGGCAAGGACGGCGTCATCCGCGTGTCCGTGCCTGTCAGGTTTACCAACCATGCCCTGTCTCCGGGCCTGAAGCGCGGCGGCGTGCTCAACGTCGTGCGCCACGACGTCGAGATCTTCTGCCCCTATGACCGCATCCCGGCCGCCTTCGAGATCGATCTCGAGGGCCTCGAGATCGGCCGCTCGATCCACATCTCGAGCGTCGCCATGCCGGAAGGCGTGACGCCGGTCATCAATCGCGACTTCACGATCGCCACCGTCGCCGGCGCCAAGAAGGACGACGAGGAAGCCGCCTCCGCCGGTGCGGAAGGCGCTGCCGCCGCCGCACCCGCTGGCGACGCCAAGGCAGCTGCCGGTGCCAAGGGTGCCGCGCCGGCTGCCGCTGGCAAGGCGGCCCCGGCGGCCAAGCCCGCCGCGAAGAAGTAAGGACGTGTTTGCAGGAGAGGCCGGCACCCCGCTATACGGGGGGCCGGCCTTTTCCTTTCGAGCATTGTGATGAAACTCTTCGTTGGTCTCGGAAACCCCGGCGGCGAGTACGCCAAGAACCGTCACAACGTCGGCTTCATGGCCGTGGACGAGATCGCGCGCGCGCATGGTTTCGGACCCTGGAAGCGCAAGTTCCAGGGCGTCGCCGCCGACGGCGAGATGGCGGGCGAGAAAATCCTCCTTCTGAAGCCCGAGACCTACATGAACGAGAGCGGCCGCGCCGTCGGAGAAGCCGCGCGCTTTCTCAAGATCGCCGAGAAGGACATCGTCGTCTTTTACGACGAGATCGACCTTGCGCCCGCAAAGCTCAAGGTGAAGACCGGCGGCGGCAACGCCGGCCACAACGGCCTGCGCTCCCTTTCCGCGCACCTCGGCAACGACTACGTGCGTGTGCGCATCGGCGTCGGCCACCCGGGCGTCAAGGAGCTCGTCGCCCGCTGGGTGCTGTCGGATTTCGCCAAGGCCGATCAGGCCTGGCTTGACCCGCTGCTCGACGCCATCGCCAAGGCCGCGCCGCGCCTGGCGAGAAACGACCCCTCGCGCTTCCTCACCGACGTGGCCAAGGAGCTGGGCGAGGGCGGCGATCCGCGGCAGGACCGGCCGCGTGAGGCCGGCCCAAAGCCGGAGCCGACCCGCCCCGCCCCGAGGCCCGGCCCCCATCCTGCCGGCGAGCGGGCCGGAAAAAGCGCCAATGCGCTTGCAGAAAACCTCAGGAAATGGCTGGCGGGCCGCAAGCCGCCCGATTGAGGCGGCCTCGCGCCTGGCGCGTCCCTTTACGCATTGATTGCCGCGCCCGCCCGGTGTAGGGCGGGCATCAACACATCCTCGAAACCAGAGACCGATCCCCCATGGGCTTCAAGTGCGGCATCGTGGGTCTGCCGAACGTCGGCAAATCCACCCTCTTCAATGCGCTGACGCAGACGGCTGCGGCCGAGGCGGCCAACTATCCCTTCTGCACCATCGAGCCGAACGTCGGCGAGGTCGGCGTGCCGGACGAGCGGCTGGAAAAGCTCGCGGCCATCGCCAGGTCGGGCGAGATCATCCCGACGCGCCTGACCTTCGTCGACATCGCCGGCCTCGTGCGCGGGGCGTCCAAGGGCGAAGGGCTCGGCAACAAGTTCCTCTCCCACATCCGCGAGGTGGACGCGGTCGCCTACGTGCTGCGCTGCTTCGAGGACGACGACATCACCCACGTCGAGAACCGCATCGACCCGCTCGCCGACGCCGAGGTGGTCGAGACCGAGCTGATGCTCGCCGATATGGAAAGCCTCGAGAAGCGCATCGCGGCTGCCGAGAAGAAGGCCAGGAGCGGCGACAAGGAAGCCAAGGCCGGGCTCGCGGTCATGGAAAAGGCGCTGAGCCCCCTGCGCGAGGGCAAGCCTGCGCGCAGGGCCGACATCACGCCCGAGGAGCGGCCCGCCTTCGCGGCGCTGCAGCTCCTGACCTCGAAGCCGGTCGTCTATGTCTGCAACGTCGAGGAAGCCTCCGCCGCGGGCGGCAACGCGCATTCCGCCCGCGTCGCGGAGAAGGCCCGGGACGAAGGCGCCGCCTGCGTCGTGATCTCGGCCAAGATCGAATCCGAGTTCGCGGGCCTCCCGCCCGAGGACCGCCAGGAGTTCCTGGCCGAGATGGGCCTCGCCGAGCCGGGCCTGAACCGCCTGATCCGCGCCGGCTATGGGCTTCTCGACCTCGTGACCTATTTTACCATCGGCCCCAAGGAGGCGCGCGCCTGGACCATCACGCGCGGCACCAAGGCGCCCCAGGCCGCGGGCGTCATCCATACGGATTTCGAGAAGGGCTTCATCCGCGCCGAGACGATTGCCTATGAGGACTACGTGGCCTCGGGCGGCGAGGTCGGCGCCAAGGAGGCGGGCCGCATGCGTCTCGAAGGCAAGGAGTATGTCGTCAAGGACGGCGACATCATGCATTTCCGCTTTGCAAACTGAGTGAGCACGAGCCGCTCGCGCCGCGTCCCGTGGGCGGACGCGCCTCGCTTTCAAGCGAAAGCGAGCATATCCGCGCGCCGTGCGAGTCAGATTTTGAACACGAATCTGGCGCATATCGGCCCGCATGGGGACGGCCCGAATGGAAGAGCAGACGTGTGCGGATCGTGCTCTCGGGAGGGGGTCATGTGGGAGGCACCGGGAAAGCGTCGGGAGGGCGCGCCGGCCAAGGACGTCTTGGGGTGGGCATCTGCGCTCGGCCTGCTGGCGGTCATGCTGGCCGCATTCGTCGCCTATTACGCCACCGCGCACGTGGCGCGTCGGGTGGGCGGCACCGTTGAAAGTGCCGACTGGCGCCTGAATGAGGATACCGGCCAGGCCTATCCCTTCATCGAGGTGAAGCTCGACGAAGGCGCGTCCGTCCGCGTCGGCAGCATGGCCCCGGCGCTCCCCGGCGTGGGCGACCGCATCACCGTGCGCCAGCGCGCGATGCTCTTCGATTACGTGACCGTTTACGAATGGGAGGGTCCGGCCGAGGGGCACGCCGAGCCCGTTCGGGTGCCGCGCGCCGCGACGCCCATATCGGATTCCATGTCGGATCAACGACCATGAACGCTCGGGATCGGAGAGACGGCATTCCGCCAAAACCGCCACTTTCGCAAGCGCGCCGCCGCGTCTATATACACGCCCTCGATCGAGACGGGCGCGGCAGGCCCGAGAGGCCGCACGCACAACTGCCGGGGACAGGACAGCCATGCGCGAGGAAACAAAACGCCGGCTCGAGCGCCAGCTCATGTGGCAGAGAGCCAGGTGGGCCGCCGCCGGATTGGGCATCGTCGGCCTGATGGCCGGAGGCTTCTGGGCGACCGGGCTCGACGCCCGTATCGAAACGCACCGCGAGCCGGGCGTCGTTGCGGCCGTGGGGCCGCTCTTTGCCAAGTCGACGAAAGCCATCGAGGAAGGCTTGGCCGTCGACGTGAAGCTCGACAAGGGCCCTCTCGTTCACGTGACGACGCTGAAGACGACGGGACCGCACATCGGCGACCACGTCGAGGTGGCCGAGCACGTCCACGGGACCGGCCGCGTCACCTACTCGTGGAAGTAGGACGGGAGAGGCGCGCGTTGCGCGCAAGAGCCGCCGGAGGCAGCGGAGAATGGCTGCTGCTGGATTTAGAGCCGACACGGGGTGTCGTTATGCACGGCTCGGACAAAAGCTGTTCAAATAACGGACTTTGACCGAGCGGCAGACAGACGAATCGCTAGCCTCTTTTCATTCGGGGAGGGGGGCTACCCATGCGAGATTTGACCACCATCGGCGCACTATGCCTGCTGACGACCGGCTGCGCCTCTTCGTCGAGCGAGATCGGGGCACAGTACGTCTCTCCGATCCAATATCAGAGCTACACGTGTCAGCAGATCGGGCAGGAAGCGCAACGCGTGTCGCAGCGTGCGGCGCAGGTTGCCGGCGTTCAAGACGAGAAATCGACCAACGACGCCGTCGCCATGGGCGTCGGCCTTGTTCTCTTTTGGCCAGGGTTGCTGTTCATCAAAGGCGACGGCACGACGGCGGCTGAGCTTGGGCGGCTGAAAGGCGAGTTCGAAGCGCTTGAGCAAGCCTCAATTCAGAAGAACTGCAACATCCAATTCCAACGGCCCGCCCCGGCGCCAAAGCCGATTGAGACGAGTTCGATTCCGAAACCTCTGTAAGGAACGGGCTCCCGACGTGTCGCATGAGCCCCGCGCGCTCAGCCGGCGGGGCAAGCCGGGCCTCGTAGCCGACGCCGCGGCGTGCTTCTGCCGCGCTCAAGGGCGTCGTGATCGGTCGTGACGCTCAAGCGCCCCCTCCCCGGAAAGGGGGCCCGGAAAGGGGGTCATGCATCGGCGTTGCGGGCAGGCGCTGACATGAGGTAGAGAGGATGCGATCTGGGCCGGAGCAGCAACGCACGGCGTGCATCACGAGTAGAGAATAGGCAGACGCGGCAGACGACTTCTGCCCCAAATATTGAAATCACTAAAGCCTCTGTGGCGGAATCGGTAGACGCGGCAGACTCAAAATCTGTTGTCAGCAATGACGTGCCCGTTCGAGTCGGGCCAGGGGCACCACGGCGCCGATGTCCCGGCGCGCCGCGATCCGGGACCGGCAGGATCACTCGACCTCGAGATAGGTTTTGACCAGCGCGATCTCCTCGGAGGTGAACTGGATCTGCGGCATGCCGGGATGGCGCGAGCCGATCCCTTCCGCAAGCTCGAACTCCAGCCGCTCCGTGGGATAGGAGCGCAAAGTGTCCCAGAGGTTCGGCGCGGCCTTGAGGCGGCTCTTCGCCTCCGCCGCAAGCCCGTGGCAGCGGCCGCAGCGCGTCTCGAGCAAGGCCCTGCCGGGATCCTCGGCCGCGTGCGCGACACCTGCGGCGCCGGCAATAAAAGAAAGCAAGATACTGATATAAAAAGAGTTTTTCATATTTTCTCCAGGGACGTCTGCCTTGGGCTCATCACGCAATCCGATCCATGATCGGTTGCGTCTGTGATCCCGATCAAGGCTGCACGGCCTGAAACGCGGTGTCCTGACGGAAGACCGCCCAGGACCGGGGTCGCTCCGGCCGATGCGTCGCCGTTCGGGCGGGCATCGATCGGCAGAGCGGGATCACGGTCTTATCGAATCCCGGCACGCGATCGCGATTGAATAGGGCCCGATTGCGCGCTAGCCAAGCAACCCGCAAGAATGACGAGGAGCTCGAACACATGGTCAATCGCAGGCTCGGCTACATCATCCGCGATCAGGCGCCGCTGCTCATGCCCGCCGGCGAGACCCTCCAGAACGCCTGCAAAGCGATGCGGGAGAAGCACGTCGGCTCCGTGCTCGTCGTCGACGAGCGTCAGCAGCTGATCGGCATCTTCACCGGCCGCGACGCCGTCAAGGCACTGGCCAAGGGGGGCGATGCCGCCACCGTCACGCTCGAAAAGGCGATGACGGCCCATCCCGTGACCATCCGCCCCGAGGACAAAGCCATCGACGCCCTGAGGGCCATGAACGACGGCGGCTTCCGCCACATCCCCGTTGTCGAGCGCGGACAGATCCGGGGCATCGTCTCGCGGGCGGATTTCAAGGGCACGGAGATCGATCGGCTCGACGAGGAAGAGGCTCTGGCGGAGCGCATATGGTGAGCGCCGGGCGCACGATGTCGTCGTGGCATGCGGTCTCGTGTGCCGCGCCTGTAGCGTCGCGGGTTACGCCCCAGTTTGTGTCTCTGTTTGCGTCTCTGGGCGCCACCGTCGCGCTGGCTGCGTCGGCCTCCGTCGTCATGGCGGCCGGTCCCCACACACCGAAGCCGGATGCGCAGCTGGGCCGCGCGCTCGCGGAGCGCGCCTGCGTCGCGTGCCACGTGGTCACCGAGCGCGCGATCTCTCCGGTCGCAGCGGACGTTCCGACATTCGTGGCCATCGCCAACAAACCAGGCCAGACCATGGAGGCCATTGCCGGGCGCATCGTGATCCCGCATCCGCCGATGCCGGCTATCGCCCTGTCGCGCGAGGAGATCGGCAACGTCGTGGCCTACATCATGACCCTGCGCAAGGAGGACGGCGGCGGCCCCTGAGGGCCTCCCATGGCGCCGGCAGAGGTCGGATGGTAACGTCCGCCCACGAGCTGAGGCCTGAGGAGACCCCGCCCCGGATGCCCATCCGCCCCGGACCGCGCAATCTCATCACCGACGTCGACGGGATTTCCGTCGGGAATGTCCAGTCCGCCTCCGTGCGAAGCGGCGTCACCGTCGTGTTGCCCGACGCGCGGGCGCTGGCGGCGTGCGATGTGCGCGGCGGCGCCCCCGGCACGCGCGAGACGGACGCGCTGGATCCGAGCGCCCTCGTCGAGGCTGTCGATGCCATCGTGCTCGCGGGGGGATCGGTTTATGGCCTCGAGGCGATGTCGGGTGCGGTCGCCTGGCTCGGCGCGCGCGGTCGCGGGTTCAGCTTGGCGAGCGACGGCACGCGCGTTTCGCCCGTCGTCCCCGGCGCCATCCTGTTCGACCTGCCGAACGGCGGCGACAAGGACTGGGGCGAGACGCCTCCCTATCGCGACTGGGGCAGGCAGGCCTGCGCGGCGGCCGGCCGTGATTTCGATCTCGGCAATGCGGGGGCCGGCATGGGCGCCATGGCCGGCAGCCTCAAGGGCGGCCTGGGCTCGGCGAGCGCGTTCGATGGAGATCTGCAGGTCGGCGCGCTGATTGCGGTCAACGCGTTCGGCTCGCCGCTCGTCCCCGGCACTCCCCATTTCTGGGCCGCGCCCTACGAGCTTGCCGGCGAGTTCGGTGGTCTGGGCTGGCCGTCGGGGTCCGTCCCCGTCTCGGACGCCGAGCCGTTTGCCGGAAGCCGGCTCGACATCGCGCCGCCCGCTCCCGGCGGCAACACCACCATCGGCGTGGTTGCGACCAACGCCGCGCTGACCAAGGCCGAGGCGCGGCGTATCGCCATCATGGCCCAGGATGGGCTCGCCCGCGCCATCCGCCCGATCCACACCCACGTTGACGGCGACGTGCTGTTCGTGCTTGCCACGGGAGACGTGACGCTGGCCGCAGCCCCGCCCGACCGCCTGATGGCGCTCATGCGCATCGGCTCGGTGGCCGCCGATTGCGTCGCCCGCGCGGTTGCGCGCGGGGTTTATGCCGCTGCCGATCTGGGAGATGCCGTGAGCTATCGATCTAAATTTGGGCGCGCGCGACCGTGACCAGGCGCTCGGGCCAGCCGGGTGGCGCCAAGAGGAAGGCCGCGCCGCGTGCTGAGGGTCGCGCCAAGGGGCGGCGCGCGCTCCGGGACGCCCATGCCGACGATCCCGCCGTCTGGGCGCCAGATGGCGGGGCAAAGCCGTTCTGGGAGACGAAACGGCTCGCCGAGATGTCGCCGGCCGAATGGGATTCGCTCTGCGACGGCTGCGGCCAGTGCTGCCTCAACAAGATCGAGGATGAGGACACGGGCCGGATTTACCTGACCCGTCTCGCCTGCAGCCTGCTCGATCTCGGCTCGTGCCGCTGCAAAGACTACGAGAACCGCTTCGCGCGGATGCCCGACTGCCTTTCGGTCGACCTCAAGGCGGTGAAGCGGCTCAAGTGGCTGCCGGAGAGCTGTGCCTATCGGCGCATCAACGAAGGCCGCGGCCTCGCCTGGTGGCACCCGCTCGTCTCGGGCGATCCCGACACCGTGCACCAGGCCGGCGTGTCCGTCCGCGGCTGGGCGCGGAGCGAGAAAGGCGTGTCGGAGGACCGGATCGCCCGCTACATCATCGGCGAGGCGGGCTAGAGCATTTCCCGATGAAGTGGATGCCGGTTCGTCGCAAGAAAATGCGACCAATCAATAACCTGGAGCGTCCGATCCGATTCCATCGGATCGCAAGACGCTCTAGCTGTGAACTTTCAGGAGGTTGTCCATTCGGTCCAGGCCGGAGAGACTGAGGTTGCGAAGCTTCAGCTCAACTGGGAGAACCGAATGGACGTC
>WBZR01004381.1_pt1 | contig 11602 bp, 10 predicted proteins | sample 5204231 | NCBI WGS metagenome assembly WBZR01 (sample SAMN12412403, study PRJNA552823) | activated sludge metagenome | isolation source: activated sludge from anammox sidestream of wastewater treatment plant... | place: USA: Virginia | collected 2017-08
GAATGGATTAAGCAGTTTATCATGGCGCAGGATTGACACCGTCCTCCTCGATATGGATGGGACTCTCCTCGATAGACATTTTGACGACTTCTTCTGGGAGCACTTCCTTCCGGAGCAATACGCGGAAAAATACAACGTACCGGCAAGTGAGGCAAGGCGGCAACTTCTGTCACGATACAAACAGGAAGAAAAAACCCTCGCATGGACTGACCTTGATTTCTGGTCCAGGGAGTTGAACCTTGACATACCCGCCCTTAAAGAACAGGTACATCACCTCATAGCAGTCCACCCTCATGCAGAGGATTTTCTGAAATTCCTTCGTAAAGAAGGAAAACGTATTCATCTCGTGACTAACGCCCATTATAAGACACTTGATTTAAAACTCAGGAAGACGGAGATCGGCAAGTACTTTGACTCTGTAGTGAGCGCCTTTGATATTGGTTTACCCAAGGAAGACACGGCCTTCTGGTCAGGTTTGGAAAGACTCATCGGGTTTGACAAGAAAACTGCCATTATGATTGATGACAATGAAGATGTACTGAGATCTGCTAAGGAATATGGTATGGGGTATCTGATATTCAAGGCAAGGCCGAGTTCCAGGGAAGGGATAAAGTCGTCAGATCTCTTCACAGCAATTGCGGATTTCGACGAGCTTATTAATCATCCTTAATTTATTTCAGGGTGAGCTGAGGGATTTAACGGTGAAAAACTACACAGAGTTCTCCACCTGAATGTTTGCATGCGTGATGTGATAGCGCTTATCAAGGGTGGAGCGGATATCGTCCAGTATCACCTGAGCCTCTGAAATATTCATATCTCCTACAATGACATGGCAGGTAAGCGAATACATCCCGGATGTTATCTGCCAGATGTGTATATCGTGTACTTCCTCTACTCCCGGGACGATTTTTATTGAACGTTCAACATCTTCAATCTTTATCCCACTTGGGACAGACTCAAGGAGCACTTGCACTGACTCATATATCAGTCCCGTTGACCAGATGATTATCATGACACTTATGACAACGCTCGCTATCGGGTCTACGGCAAGCCAGTTAGTGAAGTATATAATTACACCCGCAATAATTACAGCCACAGAAGAGAGTGTATCCCCAAGCATATGGAGAAAGGCGCCCCTTATGTTAATATCTTCCTTACCGATTCCCCACAGGGCAAGGGCGCTTACAATGTTAACAATCAGGCCCACAACTGCTACAAAAAGCATGAGGGTGTCCCTGATAGGCTCAGGGTATAGGTATCTCTGGTAAGACTCATAGAGGATAAAACCCACAATCGGAATGAGGGTAACACCATTAAGCAGGGCTGTCAGGATCTCAGCACGCCAGTAGCCGAATGTCTTGTCTTCAGACTGAAACCTCGATGCAATGACAATCGCAGAGAGGCTGATCATCAACGCCCCGAAGTGGGTAAGCATGTGAAATGCATCCGAAAGGAGTGCAAGACTGTTTGTCACATAGCCGCCAATACCCTCGATAACCATCATAGAACCTGTAAGAACGGCAACCATTGCGAGCCTCTTCTTCTCCACCCCCCTGTGGACGTGCTCATGGCCTTGGTCGTGATGCCCATCGTGGTCTGCTATCTTAGGATGATGACCGTGCTTCATAATGAATCAAGTATATGAAAATTGGCCAATTCACGCAATATGGCAGTTGACTGTCAACTCCATATAAAATAATATACATAAGAATCCCAGGTTTGTTAAAACGCCATGTACGAAACTAAAATTTGTGATCATTGCGGCAAGGGTATTAACGCAACGTTGACGATATGCCCGTTTTGCGGAGGTCATATCAGAGACAGGGCCGCAGATTTGACTCCATGCTGCCCCCGCTGCAAGGAGCCCCTCGTAACATATACCCAACCCAATCCCCTTAAAGGGGAGGGTAAGGGAGGAGGGGATGCGTCGTGGCCGGACGAAAAATACGAATTGTGCCAGGACTGCGGCGGCCTCTGGCTTGACCGCATCAAATTTCGCAAGGCAACAAGAGAATCTGACGTGTATAGAGAAGAACGTCTCATTATGAGCGAATACATAAAGAAACCGGTGCAGGATACTGTAACCTATGTCCCTTGTGTCCGCTGCGGCAAGATAATGAACCGGAAAAACTTCGCCAAAATATCCGGTGTAATAATAGATGAGTGCGGCAATCATGGTGTCTGGCTTGACGCCGGCGAACTCGAAAAGATTAGACACTTCATAGCAGACGGCGGCCTTGAACGGATTCAGGACAGAGAGATAGAAAAAAACCGCATAGAGATTGAAAGACTCGCCATCAAAGTAGATCAGACAGCCTTTATCCAGAAACTGCTCAATTTCTGGAGTTTCAAGAGGTGGCTGTTTGGTGGATAACACTTCATGGAGGAAATAAAATGATTCTGACACGGGGTTGGCTGAAGTTTATTGCTCTGTCAGGGACATGCATATTATTAACCGGAATAGTTCAGTCCGGATGCTCCTCAATGTCACGCACTCAACAGGGGCTTATAATAGGCGGTCTCGGGGGGGCCGCTACAGGCGCTTTGATAGGAGGCAAAAATAGTTCCGGGAAAGGTGCATTAATCGGGGGAATACTCGGGGCCGCATCCGGGGGGCTGATCGGAAATTATATGGACAAGCAGGCACAGGAGCTGGCTTCCGTGGCTGAGGTACATAGAACGGAAGACGGGATCAGGGTAACGATGCGGGACAGGATCTTGTTTGATACCGGCCAATCTGAACTGAAGCCCGAATCAAGGCTTGGCCTCGTCAAGATAGCAGATGTCATCAAAACTTACAACAAGACGGAGGTTGCCATAGTTGGACACACCGACAATGTTGGTTCGGCCTCCTATAATCAGGACCTGTCAGAAAGACGGGCAAATTCCGTCCAGGTCTTTCTGGTAAATCAGGGGGTCGCTGCCAGCCGCCTGAAAACAATAGGGATGAGCTTCGATGATCCGGTAGACTCTAATGACACACCGGAAGGAAGGGCATTGAATCGCCGGGTCGAACTGCATATAACCCCAGACCCGTCACTCGTCCGTGATGCAGAGGCGGCCGGACGATGACTGAAATCAGACAGATTCGAAAAGTCTTAAAGAGTAAGCCAACAATAGAAGGGGCGGGGGTCCACCTGAGTCGTGTCTTTGGATTCAGTGAAGTACCCCTGTTTGATCCATTCCTGCTTCTGGATGATTTCCGCTCAAACAATCCGGAGCATTATTTAAAGGGATTTCCGTGGCATCCTCATCGCGGGATCGAGACCATAACATATGTCCTCAATGGAAAGGTAGACCACGGCGACAGCATGGGGAACAAGGGTATAATATCAGCAGGCGACCTGCAGTGGATGACTGCCGGCAGCGGGATCATACATCAGGAAATGCCAAATGGCGATCCCGGCGGCCTGATGGGTGGATTTCAGCTCTGGGCCAATCTCCCTGCAAGCCACAAGATGATGGAACCCCGCTACAGGGACATAAAAAGCAAAAATGTCCCTGTAGTGGCATTGGAGAATGGCACAATAATCAAGGTGATTGCCGGAAGGATCGGACAAATTCAGGGGCCTGTCAGGGACATTGTAATTGACCCGGAGTATTATGACGTCACAGTTGGCGCCGGATCCGAATACATTCACACGGCAAAGCGTGGTCATACTGTCTTTGCATACGTCATTGAAGGAAAGGGATATTTCTGCAAAGAGAAGAATCCCTTTTCATATGATACCGAGGGGATTAACTATTTCGACATGCAAAGAGATCCGTTAATTGGCAACGGCACCGTTGTCCTGTTTGACGATGGAGATCAGGTCATGGTCTCGACTGAAGCCAATCCAGTGAGGTTCCTGCTTATATCCGGAAAACCCATCGGTGAACCGATAGCATGGTACGGTCCCATAGTAATGAACACACAGGATGAACTCCGTCTTGCATTCGAAGAGTACAGCAATGGCACCTTCATAAGACATGGCAGAACGTTATAATGGCCCGGTGGAAAGTGGGAGCTTGAGGCACGGATCGGGAAGTCCGGCGCCCTAATTTTGGTTGAGGGCTGTCTCCATTGACTTGATAAAATTATCCAGTAAAAAGGGGTTAAAGTCCTTCTCAACCCCCTTTTTCATCAATGCAATAACGTCCTTTGCCTCCAGACATTCCCTGTATGGCCTCCGGCTCCTCAAGGCATCAAAAAAATCAGAGATTGTCACAATCTGGCTCAGGATATGCTGCCTCCTCCGTTCCCTGTGGAGTTCCGGATATCCGGAACCGTCATACTTCATGTGGTGTTCAAAGGCAATGACCGGGGCAATCCGGGTTAAGTTATCCATTTTTGCAAGATATTTTGCGCCATATAAAGGATGTTTTTTAATTTCATCAAATTCCCTGTCATCGAGTTTGCCATTTTTGTCCAGAATCTCCTTAGAGACGAACAGCTTGCCTGTATCATGCAATAATGCCGCTATGCCTACTTCACGCAGTAATTCATCTTTGATGCCCAGGGAATCCGCCTGAAACATGGAAAGCACTGCGACATTGGTGGCGTGCGTATAGGTATATTCGCTGAAGGACCTGACAGGGCTCAATAATTTGAGGATATGCACCTCTTTTTTGAAAGTGGCAATAAAGTGTAAAACAATTTCCTCGAGTCCCGCTATGCTGAGCTTCTTAAAGAGGGAAGCGGATTGGAAAATATCCTTGACCTTTTCAATCTCCTCCGAAGGGAGATGCGGCATACTGTCGCTCCCGACTGCGTCGGAACCAGGACTGAGAATGCAAACATCCACAGTTCCGGTCTTGATGTGACTATAGGAATTAAGCCTTTTACCGGCATCGGAGATATCAATGATGAACTGTTTGATCTCAGAAAGGGAAACCTCTTTTAGAAAGTCTACACGGGAAATTCCCTTTCTCCTGAGATGTCTTATAAAATTCGCCTTATTGATTCCTGCATCCTTGAGCACCTTCTTGTCCACAATAAGATCGTTGTCAATAACCATGATCTCACACCGGTCTCCCAGGATTTCCTTGAGTATTTTAAAGGTCTTTTCAGCCAGATCATCAAACGTCTCATGCCCCTTCGAGTAAAGGGAGCAATTGGCTATGGCAATCGTTAATGACGTGATGAAGTTTGCTGCTGTTTCCATTAGCTCAACCCTCTGCCGCATTCGTCAGGATAATCTTTGAGCAGCCTGCGTATCTCCTCTTTCAGTCTGTCCAGAGAGCCTCTGAACAGGAGTGACTTTTCTGAAAGAATGTCTTTGAATATATCCAGTGCACGCGGGTCTCCTATCTGACCGAGCGCTCTTACAATGGGGATCTTATCTTCATTGTTACTGCTGGTTATCGACTTCTTTCGAAGCATCTCAACAAGGTCCGGAACAACCTCTTTCACCCTGTATGTCCCTGAAAGGGCGATGGCCCTCCTTACCGAATCCCTGGATTCCGATCTTAAAGAGTTTCTCAGGGATTCAACCCCGTACTGATCCCTTACCTTCAAAAGGTATTTTATCGCCTCAAAACTTACTTTGGGATTTTCATGATTACAGTATTTCCTGATATATTGAGATAGATTCTCACCTCCGCACTCATTCAGGATAAAGAGCATATTTCTCTGTACGAACCACCGTTCATCATTGAGATGACTTATGGCTTCATGACATGCCTTTTCACCAAAACAGGTAATCAGGCTGATTAGAAATCTTCTGACCGATTGTGAACTCTCGTCAATGAGGGCCTCGATCAACCGCGGTATCATCTTTTCACCGTAATAGCCGCAGAACGCCAGGAAGTCTTCTCTCTTATCTCTTCCCATAATGCCTAATGAATTGATGAGCAATGATATAAATTGTTGGGAATGATAGTACTCAAGGGCATTGGAAACGCTGCCAGGTGACTTTTCGAGTGCACTTTTGGAGTCCAGTAACCTGATTGTTTGCAGGATCTGTTTATACTGGCCGGTATAGATGAATTGCTCGATCTGGTCCCTCAATATCCGGATATAAAAATCAAATTCCGCTGGCGAGGTCATATCTGGCCCCTCAGAAAAGACAATTTCCAGAATAATCTGATGAAAAATCATCTCGATATGCTCATCTTTACACTCCTTCCCGAATTCCTTAATCCAGTCAGTGCTTATCCCTTGTGCATTGAATATGATGATGCTTTGGATCTCACGATAATAGGAATCGGACACGAAGTCCTTGAAATTGGCATCTTTTAAGAAATTGGTGATTTCCGGGTCAAGTAACAGATCGTCCTCGATGAGCCCTCCCTGATAATAAGGGGCTTCAGAAATATGCTGCTGGAGCATAGAGAATTTATCGAGGATATTTTTTAGAGCCTCCGGTATAGCTACTAATTGCTCATTAATGATGTTGAGTAAATCAATGATGATGTCCGACGGTGTATCACCTATGGAACCCTCGATGGCGTCTAAATCCTGGGACAGGACATTCACTGCAGAGGACAAAAAATGTTCCTTCAGTTCCGGTCTCAGATGAGTGATAAAGTCCATCACGTTTTTTAGCTCTGCGGACGAAAAGGCCCGTTCTGAAGACCTTCTCATGTATGAGGCAATAACCCTGTCATAGCTTTCTTCCCTGAACTTTTCCATGTCGGCTCTGTTTATCAGCCATGCGAGCCGGTCGGGAGGTATCGACGGCAGGACATCCGGGGAATCATCAGGTCTTAGTTTCCCATCGAGAAGCCCGAATACATACTTTTCCCAGAGCGATGTCTCACTGTTTTCCTGCCGGCTCTCTCCCTCGACCAGATTGAACGCCGAGAAATCTACCGGTTCTATACTGACGTGAATGATATTGTACCCGCTGAATAATTTCTTCACATCTTCGGATGATACATCGCAGACATTTTCTGATAAGAATCGGTGAAACGAGTAAAGTTCATCCTTTGTCAATCCGCTCATAAATGTAACAGATGCGATATTTATCCTGTTAAGGCAAACGGCAAAGTCCCTGTATACCGGGTTTTTCTTGTTGAGATAATGGTTATCGACTATGAGAATATCCTTCGCTACGGCAAGCGTGATTGCTTGTCTCAATTCAAAGAGTTTTTGAAATAAATCAAAAACTTTATTCAGAGTCTTTTCAACTATCGGGTGATTTCTGGGGTATACGGATACATTATGGCGAGAGATGTTTAATTCAATAATGGCTTCACTGAGTAACCGGGTATCGAGGGGAAGACTGTCTTTTGCTTCAATCATAAAATGCCTTTTTTCATATCATTTGAAATAAGGATAGGGGAATTAAGCAATATTTATTTAGCATTGTAGAATATCGGTCGAATTTAAGCAGAGATTTAGCCGACAATTGGTCCGCATGGGACATGAACAGTTGTCCTGTAAATTGCATAAGAATTGGCTTTAATTGTATTATATAGAGAACCTTTGGTAGCATTTTATTATGGGAATGTTTTCTATCAGCCTTTCAAAAGAAAAAGAACTCAGAGAGAAGATGGATGCCCTGAATATCCGGGAGGAAGATCTCAGGGAATCTTTTATCCGTTCTGGAGGAAAGGGGGGGCAGCATGTTAATAAGGTCTCTACCTGTGTTTATCTGAGGCATATCCCGACAGGCATCGAGGTGAAATGTCAGGAGGGGCGCTCGCAGTCATTGAACCGTTATCGTGCAAGGGTGCTCCTCGTCAAGAAAATTGATCAGATGGTAAAGGGAAAGGAAAGTGAAGAAAGGCAGAGGATAGAGAAGATCCGCCGCCAGAAGAGGAAACGATCAAAAAGGGCAAAAGAAAAAATGCTCGCTGAGAAGAAGGTCCAGTCTCAGAAGAAAAAGCTCCGGTCAGGGAGGATCAATATGAATGAATAGGGTATCTGTACGTCATAGAAAACAGTACATCCTGTTTATACTATAATACCCCAAATCATTACAAGATTCGGACACGTTTTATGGAGCACAAAAAAACTGATCTCATACTCTTATTTGTCACACGCATCACACGATTATTTGCCTATGGATTCTTATCTGTTACCCTTGCCCTGTACCTTGCAGAGATCGGCCTCAATGAAAAAGAGATTGGCCTCTTGTTTACTCTCACCCTGATTGGTGACTCCGTTATATCTCTCTGGATTACGACATCTGCAGATTACAGGGGAAGACGCCGCATGTTGCTCCTTGGGGCTGCCCTTATGATCATGGCCGGTATTGTGTTCATAATGACCAGGAATCAGATATACCTGATACTTGCCGCCATTATAGGCGTCATCAGTCCAAGCGGTTATGAGACAGGGCCTTTTCTATCCATAGAGCAGGCAGCGCTTACCCAGCTTGTATCTGACAAACAGAGGACTCATGTATTTGCATGGTATAACCTTGCAGGGTCATTTGCCACTGCCGCCGGCTCCCTGGCCGGAGGTGTTATGGTCCACATAATGGAGGGTAGCGGGTTTTCACGCCTCAATTCCTACCGTTCTGTACTGGCAGGTTATACATTGAGCGGGGTTATACTTCTGCTTATCTTCTTTTTTCTATCCTCTGCTGTTGAAGTAAAGACTCACAACAATGTTCACACTATAAAACGGTTTCTCGGTTTACACCATTCACGTAATGCAGTTCTCAGATTGAGCGCACTTTTTTCAATGGATGCATTTGCCGGCGGACTTATTATGCAGAGCATTCTTGCATACTGGTTCTATATAAGATTTGGTGTTAACGCGGGAACACTTGGCGGGATATTCTTCGGGGCAAATCTCCTTGCAGGTATTTCAGCCTTGCTTGCAGTCCGTCTCGCATCTAAAATCGGCCTTATCAATACAATGGTCTTTACACATATCCCGTCCAATATATTGCTTTGCCTGATACCGCTCATGCCCAATCTCACCCTTGCAATTGCAGTGATGATGCTGAGATTCTCCATCTCCCAGATGGATGTACCGACACGCCAGTCCTTTACAATGGCAGTGGTCAGTCCTGATGAACGCTCTGCTGCAGCAGGTATAACCAGCATAGCCCGTTCCGTTGGCTCTTCCCTGTCACCCGTCTTAAGCGGTTTCTTCCTTTCATCTACTGCACTTTTGAGCATGCCATTTTTCTTGGCGGGTGGCATGAAGATAATCTATGATTTATTATTGTTCTATAATTTCAGGACCATGAAACCGCCTGAAGAGAGGAAGTAATAAAGATAAAAAGGGAAATTGTCCTGTAGTTGCCTCCCCTGAGAAAGATGATTTATATCATACCCAAAGTTAGTATATCTGTGACAATATCTAAATCAGTCAATAATCAGTAAAAATATATATTGATGCGGGGTGTCCTATCCACATCAGACAGGAGAGGAGGTTTTGGTATTTAACGTCGGCTGATTTGCGCTAAATATTCGCAAATATAGCGATACTGCTCAAACTGACAAAACAGGAGGAATAAATGACAAAGGCTTCAGCACGTAACATGTTTATAGGATCCACTGTAGTTGTTTCTGCGATCCTGCTGGTACTTACCATCATGTCGCATCAATCGTACCCGGAAAGGACTCACCCGGAAAATATTACTGAGGGTGTTGCATGGGGTAAGAAGGTATGGGAGAAACACGCCTGCATAGACTGTCATTCACTTTTAGGTGAAGGGGCATACTATGCCCCTGAACTCGGAAATGTCATTGCAAGACGAGGTGAGCCATATGTTCGCACAGTGCTTGATGTTACAGCGATTCAAGGCTGGGGCAGCATCAGAAGAATGCCGCAGTTTGATCTCTCAGAAAAAGACAAAGAGTCGTTGATCGAGTTCTTCAAATGGATGGGCAATGTAGACACGAATAACTGGCCACCCAACAAAGAAGGTTAACTCGCCTGCTTTAAATGAATGGTTAAATAAAAACAACTATCTGAAGGAGAGGAAATTTATGGAATACAAATATGAATCACAGCGCGTAGCCTATCCATTCTTTATTGCCGCTATGCTGCTTTTCGCAGGCCAGATAATCTTCGGCCTTGTCATCGGCGCACAGTACCTGTGGCCTGATATGCTTTTTCCGGCTATCCCCTTTAATATAGCACGCATGATACACATCAATCTGCTGGTAGTATGGCTGATTTTCGGTTTTATGGGCTCGGCGTATTATCTGCTCCCTGAAGAGGTCGAAGGCGAGATATACAGTGTGAAGCTTGCGCTGCTGCAGTTCTGGCTCTTTCTTATAGGCGGAGCCGCCGCCATAGTCGGCTATCTCTTTAAGTGGCATGACGGCAGGGAGTTTCTCGAGCAGCCATTCATAATAAAGGTCGCTATCGTCATTGTAGTATTGATGTTTATCTTCAACATGATCATGACGTTAATCAAGGGGAGAAAGCGGACGAGTGTGTCCATCATCCTTCTTACTGGATTTCTTGGTCTTGCCGTTTTCTATCTCTTTGCCTTCTTCAAACCGGAGAACATGGTGGTAGACAAGTATTACTGGTGGTTTGTCGTGCACCTCTGGGTCGAAGGGGTATGGGAACTTATCATGGCAGCGCTGCTCTCCTTTCTTCTTATAAAGCTTACCGGTATAGATCGTGAAGTTGCAGAGAAGTGGCTCTACGTCATCGTCGGACTCACCTTCCTCACAGGAATAATAGGCACCGGGCATCACTACTACTGGATAGGCACACCGGCATTCTGGCAGACCTGGGGCGCATGGTTCTCCATTTTTGAGGTGCTCCCGTTTGCAGCGATGGTGGCATTCACTTTCAAGATGGTCAGCAAGAGGACGCGCAAACACCCTAATCGTGCGGCCATTTTATGGACATCCGGCACCGCGATCGTTTCGTTCCTTGGCGCAGGGGTATGGGGTTTCATGCACACGCTTCCTCAGATAAACTACTTTACCCACGGCACACAGATAACAGCCAGTCACGGTCATCTTGCCTTTTTCGGTGCTTATGCAATGATCGTTCTGGCGATGGCATCGTACGCTGTACCGAACATAAGAAAGCACAGGCCATCGCATCAAAAGGCCGAGATACTTGCCTTCTGGATGATGGTCGTGTCCATGATGTTTATTGCCCTGTCCCTCACAGGGGCCGGTATCGTTCAGGTCTACCTGCAACGCATACTCGCCATGCCATTTATGGAGACACAGGGCCACATGGGAATCTTCTATGCCCTCAGGTTATTCTTCGGCGGCACGTTTGCAATGGGGCTTGTCATCTACCTTTACGACTTCTTCTTCCCTGGGAAATCCGGAAGTCGCGGGCTTGAAGCTTAAGGTGAATATTCAACTGCCGGCAGACCGGACAGGAACAGAACCGTATTATCTGCCTGTCGGCAATGAGGTGGATATATTCGAGGCAGCTTACAAAAGCGGCATGGCAGTCTTGTTGAAAGGGCCTACCGGCTGCGGCAAGACCCGCTTTGTGACGCACATGTCGTGGCGGCTTGGTCTGCCCGTTCATACGGTCTCATGCCACGACGATTTGACGTCATCAGACCTCGTCGGCAGGTACCTGATAAAGGGACGGGAGACCGTCTGGGTGGACGGGCCTCTTACAAGGGCAGTAAGGGAAGGCGGAATATGCTATCTCGACGAGGTGGTCGAAGCAAGAAAAGACACTACCGTCATCATACACCCGCTATCCGACGACAGGCGAATATTAGTC
>WBZR01004382.1_pt1 | contig 11599 bp, 10 predicted proteins | sample 5204231 | NCBI WGS metagenome assembly WBZR01 (sample SAMN12412403, study PRJNA552823) | activated sludge metagenome | isolation source: activated sludge from anammox sidestream of wastewater treatment plant... | place: USA: Virginia | collected 2017-08
TGTCGGCTCATCGCATCCTGGGGCTGGAGAAGGTCCCAAGGGTTCTGGAGTTCACAGATTAAAGCGGTACGCGAGCTGGGTTTAGACCGTCGTGAGACAGGTCGGTCCCTATCTGTCGTGGGTGTTTGATATTTGAGGAGATCTGTCCTTAGTACGAGAGGACCGGGATGGACGTACCTCTGGTGCACCAGTTGTCGTGCTAACGGCATAGCTGGGTAGCTATGTACGGTAAGGATAAATGCTGAAAGCATATAAGCATGAAACCTACTCCAAGACTATATATCATTTTCCTTTACAGGAAGAGAGACACCTTGAAGACTACGAGGTTGATAGGCCAGAGGTGTAAGTATAGTAATATACTAAGCTGACTGGTACTAATTAGTCGAAAAGCTTGACTTTTTATAGTCTTAAACCTACAAACAGAGTATCAATTGTTACCGTTAAGCTATTCATTATTTTAAAGTAGTTTATTATTCCGGTGGGCATAGTAAGAAGGCAACACCCGTTCCCATTCCGAACACGGCAGTTAAGCTTCTTACGCCGATGGTACTGACGAAAGTTGGGAGAGTAGGTTACTGCCGGAAATATTATATAAAACCCGTCCCGAGTCATCGGGATGGGTTTTTTATTTAACTACTAGAGGTGTGTATTATTTTTACAAAAAAATAAAAAAATACATATTTTTGATATGCTTTCAAAAGAGGAAGTATTTAAGAAATATCTTGAATCAAAAAAGTTAAAATTTACCGCAGAAAGACAAACTATTCTTGATCGTGTATTTGCAAATCACAAGCATTTTGAGGCGGATGAGTTATTAATTGATCTAAGACTTAATAAACTTAAAATTTCGAAAGCTACAATATACCGCACTATATCGTTACTTGTAAAGAGCGGTTTATTGAGAGAGGTTATTTTCGGCGAACGGCATGCTCACTACGAACAGGTTTTTGGACATGAGCATCACGATCACTTGGTTTGTAATAGTTGCGGAAAGATAATCGAATTTATCGATCATAGGATAGAAAAATTACAGGATGAAGTCTGTAAAAAAAATAAATTCAAGTCTGACTCTCATCGTTTACAAATTCAAGGTTTATGTGAAGATTGTGTAAAAAAAGACGACACAAAGTAGATACAACTGGGGAAAAAATCCATTTGTGGAGGTATGGTTTATGGCTCAAATATGCTTGATATGTAGTAAAAAAACCCAAGTAGGAAATCAGATTGAACGAAGAGGGCTGGCTAAATGGAAGGGTGGTGTTGGTAGAAAAATTACAGGAAAAACGAAAAGAAAGTTTAAAATAAATTTACAAAGAGTCAGGGCGATAGTTGACGGTTCAATTAAGAAAATAAGAGTTTGTACACGATGTATCAGTGCCGGTAAGGTGACAAAGGCTCTGTAGTAATCCTTCTTTTATGAAGATTGATAAAAGAGATATTGAATATATAGCCAATCTTTCTAGAATAGAACTTTCTGAGAGTGAAAAAGAAATGTTTGTTCACCAGTTAGGCGACATTCTGACTTATATCGAAAAACTTAATGAGTTAAATACCGAAGATACTAAACCTATGATCAATACCATGAATGCATATAATATTTTTAGAGAGGATAAGTTGGTACCTTCTATTTCACATGAAGAGGCCACGTCAAGCGCCCCAGTAAGTATGGGTGCTTTTTTTAAAGTACCAAAGGTAATCGATTTGGATTAAGAGACGTGTTTTTGAAATTTTTAGAATTTACTGCACTTCAAATAAAAACAAAAATATTATCCAAAGAAATTCGAATATCAGATTTTGTTAAACAGTTAATCGAACGAATAAAAATCCTCGAACCGAATGTCCATGCTTATATCACGCTAAATGAGCAGGAAGCTATAAAAAAAGCCGTAGAGATAGATAGCAAGATCGAAAATGATGAGAAGGTTGGCTTGCTCGCAGGTCTGCCTGTAGCTATCAAAGATAACATCTGCACAAAAAGTTTAAATACTACCTGCGCATCAAAGATCCTCAAAAACTTTCTCCCTCCGTACGATGCATTTGTAGTTAAACGCCTGAGAGAAGAAGATGCCATAATAATTGGCAAGACAAATCTCGACGAATTCGCAATGGGGTCATCAACCGAAAATTCCGGTTATAAAATAACACGGAATCCATGGAGTCCCGAATATGTTCCTGGCGGATCTAGCGGTGGTTCTGCTGCTGCTGTGGCTGCCGGCCTTTCATTAATGGCTTTGGGGTCAGATACCGGTGGTTCTGTCAGACAGCCTGCTGCCCTATGCGGTGTAGTTGGAGTAAAGCCAACATATGGACGCGTTTCACGGTATGGTCTGGTTGCTTTTGGCTCTTCCCTCGATCAAGTCGGTACAATAACTAAAGATGTGAGAGATGCGGCACTATTGTTGCAAGTAATTGCGGGTCATGATCTGCATGATTCGACTTCTGTAAATGTACCTGTTCCTGATTATTCAAATGGGATTGATTCTGGTGTTAACGGTTTGCGAATCGGTATCCCTAAAGAATATTTTGCTGCCGGTTTAACCAAAGATGTTCACGAAGCTCTAAGCGAGGCATTGAAAATATATGAGAATATTGGCGCAAGAATCATTGATATATCATTACCGCACACCGAATATGCCGTTGCAGTTTATTATATAGTTGCAAACGCAGAGGCAAGCTCAAATTTGGCAAGGTATGATGGTGTTCGGTATGGGTATAGAACATCCAGGTCAAATGGAATAATAGATATGTATTGCCGGACGCGGTCAGAAGGATTTGGTAATGAGGTCAAACGGCGCATTATGTTAGGAAACTATGCATTGAGCTCAGGGTATTATGATGCTTATTATTTGAAAGCATCTAAGGTCAGGAATTTAATAAAAAATGATTTTGATAGTGCCTTTGAAAAGGTGGATTGCATCATTAGCCCTACCTCCCCAGTACCCGGCTTCAAAATAGGAGAACGTGCAAAAAATCCATTGGAAATGTATCTTTCCGATATTTATACGATCCCGGCAAATCTTGCTGGCATACCAGGTATCTCCATACCCTGCGGGTTCTCAAGAGAAGGTTTGCCGATTGGGATGCAGATTCTTGGGAAACATTTTGAAGAGAAGAAATTATTACAGATCGCATATGCCTTTGAGCGGGAAACTGACTATCATTTAAAGAAACCCCTCTTGGGGGATTCTTCCATGCAAAGGTAAAATATTACAAGGCTTTCTCGTATGGAATACGAAGTTGTTATTGGTTTAGAAACTCATGCGGAACTGGCGACCATAACTAAATTATTTTGTGGGTGTAGCACAAAATTTGGTGCCGAGCCGAATACGCAGGTCTGTCCGGTGTGCCTCGGTATGCCAGGGGTTTTGCCAGTAATGAACAAAAAGGCCTTTGAATACGCACTTAAGGCGGCAATTACTCTTAATTGTAAGGTTGATGAGTTCACGAATTTTGACCGAAAAAGCTATTACTATCCTGATTTGCCGAAAAACTATCAAATTTCCCAGAATTATCATAATTTAGGCGTTGATGGATATATGGATATCAGTGTGAATGGTACCATAAGCAGGATTCGTATCCATAACGTTCATCTTGAAGAAGAAGCAGGTAAACTCATCCATCCGGAAGAGGCGGGGGCTGATTACAGCCTTGTTGATTTCAACAGGGCGGGTGTACCATTACTTGAGATCGTGTCGTATCCCGACATGAGAAACGTCGATGAGGTGGAAAGCTATATGCAGACCCTGCGGAAAATGCTGTTATATTCAGAAATTTCTGATTGTAAAATGCAAGAGGGGTCACTTCGGTTTGAAGCAAGTATTTCACTCAGGAAAAGGGGCGCTGATAAACTTGGTAATCGGGTCGAGATTAAAAACCTCAACTCAGTGAAATCAGTCTTGAAGGCCATTGAATACGAGGCAAAGAGGCAGTCTGCGGTATTGGATCGGGGAGAGACAGTTGACAGGGAAACGAGGCTATGGGATGAAGTGAGTGAAAAGAGTGCACGCATGCGATCAAAGGAAGAGGCACAGGACTATCGATATTTCCCGGAGCCGGATCTTTTGCCCGTTTTGATTGATGAAAAGTGGTTGTCTGCGACAAGGGCATTGATACCCGAGCTTCCTTTTGCAAGAAAACAGAGATTCATGGAGATGCTCAAACTTTCTGATTACGATGCCGGCGTACTTGTCGAAGAGAAGATCCTTGCAGATTTATTTGATGACTGTGTGAAGATAATGGATCGACCAAAGGCTTTCTGTAACTGGATTACCAATGATCTACTGAGGGAGGTAAAGGACAGGAAGCTGGATATTAATAGTTTATTAATCAAACCAAAACAGCTTGCATCCCTGGTTGATCTCATTGAAAAAGGCGCCATCAGCAGTACAATTGCAAAAGAAGTTTTTAGTGACATGATTCAAACTGGAAAAGACCCTCAGGCAATCATTGAAGAAAAGAAACTGGTGCAGATTAGTGACGAAGGATTTATTGAAGCAGTAATTAGTGAGGTCATATCAAACAATCCTGATGCGATAGAGGATTACAAAAAAGGGAAAAAAAGCGCCCTTACATTTCTTATGGGTCAAGTGATGAAAGAAACGAAAGGTAAGGCAAATCCGAAAATTGTCAATGAGCTTTTAAAGGGCAAAGTTGGTGTCTGACATCGCGTATAAACCTCTGTAAAATGCTCAATAACATGTCAGCGAAGACCTGAGAAAAGTCTTCTAATATATCGGTGTTGCGCATCAAAGCTGTTGTAATAATAGGCAAGTTGGATCTGGTAATGTTCAGCGCTCCGGAAATACACCATTTGCTCACATTTCCCTGCATGTTAACAGTACGCATATTGGATTCTATCTTCTTCCCGATTGTCTTCTGGCAATCAACGAGTGGGCGTATTGCACATATCTCCAGAAGTTCTGATATTGTATGCGGCCCTTCTTTCCCCTTGCACTTGGGTTTGTCCTGCCATTCCTTTCATCCCTTATATTTGAATCTCCTCCAGGATATCGGGTACATAAGCATCAAGTTTCAGCTGTTTTTGAATACTTCCGGCAAAGCATAAGGCGGTTTCTTCTTCACCATGTATTACAAAAACACGCTGCGGCCTCTTTTTAAATTTGTTGAGCCAGTCTATGAGTTCGTCCCTATCAGCATGGGCAGAAAGACCTCCAATAGTGTAAATCCTAGCATTCACAGCAATCTCTTCACCAAAAATTTTAACTCTTTTTGCCCCTTCCAAAATCCTCCGGCCTAATGTGCCCTGGGCCTGGAATCCCACAAAGATGACACTGCATTCCGGACGCCATAGGTTGTGTTTTAGGTGGTGCCGGATGCGACCCTCCTGACACATCCCGCTGGCCGAGATAATAATTGAACCGTCCTTAATCTTATTTATTTCCATAGATTCTTCAACTGACTCCGTAAACTTTAGGATGAGGTTACTTCTGGGAAAATTTCCACTCTTTATGAGATCCAGCGTCTCCTTATCAAGACACTCTGGATGTCGTAATGTGATGCGTGTCGCTTGAAGGGCCATAGGGCTATCCACAAATACCCGAAGTTGGCTTAACTTCCCTTCCCTGGTTAATTGATTCAGGATATAGAGAATTTCCTGTGTCCTTCCTACTGCAAAAGCAGGAATAATCACATTACCACCTCTTTTTAAGGATTCAGCAACTGCTTGGGCAAATTCGTCGATGGTCTCTTTTATCCCTTTGTGTCTCCGATTACCATATGTTGATTCGACAAAGACAAAATCACTTTCTTCGATGAGGGTGGGGTCCTTGACTAAGGGCGCGTTCTTGGGACCAAGGTCGCCGGAAAAGACCAATTTCTTTTCTCCCGTATCGTCCTTTATCCACAATTCAACTATGGCAGAGCCCAGGATATGGCCTGCATCCTGGAATCTCACCCTGTTCCCGTTGCCCAGATCTATGGTTTCGTTATAGTTAACACCTTGAAAAAAGGCAATACTAACAACCGCTTCCTGGACTGTATATACCGGTTTGACCGGAGCCTTGCCTGCCCTGATGCGTCTTTTGTTCTCCAACTCTGCATCGCGTTCCTGTATATGGGCAGAATCTAGCAACACAACACCGCACAGGTCCATCGTGGCGCGTGTGGCGAGTATCTTGCCTCTAAAACCATCCTTCACCAGTTTTGGAATGAGACCCGAATGGTCCAGATGGGCATGGGTTAAGAAGAGATATTGAATTTCCGAAGGTTTGAATGGAAATGGTTTGGTGTTTCTCTTTTCGTTATCCCTGGTGCCCTGGAATGCGCCACAATCGACGAGAAGATGGACATTTTTCGACTGAATGAAATAACAGGAGCCGGTGACGGTTTTTGTTGCACCAATAAATTTAATCTTCATAATGATGTCATGAGGGTTGTTGCGGAAGGTGTTTGTTTTTTACATGACTTATCACAACAGAGTTTCAGACGTAACCGATTCGCTTATTATGACATTTACTCTGCTTTTTCCAAAAGGGGTGGATATAAATAAGACCCTATATGTATTTTTTTATCTCAATTTTCCTGCAATATGCTTATCCTTCCGCCCGATAATTATCACAGGAATGGAAAGAAATTGTATGGTATGTTAACAAATGCTAAAAGTGTATTCAATATTTTTGTATTCCTTAAATTCCCCTTGCTTACTCAAGGCAAGACGCAGACCAACATAAAAAATGTTGCTTAGTTGCATTGGTAACCATATAATTTTGTTCTTTGGGTTTTAATTGATAAATAGTATTGATGTTGCTGTTTTTTCGCGCTGTAAATCGCTATATCCAGCGAAGGAAATAGTATCCCTGGTGGCATAGAACATCAACCATAATAAAATGTTTCTATTGAGAAACTGGAAAAGGAGCTGATATGTTTTGTTTTTTAAGTATTTTAGGAAGTTTCGATAGCACGATCGCGAAACTTCTCCTGGCAGCGGTTTTAGGCGGGATTATCGGGTGGGAAAGGGAACGGCGGGGACGACCCGCGGGGTTGCGAACACACATTTTGATGTGTGTCGGCGTAACTTTGATGATGGTGGTGTCTGAACATATCTTTGAAAAACATAAAACATATGCCGCCGATTCCATCCTACGGACAGATCCCGCAAGGATTGCTGCTCAGGTGGTGACGGGGATCGGTTTTCTGGGCGCGGGTACCATTATGAGGTACAAAACTACGGTAAGGGGATTGACCACCGCTGCTTCATTATGGGTCGTGGCAGGCATCGGTTTAGCAGTAGGAACTGGCTGCTATATGCCTGCCTTCCTTACAACACTTTTAGCCCTTTTTGCACTCTTACTATTGCCTCGTTTTGGGCGGGATATCAAGCGTGAAACGTATGGGACACTGAAGGTATCCATTTCCAGCACAGAATCCGATCTGACGCCCATTATGGAAATACTAAAGAGGAACTCTATGGAACTCCAGCATTACGAGTTTGAACGGGATCTTAAAAAGAATGAAGTGCAGTACCATATCAATGTGAAATTTAAGGATGAGGCTTTGGTTTCAAAGGTTTGCGATGAAGTTACGAAGTCGTTTAAGGATGTTAATAAACTTGGTTGGGAGTAATGGTTTTTTTGATTGTCTAAATATCTATCAAATAAACATTTGACAATATATAGCCTATTTGATATATTCCCCCCTAAAAGTATGGATTGGTTTGATGTGTTTTAAATTCGACTGTCTTGAGTAAGTCCGTTATAGACAAATTCATTTATTACTAACAGTTTTCAAGGGAGACTCGATAATGATAAAGAATCTAGTATCGCCATTCAGGGGACTGATGTTGATGGCAGTATTAGTTTCTGTGGGTACATACGGATGTTCCAAGATAGAGATGCCAGATGAGGTTATCACCGCATACCAGAAAGCTATTCGCATTAACCCCGGCCTGGCAGTGGCGCACTATGACTTGGGGATGGCATATAATGATCGGACAATGATTGCGGAGGCTATTGCAGAACTAAAAAAGGCCACGGAAATCGATGAAAATTATAAGGATGCGCTTTTTCAACTGGGATTGCTTTACGCAGAGAAGGGTCTTCTGGAAGACGCCGCAACTGCGCTTAATTCCGTGGCACGATTGGACCCCAACAACGAATTGGTACATAGTAAGCTGGGTGATATTTATAAATCCAGAAAAATGTTTGGCGAGGCTGTTCAAGAGTACAAGAGGGTATTGGAGATTAATCCAAAAGACGCCGTATCACAGCTTAATCTGGGAGTGGCTTACGCAGAAGGAAACGAGACAGACGAGGCAGTCCAGGCGCTCAGGAAGGCCATAGAGATCAATCCGAATTATACGGATGCTCATTTTAGTCTGGGCCAGAGGTATCTGGATAAAAAAATGATTGACGAGGCATTGGCTGAATTCAAAAAGGTTACCGATATCAATCCTCATCACGCCCTGGGATACTACTATCTCGGGCTGACCTACTATGCTCAGGGGGATAGCGTTAAGTCTGTAAGTGCTTACAGGCGATCGATAGAAATTGACCCCAAAAATCCAAAAGTGCATTATAACCTTGGGATCGTTTGCGCGGATGAGAGATTATTTGACGAAGCTATTGAAGAGTTTAAAGCAGTCGTGAAGCTTGACCCGCGTGATGCAGATGCACACTATAGACTTGGTAAGGCTTATGCTGACAAACGTGTGCTTGCTAATGCCATTACCACTGTCCGTAAGGCAGCGGCAGCCCATTATAACATACAGAATCCTTATTCGGATAAAAGGGCGCTTGATGAAGCAATTTCCTCATTACAAAAGGCCATTGAGATAAATCCCTATAACCCATCTGTATACTTTGACCTTGGGAGTGCATATTCACAAAGCAGGGTCTTAGATGAGGCCGCAGCCGCACTTGAAGAAACCATTAGAATTGATCCAAATTTTGCAAAGGCGCATTACGGGTTAAGTATTATTTATGATCGAAAGGGGATGAAAGATGAGGCGTTGCGGGAGTTTTTAACATACAAAAAATTAACCGGCGAATGCCGGAAATAAATCCTGTTGCGATACATCTTCAGAGGGTTTTGCTTTGACATGCAAGAAGTGCGCGTGAGGAGCAGGTAAAAGAGGGCTTTAACCCTCTTTTTTTATTTCAGGACATTTCGCATCTTCCAAAAACAAGTCTGATATTTTTAGTAAGAATTTAATGAAAATGCAGGAGACAGGGCTACCCAACCTCTGTTTTACAGTGTGCATTTTTCGCTTTCTGTTTTAATCCTTCCAGTTTGTTTGGGTGAGGATTTCTCCATACTATGCGGGATAAGATATATGCATATCTGAAATCTCGGGAAGGAGGCGCCACCAGCCATGAACTTGTTGAATGCGTGCTGAATATTAAAGGCGCCTCGGCCAAAATCAGCGAAACACTGATACAGACTGCTGTTGCAGGGGATCGCAGGTTTGCGATTGACGAGCATCGTCTCTGGAAAATTGTTGAAAGAGGGGGTATCCCTATTTCAGAAACTGAGGTCGTCTTTCTCAGTATTTTGACATTGGATACCATCGAACTGCCAAAAGCAATTGTCGAAGTCAGTGCGCAAAAATTAAGAAACGACATGATTGTAGACCGGTTTCATGCCTTTATAAATCCTGCTTCATCAATAGCGCCAAACATCCGCTTGCCCGCTGATTTTGTACAGGAAATTCAAGGAGGAATTCCTGCAGAAACGGCTGCGTGCGCTCTCTTTGACTTCTTTGGAGACGCCGTCTTGGTGGGCTATGACACCCAGCCCTCCGTACATCAACTCAATAAGGTTTTGAATAACGTAAATAAAACCATTGAAAACTTATCACTGTGCTTACAATATCTCACAAAGAAACTCCTTCCAAACCTCCATTCAAAATCGTTAAATGATGTAGCCGCCTTTTTTAAGTTACCCATAATGGATACCCGACGTACGGAAGAGGAGGTTGGTGCAATTGCCGATATTTTTTCCAGATATAAGGAACTCCTGAAAGAACAGGGTTTGGATACATTGGAAGAGATAGTAGAGTTTCAATATCCCAATATCGAGTATGTCGATTTCAGTAACTATGCCTTTGACAAAGGCTTTCTATGGGCCATTCCGCAGAAGCCGGGCGTCTATAAGATGAAGGATAAACTGGGTGGGATCATTTATGTGGGCAAGGCAAAGAATCTGAGGGCGCGGGTAAGTTCCTATTTCTGGAATACAGCCGATCGACTGCAGAAAATAACCGATTTACTCCGCACTGTTCACAGCATTGAATATGAAGTAACCGGTTCTGAACTCTCGGCGCTGCTCATGGAGTACAGATTGATAAAACAATATCAACCGGGATTAAACCAGCAACTCGAAGTTCATGAAAGAACCGCACGGTATGGAAGATTGAAAAACTTCATCGTAATACTCCCTTCTTCGAGAGAGGACGGGCTGGAGTTGTTCTTTGTGAAAGATGGATTACCTATAGAACGATACGAAATTTTAAGAGACGCCGTAAACTTTTCCGGTGTCGAAGAAATTTTAGGCAAAATGTATTATGGAATCGCGGGAGCAACCAGCCGTTCTTTCTCACACCCAAAGGTTGATGCGGAACTTCTTACCCATTCCACGCATTCCACAAAAAGAGAGGAAACGAAAGGACTAGCAATTTCCACCTCAATGGATGTGGGGAAAGATGTGATAGGTAAAAAGGTATTTTCAGATAAAAACATTCAAGGCGATACTACCCTTACTAATGTTGAAACAGGCGAAATCGATATTGTATTGAGCTGGCTGGATACAAACAGAGATCAGGTAAATTATATCAACATGGACATCGTTTGTACGAAAGAGGCGTGTTTAAAACTGGTGAGGGATTATATCAGAGACGAAGAAACACCGCAAAAGAAACATTTCCGGTTAAAATGATAATGCGAAAAATCTCAAAACTATTGCCTTCAAGAGTCATTTGATAGCCGATAATCGACCTGATTAATGCATGAAATAACATAACGCAGCCACACTGCAACCAAAAACCTTCCATCTATCGGTAGGGCAAGCGTCCCCGCTTGCAATTATAATGTCAACCGGGGATGGTTTTATAAGGAATTGTCATAATGTCAACCGAGGACGGTCTGTCCGAGAATTCATTTTTTCGTGATTTTTCAAGTCATAAGTCCTTGTAAATCAATGGTTGAATTTTTGACATTTTGTATTCTCGGACAGACTGAGGACGGTTGACCTACCATATTGGATAATAGTATCTAATAAAAAATATTTTGGCACGTTTCGCAAAAAATGTAGTGCCGATGGTTCGACAGGCTCACCATGCACGGTTATTAATCTTGAGGCTTATCAGAGGCTCAGTCGAACGGCAAACCACACGCGCTACGTCAATGTTCATAGTGGTGTGGGTTATACATAGTGTTTGAACGAAAACCAGCCGAAGGCTGATAATACAAGGGGAAGAAGGCGAAAAGAATCGGATAAAAGTGTTGAATATTTGAAGCTGGAGAGGTAAACTTGTGGTGGAAAATGAGGGTTTGGCTATCAGCGAGACGGGAAAAAAGGCAAATATTCGATACGTTAACAAAAAGACAAAAGGACATTCGATAGAAGATGAGAAAGAGATTTGAGC
>WBZR01003972.1_pt1 | contig 11595 bp, 10 predicted proteins | sample 5204231 | NCBI WGS metagenome assembly WBZR01 (sample SAMN12412403, study PRJNA552823) | activated sludge metagenome | isolation source: activated sludge from anammox sidestream of wastewater treatment plant... | place: USA: Virginia | collected 2017-08
TCGGGCGGACCTACGCACGGATCCCTGTCGGTTGGGGAAAGCCCCCCGTGCGCGCGGTCGCGCCGCGGACGGTCGTCCGTCCCGTCTCCACCGACCGGCCGCTGACCGAGCGCGTCATCGTCCCGGCAGTCGCCTCGCTCCCCGTCGTCCGGGGCCAGCGGGTCGGGACGGTCGTCGTGACCGACGGGTCACGGGTCGTCGCCCGCTCGCCGCTCGTCGCCGCCGACTCCCGCGAAGTCCTGCTTGATCTCGGAGAAAAGGCCGTTGCGAGGGTTCTTGTTGTTGTCGAGCGTGTTGTAGACGAGCGAATAGCCGATGAGCGAGACGAGCTGCGCTCCCGCATCGGCCGTCATCTTGACGGCGATCGAGGCCTCGCCATTAGTCATACAATTCGAGACATTAGGCGGAACAGGCATCACGGCCGGCAGGGTCGCCGGCGTACAGTCTCTCAGGTTCGCAGGCAGCGAGATTTCCTGCTGATAGATCGAATATCTGAGGCCGATGCTCATATCCTCGCGGATCGGAACGCCGAAACGCAAGCTCGCGCCGACGGTCCTGCTCTCATAAGAGAGATCGCTGTTGGCGAAAACCTCCTTGGCGAAGATGTCGATGCCGGCCATGAGGCGGTAGTCGAGGAAGTACGGCTCGGCGAAGGACAGCTCGAATCCGCGCGCGCGCGTGCCGTATTGGACCGACGCCTTGGCGTACTGGCCGCGGCCGAGCAGGTTTCGTTCCGCGACCGAGACCTCGCCCATGAGTCCGTCGGCGGTGGAGTAGCCCCCCGCCACCGAGAATTCGCCGGTCGACTGCTCTTCGAGATCGACGTTCAAGACGATGCGGTCGGGCGCCGAGCCGGGTTCGTTCGTGATCTTGACCGACTTGAAGTAACCCAAGTTCTTCAGCCGCCGCTCGGCGCGATCGACAAGCGCGCGATTGTAAGCGTCGCCCTCGGCGAGGTCGAACTCGCGGCGGATGACGTAATCGCGGGTGCGCCCGTTGCCGCGAATGTTGATCCGCTCGATATAGGCGCGCGGTCCTTCGTCGATCATGTAGACGAGGTTGACCTGCCGCGCCTCGAAATTGCGATCGCCGCGCGGACGCACCTGGCCGAAGGCATAGCCGCGCTTGGCGATTTCGATCGTCATCGCCTCGACGGATTTTTCGATCGCCTCCGCATTGTAGACGCCGCCGGCCGACGTGCGCATGCGCGCGCGCAACGCATCGGCGGGAATGTCGCGAACGTTGGAAACGATCTCGACCGCGCCGAAACGGTATTGCTCGCCCTCGTCGATAACGAATGTGACGATGAAGCCGTTGCGAGCCGGATCGAATTCGGACAATGCCGAGACGATGCGCACATCGGCGTAGCCGTTCTTCAAATAGAACCGCCGCAAGAGATCGCGATCGGCCTCGACCCGGTCCGGATCATAGATGTCGTTGTTCTTGAGGAAGCTCAGGATGTTGCTCTGACCCGTCTTGATGACGTCCCGGAGCCGATATGCGGAATAGGCCCTGTTGCCGACGAACTCGATCGACTTCACGCCCGTCTTCGGCCCCTCCCGGATCTCGAAAACGAGGTCGACGCGGTTGTTCGGCAATTCGACGATCTTCGGCTCGATTCGCACGTCGAAGCGGCCCGAGCGGCGGTACATCTCGGTCAGCCTCTGCACGTCGGACTGAACCGTGGGACGCGAAAGACTGCCGCGAGCCTTGGATTGGACCTCGGAAGACAGTTGCTCGTCCTTGACCCGCTTGTTGCCCTCGAACGCGATGCGATTGATGACCGGCGCCTCTACCACCGTGACCACAAGCCGGCCGCCTGACTGGTTGAGCCGAATATCCTCGAACAGGCCGGTCGCGTAGAGCCCCTTCAGGCCTTCGTCGATCTTGGCGGCATCGAGCTTCTGTCCGGGGGCCAGGCGGAAATAGGAGCGAATGGTGTCCGCTTCGACGCGGCGATTGCCCTCAATGACAATAGCTTGCGCTTGAGCCCGCGCCGGCGAGCCCGCCGCCGAAAGCGCAGCGAAGCCGATGAGCACCCCCGCGAGGATCACGCATGATTTTGCGAGCCCTCGCCTTACCCCTACCCACACAGTCATGCGCCAGGCGCCCTTTATGATTCCCGAGCCTTGTTTTCGGCTGTTCCGACCGTTGCGGCGGAATCTTCTTGTCCGAGGCTTGTACAGCGTTTTCGCAGCCCTGCAAACAGCCCCGGCCAAAGCAGAACAGCATTAATCCTCAATGCGTTGCACGAACGACACGATTACGATCCGGCGAGATGAAGGATGTCGTTGAATGTGGCGAAAATCATCAACATGAGCACGATCGCGAGCCCGATGCGGAAGCCCATTTCCTGCGCGCGTTCCGAGAGCGGCCGCCCACGCGCGGCTTCGATTCCATAAACGAGCAGAGGGACCGGAAACAGGTTGATAAGCCCGATCGATACCGAGAGCACGGCTGCGAGGTGAATCAGCGCCACGAAACCGACCGATGCGACCTGGCCCGAGACCTGCGCGATTCGAATCGGTCCGCCGAGCTGATCGGCCTTCTCCCGGCCGGTAATCACCCCGACGATGTAGGACAGGGTGCGATCAATGACGAACCAGGTCTCCTCGGTTCCCATGCGCAATGCGGTCAGCGGGTCCACGGCCTGCGTGCGAACGTCGCCGGGCGCGTTGGAGCGCGTCACGCCGAGGACGCCGATTCGGTGCACATTGCCGAAATTGTCCTTCACCTCGCGCAGCGCCGGCGTCGCCTTGACGGTCGTAAGGACGCCGCCGCGGTCGACCGTTACTTCCAGCGCTTGCCCCGCGCTCGTGCTCACGATCCGCTGCATGTCGCCGAAGCTTTCGATCGGCCTGCCGTCGATGGCGACGACCAGATCGCCCGGCCGCAATCCGGAGGCGGCGGCGGCGCTGTCGGGCTGAATGGAGTCGATTCGCGCGGTCGCGATCTGTTTGCCGTAAAGCGCGAAGACGGAGGCGAAAATCGCGATCGCGAGAAGGAAATTGGCGATCGGTCCAGCGGCGACAACGGCGGCGCGCTGGGCTACCGACTTGTGGAAAAAGCTCTCCCGCCTTTCGCTTTCGCTCATTTGCGAGAGCGCCGCCTGATCGGGAACGCTGGCGGCGTTTTCATCGCCGAAGAACTTGACGAACCCGCCGAGCGGAATGGCCGCGAGCTTCCAACGGGTGCCGTGCCGGTCGGTGAAGCCGACGAGCTCCGGCCCGAACCCTACGGAAAAGGTCAAAATGCGCACGCCGCACCAGCGCGCGACGAGGAAGTGGCCGAGCTCGTGGAAGAACACCACGACCGTCAACACGAAGAGGAACGGAAGAGCGTAATGCAGAAACGAACTGCCCCAGCCGCCCAAGTCAGCAATCAAACCCATCTTGTTCCTCGTCCCGGACCGGCGCTTCGGACCGTCCTGCCCCCTGCCCTAGGATGCCTTTGCGGCAATTTCGGGCAAGAGGGCCTGCGCCATTAATCGAGCGTTATGGTCAACAGCCATGACCTCGGCGATGTTTCCGGCCGCACTGATCTGCCCGGTGGCCGCCGCCCGGTCAAGAACTCGTTCAACCAGCGACGGAATGCCGCCGAACGGCAGTTTTCCGGCGAGGAAGGCCGCCACGGCGACCTCGTTTGCGGCATTGAGGATATTGGCGCTGCCGCCGCCGGCCTCAAGCGCGGCCCGCGCCAACGCCAGCGCGGGAAAACGCCCGAGGTCCGGGAGCTCGAAGGTCAGGCCGCCGATTCTGGCGAGATCGAGCCGGTCGACGCCGCTCTCGATCCGGTCGGGCCAGGCGAGCGCCTGCGCGATCGGGGTGCGCATGTCGGGAACGCCAAGCTGGGCGATGACCGACCCGTCGCGGAACTCAACCAGGGCATGGACCACGGATTGCGGATGGACCACCACGTCCAATTCGTCGGAGCGCAGCGAGAACAAGTGATGGGCTTCGATCAGTTCCAGGCCCTTGTTCATGAGGCTGGCGGAATCGACCGTCACCTTCGCGCCCATCGACCAGTTCGGGTGTTTGAGCGCCTGCTCGCGGCTTGCGCTCTGGATCGCTTCCTTGGTCCAAGTGCGAAACGGCCCGCCCGAGGCGGTCAGGCTGACCCGCACCACGTCTTCGCGCGGCCCGGCGCTCATCGACTGGAACACGGCGTTGTGCTCGGAATCGACCGGCAGAACGGTCGCGGAGGCGTGTAGGGCGCGCTCCATGAACAGCGCGCCGGCGCAGACGAGGCATTCCTTGTTGGCCAGGGCGACGGTCGCGCCGCGATCGACGGCGGCGAGCGTCGCTTCGAGCCCGCCCGCGCCGACGATCGCGGCCATGACCCAGTCGGCCGGCCGGGCCGCCGCCTCGATGATTGCGGCCGGGCCCGCCGCCGCCGTCGTCTGCGTCCCCGCCAGCGCCTCTTTCAGCGCCGCATAGAGGGCCGGATCGCCGATCACGGCGAGTCGCGCGTTCAGGTCGCGCGCCGCGCCTGCGAGCGCCTCGACATTGCGCATGGCCGTAAGCGCCTCGACCCGGCAGCGACCGGCGCGTTTGAGCACATCAATGGTGCTCTGACCGATGGAGCCGGTCGCGCCGAGAATGGTCACCGAGCGATCCGGAGCCTGGATCCGGCCGCCGCGCCGTAAAAGTGGAACTCCCGAGACCATGCGTCACCAAACCAAGAGACCGCGCGCGGGCGCCGCCAGCCCAAAGCGAGCGACGCCGATCAGCGCGCCGATCGCGGCGGCCATCAGGAATCCGTCGAGGCGGTCCATGGCGCCGCCGTGACCGGGAATGATGTGGCTTGCATCCTTTGCGCCGAAACGCCGTTTCACGAACGATTCCAGAAGGTCGCCTCCCTGCGCCGCCACCGAGAGGAGCACGCACAAAAAGACGAGCAGCGCCGAGATGTGGAGGCCGGCGACGAGCGCCACCCCCACTCCGCCAAGGACCGCGCCCGCCAAGCCTCCCACGGCGCCGGACCAGGTCTTTTTCGGGCTGATCGCCGGCCACATCCTTGGTCCGCCGGCGGCGCGGCCCGTGAAATAGGCGAGGATATCGGTTGCCCAGACCACGGCGAACAGGAACAAGATCGCCGCCAGGCCGAAATCCGCGTCCCGGCGCAGGATGGCCGGCGCAAACAGGACGGCCGCGGCGTAGACGAGGCCGCCGGCGCACCATATGCGCCGGCCGGCTGGGGCCAGGGCGGCAACCGGCAAGGCGCCGCAGGCCGTCACAATGAGGCCCGCTCCAGGGCGATCGAGCGCGGTCGCCAGCGCGCCCGCGGCGAGAGCGGCGGCCGCGGCGCTGACAAGCGATGTCCGGTGGGTTGGGGCGACGAGGCCTGCCCATTCCCAAAACACAATCCCGGCGAGGATCGCCCAGAGGGCGATGAACGGCCATCCGCCGATATAGGCGAGCCCGATGGCGACGGGGGCCATTACGAGCGCGGAGAGCACACGCACTCCAAGCTCGCCTCGATTGCCGCCCAGTTTTGGCGCGGCGGACTGCGGCATGGAGGGGGGCACGCGTCAGGATCCCGTCTTCGCGACCAGTCCGCCAAAACGGCGTTCACGCCCCTGGAATTCCTTGATGGCCGCCTCAAGCGCAGCCAGGTCGAAATCCGGCCAGTAGATGGGACTGAAAACAAGCTCGCTATAGGCGGCCTGCCAGAGCAGAAAATTCGACAAGCGCTGCTCACCGCTCGTTCGAATGATAAGGTCGGGATCGGGGATGTCCGGCGCGTCGAGGCGGTTTGCGAAATATTCGACGCTGATGTCGGCGGCGTCGAGCTCGCCGCGCGCGACCTCCTCGGCAATGCGCCGTGCAGCGCGCGCGATTTCCTGGCGCGAGCCGTAGTTGAAGGCGACCACCAGCATCAAGCCCGTATTGTCACGCGTGAGCTGCTCGGCCTCCTGCAACAGGCTCTCGATGTCCGGTTCGAGCCCGAGGCGCTCGCCGATCACGCGAACGCGCACATTGCTCCGGTGCAGCTCGGCGAGATCGTTCCGAATGAAGCGGCGCAGAAGCATCATCAGATCGCTGATCTCGCTGGCCGGCCGCGCCCAATTCTCCGAACTGAAGGAGAAGATCGTGAGGATGCGAACGCCGATTTCTCCCGCGGCGCGGACCGTCTTGCGCAGCGCTTCGACGCCGCGGCGGTGACCTTCGCCGCGCGGCAATCCGCGCGCCGCCGCCCAGCGGCCGTTGCCGTCCATGATGATCGCGATGTGTTCCGGCACGTCCAGGGAAACGGCGGCGGAGATTGTCGCCTTGCTCATGCACCGGCCGGACAAGCGCCCGCTCCCTTCAGACGGCGTGATCGAACACCCCGCGCCATTCCGGAAGCCGAGCGAAGCCCGGCTATCCGGAATCCATAATCGCTGCGTTTGCGCATCACGACCGCCTGCGAGTATGGATTCCGGACTCGCACGCTGTTCGCACGCGTCCCGGAATGACAGCTTTTTCTAGACAGTGAGGATTTCCTTTTCCTTCCCGGCCAAGACCTTGTCGATTTCAGCGATGGCCTGATCGGTCGCCTTTTGGACCTGCTCGGACTGACGGTCGTGTTCGTCCTCGCTCATTTTGCCGTCTTTTTCGAGTTTTTTCAGGATATCGAGGCCATCGCGGCGCACGTGGCGAACAGCGACCCGCGCCGCCTCGGCGTATTTATGCGCCACCTTGACGAGCTCCTTGCGGCGCTCCTCGTTGAGCTCCGGGATGCGGATGCGCAGGACCTGCCCTTCGGTCGCCGGGCTGAGACCCAGGTTCGAATTGATGATCGCCTTTTCGACGGCATGGACGAGCGCCTTGTCCCAAACCTGAACGCTGATCATGCGCGGTTCGGGCACGCTGATCGTCGCCACCTGGTTCAGCGGCATATGCGTCCCGTAGGCGTCGACCTGAACCGGTTCGAGAAGGCTCGCGGAAGCGCGCCCTGTGCGCAGCCCGCCCAATTCATGCTTCAAGACTTGGATCGCCGCCTGCATCCGCCGTTTCAGGTCGTCGAGACTATACGTGGTCGTGGTCATGAGAACCTCGCGACAATGATGTCGACTCCTTGCGTCCTACAGGGACGCCGTCCGGCACGCGTTCGCTCCACCGCAGCATTGCGTTACACGCCTACGATCGTCGCGCGGCCCTTCCCCTTGAGCACGGAAGTCAACTCACCGGGCTCGTGGATCGAGAACACGATGATAGGCATCCCGTTTTCTCGGGCAAGCGCGAAGGCCGCCCCGTCCATCACCCGCAGCTTCTGGATGATCGCCTCGTCATGCGACAGCCTTTCGTATCGTTTCGCCGAAGGGTCGCGCTTGGGATCGGCGCTGTAGACCCCGTCCACATTCGTCGCTTTCAACATGGCCTGACAGCCGAGCTCGACCGCGCGCAGCACCGCGGCGGTGTCCGTGGTGAACAGGGGATTGCCTGTGCCGGCGGCCAGAATGACGATGCGACCTTCCTCCAGCTCCCGCATGGCGCGCTGACGAGAAAAAGTCTCGCACACGGCCGGCATGGCCAGGGCGGAAAAGACGCGCGCGGGCGCGCCCGCCTGGGTCACCACGGCTTCCAGCGCGAGCGCGTTGATGACGGTCGCGAGCATGCCCATGGCGTCCCCGGTCGGCCGCGACACGCCTTTGGCCGAGACCGCCGCGCCGCGAACGAAATTGCCGCCGCCGATGACGACGCCAAGCTCGGCGCCGGCTTTATGGGCGGCCACAAGGTCCGATCCGATTCGATCGATCGTCGGCTGATGGATGCCGAACGGGTCGGGTCCCATCAATGCTTCGCCCGAGACCTTGACGATGACGCGCCGATAGACGGGCGTATCTTCCATAGGCTCCCCCGGGAATCGTGCCGATGTCAGGCGAGATTAGCTCTGGCCGGCGGCAGCCGCCACCTCCGCGGCGAAATCGCCATCCTGCTTGTCGATGCCCTCGCCGAGCGCGAAGCGCACGAAACCCGTCACTTTGATCGCGCTGCCGGCCTTGGCCTCGGCTTCCTTCAGCGCCTGCGCCACGGACTTGCTCGGATCGTGGATGTAGGCCTGATCCAGCAGGCAGACCTCCTTGTAGAAGGTCTTCAATCCCGAATCGACGATCTTGTCGATGACGTTCGCGGGCTTGCCCTGGGCCTTGAACTTGTCCGCAAGGACGTCACGCTCGCGTTGCACGATGGCGGGGTCGAGGCCGGCCGCATCGATGGATTGCGGGTTGGCGGCGGCGACATGCATCGCCAGCATGCGCCCGATCGCAGCGAGCTCAGACGCGTTTGCGCTCGATTCCAGGGCGACGATGACGCCGATCTTGCCGAGGCCCTCGCTCACTTGGCTGTGGACGTAAGATCCGACGAGGCCCTGCCCGACGGCGAGCGAAGCGGCGCGGCGCAGACTCATGTTCTCGCCGATCGTGGCGACGGCCGATGAGATCGCTTCCGCAATCGTCATCGAACCCACCGGCGCGCTCTTGATCGCCTCGATATCGTCGCCGACCTTGAGAGCCGTCTGCGCGATCAGCTTGACCAGGCCCTGGAATTGATCGTTGCGGGCGACGAAGTCGGTCTCGGAATTGACTTCGACCACAACGCCCTTGGTCCCCGCCACGACGACGCCGATCAGGCCTTCGGCGGCGATGCGGCCTGACTTTTTCGCGGCCTTGGCCAGGCCCTTTTTACGGAGCCAGTCGACTGCGGCTTCCATGTCGCCGCCCGTTTCGTTGAGGGCGGCCTTGCAGTCCATCATGCCCGCTCCGGTCTTTTCGCGGAGCTCCTTCACCATCTGCGCCGTGATATTGGCCATGTCGGAATCCTATCGCGCGGGCCGGATTCATCCTCGCGGCTCCACGATGCTAAGCTCTACTCGGCGACCAGTTCTTTCGCCTTGGCGATCCAGCCCTCGACGCGGCCCGGCAGGCCGACTTCGTCGCCGATCCTCTCCGCATCCGCGCCGCCCAATTCGGCGATCTGCCAGTAGTGGAAGATGCCGAGATCGTTGAGCTTCTTTTCGATCGTCGGCGAAACGCCGGCGAGCTTCTTGAGATCATCCGCAACCCCGCGTGGACCGGAGAGCGGCTGGAATCCGCCCGCAGCCTCGGCGGGAATGGTTTCGGCGACAATCGGCGTCTCGGCCGCTCCAAGATCGACGCCCATGTCGCCCTGCGCGCGCGAGATGCCGTCGATGGCGGCCTTGGCGACGAGGTCGCAGTAGAGCGTGATCGCGCGCCCGGCATCGTCGTTGCCCGGCACGGGAAAGCTGATGCCGTCCGGATCGCAATTCGTGTCGACCACGGCCGCGACGGGAATGCCGAGCCTGCGCGCCTCCTTGAGGGCGATGTCTTCCTTGTTCGTGTCGATGACGAACAGGAGATCGGGCAAGCCGCCCATATCCTTGATGCCGCCGAGCGCGCGATCGAGCTTTTCCTTCTCGCGCGTGAGCGTCAGACGCTCTTTCTTGGTGTAGCCCTGGGCCTCGTTCGAGCCCAGCATGTCCTCGAGCTTGCGCAGCCTCTTGATCGATTCGGAGATGGTCTTCCAATTCGTCAAAGTGCCGCCGAGCCAGCGCGAGTTCACGTAGTACTGCGCCGAGCGCTTGGCGGCGTCGGCGATGGCGTCTTGCGCCTGGCGCTTGGTGCCGACGAAAAGGATGCGTCCGCCTTGCGCGACCTTGTCGCTCACCGCCTGCAAGGCGCGGTGCATCATCGGCACCGTCTGCGCCAGATCGATGATGTGGATGTTGTTCCGCGTTCCGAAAATGAACTGGCTCATTTTCGGGTTCCAGCGGTGGGCCTGATGGCCAAAATGCACGCCAGCTTCAAGCAGCTGGCGCATCGAATAGTCGGGAAGCGCCATGTCGGTTCTCCGGTTCGAGCCTCCGCGGAGCTGTGAGTTCCGGAGCGCCCGGAACACCGGATAAGCCCTTGATCGGCAGGATTTCTCCGAAAGTTTCTTCACTTTCGGGATCGTGCACGGGCCGTCGTCCGCGTGTGGAATGGGGGGCTTATAATGATGCGTCGGACAGGATGCAAGAAGGCTTGGGCTTCGAGGCCCATGCCCGAGGCCCTTGGCGGCGAAATCTAGCATATGGTTGCGATCAGGTCGGATCAACCTCCGTTCGTCCCCGCGCAAGCGGGGACCCAGGGGTCAAGTAACGCTGGATTCCCGCTTGCGCTTGCGCGGGAATGAGCGGGTGTAAGGGAAACGCTAGATTCCCGCTTGCGCGGGAATGAGCGGGTATGCGGGATGCGATTCGATTAGAACGAAACTTGCTCTAAACGGATTGCACCTCGACCACCCCCGGAACCGATTTGATCGCGCCCGCGATCTGCGGGGAGACCCTGAACCGGCCGGGAAGGCGCAGCTCCACCTCCGCCTCCCCTTCGTCGAGGATGAGGACCACGCTCACCTCCCCCTCCCCCTTCGGTTCAAGCCGGCGGGCGACGCTCTCAAGCGGACCGTCATCGCGCAGAAAGATGCGAAGTCCCTTCTGCACTTTCTGCGCCGCCGCATCGAGCGGCTCGACCGTTTGGATGCGGGCGCGCACGTCATCGCCTTGCAGTTCGCCGGTCATGAACAAGAGCACGGCGGCGCCGGGATCGAGAACATCCCTGTATTGCTGCAGGCCCTCGGCGAAAACGACCGCCTCGTAATGCCCGGACGCATCCGACAGGCCGATAATGCCCATTTTGTTGCCGGTCTTGGTGCGCCGCTCGGTGCGCGCAATGACGGTGCCGGCGACACGCCCGGCGGTCGCTCCGGCTTTGACCGCACGGACGAACTCCGCCCAGGACTGGACCCGCAGCCGCTTGAGCGCCGGCGCATAATCATCGAGCGGATGGCCCGACAGGAAAAAACCGATCGCCCCGTATTCCTTCTGCAGCCGCTCCGCCGCGAGCCACGGTTCGACCGCGGGCAGCGGCAGCGCATTGAGGGAAGCGGTTCCGCTGAACAGCTCGTCCTGCCCGAGCGCCGCATCTTCATGCCGGCGCTGGGCGGCGGCCAGGATCGCCTCCGCCGCGGCAAAGGCGCGGGCGCGGTTCGGCTCCAGGGCATCGAATGCGCCCGCCGCGGCAAGGCTCTCCAGCACCCGCTTGTTGACCGCGCGCGGGTTGATGCGCGAGGCAAAGTCCGCGAGGTCCTGAAACGGACGCTTGCCGCGCGCCGCGACGATCGAGCTGACGGCCTGCTCGCCGACGCCGCGCAGCGCAGCGAGCGCGTATTGGATGCTGTTTCCTCGCACATCGAAGTCCACGCCGGAACTGTTGACCGACGGCGGGTCGATGCCGATGCCGAGACGCCGCGCCTCGGCGCGGAATTCGGCAAGCTTGTCGGTGTTGCTCTTGTCGAGCGTCATCGAGGCGGCCAAGAACTCGACCGGATAATTCGCCTTCATGTAGGCCGTCTGATAGGCGACGAGCGCGTAGGCGGCGGCATGGCTCTTGTTGAATCCATAATCGGCGAAGCGCGCGAGCAATTCGAAGATCATCTCGGCTTGGCTGCGCTCGACGCCCTGCGCCATCGCGCCGGACACGAAGCGTTCGCGCTGCGCCTCCATCTCCTTCTTGATCTTCTTGCCCATGGCGCGGCGCAGCAGGTCGGCTTCGCC
>WBZR01004383.1_pt1 | contig 11593 bp, 12 predicted proteins | sample 5204231 | NCBI WGS metagenome assembly WBZR01 (sample SAMN12412403, study PRJNA552823) | activated sludge metagenome | isolation source: activated sludge from anammox sidestream of wastewater treatment plant... | place: USA: Virginia | collected 2017-08
ATCTGGCCGATGCGTCCGCCGCGTGCGCGGCGCTGCGCCGGCGCTTCGGCGGCGACGAGGTCGCCGCTTCGCTGCTGGGCGACGGCGATGCGCTGGCGGCGACCGACTTCCGCGTGCAGCCCGACGGCTGGGAACGCATCGCCGTGCGCTGCGCCGAGGGCACCAGTGCGACGCGCGCCGGACGCATCGCGCAGCGCTTGCTCGAGCTCGAGATCTATCGCCTGATGGCGCTGCGCGGCCTGCCGGCGGCCAAAGCGCTGGCGGCCATGCTGGCCGAGGCCGAGGCCGAGCTGGCTGCGATCACCGCGCAGACGGTCGACCGCCACAGCGCCGACGCCGATCTGCTGGCGCGCCTGACGGCGCTGGCTGCGCGCACCGAGCAGGCGACGGCGGCCAACGGCTACCGCTTCTCGGCCACCGCGGCCTACCACGCGATCGTGCGCCAGCGCATCGGCGAGCTGCGCGAGCGTGCGCTGCCGGGCGCGCAGGCGCTGGGCGTGTTCATGCAGCGGCGGCTGGCGCCGGCGATGGCCACCGTGGCCTCGACGGCCGAGCGCCTGAGCGCGCTGTCGCAGCGCATCGAGCGCGCCGGCGCATTGCTGCGCACGCGCGTGGACATCGCCACCGAGGCGCAGAACCAGCAGCTGCTGGCCAGGCTCACGCGCGGCCAGCAGCTGCAGCTGCGGCTGCAGAGCACCGTCGAGGGCCTGTCGATCGCCGCCATCTCGTACTACGTGGTCAGCCTCGTGCTGTACGGCGCCAAGGCGGCCAAGGCGGCCGGGCTGTCGATCGAGCCCGAACTCGCCGCCGGTGCCTCGATCCCGCTCGTGCTGTGGGGCGTATGGCGCACGGTGCGGCGCATCCACGCCCGACTGCACGCCGGCGGCAAGAGCCCGTGACGCCATGAATCGCGGGCGCGATTCATGTCTGCAGAGACGCTGGGCCGGGCGCGCGGCAAGGCGGCGGCGCCGGCCCCCGTGGCGGCCGCGCGCCTCGCCGGCGGCGGCTACTTCAGGCTCTCGACGAGATCGATGTACTCCTGCATCGCCGCGTCGGCGCTCTTGCCCTTCACGCCGGCCCAGGCGTCGTGCTTGGCGCGGCCCACGAGGTCGGTGAAGCCGGGGCGCTTGCCTTCGACGTCGCCCTCGGTGGCCTGCTTGTACAGCGCGTAGATCTTCAGCAGCGTGGCGTTGTCGGGCTTTTCGGGCAGTTGCTTGCTCTCGGCGACGGCCTTGTCGAAGGCGGCTTTCAGCTTGGCCATGGCAGGTTCCTCGGGCGGGGTTGGGGCTTGGGTGAGAATGGACGCTTGACGGCGGCGACCATGTTAACCAGCATCCGGTCGCCGCCTCACAACCCGCCCGAACCGAGGAGAACCCCGATGGCCAGCGAGCGCATGTCGCGCGTCGACACCTCGTGGCTGCGCATGGACAGCGACGTCAATCTGATGATGATCGTCGGCGTCTGGATGGTCGCGCCCAAGGTCAAGCTCGAGGAAGTGCGGCGACGCTATGCCGACAAGCTGCTCAAGTACGAGCGCTTCCGCCAGAAGGTGGTGCTCGACGCGATGGGCGCGAGCTGGGTCGACGACGACGATTTCGACATCGCGCGCCACGTCGGGACGGTGAAGCTCGAGCGCCGCCGCGGCCAGAGCGAGCGCGCCGCACTGCAGGCGCTGTGCGGCAGGCTCGCCGCGACGCCGCTCGACCCGAACCGCCCGCTGTGGCAGTTCGACCTGATCGAGGACTACGAGGGCGGCAGCGCCATCGTCGTGCGCATCCACCATTGCATCGCCGACGGCATCGCGCTGATCTCGGTGATGCTGAGCCTCACGGACGGCGGCAGCGATCCGCCCGTGCGCAGCGCGCCCGCGGAGGAGGCGCACGAGGACTGGTTGTCGGAGTCCGTGCTCAGGCCGATCACCGGCATTGCGCTCAAGGCGATCGACATGACCGGCAGCGGCGTCGTGCGCTCGCTCGAAGCGCTGGCCCATCCGGCGCAGCCGCTGCTCGGCTCCGTCGACATGGTGCGCTCGGGCGTGCAGGTGCTGCAGGACGTGGCGGCGCTGGCGCTGCTGCCCGACGACTCGCGCACGCTGCTCAAGGGCAAGGGCAGCGGCCGCAAGGTCGTGGCCTGGAACGACCCGATGCCGCTGGACGTGGTCAAGGCCGTCGGCAAGGCGCTCGGCTGCACCATCAACGACGTGCTGCTGTCGTGCGTGACCGGCGCCATCGGCAGCTGGTTGCGCGAGCGCGGCGACGATCCGGCAGGCAAGGAGATCCGCGCCATGGTGCCGGTGAACCTGCGTCCGCTCGAGCGGGCCTGGCAGCTGGGCAACCGCTTCGGCCTGGCGCCGCTGGTGCTGCCGATCGGCATCGCCAACCCGGTCGCGCGCGTGTACGCGGTGCACCGCCGCATGGAGGAGCTCAAGGGCAGCTACCAGCCGCTGCTGGCCTTCGCCATCCTCTCGATGACGGGCCTGTTCGCCAAGCCGGTGCAGGACGCCGTGCTCGGCATGTTCGCCAAGAAGGCCACCGCGGTGATGACCAACGTGCCGGGGCCGCGCGAGCCGCTGAAGTTCTGCGGCAGCACGCTGCGCCAGACGGTGTTCTGGGTGCCGGCCTCGGGCGACATCGGCGTGCACGTGAGCATCCTGAGTTACGGCGGCGGCGTGCAGTTCGCGCTCATGACCGACGAGAAGCTGTGCCGCGAGCCGCAGGCCATCATCGACCGCTTCCGCAGCGAGTTCGAGCAACTGCTGCTGGTCGCGATGATGCTGCCCTGGCCCGGCCAGGAGATCTGACACGCAAGGAGGGACCGACCCGTGACCGTCACCGTCGACATCGACCTCGGCTACGAATTCGCCGTCAAGGCGCCCCTGGACAAGGTGTTCGGGGTGCTGGCCGACGTGCCGCTCTCGGTCAGCCACTTTCCCAAGGTGGACAAGCTCGTCGACATGGGCGAGGGCGTCTACCGCTGGGAGATGCAGCGCGTGGGCACGGCCCAGGTCGGCATCCAGACCGTCCACGCCTGCAAGTACGCGAGTGACCGCAAGAAGGGAACCGTGACCTGGACGCCGGTCAAGGGCGTGGGCAACGCGCAGATCCACGGCAGCTGGAAGGCGAGCGAGAAGAAGGGCGCGACGAACATCGTGTTCAAGACCGCCGGCCAGGTCGAGGTGGCGCTGCCGGCGCTGATGAAGATGATCGTCGTGCCGGTCGTCCACGGCGAGTTCGAGAAGCTGGTCGAGAAGTACATCGACAACCTGATCAAGACGTTCGGCGGCGAGGCCTAGGAGCGCGCGCCCTGTACGAGGGACGATGCCGGCCGCACGGGCCTCGGCCCGCGCGCGGGGCGGCCTGGAAGGCGGCCGAGCCGGGCGCGTCGGACGCGGCGTTGCCGCGGCGGCCGCGACGGCGATGACGCTCGCGCTGCTCGCGCCGTTTCTGCTCGGCCGCAGCAGCGTTCCCGGTGTGCGGCAGGCCCCTGCGCTGCAGGTGCTGTTGATCGCGCCTGCGCAGCCCGCTGCCTTGCCATGGATCGGGCCCGCGACCGGCACGGTGGCTTCGCAACGTCGGCGGCGACCGGTGCCGCCGCCCGTGGAATTCGCGCCGCCGCAGACGCCGCAGATGCTTCAGGAGACGCAGGCGCCGCAGGCTGCCGCTGCGTCCGCATTGCATGACACAGCCGCCGCCGGCTCACCCGGCTCGGCCGGCAGCGCGCCGCTTCGCCTCGACACTCGGGTGCTGCGCGAGGCCGCGCGCGCCAGCCGCAGCGCGTGGGGGCGCCTGGCGCAGCCCGGCAGCGCGGCCAGCGGCGCCGCGCCCTCGGCCGCCGAGTCGCCGCTCGCGCAGGGCGTGGCGCGATCGGCCAAGCCCGCTTGCCTGCGCCCGGGAGGCTCGCTGCTGTCGATATTCGCGATCGGCTACGAGATCCTGGCCGACCAATGCCGCTGAGCGAGCCGACGCCAGAAGGCGCGTGCGCGTGTCGGGCTTGGCGGGATGCCTAAGATCCCTGCCCCGTCCACCGGACGCAACCGGAGTTGCCCGCAATGACCTCACGTCGCGATTTCATCCGCACGGTCCCGCTCGCCGGGGCCGCGCTGCTGGGCGGCCGCACCAGCCTGGGTGCCGAGGCGGCCCGGCTCGACCCGAAGGATGCTCAGGCCGTGGCGCTGGGCTATGTGCTCGACGCGGCGCGTGCCGACAAGGCGAAGTTCGCCAGCTATGCCGCCGGCCACGACTGCGGCAACTGCCTGCAGTTCCAGGGCAAGGCCGGCGCCGCGTTCGGCCCGTGCACGATATTCAGCGGCCGGCAGGTCGCCGCCAAGGGCTGGTGCAGCGCCTGGGTCAAGAAGGCCTGAACCCCGCGCTCGTGCGCGCTGCGGCGCGCTGCCGTACGGCCCGACCCCGCCCGGCCCGGCCCGGCCCGGGACGCGTCGGCCGCCGCGCGCTGAGGGCCACCTTCCCGGCGGCATAATCCGGTCAGCCCCGCAGCCCGTCGCGTGCGGGGCTTTTTGCGGCCCCGCGAAGCGAGCGCCGCTCCCGCCCGCCGCCCAGGGGAATGCCCATGACCGCCATCCGCTCGACCGAGGAGTTCCTCGCCTACGTGCAGCAGCGCGACCCGCACCAGCCCGAGTTCCTGCAGGCCGTGCGCGAGGTCGTCGCCAGTCTGTGGCCGTTCCTGGAGCGCCACCCCGAATACGCGCGCGACGGTCTGGTCGAGCGGCTGATCGAGCCCGAGCGCGTGGTCCAGTTCCGCGTCGCCTGGCTCGACGACCGTGCCCAGGTGCAGGTCAACCGCGCCTGGCGCGTGCAGCACAACTCGGCGATCGGCCCGTTCAAGGGCGGCATGCGGCTGCACCCCTCGGTGAACCTGTCGATCCTGAAGTTCCTCGCCTTCGAGCAGACCTTCAAGAACGCGCTCACGACGCTGCCGATGGGCGGCGGCAAGGGCGGCTCCGACTTCGACCCCAAGGGCAAGAGCGATGCCGAGGTGATGCGCTTTTGCCAGGCGCTGATGCTCGAGCTGCACCGCCACCTGGGCCCTGACACCGATGTGCCCGCAGGCGACATCGGCGTCGGCGCACGTGAGGTCGGCTTCATGGCCGGCATGATGAAGAAGCTCTCGAACCACGCCGGCAGCGTCTTCACCGGCAAGGGCATCGCCTATGGCGGCAGCCAGATGCGGCCGGAAGCCACCGGCTACGGCACCGTCTACTTCGTCGAGGAGATGCTGCAGCACGCGCACCGCATGACGCACGGGGCGCGCGTGCTGATCTCGGGCGCGGGCAACGTGGCGCAGTACGCGGCCGTCAAGGCCACCGATCTGGGCGGCCGCGTGCTCACGTTCAGCGATTCCGACGGCACGCTCTACGCGCCCAAGGGCTTCGACAGCGAGGCGATCAACCTGGTGATGGAGTTGAAGAACGTGCGGCGCGGCCGTCTCGCCGCGCTCGGCGACGATCCGCGCTTCGAGTACCTGAGCGGGCGCCGCCCCTGGCACATCCCGGCCGAGATCGCGCTGCCCTGCGCGACGCAGAACGAACTCGACGAGCGCGACGCGCGCACGCTGGTGCGCAACGGCGTGGTCTGCGTCGCCGAAGGCGCCAACATGCCTTCGACGCTGGAGGCGGTGGAGGTGTTCCACTCCGCCGATGTGCTGTATGCGCCGGGCAAGGCGTCCAACGCCGGCGGCGTGGCGGTGTCCGGGCTCGAGATGACGCAGAACGCGATGCGCCTGGCCTGGACGCATGCCGAGGTCGACGAGCGCCTGCACCTGATCATGAAGGACATCCACGGCAACTGCGTGCGCCACGGCAAGCGCAAGGACGGCCGCATCAACTACGTCGACGGCGCCAACATCAGCGCCTTCGTCAAGCTGGCCGACGCGATGCGGGCCCAGGGCGTGTACTGAAATCGTCCCGGGCCCGGGTCGCGCGGCCGGTCTCGCGCCGGCGTGGCCGGAGCGCGCGGTTGCGCGGCGCGCCCTGCGCGGCGGCGTGATCGGGGGCTTTCAGCGCGCGGGGCGCGGCACCGCCGCGGGCCGCACCCGCCCACGCGTCGCGCGCAGCATCTGGTGCCTCGTGTAGGGTGTCGCGTGGCCCGAGACGGCCAGCGCCAGGCGCGTCACCCAGTCGTGCGTGCGCGACGGCGGCGCCGCGGCGACGCCCAGCGCGAGCGCCACGCCCAGAGCGAGCGGCAGCGCGAAAGGCAGGCGCGGCGGCGGCAGACCGGTGCGCTGCAGCGTGGCGGCGCTGGCCGCCAGCCCGAGCAGGCTGCCAGCGACGATTTCCGAGGGCGAATGCGCGTCCAGCACCCAGCGCGAGACGGCGACCGCCAGCGCCAGCGCGCAGCCGAGCGCGAAACCCAGGCCACGCAGGCGCGGCGGCAGCGGACCCTCGCACAGCCGCAGCAGCACCGGCAGGATGGCCGCAGCGAACATCGCATGACCCGAGATGCCGGTGAAGTCGAGCGCCGCCGAGCCCAGTCCCCAGCCGATGAAGGCGACCTTGGTCGCGGTGGTGAGCAAGGCGGCCGCGGCGGTCGTGCCCAGCCATCGGCGCAGCAGAGCCCAGGCCTTCTCGCGCCAGCCCAGCCAGGCGGCGGTGGCCAGCATGACCGGCAGCAGGATCTGCGCTTCGCCCAGGCGGCTCAGCAGATACCAGCCCGCAGCGGGCAAGGGCGCGGCGCTCACAGGATCACCCGGCGCGGCGGCCGCGGCCTCGGGCTGCGCGCGCGCCGCCCGGCGGTCGCTGGGACATGGAGCTTGGCCGGGCCGGGTTCATCTCGAGCGGGATGCGAAGCGGGATGCGAAGCGGGATGCGAAGCGGGTTGCGGCGAATCGTTGCGTCGAGCCGCGCCCTGTTCGTTCGGCGTGCAGCGCGCGCCAGCATGCAGGTGCGCCACCATTGTGCCGGCTCGCGCTGCCGGCTTGCGCCGTGCCGTCGAGCGGTCGCCTGCCGCAGCGGCCGCCCGCCGCGGCGGGCCAGCGTGCGCTGTCGGGGCCGCGCGCGCCTCGTCCCGAATGTCGCAACGCATCGCGCGTCGCCGCCGACGCGCGACGCGCTCGTCAGGGTGCCGGCGCGCGCCTTGGCGCAGATCGGCGCTCAGCGCCGCGCAGTCGGCGGCAGCGGCCAGCAGTCCGGCGTCGCCGCTCGAGCCGACGGCACTGCGGCCCGGATCCCGGGTATTGCCGGTGGCGCCGAGGAGCCGGCTGCAGGTATGCGAGCCCGGGCCCGGCTCGGACCGCTGGGTCTTGCCGATGACGATGGCGCCGGCCGCCTGCATGCGCGCGACATGCACGCTGTGTCGGCGGCGACGGCGCGCAGCGCAAGATCGTTGGACCGTCTGCTCACGATGGCATCGAAGCGCCGCGTCAGCCGCCCGGTGCACGCGAGGTGCGCCTGCATCACCTCGCGGCGCGGGATGCGGCGCGCGTGGATGGCGTGCGACCGTGTGATCGCGTGATCGCGTCGGGGGCTATGGGTCCTGCGCCGCCGTTCAGCGTGCGGACCCGGCCTGGTGCCGTCCGGCACCTGGGGCCGCGCAGGCGCTCACGGCCCGTCGGCCCGGGGCGCGCGGCTGGGCGCGATGACGAACACGTGATAGCTGCGCGGCGCGAAATGCCAGCCCAGATCGCTCTTCGCCACCGACAGCTCGCGCTCGCCGTCGCTCCAGGTCCGCGCCCGATCGACACAGGCTTCGTCGGAGCCGTCGCAGACGATGATGCCGCCTTGACGCACGATCGCGTCGAGCCGGACCCAGGGCGTCTCGACGCCGGCATTCCAGAGGCTGAAGTAGCGTGGATGACCCTCGGCGTAGAACGCCGTCGACGCCGCGAGCGCGCGCGTGCCGGCGACCCAGGGCAGCGGCGCGCCGTGCTCGCGGTGCCAGACGCGGGCCAGCGCCTGGGCGAGCTCCTGGCGCGGCTCGGTGACCGAGGCATGCGCGGCGCGCGCACGCAGCACCCACCACAGCGGCGCCGCCAGTGCGACGACGAGCCAGATGACGCCCAGCGCGCGCCAAAGCCGGCGCAGATCCAGGTCGGCACCGGCGGCCCGGGCGCGCACGGCCGCCAGCAGCGCCAGCCCGCAAGCGATCGGCAATCCCCACACCGCGGCGGTGCGCGCGCCGGTAAACACGGTGGCGAGCATGGTGGCCACGATCGGCGGCACGGCCAGCAGCCAGGGCAGCTCGTTGCGCGGCCAAAGCGGTGCCAGGACGGCCTGTGCGAAGCCATGCCGGCGCCGAGGTCCGACGAGGGCGCAGCCGAAGACGACCAGCGCAATGGCCGGGAAGATGCATTGCGCGAGCGCGAAGGTGAACGCCCGGATCAGGCTCGCTGCGGGCGGCTCGACCCCTGCCGCATGCTGCGCATACTGCAGCGGACCCTCGGCCTGCGACAGCAGCCAGGCCGCGTGCGGCCCGAAGGCGAGTACGAAGGCGAGCAGCGCCAGGGCGGCCGAGCGTGTGGCCAGCCGTTGCCGCCAGGCGGGTACCCACAGCGCCGCTGCGAGCAGGGTCAGCAGCAGCACGGCCGAGTAGTACTTGCCCAGCATCGCCAGCGCACAGGCCAGGCCGCAGCCGACGGCGTCGCGCGCGCGGCCGTGGCGCATCAGCCGCACGAACAGGCACATCGCCCAGGGCCAGGTCGAGATCAGGATGGCGTTGGCGTTGAAGCGCATCGCCAGCGTCGTCAGGCCCGGGTTGAGCGAGGCTGCCGCTACCACCAGCAGCACCCAGGGCCGGGGCAGGAACTCGCGCGCAAGCAATGCCAGGCCGATCAGGCCGACGGCACTGTTGAGCGCCGCCAGCAGCGCGTAGCCCCAATGCGACTCGGGGACGAGGGCGAACCAAAGGCCCGCCACCCAGGCCGACAGCGGCGGGTGCTTGTAGTAGCCCCACTGCCAGCCCTGCGCCCAGGCGTAGGCCTCGACCATATCGCCCGGCGTGTCGAAGTTCGAGCGCGAGGCCACGCCCGCCCAGGTCCAGAGCAGGACATGCACGGCGAGCAGCAGCGCCAGCTGGGCGGGGATCGACAGCTCGCGCGCGATCGCGCGCCGGCCGATTGCGGCGGAGGAGGCAGCAGCCATGGCGGGCCGTTCGGCCGCGCGAGGCTGCGGCTGTCCGACGGTGAATGCGCAAGGGGCGAACTGTAAAGAATTGCAAACGATGCAGGTTCATGGCAATCACGTAGACGCCGCGCCGGCGCCCGATGGGGGTGCGGCAGGCCGGCACGGCGCGGCCGGCCGACGCGCAAAGAGCCGCATCGTGCCGAGGCTGTGGCGATGCGCCATACTGACCGCCAGCTTCTCCACTCCCGCATCCGCCATGAGCCAGTACGTCATCGGCAAGAAGGTCTCACTCGGTTTCGCCGACGCCGAGCGCCGCATCACCGAGGAACTCGCCAAGGTCGGCTTCGGCATCCTCACCGAGATCGACGTCGCCGCGACGATGAAGAAGAAGCTCGGGCTCGAGATGCCGCCGTACCGCATCCTCGGCGCGTGCAACCCGCAGTTCGCGAGCCATGCGATCGCGGCCGAACCCGCGATCGGCGCACTGCTGCCGTGCAACGCGGTCGTGCGCCAGGACGCCGCAGGCGCGGTGCACGTCGAACTGATGGACCCGCACGCCGTGCTGAGCCTGGTCGACCGACCCGAAGTGGCGGCGCTCGCGGCCGAGGTGCGGCAGCGGCTGCAGCAGGCCCTGGCCGCGGTGTAAGGCGCGCTGAGCGCTACTCCTTCGGGCGGAAGCGCACGATCAGATCCTGCGGCACGCTGCCGTCGACATCGCGCGGCAGCCGACCCGTCTTGTCGATGGCGCGCAGCACGGCGTCGTCCCAGGCGGCGTTGCCGCTGGACTTGACGAGCCGGCTGGCGATGATCGTGCCGCTGGCGGCGGCGGTGACGCGCACCTCGGCGACCGGATTGCCGGGCAGGTTGTCGGCGAAGACCAGATTGCTGCGGATGATCGCCACCAGCTTGGCGCGATAGCCCGCCGAGGGCCCCGCGCCGGGCGCCGCGGCACCTGCCGGCGCGGCCGACGCGGCGCCGGCAGCGCCCATCATGCGCCGCAGGTTGTCCTGCCGCTGCTTCTCGAGGCGCGCCTCGGCGGCGGCGGCTTCGCGCCGGCTGCGCTCTTCGCGCGCTGCGCGCTCGGCCTGCTCGCGTTCTTCACGCGCGCTGCGCTCGGCCTGCTGGCGCTGCTGTTCCTTCTTCCTTCGCGCCGCCTCGGCCTCGGCGGCCTGGCGTTCGCGTTCCTTGCGTGCGGCGCGCTCGGTGGCGATGTCGACCTTGGGGGGCGGCGGCTCGGTGGCCGGCGTGGCCGGCGCCGGCGTCGGCGTCGGCGGCACTGGCGTGGGAGCTGGCGCGGGCGCGGGCGGCGGTGGGGCCGGCGCCTCGGGTACGCTGGCCCAGAGCTCGGCGCTCACTGTGTCGGGGCTGCGCGTGTGCCACTGCACGGCGCTGACGAGTCCCCACAGCAGCAGCGCATGCGCCGCCAGCGAGACCGCGGTGCCCAGCGCCTGCCCGCCCGGCGGCCGCGGCAGCAGCGCGTCGTGCGGCAGCGTGGTGCTCGTCATGGCACGCGCCTGCCGTCCGGTCAGCGCGCCGCCTGCCGCACGGCAAGCCCGACACGGCGCACGCCGGCGCGCTGCAGGCTGTCCATCACCTTGACGACGCTGTCGTAGCGCACGTTCCGATCGGCACTGATCACCACCGGCACGTCGGCGTTGCCGCCTTGCTCGGCGCGTACGCGGGCGGCCAGCTCGCGCAGCGGCAGGGGGACCGGTTCCGAGGCGTCGACGCGGATGCGCAGGCGCTCGTCGGCGCCGACCACGACCTCGACCACCTTGGCCGGGCGCTGCGTGCTCTTGCCCACCGTCGGCAGGTCGACAACGCCGGTGGTGATGAGCGGCGCCGTCACCATGAAGATGATGAGCAGCACCAGCATCACGTCGATGAACGGGACCATGTTGATCTCGCTCATCGAGCGGCGTCGCGTCCCGCGCCCGGCCACGGCAGGCATCAGCGTGCGCCGGCGGCCGCCGGGCCCTGCGTCGTCGCCATCGCCGCCGCCGCCGGCGCAGCGCCGACGTTGCGCTGCAGGATGTTGGTGAACTCCTCGATGAAGGTCTCGAGCTGGATCGCGATGCGGTCGATGTCGCGCGCGAAGCGGTTGTAGGCCACCACGGCCGGGATGGCGGCGAACAGGCCCAGCGCGGTGGCCACGAGCGCCTCGGCGATCGACGGCGCGACCGTGGCCAGCGTCACTTGCTGCAGCGCGCCCAGGTTGACGAAGGCGTGCATGATCCCCCACACGGTGCCGAACAGTCCGACGTACGGGCTGACCGAGCCGACGCTGGCCAGGAAGCTGAGCTTGCTCTCGACCGCGTCGAGTTCGCGCTGCAAGCTGGCGCGCATCGCGCGGCGCGCGCCGTCGAGTTGCGCTGGCGCATCCAGGCGCTTCTGGCGCAGCTTGAGGAACTCGCGCATGCCGCTGGCGAAGATGCGCTCGAGCGGCGCCGTGTCGGGTTTGCTGCCGATCGCCTGGTTCATCTCGGCCAGGTTGCGGCCGCTCCAGAACTCACGCTCGAA
>WBZR01004384.1_pt1 | contig 11592 bp, 13 predicted proteins | sample 5204231 | NCBI WGS metagenome assembly WBZR01 (sample SAMN12412403, study PRJNA552823) | activated sludge metagenome | isolation source: activated sludge from anammox sidestream of wastewater treatment plant... | place: USA: Virginia | collected 2017-08
CCCTCTCCCTTGAGGGGAGAGGGCCGGGGTGAGGGTGAAGCCGCGGCATGGTGCTAGTCGTCGCCCCCTCACCCTGTCCCTCTCCCGCAGGGGGAGAGGGGACATTGTAGCGCGTGTGTGCAAGCGGGTGTTCGTCACGTTTTTTTGCGTTGACAGGTCCACCTTGCAGGAATAGATTCGAAATCAAATCTCCAATCGGGATCGCAGGGGTTATCCAGCCCCGTCCTGCGCGGTCCCGGCAATAAATCCCCGCGAGAAACGAACAGGCGCCATGTGCGGTTGCAGCATCGTGTCTGCGCCGCAGGCTGAGTCATTGGGTCGTTGGGAGGTGCCGCCATGACAAATATCGCCAACGCTTGGGATCGAAGTCGTTTCTTCGCCGCCGTGACAACCTTCGCGTTGCTGCTGCTGTTCGCCTCGGTTGTCGGAGCTGCAACCGTCCAGCTCACGTCGAACGGCGCCATTCTCGTCTACGACGACGCCTTCACCAGCGATGTGACGTTGAGTCGCACGAACGACACCGTCGAGTTCGCATTGAGCACTTCGGTAAACCCTGACGCGGTTCCAGACGACATCATCGGACTTCAGATCCTGAACGTCGCCGGGTCGTCCATCACCCTGGCCGAGACGATCACCAACAGCGGGGCTTTCCCCTGGCACGAGTGGGTGGAAGAGCCCTTCAACGTCGTCAATCCGTTGAATCCGCCCACTACTCTGGCGCCGAGCTGGGCAAGCTACGCCTCCGTGGCCTTCGGAAGTAGTTCGGCGGTTGCCGGGACGTTCGAGGAGGTTCTGCTGTTAGGGGTGATCCCGGGCCTGGTGTTCCGTTTCGACACGCCGCTGCTCCCGGGCGAATCGTTTCGTCTCCAAAAGACGCTTACCTATGGCGGGCCGTTCAATGATGACGAAGCGGGCGTTCAAGTTTTGTCGTTTGGTGCTGCCTTGCCCTTGCCTTCGGCCGTGTGGCTACTCGGCAGCGCGTTCGTGGGTCTGTTCGTCCTGATGCGCCGAAAGCCGCCGGGCGCATAGTAGATTCCCCTCACCCTGTCCCTCTCCCGCGAGGGGAGAGGGAACCCGGTCGTCGCGATCGTGCAGGGTGCATGCTGTTCTCCCTCTCCCTTGAGGGGAGAGGGGACCATGTAGCTGCGATCGTGCCGAACTCGTGCAATGCCTCATGTCGTCATTCCGGCCGTAGCGCAGCGGAGAGCCGGAATCCATTTTCGCCGGGTCAATGAAAAACAAAATGGGTCCCAGCTTCCGCTGGGACGACGGACAACGGGAAAATGGGTCCCAGCTTCCGCTGGGACGACGGGCAAAGGGGAAAAGTTGTCCGTCCCCTGATTGCGGGTGGCGCCGCCTTTCCCATTCGGGTGTCCAGTCATACAATCTCCTTCTGTTGTAGAGACAGCAGGCGGGGCGAAGTGCCAAGGAGTGGCGCATGGATTTCGAGTGGGATCGGGCGAAGGCAGCCGCCAACAAGAGTAAGCATGGCGTCTCGTTTGAGGAAGCAAGCACCATATTCGGCGATGACCATGCGATCACCGTGCGTGATCCGGACCATTCCGAGGGCGAGAATCGCTACCTGACCTTTGGAATGTCGCGCAATGGACGCCTGCTGGTGGTGGCGCATACCGGTCGAGGAGACAGGATACGCATCATATCCAGCAGACCGATGACGGGGCGTGAGAGAAGGGCGTATGAGCAATAGCGACGAATTGAAGGACGAATACCCGGAAGAACTGATTCGGTCGGGTGTTCGCGGGAAATATCGGCAGCGGTATGAGAAGGGTTCAAACATTGTGGTGATCGACGCGGACCTGGCGAAGCGATTTCCGGACTCCAAAGCCGTGAACGATGCACTCAGGCAGTTCCTGGCGGAACACGAACAATCGGACTGAGATCGAGAAGAAACGTGACGGGAAAAAGGTGACGGACACCTTTTCCTTCGGGAAGTCCGTCATTCCGGCCGCAGCGCAGCGGAGAGCCGGAATCCATTTTCGCGGAGTCAAAGAAAATCAAAATGGGTCCCAGCTTTCGCTGGGACGACGGGTGAGGGTCTGCTGTTCTCCCTCTCCCTTGATGGGAGAGGGGTCAGGGGAGAGGGTGAAGCCGCGCCGCGGTGCTGACGATCACCCCCTCACCCTGTCCCTCTCCCACGTTGGGGAGAGGGGATCTCGTAGTCGGGCTCGTGCCGAACTCTCACAATGGCTTCGGCCGTCATTCCGGCCGCAGTGCAGCGCAGAGCCGGAATCCATTTTCGCAATGGAAAAGGTGTCCGTCACCTTTTGCTCGGTCGCCCTTTACTCGAAGCCGTAATTGCGGCCAGGGCTGGAATCCATTCCTGAAGCGGTGGAAGCTTGCGGTATGGCACGGGTATATGCGGGAGTGGTGGTGGGGTTGCTGGTCGCACTGCTCGCGGGCGGCGCGGCGACGTTCGCCCCGGCCGGGCCTGCAGCCTCGCCGCTCGGCCCGCTGCCGGCGACCTTCCGCGGCGTGCTGCCGTGCGCGGACTGCCCGGGCATCGAGCATCATCTCGATCTCCATGCTGACGGCACCTACGCGCTGCGCCTTCTCTACCAGGACAGGCCCGAATCCGAGAGCGTGTTCGACGACATCGGCCGCTGGTCGATCGCGCAGGGCCGGCCGGCGCTGGTGCTGCGCGGCGGGCGCGAGGGGACGATGCAGTTCGAACTGCTCAAGGCCGGGGGCCTGCGCCTGCTCGACCGCGAGGGCCAGCCGATCGCCTCGGATCTGAATTACACCCTCACTCGCACGCCGGTCTTCACCCCCATCGAGCCGCGCCTCGCGCTGCGCGGCCTGTACAGCCACACGGCGGAAGCGGGCGTGTTTCGCGCGTGCCTCACCGACAGGGCGCTGCCGGTGGCGCAGGAGGGTGACAGCGCGGCGCTCGAGCGCGCGTACGCGGGCGCCGGCCTCGGCCCGAACCAGCCGGTGCTGGTCTCGGTGGAGGGCCGGATCGCCGAGCGCACGCCGATGGAGGGCGCGCCGCGGCCGATGCTCATCGTCGAGCGCTACGTCGGCGTGTTCCCCGGCGAGCACTGCCCGCAGCCGGTCGTCGACTGGCCGCTCACCGACACCTACTGGCGGCTCACGCAGTTGAACGGCGCGCCGGTCACGGTGTCGGAGCACGCGCGCGAGCCGCACATCGTGCTGCACAGCGCCGAATCGCGCGTCGCCGGCTCCGGCGGCTGCAACCGGCTGCTGGGCGGCTACGTGCTCGCGGGCGAGCGGCTCACGTTCACGAAGATGGCCTCCACACTGATGGCCTGCCCGGAGGGCATGGAGCAGGAGCGCGCCTTCGCCGGCGCGCTGGGCGAGGCGCGGAGCTACAGGCTCAGCGGCGCGCGGCTCGAGCTCTACGACGAGGCCGGCACGGTCATCGCCCGCTTCGAGGCCACCGCCCTGAAATAGCTCCTCCCCATCCTCCATCGCCCCCTCACGCTATCCCTTTGCTCGCCTCGTCCCCGATGCTCGCCCCTTCGGGGCCGCTTTTCGGGCGTCCAAATTCGCTCCCGGCGAATTTGTCCCACGAGGGGACAGGGAACCTCGCAGTCGCAAAAAAGGTGACGGACACCTTTTCCCGTCGCCCGCGCAAAAAAGGTGACGGACACCTTTTCCGCGCTCCCGGCGAACTTGTCCCACGAGGGGACAGGGAACCTCGCAGTCGCAAGAAAGGTGACAAAAAAGGTGACGGACACCTTTTCCCGACACCTTTTCCCGTCGCCGGCGCCTTTCCCAGGGCGCCTTGACACTCTGCCGTCATTCCGGCCGCAGCGCAGCGGAGAGCCGGAATCCATCCGTTGCATGTAGCGGGATCCGAGGCTAGGATCGTTACATGTAACGATTCTCGGGAAGATGGATGATGGGCACCAGGATCTCCGAACGTGTTGGTAAGTACCGGGCTACATTGAGGGCGGCCGGGCTGCGCCCGGTGCAGATTTGGATCCCCGACACCCGCCGGAAGGGTTTCAGCGAAGAGTGTCGCCGCCAGTCATTGATGTTGCGCGATGATTCCGAAGAGGCGGCGACGCTCGCCTGGCTGGGTGAAGCGGCCGACGCCGAAGGCTGGAAGTGATCCGGCGCGGTGACTTGGTAACCGTCGCGCTGCAGGGGGACTACGGCAAGCCGCGCCCGGCGCTGGTGATCCAGTCTGATCTTTTCGCGGAGCATCCCTCTGTGACTGTCCTGCCGGTCACCACTGAGTTGCGGAATACGCCGCTGTTCCGGATAGCGGTGGAGCCATCGGCCGGGAACAATTTGCGCAATCCCTCGCAGGTGATGGTGGACAAGGCGCAATCCGTCTCGCGCGAGAAGATTGGAGAGTCTTTCGGCCGCCTTGACGATGCGACGATGCTCGCGGTCAATCGTGCGTTGGCGCTGTTCCTCGGTTTCGCGTGATCTGACACCCATCCCCAGGAAAAAGGTGACGGACACCTTTTCCCGGCTGTCATTCCGCCGCAGCGCAGCGGAGAGCAGGAATCCATTTCCCGGCCGATCTGCAACGCAAAATGGATCCCATCTTTCGCTGGGACGACGAAGCCGGGACGACCCGTCGAAAAGGTGTCCGTCACCTTTTCCCGTCGCCTTTTCCCGCAAGGCCATCGCGCTGAGATGACCTCTTTTTTCGCATTGATCTATGGTAACTTAAACGCTACCATTGCTTCATGACTTTTCGCGTGGTGGAGCTCGTCATGGAGGACGGCGCCAGTCCCTTTGCCGACTGGTTCGACACGCTGGACGGAATTGCGGCGGCGAAGGTCACTACTGCAATCTTTCGGATGGAGCGGGGCAATCTTTCCAAGGTGAAATGGTTCCGCGGCATCGGAGAGTGTCGAATCCATTGGGGCCCGGGCTACCGGATCTACCTCGCCAGGGATGGCAAGGACATCCTTTTGTTGCTGGGCGGCGGCACGAAGCGGGCGCAACAGAGCGAAATCGACCGTGCCGTTGGCCGATGGCTGGATTACAGGAGACGGAAGGCGAAATTGCCTTTACACCGGTGAAACATGGCGTTGACACGTGCCTTTCGTGAGACGGTCGTTGCGCGCGTGGCGCGTGATCCGAGATATGCAAGAGCATTGCTCGATGAGGCGCTGGAGCTGTTTCTGTCCGGTGATCCCGAAACCAGCAAACGGGTGCTCCGCGACCTGGTGAACGCGACCTTGGGGTTTGAACAGCTCGCTCGGGCGATAGGCAAGCCGAGCAAGAGCCTTCACCGCATGCTTTCCGCTTCGGGTAATCCCACGATGGAGAATCTGTCGGCGATTCTCGTTGCATTGAAGAAGTCGCTGCGCGTGAATATCAAGACGATGGTAAAAGCCGCGTAGCTGCCTCTTCTCGAATAACGGTGACCATAAAGGTGACAGACACCTTTTCCGCTCTTTTCGCTGGGACGACGGGCCGGGACGACGCGCTCGAAAAGGTGTCTGTCACCTTTTCGGTCACCTTTTCGCCTGTGCGAACTTCGGTGGGGCGGGGCGGTCGACGGAATAGGTGGTTCCGCATTTCATGGGGAGTCCTGAAATGAAGACGTCAGGCGTATTGATGGCACTGATTATCGGCCTGCTCGCGGGCGCGGTGTGGGCGACGGAGCTCGCACCCGTGGGCGGCCGCTACATCATCGACGTGCGCACGCTGGAGGAGTGGAATGCCGGCCATATCGACGGCGCCGCATTGATCCCCTACGACCAGATTGGCGGGCGCATCGGCTCGGTGGTTGCCGACAAGGGCGCGCCGATCGCGGTTTACTGCCGCACCGGCCGGCGCTCCGGCATCGCGATGGAGACCCTGCAGAAGCTCGGCTACACCGACGTCGTGAACTACGGCGGCCTGGAGCAGGCGCGCCAGACGGTGGCCGCCACGCGCGCGTGCCCGACGGGCGCGAGCTGTTAGTTCTTCCCCCTCACCCTGTCCCTCTCCCGCGCGGGGAGAGGGGACATTGTGAGGAAGATCGCGCCGAGCGGCTGCGCTACTGCCCTCCCTCTTGTAACGCCGGGATTAGCTGGTTATGTTGCCGTGGTTCACGCACGGCTCGTCTTCCGTTCGATGTGCAGGCGATCATGGATCAAGAAACGCGACAGCTCATCCTGGATCTTCTCGGACGCCACGGCATCCTGACGCTCGCGACCGTGCGTAGCGACGGTTATCCGCAGGCGAACACACTCCAGTACGCGAACGAAGGTTTCATTCTCTACTTCGCGACCGATCGCAACAGCCACAAGATCCTGAACATCCTGCTTTGCGATCGGGTATCCGTCGCCATCGCCGGGGAATACGCCGACTGGCGAGGCATCCAGGGGCTCTCCATGGCCGCCCGCGCGCGCGTGCTCGCCAAGGCAGACGAGATCTGGGACGCCCTGAAGGTGCTGTCCGCGAAGTTCCCCGCGTACGCGCACATGCTGCGGCCGGACGATCCGAACATCGCGGTGGTGCGCCTCGCGCCCGAGTGGATTTCGGTGGTCGATTACCAGACAGGCTTCGGCCGCACCGACCTGGTCGAGGTACCCGTGTTGACCTGAATCATCACGGCAGCCAGGACGAAAATGCTATCGTTTGTCGGACTCGCTTCGCAATGAGGAGAAGAGCATGTCGAAGCTGACCCGGGAGCAGATCGATGAACTCAGCCGGCGCATGGACGAGCGCTGGGCCCGCGAGATGGCCGAAATCCGCGAGGTGGCGGAACGGTCGAGCGACGATCGCCGGCAGGAAGCGCTGGCCGGGCGCGCCGCCGACCGCCTCGACCAGGCGCTGATGGAGATCGCGTCGAGCAGCGACTACGCGATCGTGCGCCAGAACGTCGAAGACGTGCGCGATATCGCCACAGCCTGCCGGCGCATCGCCGCCGGCACCTATGGAACGTGCATCGATTGCGACGCGGAGATCGGCTACGAGCGCCTGTGCGCCTACCCCACGGCCAGGCGCTGCATCCGCTGTCAGCAGGAGCACGAGCGCACGAACGCGCTCCGGGAAGGACGTCGGACATAGCGGACACGGGCTGCGCGCTGCGCCCTCGATCTCGCGCCCACCGTGATTCTTCCCGGGGGCTCCAGGATTTTTCCACACTCCAGGACCGCGCGCGGCGCACGAAGCGATTTGCGCGTGAGTGTGCCCGGGACGCGAGGGACGCAGACCGCGGGACGGAGCGAAGCGTGACCCGCGCGGTCCGCTCCCGCGCAACGGGCGCGGTCCTGCCTGTTGATGCAAGTCAAAGCCGCCGGGGTTTTTGCGAATAGAGTCGAAAACAAGAGTACGCGGCTCGAATCTTTCGATCGATCCAATCGGCAACGATGTCCTTCCGGGTGGTGCTGCCATGCGATTACAGGAAATCATGAACACCGAGGTCGTCACCGTCGATCCGGACGAGATGGCCGGCGTCGCCTGGTCGTGGATGGCGCGCAAGGGAATACGCCATCTGGTCGTGACCGACGGCGCGCGTCTGCTCGGCGTGCTTTCCGAGCGGGACCTCGGGGGCCGGCAGGGCGGCGCGCTGCGCCGGGGGCGGACGGTGCGCGATCTCATGACGGCGCAGGTGACCAGCGCGAAGCCGGCCACCACGCTGCGTCAGGCGGCGAACCTCATGCGCGGTCGCCTTATCGGCGCGCTGCCCGTGCTCGAAGACGGCCGCGTCGTCGGCATCGTCACCGCCACCGACGTGCTCGAGGAATTGGGGCGCGGGTCGAGCCGTCCGGCAGTGCGCGCCAGGCGCCAGTCGATGCGTCTGCCGCCGGCGAGTGCGCGGCGGGCGACGGCGAAGCGCGCGCCTGGCGCGAAGCGCGGAACGCGCGCGGCCGGGCGGGTGAAGCGAGGCGGGAACGCGGGGCCGGAGCCCGGCGACGGAGGAGGCGGATCGGCGCTCCCGGAGGCGGCGAAGATCACCGGCCGCATCACGCCCGCGCTCGGGCGCGACCGCGTACGCCAGCCGGACAGCAGCCGGCGCGCTCCTATGCCGGCGCGCGTCGCGCGGCCCGCCAAGCGCAGGGCGGGCCCTACGGCAACCGCGCTGACGCCGGCGAACATCCGCTCCACGGGCTCGATACTCGATGCCGCCGACGAGGATTACATCCGGCGCAAGCTTGGCCGCAAGCTCGGCAAGTTCGCGCCGGTGATCGAACGCGCGAGCGTGCGCGTCGGGGACGTGAACGGCCCGAAAGGCGGCATCGACAAGCGCTGCCTGATCAAGGTCGTGTTGAGCGCGCTGCCGAGCGTCGTCGTCGAGGAGCGCCACGAATCACTGCAGGCCGCGGTGGATCGCGCGCTCGCCCGGACCGAGCGTTCCGTCCGGCAAGCCGTGGAGCGCCGGCGCGAGAAATCCCTCAGACCGAGGAGGATCGCCGGGCGTGCTGCCGTGTCCGAATGATCGACGAAGCGGCGCCGCGCAAAGCGTATGCTCCTTTCCCCTCTCCCTTGAGGGGAGAGGGGTCAGGGGTGAGGGTGAAGCCGCGCTGCGGTGCTGAGTATCGCCCCCTCGCCCTGTCCCTCTCCCGCGAGGGGAGAGGGGACCACGTAGCCGGGATCGTGCAAAGCGGATGCATTGCTGTTTTCCCCTCTCCCTTGATGGGAGACGGGACTCAATAGCGGCGCCGCGCAAGGCGTATGCTCCTTTCCCCTCTCCCTTGAGGGGAGAGGGGACCACGTAGTCGGGATCGCGCAAGGCGTATGCTCCTTTCCCCTCTCCCTTGAGGGGAGAGGGGTCAGGGGTGAGGGTGAAGAACGATCACGGAGGCAAGGATGTCTCGACGTTTGACGAACAAGGCGAGGGCGCTGCGCCGGACGATGACTGATGCGGAGCGTAGACTGTGGTACAGGTTGCGGCGCCGCCAGTTGAACGGCACGAAGTTCAAGCGTCAGCAGCCGTGCGGACAATACATACTGGATTTCGTGTGCCTGGAGTCGAAGCTCGTCGTAGAGGTTGACGGTGGGCAGCATCTGCACAGTGTCAATGATCGAAGGCGGGACGCTTGGCTACGGTCACAGGGCTTCAGGGTACTGCACTTCTGGAATGATGACGTGTTGATGCGGACGGATGTGGTGCTGGAGGAGATAGAGCGGAATCTCGCCCCCTCACCCTGTCCCTCTCCCGCGAGGGGAGAGGGGACTCGGTAGCAACGCCTGATCCGGCGCGGCGTCTCCGCTACACTTGCTCTCATCGGGTCAACTCCCCGGGGGCCGTTTCGTGTTCGAAAACGATCCGATCCCGGAGCGCCACCCGGGTTCCTTCAACCAGGACCAGTTACTGCTCCGCCGACACGTCCCATGAGACTGCGCTTCGCCCGCGGCAGGCCCGATGAACTCAGAACGCTGCATCCGGCGTACTTCGCGCTCGTCATGGCCACCGGCATCGTCGCCATCGCGGCGACGCGGCACGGCTTCCCCGGGATCGGCCGCGTGCTGCTGTGGCTCAATCTCGGCTTCTACGTCGCGCTCGTCGGCCTGACGCTGCTGCGCTTCGTGCGCCATCGTCGGGCGTTTCTCGACGATCTCGCCAGCCACAGTCGCGGCGTCGGCTTCTTCACCGCGGTGGCCGCGACCGGCGTGCTCGGAACCGGGTTCGTGGTGCAGCTCGGCGCCGTGCGCTGGGCGGCGCCGCTGTGGGTGGCAGCGCTCGCGCTCTGGGCGCTCGTCACCTACGGAGTGCTCGCCGCGCTCACGGTGAAGGAGGAGAAGCCCACCCTGGACGAAGGCTTGAACGGCGGCTGGCTGGTGAGCGTGGTGGCGAACCAGTCGGTGGCGATCCTGACCACACTCATGGCGGCGCAGGCGGCCGCCCCCGGCGGGGAGGAGATCCTCGTGTTCGCGGCGCTCGTGTTCTGGCTCGGCGGCGGCATGCTTTACCTGTGGCTCACGACGCTCATCTTCTTCCGCTACACCTTCGGGCGCATGGCGCCCGGCGATCTCGCGCCGCCGTACTGGATCAACATGGGCGCGGTCGCGATCTCGACGCTCGCGGGCGCGACGCTGCTCGAGCATCTCGGCGTCGCCGCCGCGCTCACGGACCTCGCGCCTTTCATCAAGGGCGTGACGCTTTTTTTCTGGGCCGCCGGCACGTGGTGGATCCCGATGCTCGTCGTGCTCGGCGTGTGGCGTTACTTGCTGCGCGGCTTTCCGTTCCAGTATGATCCTCTCTACTGGGGCGGGGTGTTTCCGCTCGGGATGTATTGCGTCTGCACCTATCAACTCTCCCGGGTGCTGCACCTGCCGTTCCTGCTGCCGCTGTCGCGGCTGTTTCTGTATATCGCCGCGGCGGCCTGGATCGCGGCATTCGCCGGCCTGCTAGATACCCTCGTGCAGCGCCGGGCAGGGGGTGCTCGATGAGCCACTTTCTCGACCGCCTGATGTTCTTCCGCAAGGTGCAGGACGAGTTCGCCGGCGGCCACGGCCAGACGACGCTCGAGGATCGCTCCTGGGAGAAGGCCTACCGCCAGCGCTGGCAGCACGACAAGATCGTGCGCTCCACGCACGGGGTGAACTGCACCGGGGCCTGCAGCTGGAAGATCTACGTGAAGGACGGTCTGGTCACCTGGGAGACGCAGCAGACCGACTACCCGCGCACGCGGCCCGACCTGCCGAACCACGAGCCGCGCGGCTGCCCGCGCGGCGCGAGCTACTCCTGGTACCTCTACAGCGCCAACCGCCTGAAGTACCCGATGGTCCGCGGGCGGCTGCTCAAGCTCTGGCGCGCCGCGCGCGCGCAGCACGCCGACCCGGTCGTGGCCTGGGGTTCGATCGTCTCCGATGCGGCGCAGACCGCCGAGTACAAGTCGCGCCGCGGCCTGGGCGGGCTCGTGCGCAGCACCTGGGACGAGGTGCTCGAGCTCATCGCCGCCGCCAACGTCTACACGATCAAGACCTACGGCCCGGACCGCGTCGCCGGCTTCTCGCCGATCCCGGCGATGTCGATGGTGTCCTACGCCTCCGGCTCGCGCTACCTCTCGCTCATCGGCGGGGTGTGCCTGTCGTTCTACGACTGGTACTGCGACCTGCCGCCGAGCTCGCCCATGACCTGGGGCGAGCAGACCGATGTCCCGGAGTCGGCCGACTGGTACAACGCGAAATTCATCATGATGTGGGGCTCGAACGTGCCGCAGACGCGCACGCCCGACGCGCATTTCATGACCGAGTCGCGCTACAACGGCACGAAGATCGTGGTGGTCTCCTCCGACTACGCCGAGGCGACCAAGTTCGCCGACCGCTGGCTCGCGCCCAAGCAGGGCACCGACGCGGCGCTCGCGATGGCGCTCGGGCACGTCATCCTGCGCGAGTTCCACCTCGATCGGCCGAACGACTATTTCCTCGAGTACTGCCGGCGCTACACCGACCTGCCGTTCCTCGTGCGCCTCGAGGAGACCGCGCACGGGCTCGCCGCGGGGCGCTTCCTGCGTGCCGCCGACTTCGACGACGCCTGCGGGCAGGAGAAGCATGCCGACTGGAAGACGGTGGCCTTCGACGAGATCTCCGGCGGGATGGTCGTGCCGCAGGGCTCGATCGGCTTTCGCTGGGACGGCAGCGGGCGCTGGAACCTGGAGGAGAGGGAAGGCGGCGCCGGCGGCGACGTGAAGCTGCGCCTGTCGCTCG
>WBZR01004387.1_pt1 | contig 11590 bp, 7 predicted proteins | sample 5204231 | NCBI WGS metagenome assembly WBZR01 (sample SAMN12412403, study PRJNA552823) | activated sludge metagenome | isolation source: activated sludge from anammox sidestream of wastewater treatment plant... | place: USA: Virginia | collected 2017-08
GCGCTCGGGCTGCTCGCTTCGAGCCTGGCGACCTGGGCGCTGCACTGGCGCCAGCCCGCCTATGCCAGCCTGGGCGCGTCGGGCGCGATCCTGGCCGTGCTGTTCGCGTCGGTGGTGGTCAATCCGGGCGCGTCGATCTACATCCTGCCGCTGCCCGTGCCGATCCCGGCGCCCTGGTTTGCGCTGGGCTATCTGGCGTACAGCTTCGTGGCCAGCAGCACGCACCTGGGGCGCGTGAACCACGAAGCGCATATCGCGGGGGCGCTGGCCGGCCTTGCGTTCATGGCGGTGCGGCAGCCCGGCTCGCTGGCGCAGGCGCTCGGGGCGCTGCTCGCGTAGGCCCGGCGGCGGCCGGGCGACAATGCCGGCGAGTGCCCGAGTTCCCCGCCGATGCCCGATCTGTTCGACCCCCCGCCGGCGCCGCCGGCCGACCCCGCCGATGCGCTGCCGCTGGCCGACTACGCGCAGCGCGCCTACCTCGAATATGCCCTGTCGGTGGTCAAGGGCCGTGCCCTGCCCGACCTGTGCGACGGCAACAAGCCGGTGCAGAGGCGCATCCTGTACGCGATGCACCGCATGGGCCTGTCGTACGGCAGCGCCGGCGGCGCCAAGCCGGTCAAGAGCGCGCGTGTGGTGGGCGACGTGCTCGGCCGCTATCACCCGCACGGCGACAGCGCCGCCTACGACGCCTTGGTGCGCATGGCGCAGGACTTCAGCCAGCGCTATCCCCTGATCGACGGCCAGGGCAACTTCGGCAGCCGCGACGGCGACGGCGCGGCGGCGATGCGCTACACCGAGGCGCGGCTGGCGCCGATCGCGCGGCTGATGCTCGACGAGATCGACGAGGGCACCGTCGACCTGCGGCCCAACTACGACGGCAGCACCGACGAGCCGGTGCAGTTGCCGGCGCGCCTGCCCTTCGTGTTGCTCAACGGCGCCTCGGGCATTGCGGTGGGGCTGGCCACCGAGGTGCCGAGCCACAACCTGCGCGAGGTGGCGGCGGCGGCCGTCGCCATGCTGAAGAACGACCGGCTCTCCGACGACGAGCTGCACGCGCTGCTGCCGGCGCCCGACTTCCCCGGCGGCGGGCAGATCATCAGCCCGGCGTCCGAGATCCGCGAGGCCTACCGCAGCGGCCGCGGCAGCCTGAAGGTGCGCGCGCGCTGGCGGATCGAGGAACTGGCGCGCGGCCAGTGGCAGCTGGTCGTGACCGAGCTGCCGCCGCAGGCCAGCGCGGCCCGGGTGCTCGAAGAGATCGAGGAGCTGACCAACCCCAAGGTCCGGGCCGGGAGGAAGGCGCTGCTGCCCGAGCAGCTGCAGCTCAAGGCGGCCCTGCTCGCCGTGCTCGACAGCGTGCGCGACGAAAGCAGCAAGGAGGCCAGGGTGCGCCTCGTGTTCGAGCCGCGCAGCCGCACGGTGGAGCAAGGCGAGCTCATCACCGCGCTGCTTGCGCACACCAGTCTCGAAAGCAGCGTGCCGCTGAATCTGACGATGGTCGGGCGCGACGGCAAGCCGGTGCAAAAGGGCCTGCGCACCATCCTGCGCGAATGGCTCGAGTTCCGCCTCGCCACGGTCGAGCGCCGCACGCGCCACCGGCTGGCCAAGGTGCTCGAGCGCATCCACGTGCTCGAGGGTCGGCAACTCGTGCTGCTCAACATCGACGAGGTGATCCGCATCGTCCGCGCCAGCGACGAGCCGCGCGCGGCGCTGATCGCGCGCTTCGCGCTGAGCGAGCGCCAGGCCGAGGACATCCTCGAGATCCGGCTGCGCCAGCTCGCCCGGCTCGAGGCCATCCGCATCGCGCAGGAACTCGAGGCGCTGCGTGCCGACCAGGCGCGGCTCGACGAGATCCTCGGTAGTCCGGCGGCGCTCCGGCGCACCGTCGTCAAGGAGATCGAGGCCGACGCCCGGCAGCACGGCGACGAGCGCCGCACGCTGGTGCAGGAGCAGCGGCGCGCGGTGGCCGAGCTCAAGATCGTCGACGAGCCGGTGACGGTGGTGACCAGCGTCAAGGGTTGGGTGCGCGCGCTCAAGGGCCACGAAGTCGACCTCGCGGCGCTGCAGTTCAAACCGGGCGATGCGCTGTACGGCACCTTCAGCTGCCGCAGCGTCGACACCCTCGTGGTTCTGGGCAGCAACGGGCGCGTGTACAGCGTGGCGGTGTCCTCGTTGCCGGGCGGGCGCGGCGACGGCCAGCCGATCACCACGCTGATCGATCTGGAGCCGGGCACGCAGCCGGTGCACTACCACGCCGGAGCGGCCGACGCCACCTTGCTGCTGGCCAACACCGGCGGCTTCGGGCTGCTGGCGCGTGCGGGCGATCTGCACGGGCGCAACCGCGGCGGCAAGGGCTTCCTCACGCTCGAAGCCGACGAGCGGCTGCTGCCGCCCGTGCTGGTGGCGCCGGGCCACACCGAGGTGGGCTGCCTGGCGCTGGACGGACGGCTGCTCGTGTTCGCGCTGGCCGAATTGAAGATGCAGCCCAACGGCGGCCGCGGCCTCACGCTGATGGACGTCGACGCCAGGTCGCCTCTGGTCTCGGTGGCCGGCTTCGCCGACACGCTGCGCGTTCAGGGCAGCGGGCGCGGCGGCAAGGCCAAGGAGGAAGAGCTCCGGGGCGCCGCGCTGGCGGGCCACCGGGGCCGGCGCGCACGCAAGGGCCACAAGATCGCCGGCTTCGTCAGGCCGATGCGCCTGCTGGGCTGAGCCTGTGAAGACATGAATCGCGCGATTCATCTCTTCACAGGCTCTGAGCGAGCCGATGCGACCGATGCCCTGCCGGCGCAAGGGGATGCGCGGGTTTGCCCGCAGAGCGGCGCGCTAGACTCGCCGGCCATCGCGTTCCGCCCGCGCACGGACGCCCAGCGCGCGCGGACCCAAGGAGACACACCGTGCAGCCCACCGACGTGAACGACCCGGCCTATTTCCACAAGGTCGTCGACTGCCAATGGGCGTGCCCGTCGCATACGCCCGTTCCCGAGTACATCCGCCTCATCGCCCAGGGCCGCTACGACCAGGCCTACATGGTCAACTGGGTGAGCAACGTCTTTCCGGGCATCCTCGGGCGCACCTGCGACCGCCCCTGCGAGCCGGCCTGCCGGCGCGGCCGGGTCGAGGAGAAGAACCTGGCCAAGCCCGAGCCGGTGGCGATCTGCCGCTTGAAGCGCGTGGCCGCCGACTACAAGGGCGGCGACGTGCGGGCGATGATGCCGGTGCCGCCGGCCAGGCACCAGCGCAACGGCAAGAAGGTGGCCTGCGTCGGCGCCGGGCCGGCTTCGCTGGCGCTGGCGCGCGACCTCGCGGTGCAGGGCTACGCGGTGACCGTTTTCGACGGCGAGAAGAAGGCCGGCGGCTTCATGCGCACGCAGGTGCCGCGCTTCCGGCTGCCCGAGGAGGTGATCGACGAGGAGGTCGACTGGATCTTCCGCCTCGGCGTCGACTTCCGGCCCGGCGAGCGCATCGAGTCGATGAAGGCGCTGCTGGCCGCCGACTGGGACGCGGTCTTCGTCGGCTCGGGCGCGCCGCGCGGGCGCGATCTGGCGCTGCCCGGGCGCCAGGAGGCGGCCGCGCAGATCCGCATCGGCATCGACTGGCTGGCCTCGGTCTACTTCGGCCATGTCACCAGGGTCGGCAAGCGCGTCATCGTGCTGGGCGGGGGCAACACCGCGATGGACTGCTGCCGCAGCGCGCGCCGCCTCGGCGCCGAGGATGTCAGGGTCGTCGTGCGCAGCACCTACGAGGACATGAAGGCCTCGCCCTGGGAGAAGGAGGACGCCGAGCATGAGGGCATCCCGTTCTTCCCCTGTCACAGCCCGAAGGCTTTCCTCCACGAGGGCGGCCGCCTGGTCGGCATGAGCTTCGAGCGCGTGCAGTCGATCTACGACGCCAAAGGCCGGCGCACGCTGGTACCGACGGGGGAGCCCGACGTCGTGTTCGAGTGCGACGAGGTGCTGGTGGCGGTGGGGCAGGAGAACGCCTTCCCCTGGATCGAGCGCGACGCCGGCATCGCCTTCGACCAGTGGGGCATGCCGGTGCTCGATGCCGTCACCTTCCAGTCGAGCGTGCCCAAGGTGTTCTTCGGCGGCGACGCGGCCTTCGGTCCGAAGAACATCATCACCGCGGTGGCGCACGGCCACGAGGCGGCGGTGTCGATCGACCGCTTCTGCCACGGCGAGGACGTGCGCCGGCGCCCGCCGCCGCATGTCAACCTCGTGTCGCAGAAGATGGGCATCCACGAGTGGAGCTACGACAACGCGCCGACCAACGACGCGCGCTACAAGGTGCCCTGGGAGAAGGCCGAAAAGGCGCTCAGGAGCATGAAGGTCGAGGTCGAACTCGGTTTCGATCTCGCCACGGCCTACAAGGAGGCCGAACGCTGCCTGAACTGCGACGTGCAGACGGTGTTCACCGACCGCCTGTGCATCGAGTGCGACGCCTGCGTCGACATCTGCCCGACCGACTGCATCACCTTCACCGCCAACGGCGAGGAGGCCGAACTGCGCACGCGCCTGAAGGCGCCGGCGACGAACCTCGAGCAGGCGCTGTACGTGAGCGGTCCGCTCAAGACCAGCCGCGTGATGGTCAAGGACGAGGACGTCTGCCTGCACTGCGGGCTGTGCGCCGAACGCTGCCCGACCGGCGCCTGGGACATGCAGAAGTTCCTGCTCCTCACCGCCAAGGCCGGCCCCGCCTGCCGCGACCGCCAGCCGGCACCCAAGAAGCACGGAGTTGCTGCATGACCATCAAGCGCATCGAGGCGGTGAACGACTTCGTCGTCAAGTTCGCCAACATCAACGGCTCGGGCTCGGCCAGCGCCAACGAGCTGCTCGCCAAGAGCATCCTGCGCATGGGCGTGCCGGTGAGCCCGCGCAACATCTTCCCGAGCAACATCCAGGGCCTGCCCACCTGGTACGAGGTGCGGGTGAGCGGCAAGGGCTGGCTCGGCCGGCGCGGCGGCGTCGACATGATGGTGGCGATGAACCCCCAGACCTGGGACAAGGACGTCGCCGAGATCGAATCGGGCGGCTACCTGTTCTACGACAGCACGCGACCGATGCCGGCCTCGGCGTTCCGCAGCGACATCACCGTGATCGGCATGCCGGTGACCGCGATCTGCAACGCCACCTACGAGGATCCGCGCCAGCGCACGCTGTTCAAGAACATCATGGTGCTGGGCGCGCTCGCGGTGCTGATGGACGTCGACCTCGGCGTGATCGAGAAGCTCTTCTCCGAGCAATACCGCGGCAAGGAGCGGCTGCTCGAGAGCAACGTGCGCGCGCTGCAGTCGGGTGCGAGCTTCGCCCGCGAGCACCTGGTGCCGCCGGCGCACGCCGGTGTCGGCCTCAAGGTGCGCCGCGGCGACGCCGTGGGCGAGCGCATCTTCGTCGACGGCAACAGCGCCGCGGCACTGGGCTGCGTGTACGGCGGCGCGACCGTCTGCGCCTGGTACCCGATCACGCCGAGCTCGTCGGTGGCCGAGAACTTCGCCTCGTACTGCAAGAAGCTGCGCCACGACCCGGTGAGCGGCCAGGCGCGCTACGCGATCGTGCAGGCGGAGGACGAGATCGCCTCGATCGGCATGGTCGCCGGCGCCGGCTGGAACGGCGCGCGTGCCTTCACCGCCACCTCGGGCCCGGGCGTGAGCCTGATGACCGAGTTCATCGGCCTGGCCTATTTCGCCGAGATCCCCGTCACCATCATCGACGTGCAGCGCGGTGGCCCGAGCACCGGCATGCCCACGCGTACGCAGCAGGCCGACCTGCTCAGCTGCGCCTACGCCAGCCACGGCGACACCAAGCACGTGATGCTGCTGCCGCAGGATCCGGGCGAGTGCTTCGAGTTCGCGGCCGCCGCGCTCGACCTGGCCGACCGGCTGCAGACGCCGGTGTTCGTGATGACCGACCTCGACATCGGGATGAACCAGCGCCTGACCGCGCCGTTCCAGTGGGACGAGGCGCGCCGCTACGACCGCGGCAAGGTGATGACGGCCGAGGAGCTGGAGGCGGGCCGCGACTTCGGCCGCTACAAGGACGTCGACGGCGACGGCATCGCCTGGCGCACGCTGCCGGGCACCCACCCGACCAAGGGCAGCTACTTCACGCGCGGCAGCACGCGCGATGCCTACGCACGCTACAGCGAGGCCGGTCCCGACTACGTCTACAACGTCGAGCGCCTGCTGCGCAAGTTCCGCACCGCGGCCACGCTGGTGCCGGCGCCGGCCGTGCGCGCCGCGGCCCGCAAGACGCGCCTGGGCGTGCTGTACTTCGGCAGCACCAGCCCGGCGATGGACGAGGCGCTCGAAGCGCTGGCCGAGGAGGGCATCCACCTCGACGCGATGCGGCTGCGCGCCTTCCCGTTCGCGCCCAGCGTGGCCGAGTTCATCGAGGCGCACGACCATGTCTTCGTGGTCGAGCAGAACCGCGACGCGCAGATGCGCACGCTGCTGGTCGACGAGCTCGAGTTCGATCCGTTGCGGCTCGTGCCGATCCTGCACTTCGACGGCACCCCGATCACGGCGCGCTTCATCACCCAGACCATCACCAAGCAGGTGCACGCGCTGGCCGTGGCGCCGCGCGGCGCGCGTCAGGAGCGAACCCAGTGACCTACATCGCCAAACCCACCCTGCACCACCCGACGCTGCAGCGCAACCAGGTCGGCTTCACGCGGCGCGACTACGAAGGCAAGATCTCGACGCTGTGCGCCGGCTGCGGCCACGACAGCGTGAGCGCGGCCATCGTGCAGGCCTGCTGGGAGCTCGACATCGATCCGCACCGCGTGGCCAAGCTCTCGGGCATCGGCTGCTCGAGCAAGACGCCCGACTACTTCCTCGGCGCCAGCCACGGCTTCAACAGCGTGCACGGGCGCATGCCCAGCGTGCTCACCGGCGCGGCGCTGGCCAACCGCGAGCTGCTGTACCTGGGCGTGAGCGGCGACGGCGACTCGGCCTCGATCGGCCTGGGCCAGTTCGCGCACGCCCTGCGCCGCGGCGTGCGCATGGTCTACATCGTCGAGAACAACGGCGTCTACGGCCTCACCAAGGGCCAGTTCAGCGCCACCGCCGACCGCGGCAGCAAGAGCAAGAAGGGCGCCGTCAACACCGACAACCCGGTCGACCTGGTCGGGCTGGCGCTGCAGCTGGGCGCCACCTACATCGCGCGCGGCTTCTCGGGCGACAAGGCGCAGCTCGTGCCGCTCATCAAGGGCGCGATCGGCCACGGCGGCGCCGCGCTGCTCGACATCGTCAGCCCCTGCGTGGCCTTCAACAACCACCCGGGCAGCACGCGCAGCTACGACTACGTGCGCGAGCACAACGAGGCGGTGAGCCGCGTCGACTTCATCGACCTCGCCCCCGAGATCAAGGCCGAGCCGGCGCCCGGCGAGGTGCTCGAGTTGCCGCAGCGCGACGGCAGCGTGATGCGCCTGCGCAAGCTGCGCGCCGAGCACGATCCCACCGACCGCGTGGCCGCGCTCACGCTCGTGCAGGCGATGTACGCGCGCGGCGAACTGGCGACCGGGCTGCTCTACGTCGACCCGGCGGCGGGCGACCTGCACCAGCAGCTCAACACCGTGACGTGCGCGCTCAACACGCTGGCCGAGGCCGAGCTGTGCCCGGGCCAGGCCGCGCTGGCGAAGATCAACGCCGCGCTGCGCTAGCGGCTGCCGCGCCGGCCGCGGCCTGCGCTCGGGCGGCGGGCCGACGCAGCAACCACAGCGCGGCCAGCAAGACGAGCACGAACAGCGTCAGGCTGTAGTACTCGTAGGGCAGGCCGAGCAGCTTGGCCGCGGCGTCGGCGCAGCTGGCCCAGGGCGCGAAGACGCCGGGCAGCGCCTCGTCCAGGCCGGTGGCGCTCATGATCTTGTCGGCAAGGGAGAGCTTGCAGCTCGTGGTCGCGGCGGCCACGAAGTGCTGGTACAGCGCCGCGGCGCTGCCGCCCAGTGCCAGCAGCGCGGCCAGCAGTGCGCCGGTCTTGCGCACCGCGGGTCGCGGCAGCAGCACGGCTGGCAGCGCGACGAGCGCGATGGTCACGAAGATCAGGCGCTGCAGCACGCACCAGGGGCAGGGCGCCATGCCCAGACCGTGCTGCGTCGCCAACGCGATGCCCACCGCCGCGACGCACAGCAGCGCGATGGCGGCGAACGGCCGCCGGCCGACATGCCAGCGGTTCACTGCAGCTCGGCGACGAGCTCGATCTCGACGCAGGCGCCGAGCGGGATCTGCGCCGCGCCGAAGGCGCTGCGCGCGTGCGCGCCGATCTCGGCGCCGAACACCTGCACCAGCAGCTCGCTGCAGCCGTTGGTCACCAGGTGCTGCTCGGTGAAGCCGGGCACGCTGTTGACCAGGCTCATGACCTTGACGATGCGCCGCACGCGGGCCAGGTCGCCGCCGGCCGCGGCCTGCAGCGTGCCGAGCAGATCGATGGCGACGGCGCGCGCCGCGGCTTGGCCGTCGGCGGTGGCGAGGGTGGCGCCGAGCTGGCCGACCCAGGGCTTGCCGTCCTTCTTGGCGATGTGGCCGGAGAGGAAGACGAGGTTGCCGCTGCGCACGTAAGGCAGGTAGGCGGCGGCCGGCGTGGCCACGGCGGGCAGCGTGATGCCGAGGGAGGCGAGGCGTTCGTCGATGCTCATGGGCGCGAAGTGGGACGCGGGACGCGCCCACCGATGGGTGACCCGCGACGGGGCGATCGGCGATGCTACACCGCGTGCCTACACTGCGCCGGCATGCGAGGAGCGAGTCGCGAGGCCGCGCCCTGGTGGGTGGCCGGGCCGGCGCTGGGCCTGCTGGCCGGTGCCGCGCTGCAGATGCAGCAGGCGGCACTGTGGCCGGCCGGCTGGTGGCGCGCGCTGGCCGCTGGCGGCTGCGCGCTGGCGCTGCTCGCGCTCGGACTGCGCCGCCGCGCCACGCCGCTCGCGCTCGTTGCCGCTGCGCTCGCCGCCGCCGCACTGAGCTTCGCCGCGGCCTCGGAGCGTGCCGCGCTGCGCCTGGCCGACGCCTTGCCGGCCGAGCTCGAAGGCGAGGACCTCGAGCTCACCGGCCTCGTCGCGCAGCTGCCGCACATGGGGCCGCTCGGCCCGCGCTTCCTGTTCGAAGTCGAAGGCGCACGTCTGGCCGGCCGGGCCGTGACGCTGCCCGGACGCGTCTCGCTCGGCTGGTATCGCGGCGCGGACGACGAGCCCCTGCTGCTCGGTCCGGGCGAGGCGCTGCGCGCCGGCCAGCGCTGGCGGCTGCCGGTGCGCCTGCGTCGGCCGCACGGCAGCTTCAACCCGCATGGCTTCGATCTCGAGCTGTGGCTTTTCGAGCAGGGCATCGGCGCTGTCGGCCAGGTGCGCGCGCGCGCCGTCGCGCCGGCCGTCAAGCTCGAGGAGGCGGCCGCCGCCCCCATCGAGAGGCTGCGTCAGGCCGCGCGCGAGGCGATCGAGCGCAGCGTGCGCGATCCGGCCGCCGCCGGTGTGCTGGCCGCGCTGGCGCTCGGCGACCAGGGCGCGATCGAGCGCGAAGGCTGGGAGCTCTTTCGCCTGAGCGGCGTCGCGCACCTGATGAGCATCTCGGGCCTGCACGTGACGATGCTCGGCTGGCTCGCCGCTGCCGTGGTCGGCGCGCTGTGGCGGCGCAGCGAGCGGCTCGCGCTCGCTTTGCCGGCGCAGGCGGCCGGGCGCTGGGGCGGCCTGGCGGTGGCGGCCGGCTATGCGCTGTTCGCCGGCTGGGGCGTGCCGGCGCAGCGCACGGTGTGGATGCTCGCCGTCGTCGTCGTGCTGCGCAGTGCGGGCCTGCGCTGGCCGCTGCATCTGGTGCTGCTGGCGGCGGCAGCGGCCGTCGTTGCGCTGGACCCCTGGGCGCTGATGCAGCCGGGGTTCTGGCTCTCGTTCGTCGCCGTCGGCCTGCTCGCGGCGTCGCAGCCCGAGGCACCGCCGCCGGCCACGGGCCGCGCGCCGCGTCTGCGCGCGGCGCTGCGCGCGGGACTGCGCACCCAGGCGGTGGCGACGATCGGCCTCACGCCGCTCACGCTGCTGTTCTTCCATCAGGTGTCGGTCGTGGGGTTCGCGGCCAACCTGGTGGCGATCCCGCTCGTCACGCTGGTCGTCACGCCGCTGGCGCTTGCCGGCCTTGCCGTACCGCCGCTGTGGGCCCCGGCGGCCTGGTGCGTGCAGGCGCTGCAGGCCTACCTCGACGCGCTGGTGCGCCTGCCCTTCGCGGTGTGGCATGCCGCCGCCGCGCCGCCCTGGGCGGCCGCGGCCGGCCTGCTCGGCGGCATGCTGGCCGTGCTGCCGCTGCCCTGGCGGCTGCGCGCGCTGGCGCTGCCCCTGCTGCTGCCGCTCTTGCTGCCGGCGCTGCCGCGGCCGCCCGATGGTCGCTTCGAACTCGTGGCGCTCGACGTCGGCCAGGGCACGGCGCTCGTCGTACGCACGCGCGGCCACCTGCTCGTCTACGACACCGGGCCGCAGTATTCGGCCGAGGCCGACGCCGGCGCACGCGTGCTGGTGCCGCTGCTGCGCGCGCGCGGCGAGAGGGCAGTCGATCTGCTCGTGCTCAGCCACCGCGACACCGACCATGTCGGCGGGGCCGCTTCGTTGCTGGCTGCGCTGCCGGTGCGCGCGCTCGCCAGCTCGCTCGACGACGCGCACGCCCTGCGTGCTGCCGCGGCCGCGCGCGGTGTGCCGCACACGCCCTGCATCGGCGGCCGCTCCTGGCAATGGGACGGTGTGCACTTCGAGATGCTGCACCCGCGCGCGGCCGACTATGGCGCGGCGCGCAAGTCCAACGCGCTGAGCTGCGTGCTGCGCATCGCCGCCGGCGCGCGCAGCGTGCTGCTCGCCGGCGACATCGAGGCCGCGCAGGAGGCCGCGCTGCTGGCGCGCGGCGCCGCGGTGCGCAGCGAACTGCTGCTCGTACCGCACCACGGCAGCCGCACCTCGTCGACTGCGGCCTTCCTCGACGCCGTGGCGCCACGGCTGGCGCTGGTGCAGGCGGCCTACCGCAGCCGCTTCGGCCACCCGGCGCCCGACGTCATGGCCCGCTACGCCGAGCGCGGCATCACCGTCGTGCGCAGCGACCGCTGCGGCGCCTGGACCGCCGCGGCCGACGGCACCGAGTCCTGCGCCCGCACCGAGCTGCGGCGCTACTGGCACCACCGTTTCGAATCGAGCGGCCGCGGCGAGCCGCGCTGAAAGCCTAGGAGCGTCGGCGGCAGAAATCCGGCCCCGCGCGGTGGCGAGTCGCGGTTCCGGGCAAGGCGCGCGCGAGGCGCGTGGTGCGTGCCGCGCAACGAGCGTGCAACAGCGCCCGGCGCCGCGAATCGCCGCGGCCCGAAGGGTCGGCCCCGGCTGAAGGCCCATGCGGCGTTGCGGCGCTGGCCAGGGCGTCCAGCCCGGGCTGCGCGCCGCGTCTTGCCCGGGCCTTCAGCCGGGGCCGACGCGGGGCTGGATCTCTGCCGCAAACGCCGAAGGGCCGGTTCGCACCGGCCCTTCTGGGATCTCGTCCCCGGCCCCGCCTGCGCGGGGCCGGTGCGCGGCTTGCTCAGCCGGCCGCGGAAGCCGCCTTGCGCGCCTTCCTGGCGACGCGCTTGTGCGGCTTCTTGGCCGCCTTCTTGGCGGC
>WBZR01004388.1_pt1 | contig 11585 bp, 10 predicted proteins | sample 5204231 | NCBI WGS metagenome assembly WBZR01 (sample SAMN12412403, study PRJNA552823) | activated sludge metagenome | isolation source: activated sludge from anammox sidestream of wastewater treatment plant... | place: USA: Virginia | collected 2017-08
GTCGTTCCGCTCGACCGTGCGCACGCCATAGAGCGCGACGATCGTCCCGAGCGCCCCGAGGAAGACCGGCGACCAGCGCGGCGCGGCGCGCGCGCCGGGCTCCCCGCCCGGCGCGGCGTGCCCGCCGAGCCGGACGAGACCGGCGGCGAGGGCGAGGCAGAAGCCGGCCGACGGCAGGTAGGCGAGCCGCTCGCCCATGATCGTCCCGATCGTGAAGCAGAGGTTCGAGACGACGGCGAAGGTCAGGGCGAGGATCCCGAGGCCGAGGGTCACGGCCGGCGCGCGCCGGCGCGCCCGCCACGCGAGCGCCCCGGCGCTGCCGAGCACCGCGACCGCCGCGAGGAAGCGGAAATCGAGCGGCGACGTCACCGCCGCGATCTGGTCGTAGGAGTAATCGGCGGAGAGCCAGAGCGGGAACACCAGGCGGAGCGCGTAGAGTCCGAGCACCGCCACCGCCGTGAGCAGCCGGGGAACCGCCGCGAGGGCGGAGAGCGGATTGTCGAGGAGGTCGGTCGGCGGGGTGACGCGGCCGATGACGGCGCTCCGGACGGCGACGAAGGCGGCGGCGGTCGCGAGCAGCGCGGCGTAGCGCGGCGCCCGGCGGCGGACCAGCGCCGCGACGCGCGCTCCGGGCTCGGCCGGCGCGGCGCGCCGGCCGACGAGGTCGGCGAGCAGCAGCACCGCCGGCAGCGCGATCGCGTTCTCCTTCGCGCACATCGCGAGGAAGTAGGCGGCGACCGCCGCGGCCAGCCACGGCGCGGCGCGGCCCGGCGCGGCGGCGTCCGCCGCGAGCCAGGCGCGCCAGGCGAGCAAGAACCCCGCCGCCGCGAGCAATTCGGCGCGCCCCACGACGTTGGCCACCGCCTCGGTGTGGATCGGGTGCGTCGCGAACAGCATCGCCGCCGCGAGCGCGGTGCGCGGCGCCGCCGTCACGCGCGCGAACACCACGAGCACGAGGACGCTCACGAGCGCGTGCACGACGACGTTCACGACGTGGTAGCCGACCGGATCGAGGCCCCAGAGCCCGTGCTCCGCCGCGAACATGAGCGTCGAGAGGGGCCGCCAGAGCCCGCCGCGTCCGTCCGCCCACCACGAGGGCCGGGTCAGGATGCCGGCGACGTCGGCGTCGCGCACGAAGGCGTTGTCGCGGATGGCGTTGACGTCGTCGTAGAGCAGGATCCCGCCGATGGTGTTCGCGTAGACCGCGCAGGCGAGGGCGACGACGAGGGCGACCCACGTCCACGGCACGCGCGGGCCGCGGCCCGCGTCGCCGCGCGTCGCGGCGCCCGCCCGCGTCCCGTGGCCGGGCGCCGCGACGGGCGGCGTCTTCGCGCGCGAGCGAGCTCGTGTCACGGACGCTCAGCGAGCGGCGGCGCGCTGCGCTTCGAAACGACGCTGCAGCTCCGCGCGCGAGAACAACGCCGAGCAGGGCACGCCGGGAACCGCCTCCCGCACGCGCGCCAGGCCGCCCTCCTCGCGATCGACCAGGATCACGACCGCGGCGATCGCGTGCCCGGCTTCCCGGCAACGGTCGATCGCGTCGAGGGTCGACGTGCCCGTGGTGACCACGTCGTCGACGATCGCCACCCGATCGCCGGGGCGGACGGACCCTTCGATGGCACGCGCCATGCCGTGGGCCTTGGCCTGCTTGCGGACGGTGAAGGCCCGGATCGGCGCGCCCGCCGTCTGGCTGTAGTACGCGACCGCGCCGGCGATCGGATCGGCGCCGAGCGTGAGCCCGCCGACCGCGTCCGCCCGGCCATCGAGGGCGTCGAACACCAGCCGTCCGATCAGCGGCTTCGCCTCCGGGTCCCAGGTCACGACGCGCGCATCCAGGTAGTACTCCGACCGGGCGCCCGACGAGAGCGTGAAGGGCCGTTCGGGGCGGTACTGGTAGGCGCGCGCGGCGAGCATGTCCAGCAGGCGATCGCGATCGCGCGCCGCCGTGCCGGTGGACGCGTGCATGGCGCCCTCGCTAGCAGATCGGCCGGAGGCTGCGAAGGCCCTCGAGCGCGGCCGACGGCGCGTCAGCGCGCGAGCCGTCGCAGGAGGACGATCGCCGCGAGGTACGTCGCGGCGGCGAGGCCGAGCACGACCCGGAACCCGAAGGTCATCGCGAGGATCGCCGTCGCGACCGAGCCGATCACCGAGCAGAACCCGTTGGTCGCCCAGGCCCAGGCGACGACGGGCGCGGGGTCCGGGACCTTGCGCGCGATGCAGCTCACTCCGAGGGGCAGGAAGACACCGAGGACGAAGCCGAGCGGCGCCGTCACCGCGAGCGCCACGACGACGCGGGCCGAAAGGGGAGCCGGGAGCACGGCCGGGGCGATCGCGTCGAGCCCGAAGGCGTAGAGCGCGGCGAGCGCGACGACGGCGAGGGCGAGCCGCGGCGCGAGGCGATCGACGGCGCCCGTCCAGCGTTCGCTCGCGAGGCTGCCGAAGCCCGCCGCGACCAGCAACGCCATGAGCGTCACGCTGAGCGAGTAGGTCGGATAACCGAGCACGAGCGCGAGCTTCTGGATCAGCGCGACCTCGAAGAGCATGAAGCCGACGCCGAGGGTCGCGAAATAGCCCGCGACGGTCGCGCGGCCGATCGCCGCGGTCGGCCACGGCGCCGCGATCGCCATCGGCAGGGCGAGCGATCCGGCCGCGAACAGTATCGCCGCGACCAGCGTCGCCATGAGCACGCGCTCGCCCGCGCCCGACGCCTCCCACATGATTCCCGGCCCCGCGTGCCGGTCGAGCCCGAAGAACGATCCGGCGCGGCCGAAGTGCCAGAAGAAGGGCGCGTCGTCGCGCACGGGAGAAACATCGAAGGGCCGCGCGGCGAGCCACGCCCCGAGGGCATCGTCAGCGAGCGTCAGCACGGCGGCGAGCGGTCCGGGCGGCGCCGGCTCGCCCGGCAACCACCGGACCCGGGTGTTCGGCACGTCGGCCGCGGCGGCCGCGAACGCGCGCGCCCGCGCGCCGGCGATGGGCGTCGGGGACACGAGGATGGTCGAGACGTCGCCGAGGCTCCTGGTCGTGGCGACCGCGATGTGCGCGCCGGGATCCGCGACGCCGCGCCGACGCAGCGCCGCGCGCGCGCTCGTCACATAGCGCAGCGTCCGGTTCGGCTGCGCGTCGAAGTCGTCCTCGCCGAACTGCATCGCCAAGAAGCCGTCGGGCGCCAGCCGCGCGAGCGTCTCGCCGATCATCTCGACCGTGTAGAGGTAGCTCTCCGACAGGACGAACGCGCCCGACGTCGCCGAGTTCATCGCCGCGTAGCTGTCGGGCGCGACGAAGTAGACCACGTCGAACGGCCCCGACTGGCGGCTGAGCCACGAGCGACCTTCGTCGTTCACCAGGCGGACGGCCGGGTGCTCGGCGACATGCCCGACGAAGTCCGCGAAGCGCCGTCGCACCAGATCGACCGTCGCCGGGTTCAGCTCGACGCCGTCCACGTGCGCGCTGCCGAACCGGAGGGCCGCGAGGATCTCGTGCCCGCCGGCGGCGCCGATGACGACGACGGCGCCGGGAGGGCGCGCGAGCGCGCGGAAGGGCAGCGCGCGCTCGTCGTGATCGAAGGGAGCCAGCGAAGCGGGCGCGCCATCCCAACGGTGCAGCGTCGAACCCCAGAGGCCGTCGTGATGGATCACCAGGACGTCGGAGTGCTCGCCGACGGACGGGGTGACGTCGATGCGGAACACGGGGCTCCACGCCGAGAAGAGCGGCGGAGCGCCGGCGAGATGCTTCGGGTGCATCGTCTTCACGGGGTCGGGCACGATCGCCGGCAGGAGCGCGGGCCGGGCCGCCAGCACCCCGAGCGCGCCGGTCGCGACGACCGCCGCCACGGCCCGCGCCGGCGCGACGGCCCACCACGGACGGATGCCGGCCGCCGCCATCGCCGCGGCCCCGACCATCACCGTCGCGGGCGCGCCGAGCAGGCTCACGCACGGCGCCGCGGCGGCGCAGCCGAGCGCGGCGCCGCCGAGGTCGGCCAGATACGCGCGCGGCATGCGCTCCGGCGCCGCCGCGAAGACGCTCGAGAGCAGGACGCCGATCGCGCCGAAGCCGACGAACACCAGGGCGCAGACGGCGACGAGCGCGAACGGGCTCGCCGGGTTGGACGCGAAGTCCAGCACGCTCAGCTCGATGCGGGCGACGAGCGCGTAGGCGGCGGCCGTGCCGAGCGCGCCGAGCGTCGCCACCGGACCCATGATGCGCGCCGGCGCCGCGAGCCGGGGCGCCACCGCCACCACCGCGCCGCCGAATCCCATGCCGAGCATGGCCAGGCCGATGACCAGGTAGGTGTGATAGTAGAACAGCTTGAACGAGACGATGCGCGTGTACGCGATCTCGAGCACCAGGCCCGCGAAGGCGAGCAGGAAGACTTCGGGGTCGTACGAACGGGAACGTCGCTGGTCGTCGGACATCGCGCGCGATCGTCGACCGAGCCGCGTCGACGGCCGATGAGATCGCACGCGATCCGGCGCGCGGCAACCACCGCCGACGTCGCCGAACGCGCGCGTTGACGGCCCCCATGGCCCGGCCGTAGGTTCGCGGCGCGTGGAGGGCGCCGACACTTCCGGCTTTCGGGTGGAGCGGATCGATCTCGCGGGGGGCCGTTCGGCGCTGCGCTTCGTCGGCGAGCTCCGGTTCCGCGAGTGCTTCGACGCCTGGGGCCGGGTGCGTGAGCTGCTCGCGCCGGCGCCCCCCCGTCTCGAGCTCGACGTGTCGGGGCTCGAAGGCATGGACGGCGGCGCGACCGCGCTCCTGCTCGAGCTCCGCAGCGAGGCCGCGGCGGCGGGGAGCGACGCCGCGATCGTCGGCGCTGCGGGCCGCGTCCAGAGCATGCTCGAGCTCTACGGCGGCCACCCGCGGCGGCCGAGCCTGCTGGCGCCGCCCGCGACGATCGGCATCCTCGAGCAGATCGGGCAGGAGACCCGCAGCCTCCTGAACGAGAGCAACGCGCTCGATTTCGTCGGCGACACGCTGCTCGCGGGCGCGCAGGCGGCGCGGCGCCCGGGCCGCGTCAACTGGCGCGCCGTGCCGCGCCTGATGGAGCGCGCGGGCGCCGACGGCATCCCGATCGTGCTCATGATCAACTTCCTGGTGGGCCTGGTGACCGGCTTCCAGGCGGCGCTCCAGCTCGAGCAGTTCGGCGCCAACATCTTCGTCGCCGACCTGGTCGGCCTCTCGGTGACCCGCGAGCTCGCGCCGCTCATGACGGCGATCATCATCGCCGGCCGCTCGGGCGCGGCGTTCTCGGCCGAGATCGGGACCATGCGCGTCTCGGAGGAGATCGACGCGCTCCGGACGCTCGGCCTCGATCCCTTCCACTTCCTGGTGTTCCCGCGCGTGCTCGCGCTCACGCTGGTGGCGCCGCTGCTCACGATCCTCGCCGACGTGATCGGCATCCTCGGCGGCCTCCTGGTGGCGATGTTCAGCCTCGACCTCACCTTCCACGCGTATCTCGCCGAGACCGAGAAGGCGCTCGATCTCTTCGACGTCTTCTCCGGGATCCTGAAGAGCGCGGTGTTCGGCCTGAACGTCGCCCTCATCGCCTGCCAGCGCGGCCTCGCGACGCGCGGCGGCGCGGAGGGCGTCGGCCGCGCGACCACGTCCGCGGTCGTCACCAGTCTCTTCGCGATCGTCGTCGTCGACGCGATCTTCACGGTGATCTTCCATGCCTTCGGCCGCTGACGCCCGTCCGACGATGATCGAAGTCGAGCGGCTGACGATCGGGTACGGCGAGCGCGTCGTGCTCGAGCGCCTCGACTTCACGATCGCGCGCGGCCAGGTGTTCGCGATCCTCGGCGGCAGCGGGTGCGGCAAGTCGACGCTACTCCGCCACCTGATCGGCCTCGAGGCGCCGATGGGCGGGGCGATCCGCATCGCCGGCGCGCCGCCGGTCCAGGAAGCCGGGCCGCCCGCCTACGGCGTGCTCTTCCAGTCGGGCGCGCTCTTCGGATCGATGACGCTCGCCGAGAACGTCGCGCTGCCGCTCCGCACGTGGACGACCCTCGATCCGCAGGCCGTCGACACGATCGTCCGCGCCAAGCTCCGGCTCGTCGGCCTCGAGGGCTTCGAGAACCACCTCCCGGCGGAGATCTCGGGCGGCATGAAGAAGCGGGCCGGCATCGCGCGCGCGCTCGCGCTCGACCCGCCGCTGCTCTTCCTGGACGAGCCGTCGGCCGGCCTCGACCCGGTGAGCTCCGTCGAGCTCGACCAATTGCTCTTGACGCTGAACCGGAGCCTCGGCATGACCACCGTCATCGTCACGCACGAGCTGCAGAGCATCTTCGCGGTCGCCGACGCCTGCATCATGCTGGACCGTGGGGCGCGCGGCATCATCGCGCGCGGCCATCCTGCCGAGCTCCGCGACCACAGCGGCGACGCGCGCGTCCGCGCCTTCTTCAACCGCTTGCCCTCGGCGACCTGATGGCGACCACCGCCGCCAACAACTGGAAGCTCGGCCTGTTCGTGGTGCTCGGCGTGCTCCTCATGCTGGCCGCCCTCTTCTGGCTCGGAGCCCGGCGCTTCCAGCGCACCTCCTTCCCGGCGGTGAGCTACTTCGACGAATCGGTGCAGGGGCTCGACGTCGGCTCTCCGGTCAAGTTCCGCGGCGTCACGGTCGGGAACGTCGCCGACATCACGATCGCGCCGGACCATCGCCACGTCCAGGTGACTTCCGACATCTACCTCGACGCGATCCAGCGGCTCGGACTCGGCGACCGGGCGCCGCGCGCGGGGGAGGAGTTCATGAATCCGCTCCTGCGCATGCAGCTCGTGTCGGCGGGCATCACGGGCGTGCGGTTCCTCCAGACCGACTTCTTCCATCCCGGCCGGTACCCGGAACCGACGCTGCCGTTCCAGGCGCCGTGGAATTACATCCCCTCGGTCCCCTCGACGCTGAAGAGCGTCGGCGATACGGCCATGGAGGTCGTGAACCGCCTCCCCGACATCGAGACGCGCATCAGCGAGACGCTCGCGACCATGAACGCCGCGCTCGGGTCGTTCGACCGGTTCGTGACGGACCTGCGGAGCGACGACGGCTCGTTCGACCGTCTGCTCGTCCAGCTCCGGACGACGGCGACGGGCGTCGGGAGCGAGATCGCGGCGGCCAGGCTCCCGGAGACGACGGCGTCCATCCGCTCGGCGGCGGGAACCGTCGCGACCGCGGCGTCGAGCTTCGGCGAGATGCGCGAGGACCTCGAGGCCAGCCTCGCCGCGCTGCGCGAGACGCTCGACTCGGTCCGCACCGTCGCGGACTCGCTGGAGCGCGACCCGAGCGCCCTCCTGCGCGGCCCCCGGCCGGACGGGCCGCCCGAGGCGACCAAGTGATCGCGCGCCGCCGCGCCGCCGCACTGGCGTGCGCCCTCGCGGCCGTCGCATCGCACGGCTGCCTCTTCCGCAGCGCCGAGCCGCCGCGCTTCTATCGGCCCGCGTCGGCGGCGCTCGACGACGCCGGGGACGACGCGCGCGTCCCGACGGCCGCGGGAGCGCCGCTCCGGCTCGGCAGCGTCCGCAGCGCCCCGTTTCTCCGCGAACGCGTCGTGTGGCGCGCCTCGCCGGTCGAGTACGGCCTCTACGACCAGCGCCGCTGGTTCGAGCTGCCGAGCCGCTACGTGCGCCGCGCCCTCGTCGCGACGCTGCGGACGACGCCCGGCGTCCGCCTCGTGCAGGAGGCGACGGCGGCGCGCCTCGACGTCGAGGTGCTCGCGTTCGACGAGGCGCTCGCCCCGGCGCACGAGGCCCACGTCGCCCTCGCCGTCACGCTGCGCAACGGCGCCGACGTGCGGCTCGACCGCGTGTTCTCCGCCAAGGCGCCGATCGCGCGCGCCGAGGGCGGCGCGATGGCCGAGGCCATGGGACGCGCGCTCGACGAGGCAACGCGGCGGGCGGCGGCGGCCGCCGCGGCCGCCCTCGCCGCGCAGCCCGGGAGCCGTTCCCGCCTTGACGCTCGGGGGGGCCTCCCCTAACGTCGACGACTCCCGCATGGCGCCGCATCGCATTCTCTTCGTCGAGGCCAGCGTCGGCGGCGTGCTCGGCGGGTCGCTCACGGGCATCCTCCAGCTGATCGATCGCCTCGATCGCGCCCGCTTCGCGCCCTCGCTCCTCCTCTACCAGGAGAAGGAGATCGTCCCGCAGCTCGAGGCCGCGGGCGTGCCGGTGTCGGTGCTGTCGCCGCAGCCGGGGTGGCTTCCCGACGGCGACCGCGGCCGCGGCGGGCGCGCGTGGCTCAGGGTGAAGGAGATCCCGACCGTCGTGCTGCCGCGCGCGCAGGCGGTCGGCGCGCACCTGCGGCGCGCGCGCCCCGACATCGTCTACCTCGCGAACGGCGTCGCGCCGAATCTCGACGCCCTCGTCGCCGCCGCCCGCGCCGGCGTCCCGGCCCTCGTCCACGAGAAGGGCTACCGCCGCATCGGTCCGCGCGAGCGCTTCATGTCGCGCTGGATCGACGTGTTCGTCGGCATGACCGATCTCGTGACCGCCCATGCGAAGCGGCGGGGCGTGCGCGCGCGCCGCCATCTCACCGTCTACGACGGCATCGATTGCGCGCGCTTCGCCCCCGGCGGCGGCGCGGCGGTGCGACGCGAGCTCGGGATCCCCGCCGACGCGCCGGTGGTCGGCATCGTCGGCCACATCCAGGGCTGGAAGGGCCAGGACCTCGTCGTCCAGGCGCTGGCGCTGCTCCGCGACCGCCATCCCGACCTGCGCTGCCTGGTCGTCGGCGGCGTCCACCGGCAGGGCGGCGCGTACGCGGAACGCCTGCGGCAGCGCATCGTCGACGAGCGCCTCGAGCGCCGGGTGCTCCTCGTCGGCGCGCGTCGCGACGTCGCCGCGTGCCTCGACGCCATGGACGTCGCGATCCACGCCTCGACCAACCCCGAGCCCTTCGGCCGCGTGCTGATCGAGGCCATGGCGCTCGCGCGCCCGCTCGTGGCGCCGCGCGAAGGCGGCCCGCTCGAGATCGTCGTCGACGGCGAGACCGGCACCCTCGTCCCGCCCCGCGACGCGGGCGCGCTCGCGGCCGGAATCGAGCGGCTCATCCTCGATCCGGATCTCAGGCGGCGGATGGGCGCCGCGGGACGCGCGCGCGTCGAGGCCGTCTTCGACATCCGCCACCACGTACGGACGATGGAGGCGATCTGCGAGGAGATGCTGGCGCACCGGCGGCGCGTCGCCGCCTGATCACCGAGCGGCGGCGGGCGCGCGGGTCAGCGCCCGGCGCGCGGCGTGGCGCGCCCGAGGAGCCGCGAGAAGAGCGGACGGTTGCGAGCGACGATCCGGTAGCCGGCCTCGACGGCCCAGACGAACGGCGGCAGTCCGGCGAAGCGCGCGACCCGCGGCCACCCTACCCGCTCGAGCACGAAGAGGCAGGCGCGTCCCGCGCGGAGCCAGCGCCCGTCGGTCGTGCGGACGTGAACGGCGTCGCGGCAGGCCGCCGCGAGCGCGGGCGTGAGCGGCGGATCCGGAAGCTCCTGGTAGGGTACGGCCTCGAAGCGGCGGTCGCGATCGCGTGCGAGCGCCCACGCGACGGCGCGCCGGCAGAAGCCGCAGCGCCCGTCCCAGACGATCCAGTGCCGACCCGGGTCCACTCGCCGCGAAGCTAGCACGCGCGGTCCGGCCCCACACCGCGCGCGGCGGCGGCGCGCGCCGCGGCCTCGCGGCGCGACCCGCGGCGGCGCGCGGCGCTCGAGCCTCGCGGCGCCGCGCGCGTTCTGGTAGCTCGCCGAGGCGGTGTCGACGCGGCGGAAGCTCTGGTGGATCGCCCTCCTCTATTTCGCGGAGGGCATGCCGATGGGGATCGTCGTCGACACCCTGCCGGTGTATCTCCGCGCGCACGGGGTCTCGCTCGCCGCGATCGGCGTCTTCTCGTCGCTGACCGTGCCGTGGACCCTGAAGCCGCTCTGGGCGCCGCTCGTCGACCGCTTCGGCGACCGGCGCCACTGGATCGCGGCGGCGCTGTCGCTGATGGCGCTCGCGACCTTCGCGATGCCGTTCGCCGATCCCGCGGCGCCGGGCGCGCTGCTGGTGGCCGCCGTCCTCCTGCTCACGTTCGCGGGCGCAACCCAGGACATCGCGATCGACGCGTACACGATCGGCCTGCTCGCGCCCGGCGAGGAGGGCGTCGGCAACGGCGTGCGAGTCTCGGCCTATCGCGCCGCGCTCGTCGCGAGCGGCGGCGGCCTTCTCCTCCTCGCCGGCCGCGCCGGCTGGCCGCTCGCCTTCGAGCTCGCGGGGTTGATCTTCGCGGCCCTGGCGATGCTCGCGCTCCGGGCGCCGCACGTGCCGGTGGTCCGCCAACCGGTCGCGGCGTGGACGCGCGCGTTCGTCGCCTGGCTCGCCCGTCCGGGCGCGGGCGCGGTGCTGGTCTTCATCGTCCTCTACAAGCTCGCCGACGTGAGCATGGGGCCGATGGTGAAGCCGTTCTGGCTCGACAGCGGACTCAGCGTCGACGACATCGCGCTCGTCTCCACGACGGCGGGCGTCGCGCTCACCGTGGTCGGCGCGCTCGTCGGCGGCGCGTTCACGTCGCGCTACGGGATCTTCCGCGGGCTCTGGGTGCTCGGGCTCCTGCAGGCCGCCTCGAATCTGGCGTACGCGGGGGCCGCGGCGGCCGGCGGCGGGCGGCCGGCGATCTACGCCGCCTCGATGCTCGAGAGCTTCACCGGCGGCCTCGGCACCGCGCCCTTCCTCGCGTTTCTCATGCACGTCTGCGACCGCGAGCAAGCTGCCACGCAATATGCGTTGCTCTCTGCGTTGTTCGGGCTGACGCGTTCGGTGAGCGCGCCCTTCACGGGGTTCGGCGCGGCGCACTTCGGCTACACGGGCTACTTCGCGCTCACGGGCGCGCTGGCCCTGCCGGCGTACGCGCTCCTGCCCTGGATCCGGTCGTGGATCCACGACCGCACGCCGCATCGCGCCATCGCGGACAGTACCCCTTGACATAGGAAAAGCGTAGATTTTCCAATTATTTTCTTGACAAGCTTTCCGGCGCTGACTTACGCTTTGCGCTGAGTCGAAGATCCCCGAGTGCCGGGACGTGCCGTTGCTTGCCGCTCGCAGTGCCGTGAGTCGTTGCAGCTCGAAGATCGGTACCCCCGCAAACCTTTGAAGGAGGGTTGAGTCATGAAAACAGTGCTGCGGAGCGCGGGCATCGCGCTACTCGCCACCGTGGTGGGCGTGTCGATCGCCGGCGCCGAGACCGCGAAGTGCCAGCGCGCGATCGCGAAGGCGAGCGCGCAGTACCTGCAAGCCCGGATGAAGGCCCTCTCGAAGTGCAACGAAGGCGTCGTGAAGGCGGCGAGCGGTACCTGCCCGGATCAGAAGGCCACGGATTCGATCGCCAAGTCGTCGAGCAAGATGCTGGCGTCGATCGGCAAGGCCTGCGGCGGCGACGACAAGGTCTGCGGCGGCGACCTGACCAACGAAGACAGCCCCGCGTCGGTCGACTGGCCGGCGGTCTGCCCGAACTTCGAGAAGGGCACCTGCGAGAACGCGATCACCGACTGCGACACGGCCGCAGCCTGCCGTGAGAGGCCAAGCGAGTCACCTACGTAGTCAGCGACCGCCTGTACCTCAGGCACCTGGTAGTT
>WBZR01004389.1_pt1 | contig 11581 bp, 8 predicted proteins | sample 5204231 | NCBI WGS metagenome assembly WBZR01 (sample SAMN12412403, study PRJNA552823) | activated sludge metagenome | isolation source: activated sludge from anammox sidestream of wastewater treatment plant... | place: USA: Virginia | collected 2017-08
TGACCTGGAATGACCTCTCTATCCCGAAAACTTGACTCTTAATGGGCATAAATTGCACCACCATACATAGGTCAAATGGAGAGTTAAGCAGATGAGAGACTGGAAATATTTGCACAAATAAATCGACATATTTTTTTGTGCAAGGAAATACTATCTTGATCCATGGGAACGGTGTGCACTTTGTTCCATCCACTTCGATCCCCTAGAGTCTTAAGGGGGAACAGGTCAACGGAGTGACACATCGTTCTCTGCTGGATGGTTTTTGATGGTTTTGAGAATATCACCCAATCGCCAGGGACGATACTCCCTAACCTCAACACTCATATTGATATGGTTCGGTCCCAGATTGAAACCTTCACTTTATGAGAGCTGGTCACTGCTCTCCCAAATTATGTGACGCTAAACAATTCGAGGGCTTCATCCAGTTTTTTCAAATGAGTTTTAATATCTGCTCGACCTAACAAGTTCTGATAGAAATTATCATCCACTGAATAACCTATTTTTATCAATATGTTTTCAAGATCCTCAATTTCAGAACATTCAGTCATTGCGATTTGAATCCGATAGCCTCCATTATCGCTGAACACTGAAAATGATGTGTTTTTATCTTGAATATTACCTTTCAAGTTAAAGCATGGTTCCGTGTATTTATCCGGTACTTCCCAATACGACGGTCGTAGGAATTTGAAAGTATCTTTTAGCTCGATATAGAGACAATACGTAAACAGGTCCGCATGAAATCCATTTAATTGAGATCGCCTAAGCAAATAAATGATATTTTTACTCTCTTTCCGAATATAGTTTTTTTCACAATATTCGAAAGCCTCCGGGCAGTGAATTAGTGCAGCCCGCCAAGGTTCAAGCTCGTGAACTGAATCAATCTGACCTTCAAGCTGTGGCGTAAGATCTTTATTCGAATCCAATTGATCCCATAATTGCTTTAGAAATTCACGCGGCTCGTGATTGGTACCTATGCCCCTAAGCAAGCGTTTCCAGCTGGTTTCATCAGTTATGGTATTAACGAGGAAAGAAAGGTTTGAACCTCGTGGAAGTAGGTAGTCGCCATAACTGAGAAGTGCCCTTTGCCAACGATACCTACCAAGATCGACAAGGCCGGAAGCCGAGAAGGTTTTTTCAGCCAGGATTAGGTATCTTTCAAAGTTTCCCTGTTTTTCTGTGTGTTTGATTGTGTCCCAGAGACTTGGATCCAAATTGGTAGCTTCTGTAACAGCGCTACAAAAATCAAGAAGAAATCCTATCTGCCCGCGGAAGTAACCATGACGTTCAGCACGGTCTATCAATTTCCGCCAATGGCTTTCGGCAATTATCAACTTAGCCTTAAGCGCCTCTTCGGCTATTTGCGGTTCATAGAATCCAGATGTAATACTCTCCGCTTGAGCAAAATGGCTTAGTATATCATCCGCTTTTTCAAGCAAGCCATTTAATCCGCGAATGCTACGCCGGAAATCTTCAACGCGGTTGTAAATGGTGTTAGTGGACAAGTTATAGATAATCCGCATCCACTCCTGAAAAGCGACTGAATCAATTGAATTATGATACTTATCAATATATGCGACATATGCAGCGAACTGAACAATTTCCGCGTAAGAAAGACTTTCGCGATTTAGAGCAATTTTGTTAAAAAATATTCTTTCATCGAAAAAGCCATTGTCTGAAAGGAAACATGAGAGGGTTCCACTCTCGCTGCTCCATGCATCGAGCAGATGGATGATTGTCATAGTGAAGCGATCATCAAGCCAACCCCGTGAATGAAAATCTGTATAGGATGGGACTTCCCCTTCCCGCGTGCTTCTCAACTTGCTCACATCATCCAAATAACCCTCATCGTCCGGATTACGAGTGACTAAAGCAATTGTACGCGCGAGATTCATAAACGCTTGGTCAAATTGGTGGCTCTTTGGATCTCTAAGTTTCCAGAAAAGGTCAGCCCAGGCTGTGTCCATACGTTGCGCGACATAATCTGCTGCACTAAAAGGATGCCCGGCAAGGGAAAATATTTCTCCATTGAGCTGACCTTTGAGTTTCTCTTCGTAACGGGCTTTGAAAGTTTCAAAAGGAGTCAGCGGCTTTCCCCGGGCATTCATTTTGATGTAAAGATCATCGGATAGACCAAAATCTTTCAGGTCGAGTAATTGAAATGTGATGGCAGGATGGTTTTCATCGATTAGTCGTGCGAATAGCCCTCTTGATGAGGCAAATCTCTTATGAATGGCGTCAAGCATTAGGAGTACGGATTGAATAGTTGGATCAAGTCGCCAACTGCGAAAATACCAGGGTTGGTCAGTAATCAAGGAAGTAATCGGCGACTTCTTTTCAGGAATATCTTCCGGAGGAATTGATGGACGGAAGTAAACCAATTGATCAAAGAATTCATTACTACTCGGACGTACATCATAGGAAAATTTAGCCTTCTTTCCATCCAAGAACATAGCTTCAAAATCCGCCCAATTTTCATCTCGCCAGGCCAGATACCAGTGCAGCAAAAAGAGTGTTGTCAGGCGCTGCTGACCATCCAAAGGAAGAAATCGAGTCTCCTTCTGACCTTCCACACTACCGTAAATGAAGTCAAGATTCAAAGGCAAGGTCGGATCATCGACAGGTTTACGAAGTGCTTCATCTAAAGCCATCAGGAATAGTTCGCGCACTGTGCTTTCCGATGAACGTCCTTGGGCGAAGTCCCGCTGAATCATCGGAATTTGAATACGCTCGTGCCGCTCCAGTAACTCCCTGTAGATGATCTGGCTGTTATTGCTCATAGATTTCCTTCCTGTTTTCCGCAGAAAAAGTTAACTAGAACGGTAGTAATGGCTTCTAGATACCCCTGCTGATCTTCCTCACTCCAGAACATGGCATTATCCACCTGGGGGCTATAGCACTTCAAAAAGACATTCCGGGTACAAAGGGGAACGAAGATACCGTGCTGATCGAGCTCCAAAAGTCGCTGCCGCTTGACTGCAAACGGGGCATTTTTGTAACTCCGATTCGTATGTTCGTCAAGCAATGTCAAGTTAGCGATACCATTTACAGCCTCTCCTTCAGTAGCTTCCCTAAAAAACTGCAAGATCTCCTCGTAGAGAGTATCAAATCTTTCATTCGTAGCTTCGACCTGGGATAGATCAATGAATGCCGTAATCTTGCTGCATAGATCAGATGCATCGTCTTGTAGCTTTATGTAGCCCAAACACATTTGAAGCCAGTCTTTACGTTGATAGTCGCGATCAGGTTTGTCGTCACCTACAGAACGAATATGTTCGATATCCCAATGTTCTGTCTTGAAACTGTCAAATTGAAAACGTAGATTTGATCGCCGGTTTTCCAATAGGGTTGCAATATTAAAAAGCAGTAGGGTGGCTGTAACAAGCCGGCCCTTCGAGCCGTATATAAGTGATTCCAGGCTATCAGCAACATCCATCCGTACCGACTCTTCATCAGTGGGGCACAAGGGTTTTTGAGCAATAACTCTTTCGAATATTATTTGTCGCAGGCTTTGTTCGAATTCGCTCTTCGCACAGTTCTTGGATCGTGTTTGAATATCTTCAATGGCTAAATCCTGACTAACGAGAAAACCAACCATATGGAACAGGGTGCGGTCCTCAAACCATTCTTCAAGCATCAAATAGGTCTTTTTAATCTTTCGCCATTCACTTTCCGGTGTAGCGCCAGCTTCTTTCATTCGCTGATTGAAAAAGTAAAATAAGCCATAAGCGTCGTTTGCCAGTTCTTCAGAGATACCTTCCGTACGGGCAACCAGGTCAAAAATAAAAGCTATACGGTTTTGGCCAGATGGATTCCGGTTGGTCAGGAAATACCAGAAATCATCGGATTGGAGCCCTTTTTCTAATTGGTCCCATTCATAAGCAATTCGCATCCGGATGTTTTCAGCATCCTTTTTATCTTGACCGGTGCGTCGCAGAAAAAGTGCGCGGATCAGTTCGTCATTGGTCAGAGGAATTTTACCGACATTAAGACGAGTAAAGGCATCAACCGGATTGTCACGCTCAGCCAGTTCAAACCAGATAACCTTTGTTTTATTGAGTAGGGCAGATTTAATAGCTTCCACTTCGCTATCTCGTTGTACAAACCACGCTTCTATGGCTTGGATGGCTTTATAAAGGTGGAAGTAATCCGCATTGTCATTAGCGGTCTCCTCCCTGGGAGATTTCAAAAACTCTTCCAAGCTCGGACGAGTCTCATATGCTAAGGTAAAGAGTGTTTGTCTGTACTTCTCAGTCAGCCGTTCATTAAAGTGACGCATGATGAGCAACAAGGTCGTTAATCTTTGCTGACCATCAACAACTTCAAACTCGCCATTCGATCGCACCTTGACCACCAACGGCTGAAGACAGTAAAACTCATCTGGCTGGGGATCTCTTCGCAGAGTGAATTCACGGATGTCATCAAGCAATTGGGTAACCTGAAGGGGCAACCAGCGGTATCCGCGTTGGTAAGCCGGCACCCAAAACTTTAATGGCGTGTTGGAATTAGAATCAACTCTTAACTCGTCCACAGTTTTCAAACAAATTTGTTGACCATTCATAATAATAATTTCCCTCGTTGGTCTTCTGCGAATTTTCCAGCATTTTATCCGCTTATTACACCTTCAAAAAACCATTCTCAAATGCGCTGGGGAACTCGAAACGCTTTTGGCCTTGTTCAAACGCAATTGTGATCAAACCGTCGCTTAGTTCTATCACTTTACCAGCTCCAAACGCTTTGTGCTGCACAGTCACTCCGATCGCAACGCCGGAGGTGTCCACTGTTGGTTTTCCATCTTTCTTAGCAGGTTCCGGAGCGATGGGGGACTTTATACCAAAGCTGGCTGTGACAAAATCGGGCACGGGGGGCGTGACTGGAGTTTTCCGGGCGCGTTTGGGATAGGTGACAGGTTTTGATGTTTTAGATACAACGGGTTCTTCCTCTTCCTCAGCATACTCACCGGAGATAGCGAAAACAGGTTCATCAGGTAGATCAACCACATAATCAGCTGACGCTTCCATCGTATATTGCTGGTTGTAGAAAAGCGCTTCATATTCGTTGCGTTTGATTACAGTATCCCAACCTCCAATATCTTCGCCGGCATGTTTATCGATGCCAGTGTAGGAGAGGCTGGAATCCTCATAGCGCTTGAATTTGAAAATGGCATCGTTCATTAGAGAGCCGTTGAACACATTCAAGGAGACTAATAGTTCAAAATCTTTGACATCCAAGCCGGTAACCTTTTTGAACAGTCCTGGTTCCAATTGGGTGATCACATCTTTAAGCGAGCGTTCGCGGTAATCGGTCAGATACATGAAGATCGGAATGCGCGTGGCAAATTTGATCAGCTTTTCCTGAATCTGCTTACGCATTGATTTGTATTCTTTTTCTTCGTCAGAAAGCTCTTTCTTCTCTTTCGGGGTCAGATCGCCGGTACCGTCCTGCTTTGCTTTCTTAACCGTTTCAGATTTATTGATGATGGTCTCGATGTCAGCGTTCAAACTGCGGAACCCCTCAATTCTCATCAGGGCTTCCATGGCTTCTTTGTTCGCCATCAAGCGGGCAAGGGTTTCATTGTCCACGTTTACCAGCAAAGCAGATTCCCAGCGTTTAGCCAACAGCGTTGCCGAGGTACCCGCCATGGCAATATCCAGAATATCCTGCGCGTTGATTTGCTTCATACTGCTGCCGTCGTACGCCAGCACCGGAAGGAAATTGATAAATTCAGCCACCTTCTTTTCAGGGTTGCTCTCATTGACGTTTAGTCGGCAGCTGTAATCAGAAATTTGTTTCAAAGCGCGGTCCAGGGCAAAATCGAATAGATAGCATTCGTGCTTCATGATTTCGCTCGTGCCTGCTCCAGTGGTGATTTCCCACGGACTTTGTACACGGAAAGCTGCTTGAAAATAGGTTTCCGGGCTTTTCAAATTGCGCAGCATGAAGATGCCCGTCCACGGCCTGACGGTAACGCCAGTGGTTAGCTTGCCGCAGGAGAGTGTGATGGTTTTGGTGGATAACGGATCTCCCATTGATTTTTGCACAGGCGCAAGAGCAGCCACACCGATTCCGGCCCCCGACCCGGCACAGACGTTGATAACATAGTCATGAAAAAAGGTATTCTGCTTTTGTGCGAGCAAATTCGCCATCGCGTAACAGGCAGCCACATTCGGTAAAAACCAGAAGGTATGCGAGAGTACATTCAACAAGCGGGTATCGGAAAACGGCATGGGCGGCCGTTTATCCTGTCCGAGTTTCATATCATCCACGCTGGCAGGCAGATACGAGCCGCGGATCAGATCAAGCCACTTCTGCACTTCATTTTCATAAATAAACCTGGCTTCTTTTCCTTTGCCCTTGGCTGAGAAAAACACATTTAGGTCAAATTCGTCGAATTGCCCTTGGATGGCGATCTGGCGGATACTGTCTGGGATGCGGTAAGTTAGCATGACCATGCGTGGCAGGGCAGCATAGGGGTTATCGGATGCGTCGCCCCAATTCTCCTTGGCGCGCTGCTCATCCGAATAGGTCCAGTTATAAATCTGATCTTCTATAAACTCGCCGCTGTTGATGGCGCGGAAGGGTGTACCAGATAAGAATAGGTAATGCGCTGTGGTGATGGGCAAAAAAGTTTCGTTGTAGGCGTTATCTGCTTCGTCTTTCTTATATTTTTCCAGATCGAAATCGAAATCTTCATCTTCGTCTGGCTGTTCGAACAGGTTTTTGGCATTCTCGCGCCATGCCCCAAAATGGTATTCGTCGAATATCACCAGGTCCCAATTGGTGGTATGCACCCATTCATTTTTCGCCTTAATACCGCCACTATCATTCGTACCAAGATAATCCTGAAAAGAACCGAAACAAACGATAGGGCGTGTTGGATCGGCATCTTCGTATTTCAAGCCGCCGCGGCAAATGAATTGCCAGCCCTCAAAATCCACATGGGTCATCAGGTCTTCATCCCAGGCTGCTTCCACAGCCGGCTTAAAGGTCAATACCAGCACCTTATTAAGCCCCATGCGTCTGGCAAGCTGATAGGCAGCAAACGTCTTACCAAAACGCATCTTGGCATTCCATAAGAACTTGGGGGGACGGGTTGGATCATCTTTTTTTGCGGAAGCAAAATATTCAATGGTTTTATCAACGGCTTCTTTTTGTTCGGGGCGTAAGGCAAAGGTCTGGGTGCGGTTTTCGATATTGGATGTACCCGTTTTGATGGCGACAATAGCCGCTTTGACCTCTTCTACGCTGCATCGATACCATTCGCCGCCGACATTGTCGACCCTTTTCTTGCGCAGAAGATAGTGAACGTCATGGTCGGTAAAGCAGGTTCCATCATTGCGCATGGCGCTCTCAGCCAGCACGATTTTATATGGCACCAGGCCATCCGGTCGTTTGGTGGGGTATTGCTGTCCTACACGTCTTTCCACGTCTTTTTCGGTATAGCCCACCTTCAATAGCCCCTTATACTGCGGGTTGCCGTCGGAATAGGCGTAGACCATCGGGTGTGATTCGGGCCGTTGGGGAAAGAATTCTTTATTCGCCATCGTCGACACCTTTCGATTTCTTTTTCATTTTTCCATTTAATTTCAGCTGCTTGTCAAAGTCAGACTCAAAAAGCCTGTCTTGTATAATTCGATATTTTTCAAACTCGGTTTCGGCGTGCGCTTTAGCAATTTCTGCTGTCACTTTCCCTGCATCCTGCAGGATGGCACGGTCTGTAGCCTGTATAAAACCATTCAAACGAGTTTCCCAATCTTGCATGGTCATGGGAATGTGCCGCATTGCCATATCTTCGGCAATATCTAAATACGCAGAAACCAGACGCTGCAATTGCTGCATTTCAAATTCAGTGAGGTAATTTTTTGCTATTGAAACATCAAATTTTTGAATTTTTCCATGCGGGGCGTCTTTCCAGGTGGTCAACCCCATATGTTCTTTTCCGGCGTTTGCCCGATGAAAGATCACTTCGGAAGCCGTCTGCCCATGAATTGCCCAATGCAGCTTGTTTTGGACGGTGGCGAAAAACCTCTGCGTGGCATTTGCGGACGCATCGTAATCGATAGCGGTTGCATAGATATCGGTGATCTTTTGATAGAATTTCCGCTCGCTCAAACGGATTTCGCGGATACGTTGGAGCTGCTCTTCAAAATATTGGTCTGTCAGAATGGTGCCGCCATTTTTCATACGTTCATCATCCATGGCAAAACCTTTGATAGTGTATTCCCTTACGATCTGGTTTGCCCATTTACGAAACTGGACGGCGCGCTCATTATTTACCTTAAAACCCACGGCAATGACCATTTGCAGGTTGTAATGTTTGATTTCACGGCTTACCTGCCGCTCCCCTTCGGTTTGAACTATTCGGAAATTCCGAATAGTTGCCTCAGGCATCAGCTCGCCGTCGGTAAAAATTTTGGAAATATGCTCGTTTATGGTGTGAATCTCAACGTCATAAAGCGCGGCAAGCATCTTCTGCGTGAGCCAGATGTTTTCATCTTGATAGCGCATTTCAAGACTTTCGGAACTCTCTCCTATGGCGGCGACGTAAGTCAGGTATTCAGCGGCGGATGAACGAATATCTCTTTCTTTGAGACCCTTTTTATTCCTCATGCCTGCCCCCTTAAACCGTCCAGCCTTTTGGTGGCGATGAGCTGCGCCACACGCTCTTCAACATCTTTCTCGGTATAGCCGACCTTCAGCAAACCCTTGGACTGCGGGTTGCTGAAGGGATAACCGTAGATCATCGGGTGCGATTCGGGCTGTTGGGGGAAGAATTCTTTAGTCGCCATTATCATCACCACCATTAGTTCCCATTGCTGGAATTGATGACTCAATTAGGGCAATTTCGCTATCTGATAGGTTGTATTTCTTGTATAGTTCTTCGTCAGTCCATGTATATTGGAAATCTTGCATTGGAACGAAGTCATAAGCTTTTGGTGCCATGTCTTGTGTAACTGTCTTTATTGCCACAAGAAACCGTAAGAACTTTGTTTGAAGGTAGCTAAGAAGATTCTCGGCTACGACTTGTGAGTTTTCCCCTTGTGGATTATATGCAACGACATAAGAATTGGAACTGCACGACTCAGGTTCGCTGATTAAAGGCTTACCAAGAATAGTGCTGCCTGGATTACCAGATCTCGGAATGATTACTTTGTATTTATCAACAATTTCAACATTTCTTGGTATCTTGTTTTTTGAAATCCAGCATACACCCTTATGCACATACACTTTTACACAATACTCGTCTGAACGATTTGACAAAACGGGGATTTGTGATTTGCCATCAGCTGTTTGGATGTAGCCATGCGTTTTGTCATCCCAATCGATTCTGGTGTGGAATCCAAAAAACCGCCCAGCATTTAAAATACCCGTTAAACTATCTTCGTTATAAGAACGAATTTTATGAATAATTGATACCTGTTCTGGACTTCTGATAAAAGTATCCATGCCTTTTTCTAACAATGGTCGCTCTGAGCTAGCCACCTCATTCTGTTGATGTGAAAAAACCTTACAAAGCCCTCTATTATCTCGATCCCATAGGAAGTAACATATTCCGCCTTTGATTTCAACTCCTGGGAAACAGTCAGATGCATTGACAAAGTCATGAAGTACCCTGATCCTTTCATCGTGTAACATGTCATCTCTAAATGCATCTAATCCCCGGCCACCTGTAAACCAGCGAGATGGAATAATCATTGTCAAGTACCTTGGATTTAATTTTTGAGCCTGTTGTACAAATTTTTGATATATCGGCATTGCGCTTGCAGCATTTCCCCCATCGCTCAACTGATATGGTGGATTTCCAATGATCACATCGAATTTCATTTTAAATATCTCCTCCGGCCGGGTGGTGTGGATCAGTTCATAGGCATGAGTTTCAAGAGCCACATCCCGGTCATATTGACTCTGTGATGCGCCGCAGAACACGCAACTGCCATTTTTCCAATGGTGCTGAATGCGTTTATAACGAATGTTTCCCTGGGCATCATTGAACGTTGTTACCGAATAAATGCTGTTGGGGTATTTGCTGCAATATACGCCGCGCCGCGAAAGCAGGCTGGTCAGCTCGGTGATGGCAATACCGAACAGTTGATGCTGAAATATGTAGTCTATACGCTGCTGCAAATCGGGAATCTGCGGCTCCAGGCCTTTCAGCAGGCGTTTGGCAATTTCGCGCAGAAACACACCAGATTTGCAAGCCGGGTCAAGAAATCTCGTATTGGGGCTTAAAAACAACTCCTGCGGCAGCATATCCAGAACTTGATTGGCGATTTCTGGTGGGGTGAACACCTCATCGTTGGACAGGTTCGCCAAACAAGACAGAACATCCGGGTTGTAAATCCCGCTGTAAAAATCATCAGCCATTATCCTGTACCCTCCTGTAATGGGAAATAGTTTGCTTTAGAAAGACACCTTCTTCATCGGTTTTTTCCTTTTCAACGTCATCCAACAACGAAGGCTGCATCGGTTCAGTATTTTTTGTTCTCATCTCTTTGGCAAACAGGTCTCTTCCTTCTTCATCCCCCTTCAACAGCTTGTCAAAAGTATAATCCCTTCGCTGCAGGTTAGAACCAGTCACAAAAGCCCACTCGGAAAACACGATCGGCTCTCCGGTATCGATACCTTTTGCATCCACTTTTTTCAGGGTCAGCGCGTTTCCACAGACAATGTTGCAACCGAAAATGAACCAAACCGCGGCGCGGCAGTCTTCATTGACTTCCTTTTTCAAAACAGACTGGTATTCTTTGTCCCAAATCTCAAACATGCGCTGACGACAGGCGTCCACATTGTCCTGCAAGAGATCCACGCCATAAATGCTAGTCGCGGCAAGCACGGCATTCTTTTCGTAATCAATGGGGCTTTTTCTGTATTTTCTTTTCACTACTGCCAGTTTTCGACGCAGAATTTCCGCGAGGAAGTTTCCATCACCACAGGCCGGCTCCAGAAAACGGCTGTCAATACGTTCGGTTTCCTGCTTGACCAAATCCAGCATGGCATTGACCTCACGCTCGGCGGTAAACACCTCGCCGTGGTCTGTCACACGCTGTTTTGATTTCACTTGATCTGACATGGACTTCTCGATCTTAACCTTCAAGAGGTTTGGCTGTTGTTATAGAGAGGGAAGAGCCATTTTCCTCTTTTACCTTGATCCATTCAAAGATTGTTTCCCGTCGAAACCGCCAGTGCTTTCCGACCTTAAAACCGGGTAACACTTTGTCCTGGGCGAGCTTGTAGATGGTTGATTGCGGAATACGTAAGTAATTCGAGACTTCTTCTGCCGTCCAGAACTCATCCATGTCGGCCATTGCTCACCTCGCTTATAAGAATTGAGATTATCACAGTTGCTCTAATGATTATAGCATCGGGAAAGGAAAAGCAAAATCAAATAGGATGTCAGTTTCCTCTATTTTCCATTTTTTGACAGATACCGGTTTACAAATTATATAATTTATGATATTATGTAAACTGAAAGTGAAAAGGAGGCGGCCATGACCATTGGAGGACGTATCAAACAGGCTCGGAAAGCGGGCAATTTTTCTTTGCGAAAACTGGCGGATGAAATTGGGGTTAGCGCTATGGCGAT
>WBZR01004391.1_pt1 | contig 11574 bp, 4 predicted proteins | sample 5204231 | NCBI WGS metagenome assembly WBZR01 (sample SAMN12412403, study PRJNA552823) | activated sludge metagenome | isolation source: activated sludge from anammox sidestream of wastewater treatment plant... | place: USA: Virginia | collected 2017-08
TTATTAATTATCTACCTACTTCGATTTTTTTTCAAGCCCAAGAGCAGAAATCGCCTGCCGGCGCGGCTCGCCATGAAGTAGGTAGAAGATTAATAGTCCATCTCCGTGGATACATGAGCATCTCAGGAGCTCCGCTTCATAAATTGGCTGTAAAACCGTTACCTTTCTTTATCCTGATATCAGCAATGCGAGATGTGGCGTGGGTTTTCGGTTATTAATTATCTACCTACTTGGATTTTTTTTCAAGCCCAAGAGCAGGGATCGCCTGCCAGCGCGGCTCGCCATGAAGTAGGTAGAAGATTAATAGTCCATCTCCGTGGATACATGAGCATCTCAGGAGCTCCGCTTCAGAAATTGGCTGTAAAAGTGTTACCTTTCTTTATCCTGATATCAGCAATGCGAGATGTGGCGTGGGTTTTCGGTTATTAATTATCTACCTACTTCGATTTTTTTTCAAGCCCAAGAGCAGAAATCGCCTGCCAGCGCGGCTCGCCATGAAGTAGGTAGAAGATTAATAGTCCAAACATCAATGACGACAGGTAATTCCAATTAGCATCTCTTTTAATACTCCTTTTATTGGAATGAATTTTTTCCAAGATCATCCAAAAGCCCCACCGAGCCTGGAGTGATGACTATTATTTTCCTACCTACTTCGATTTTTTTCAAGCCCAAGAGCAGAAATCGCCTGCCAGCGCGGCTCGCCACGAAGTAGGTAGAAGATTAATAGTCCATCTCCGTGGATAAATGAGCATCTCAGGAGCTCCGCTTCAGAAATTGGCTGTAAAAGCGTTACCTTTCTTTATCCTGATATCTGCAATGCGAGATGTGGCGTGGGTTTTCGGTTATTAATTATCTACCTACTTCGATTTTTTCCTAGCCCAAGAGCAGAAATCGCCTGCCGGCGCGGCCCGGCATGAAGTAGGTAGAAGATTAATAGTCCAGTTGTGAGAGTACATGGGCGCCTCAGGGGCTCCGCTTCAGTAATTGGCTGTAAAAGTGTTACCTTTCTTTATCTTGATATCAGCAATGCGAGATGTGGCGTGGGTTTTCGGTTATTAATTATCTACCTACTTCGATTTTTTTCAAGCCCAAGATCAGAGATCGCCTGCCAGCGCGGCTCGCCATGAAGTAGGTAGAAGATTAATAGGCCAGTTGTGTGAGTACATGAGCATCTCAGGAGCTTCACTTCAGAAATTGGCTGTAAAAGCGTTACCTTTCTTTATCCTGATATCTGCAATGCATGATGTGGCGCGGGTTTTCGGTTATTAATTATCTACCTACTTTGATTTTTTTCAAGCTCAAGAGCAGAAATCGCCTGCCAGCGCGGCGCGTCATGAAGTAGGTAGAAGAGTAATAGTCCATCTCCGTGGATACATGAGCATCTCAGGAGCTCCGCTTCATAAATTGGCTGTAAAAGCGAAATTTTTTATTATCCTGATATCAGCAATGCGAGATGTGGCGTGGGTTTTCGGTTATTAATTATCTACCTACTTCGATTTTTTTCAAGCCCAAGATCAGAGATCGCCTGTTGGCGCGGCCCGCCACGAAGTAGGTAGAAGATTAATAGTCCAAACATCAGTAACGATAAGTAATTCCACTTAGCATCTTTTTTAATGTTCCTTTTATTGGAATGAATTTTTTCCAAGATCATCCAAAAGCCCCACCGAGCCTGGAGTGATGACTATTATTTTCCTACCTACTTCGATTTTTTTCAAGCCCAAGAGCAGAGATCGCCTGCCAGCGCGGCTCGCCATGAAGTAGGTAGAAGATTAATAGTCCAAACATCAGTAACGACAGGTAATTCCAATTAGCATCTTTTTTAATGTTCCTTTTATTGGAATTAATTCTTTCCAAGATCATCCAAAAGCCCCACCGAGCCTGGAGTGGTGACTATTATTTTCCTACCTACTTCGATTTTTCCGCCCACACCCCACCACTTTCTTCAACCAAAAAATAGTTATGTGACAAAAGTAACAGACCGCGCAGGAATCTTTGCTCAACTTTGCATCGTAATCATTAAATCCAAGAAAATCATGTCAGAAGAAATAACTTATCAGATCGACCTCAAATGGAATGAAGGCAGGATAGGTACTGTCTCCTCTCCCGACCTGGATCAGACCATCACCTGCGCCACTCCACCGGAATTCAATGGCGGCGTACCGAATATTTGGTCGCCGGAACATTTTTACGGTGCAGCCATCAACAGTTGCTTCATGACAACCTTCCTCGCCATCGCCGAACTGTCCAGAGTCGCCTTCGAATCATTCGAATGCAAAACCATCATCCAACTCGAGCAGATCGAACGAAAATACATGATCACCCATGCTGAAATTTCTCCAGTGATCAAACTGGCAGATCCTGAAAAGGACGGCGATCGTATAGTCAAAGTACTGGAAAAGACCAAGGCCAATTGCTTAGTGACCAATTCGATGAAGACGGAAGTAACCGTTGTCCCGACAATTCTGTGATGTCGAGATTCCCACTTAAGCATTTATTTCATTTTTAAACCATTAAATCAGAATAAAGATATGTTTTTTCAACACGTTTATGATAAAAGTTTGGCGCAGGGCAGTTACCTGATCGGTTGTCAGGCGACGAAGGAAGCCATCGTTATTGACGCTAAACGGGATATTGATACCTACCTCGACATTGCCCGACAAAACAATCTCAACATCACCCACATCACCGAGACACACATCCACGCCGATTATCTGTGCGGATCCCGTGAACTGGCACAAGTGACCGGAGCCGATATGTATCTGTCGGACGAAGGCGGAGAAGGATGGCAATATGAGTTTCCGCACATTGGACTTCGCGATGGCGACGTCATCAATGTGGGCAATCTTTCACTGAAGGTGCTCCATACACCGGGACATACTCCGGAAAGTATCAGCTTTGTGCTGACCGACCATCCGGCATCGGACGAGCCGGTCATGGTGTTTACCGGCGACTTCGTCTTTGTGGGCGATATCGGACGCCCTGATTTGCTGGAGAAGGCGGCGGGATTGGCCGGAACCAAGGAGGTTGGGGCGCACCAGATGTACCGCTCGCTGAAAAAGTTCGAAGCATTGCCGGATTATGTTCAGGTCTGGCCGGCTCATGGCGCAGGATCGGCCTGTGGCAAGGCATTGGGGGCAGTCCATAGCACGACGGTGGGTTATGAAAAGGTACGCAACTGGGCATTCCGCTTTGAAGATGATGAAGCCGGCTTTGTCAGGGCCTTGCTGGAAGATCAGCCTGAGCCACCCAAATACTTCGCGATGATGAAACATCTCAATAAGGCAAAAAGACCATTGCTCGTTGAAGTGCCGAAATATCCAAAACTGACCGGGGAACAGTTCCTGTCAGCATACAACCATGGTCTAAAGATCATCGATACCCGCAGTAAAGAGGCGTTTGCACGCGGCTTCCTGCCTGGAAGTATCGGCATACAAGGAAATAATTCATTTTCGACATGGGCTGGTTGGTTCCTCGATCATCAGGAGCAATTTGTTCTGATCGCGGACGAAGACCGTATGGACGACCTTACACGTAAGCTGATGCGCATCGGCCTGGATAATGTATATGGCTATTATTCCGACATCGAGAACCTGGGTCTGGAATTGCAGAAGTCAAGGACAATATCGTTTGAAAAGATGCAGGATATCGTCGGCGGTGAAGACTTCCAGATCATCGACGTCCGTGGCTATACTGAGTACGAGGCCGGACACATCGAAGGCGCCGAACATCTCTTCGTGGGCACCATTGCGCAGCATCTCGACAGAATAGACCGCGACAGAAAGGTAGTAGTGTATTGTCAGGGGGGAGACCGCTCAGCAATCGCACAATCAATTCTGGCGAGGAATGGATTTACCAATATATTCAATTATCCGGGTGGTATAAACGAATGGAGTGAAAGGATATCCCTGGCTCCTTTGTATCTATAAAATCGAATAATTAACAATCAAACTTTTTTTTCAAGTCAATTCGGCTTTTTGAAAACCGACATCTTTATCTAATCAGAAAGCCTTAAATGATGAGTCCCGTGGTGATTATCGCGGGACTTGTTTTTTTTGAAGAATTGATTCTCCGAACCGACCGGTTTTTCATAACAAGCCGGGTACATGGAAGGAATCCAAGTGAGTGATTGGGCGTATTGGCGAAAGGGCGATTGTTACCCAGATTCATTCCAAATATTCTCCTCCCGTTAGCGTTTCGAAAATTCGTTTTATTTGGGGGTAAAGGGGAGTTAAACGATAGGTGGGAAATTTTATTTGGATTACGGCCGGTTTTCCTCCTCTCCGCTTTTGTTACCCCGCTACGCCTCCCTGAATGGGTGCAAAAGCTCCGAGTAGGAAAACCTACATTTCGGTAAAATCGTGAATTTCCTTTCTTAACGAGATGTAGGTTTGTCGTAGCATTGGCGGCACACCCTTCAGGGGCCGGGGTAATGACGGCAATGCGGAGGCAAACCGGGTAACTGGAAAGACTTCCGAAATGGCGAGTGGGTGATTTTCGAAGGCATTCCAAATTTCCTTCTCCTGCTAGCGTTTCGAAAATTTATTTTATTTGGGGTTAACGGCGAGGGAAACGATAGTCGGGAAATTTTATTTGGATAGGCAGGCTGTTGGGCCAGAGACGGTAGTTGCTAAAACAAGTTCAGCACGACTGGTTTATCGAGCATCAAGAGAGTTTTTGCAAAACACATTTTTTGCAAAAAAACATGCCGCCGCACAAACACCCACCCCTGATATTCAACACAAAGTACTAATCCCGGCCGAATTTCCATTTTTTTGCTTAAACTCGCACTGTCAAAATAAATTCATCATGCGGACCATTTACTTACTATTCTTTTTCTTTCTATTTACCCAATTGTATGGCCAGGAGGTCAAATCACCTTCCGGAAACCTGACATTGACTTTCAGACTGGTCAATACCAATCCGACATACCGGCTTGATTTCAAAGGCAAGGAAGTCATCCGGACCAGCAGTCTTGGATTTGAATTGATGGGAAAAGGATCGGCGAAGAACAGTTTTGCCACCGAAGTGATGAAAGACAACAATACCGAAAACCAAGTGAATAGTCTGTATGATGACTTTGAAGTGTTGGACTACAAAACATCATCCTTCGACGAAACCTGGCAGCCGGTCTGGGGTGAAAGCCGGAATATCAGAAATCACTACAATGAACTTTTGGTCAATCTCATGCAGACATCGACCAAGAGACTGATGACACTTCGTTTTCGTGTGTTTGACGACGGGATGGGCCTTCGTTATGAATTCCCGGAACAAAAAAACCTTATTTATTTTACTGTAAAGGAAGAAAAAACACAATTTGCCCTTGCCGGTGATCATACTGCCTTTTGGATTCCGGGGGATTATGACACTCAGGAATACGATTTTACCACTTCTAAGTTGTCGGAAATCCGGTCGCTGATGCCCAAGGCAATTACGCCGAATGCATCCCAGACACCGTTTTCTCCTACCGGAGTGCAGACTCCACTGATGCTCAAAACCAATGACGGCCTGTATATCAACATCCACGAAGCAGCACTGATCAATTATGGCGCGATGCATCTCAATCTGGATGAAAAGCAAAACATTCTGGAGTCCTGGATCACGCCGGATGCCAATGGCAGCAGGGGCCATCTTCAGGCGCCATGCCATACTCCCTGGCGTACCGTAATCGTAAGCGATGATGCGCGGGACATCCTTGCCTCCCGCATTACCCTCAACCTTAATGAGCCTTGTAAGATAAAGGATGTCTCCTGGATACATCCCGTCAAATACATCGGCGTATGGTGGGAGATGATCACCGGACGGAGCTCGTGGGCTTATACCGATGATGTGCCCAGTGTCATCCTCGGCAAGACGGATTATACCAAAACACGGCCCAATGGGCGTCATGCTGCAAACACAGCCCATGTCAAGGAATATATTGACTTTGCAGAGGAACATGGATTTGATGCAGTATTGGTGGAAGGCTGGAACATAGGCTGGGAGGATTGGTTCGGCAATTCCAAGGATCATGTCTTTGATTTCGTAACTCCCTATCCAGACTTCGATATGGCTGCCATCCGCGATTATGCCCGTCTCAAGGGAGTGAAAATGATCATGCACCATGAAACCTCCTCTTCTGTGCGCAATTATGAGCGCTATCTGGACACCGCCTATCAATACATGAAGGCCAATGGTTATGATGCTGTCAAAAGCGGCTATGTAGGCGATATCATACCTCGCGGCGAATATCATTACAGTCAGTGGATCAACAACCACTATCAATACGCACTGGAAAAAGCAGCCGAATACCATATCATGGTCAATGCCCACGAAGCGGTGCGGCCGACAGGCATCTGCCGTACCTGGCCCAATCTGATAGGCAATGAATCAGCCCGAGGTACCGAGTATCAGGCATTTGGAGGCAGCAAACCCAATCACGTCACGATACTGCCATTTACCCGTCTGATCGGTGGTCCGATGGACTATACGCCGGGAATCTTCGAGATGGATATTTCCAAAATAAATCCCAGCAATCATTCTCACGTCAACTCCACTTTAGCCAATCAGCTGGCCCTGTATGTAACCATGTACAGCCCGCTGCAGATGGCTGCCGACTTGCCGGAACATTATAATCAATATCCGGATGCATTTCTTTTTATCAAGGATGTGGCGGTGGATTGGGAAGAAAGCCGTTATCTCGAAGCTGAACCCGGACAATACATCACCATAGCACGAAAGGCGAAGGCCAGCGATAACTGGTTTGTCGGTGGGGTGGCAGGCAACGACGGACATACAACACAGCTCAGTCTGGACTTTTTGGATGAGGGCAAGGTGTATATAGCCACCTTGTACATGGATGGGCCCGATGCCGATTATCTGACCAAGCCACAGTCCTATGTAATCAAAAGCGGAACGGCGGACAGAAACACCAGGCTGACCATCAGATCGGCTCCGGCCGGTGGCTTTGCCCTTTCTCTGATTGCAGCAGATAAAAAAGTGGTGAAAGGGATGAAGAAACTCAAGAATTGAAAGGGTCTAATAATCTGAGAGACTAATCAACATCATTGATCGATGCCGTCAGGTATGCTTTGTGTGTAATATATTTGTCTGCTTCATGAAGTTAATTATATTCCCTTTTCAGAATAATTTTCCGGAATTACCAGGTAGAACCAGAGCGCTTAGAAAGGCAATCGTTGAATAAATTCGCTGTTTAACCATAAACTCATAGTGTCCTTCCATTGCATATGATTTTTACAAGAATCAGATTCCGCACAATTGAATAGCGCCCATATTTTATATTATATTTTATAAATTATTTAAATATTTCGACTATAATATTTGTTTTTCGTAAAATTAGATTATTTTTGACGCCTGAGTTGTAAGAACGAAAAATGATTTATTTACTTTCACTTTACAATACACTAAATAACACTAGCCCCCACGGGAGAAACATATTACAACTCCTTTGGGAATTAATTAACCTTTAACTACGCAAAATCTATGAAAAGGATTACTATCGGAGTTTTTATGCTGCTTTGTTTTTTTCTGGCAGTCCAATCCACTTATTCTCAGAGGAGTGATGTTGCTGACAAAGTCGCTAAAGCAATGAATGGAAAAGTCATTGAGCCAATCAACGTTGTGGAGTTTTTAAGCTTGAAAAGCCCGACGATAAGGCAGTCTGACTTGAAACGATATAAGGCTTATCGTATTGATCGCCAACAAATAGACAGAGTCAGTAGGGAAGCACCCAAGTTGCTGAAGATTAGGTTTCCGTTGAATGAAACACAAGTTATAACAATCGATCTGGTCAAGACGAATCTGTTTTCACCGGATTTTACAATTGGTGTAAATGATGGCCCTTTCGGAAGCAGTAAAGATGTTTCCACTGCTTATTATCACGGTATCGTGGAATTAAATGGAAAATCCGGATTGGTTGCACTCGGCTTTGCAAATGGTGGGATAGAAGGTTTGATTTCCCTTCCCGGACAGAATGCAATCAATATTACATCTTTGCGAACACCCGGGGGCGAGGATATGGTTACGTACACTTCAGATGATATTGATCGTAATATCGAATTTACTTGTGGTACAAAATTTGACAACGCATCCTATTCGGACGCCGAATTGAGTGCGCCAATAGAGCCGCGTGACGCACAGTGTGTCAGATTGTGGATGGAGATCAACTATAATGTATATCAGAATTTGGGATCCGACATGGCAAGTACTACTGCCTTTAGCAACGCGATGTTTAATGCTCTTTCATTATTGTACGCCAATGAACGAATATCATTAGTACTGGAACATTTGGAAATATGGTCGTCAACAAGTCCTTATCCGAACCCCTCGGACCCAGGCATAGATGATCGGACTGAGTTTTTAAACCACTTTAAAAACTACAGGGCGGCCACGTGGACAGGAGACCTTGCCATATTGATTACCCAAAATAATATTGGTGGAATGGCTGCCGGTTTTAGTGGTCTTTGCAATGCCGATCGTACTGAGAGTATGTGTATTGCGGGTCTTTATGCTAATTATTTAGACTCTTATCCGGCTTATTTTTATAATGTATATAATAGCGCTCACGAATTAGGACACTTATTTGGATCCAGGCACACCCATGCATGTGTATGGAATGGTAATAATACTGCAATAGATGGTTGTGCAGGCTATATTGAGGGTTTTTGTAACATACCGCCTTATCCAACAGGAGGTGGTACGATTATGTCCTATTGTTGGAATCCGTTTTGGATAGATTTTCAGGAAGGCTTTGGTGTACAACCGGGCAATGTGATCAGGAATAGGGTGTATAATGCTGCTTGTCTGACGTCTTGCTCAGAGGACAACCATTTCGAACTAGCTTCAAGTGTCAATTTTCCGGAGGGGTGCGGGAGTACAGCTATTCCCGGAACGATGATGGAGTTGGACTTGATATTAAACAATCAGGGCGTGACACACTTTTCAAACCTGACAGCAACCTTGCAACCTTCGCCGGAGATTACGCTTGTAGTAGCTAGTCAGTCCTATCCCGGATTGGAACCCGGTGTGGATATAAATAAATCATTTAGCTTTACAATTTCTTCATCGGTACCTTGCGGCAGTAAGATCAATCTTGTCTGGAATATTTCAGATGGATCCAATACCTATCCTGACATTTCTTATACCATTTATACAGGGGAACCCACATTGTCCGCAATGGAGAATTTTGATGCAGGAGCAGGTCTTCCTACCGGATGGGCCTCTTATGGTTTAGACGGGTCAGGAGCCAGTTTTACAGTGTCAACTGAGTCTTCTACAGTAATATCCCCACCCAACAGTTTGCAAATATTGGCCACTACCAATTCCGGGACTCTTGCGGTTGAAAGCCCTTCATTTGCGGTTGCCGATCAAAATAGTATGTTATCTTTTTATCACAGAAGAAATTACGCCAATGGTTTTGAAGGTGGATCGCTTGAGATAAAGATCGGCTCTGATCCATGGATGGACATAGTGGAGGCAGGTGGAACTTTTATTTCCGGAGGCTACAATGGTCGCCTATCCGGTGTTTCGATTGTCTATTTGAGCCTAAAGAAATGTTGGACAGGCAAAAGTTCGAATTATGAGCTGGTAAAAGTTCAACTTCCTTCCTATGCCGCAGGGGAAAATGTAAAATTTAGATGGATTTATAGTAAATCCGGTAATAACCAGGGAGTGGGTCACGTTCGGATTGACAATATTGAGTTTATACTCGGCAGCTCTTCGTGTACTGGTTGCTGTCCAATTCCATTGTCACCTATGGGTAATTCAGTTGATGGAATTACTGCCATTTTATCATGAGGCGCACCGGCTTCACCTCCATCTAATGGTTACCAGTGGGTGGTAGATCAGCTCCCTGGAAATCCTATAGGCTCCGGAACACCGGAATCCGGAACAAGCCTTAATGTATCTGGTCTTACAAAAGCCACTAATTATTTTTTACATGTTAGGAGCGATTGTGGTAGTGGTGAGTTCAGCCAGTGGGTGACAACCTCCTTTTATACGCCTTGCAGTGAATCATTGCCTTGGTCTGAAGGTTTTGAAGGTGTCTCACCTTTAGGACAAATTCGGTATCCGACTTGCTGGTCTCTTGATGCTATATCCGGTTATTATCCTGGGACAGATAATTCTACCGATGTTTACTCTGAGGCACATTCGGGAACAAAGTATATTTGGACAGCCTTTTCGTCTACTAACTGGGTTTTTACACCGGGCTTTTTATTGGAGGCTGGTAAGACTTATGTGTTTTCTTTTTGGATAAGAGAAAAATATCAAGGTGGTGCTGTTTTCCTGACCGATGTAGCCTATGGTACGAATCCACATATATCCGCAATGACCAATATCCTGGAAACAGAATATAGTTCTGTCAATGCAGCTCAATGGGTCCAAAAGGTTTATAACATTACTCCTTCTGCAGATGGCATCTATTACTTTGGAGTAAAAACGGCGGAGTCTACAGGTATTGAATCGTATTTAACTTATGATGACTTTAATTTGTCTGAACTGCCATGTCCTGACCTGTCCTCGGCACCGGATAATGTAACAATTACCAATAGTACATGTGGCATGGGCTGTACTGTCTCCGGAGGAAATATCATTGCCCCAGTCGGCGGATGCCCGGCTGGAAGCACGTTGAAATATTCTGTTGATGGCGGTGTATCCTGGAACACATCTTTACCTACCTATAATCAGACAGGCCCTGCACAGACCATTACCACCAAGTGTGAATGTGATATTAATCCCGCTAATGAAAGTCCATCTTCTGCACCTGTGACAACCTCTCCGGGAGTTTGTAATCTACCAATTGCAGGAGTAGGTTCCAACAGCCCTGTCTGTACCGGGAATACAATCAACCTGACGGCTTCCGGTGGCACAAGCTACTCATGGAGTGGTCCGGGTGGCTGGACAAGCATAGCACAAAATCCTACAAGAGCAAGCGCCACGACAGCTATGTCCGGTGCCTACACAGTTACAGTCACCTCAGCAGAAGGGTGTAGTTCGACAGCAACCGTCGAGGTGGAAGTAGATGAATTGAAAGTGATCGAACAAGTAAATGATGTAACACTCTGCATAGGCGAAACCTCGTCAGCTATCGGCATTTTATATACAGATAATAGCCCGGCTGCTTTGTATTGGACCAATAGCAATCCGGATATAGGACTCCCTGCCGAGGGATTTGGTGATATTCCTTCATTTACAGGACAAAATAGTACAACAGGACCGATTACGGGAACCATAACAGTAGGACAATTATACACTCCTGCCGATCCGATAACTTTGAATCAGATTGATCGTGAGATTACTTATTCCAACGTCCATATCAATGGAGGAGGAAATAATGCTTATGTCGCACCCGGTTCAACCGTAACATTGCAGGCGGATTATTCTGTATTTTTCGATATTAATAATGGCTATTGCCCGGGCTGTTTTGTACAATTCTACATAGGCTTGGGGACAACGAATAATACCTTGTATTGCAATGAAGATATATATAATGGCACAGCCGGCCAAATAAATGTAACATTCACTGCACCGACGACACCGGGATATTATTACCTGAATCAGGGGATGACATTGGATTAT
>WBZR01002021.1_pt2 | contig 11573 bp, 8 predicted proteins | sample 5204231 | NCBI WGS metagenome assembly WBZR01 (sample SAMN12412403, study PRJNA552823) | activated sludge metagenome | isolation source: activated sludge from anammox sidestream of wastewater treatment plant... | place: USA: Virginia | collected 2017-08
GGCTTCGTCCGCCATCACACCTCCAGGAGCAAGCGCGCCGGATCCTCCAGGCGCTCTTTCACGCGTACGAGGAACGTCACCGCCTGCTCGCCGTCGACGAGCCGGTGATCGTACGACAGCGCGAGGTACATCATCGGCCGCACGACGATCTGATCGTCGACGACGACGGCGCGCTTCTCGATCTTGTGCATCCCGAGAATGCCGCTTTGCGGCGGGTTCAGGATCGGCGTCGACAACAGCGATCCGTAGACGCCGCCGTTCGAGATGGTGAACGTGCCTCCCGAGAGATCGTCGATGCCGAGCTTGCCGTCGCGCGCGAGCCCGGCGAGCCTGAGGATCTCGCGCTCGATCTCCGCGAAGGACATCCGGTGCGCGTTCCGCACGACCGGCACGACGAGCCCGCGCTCGGTGCCGACGGCGACGCCGAGGTGCACGAAGCGCTTGTAGACCACGGCGTCGCCGCGGATCTCGGCGTTGATCGCCGGAACCTCGCCGAGCGCGGCGATGCACGCGCGCGCGAAGAACGACATGAATCCGAGCCCGACGCCGTGCGCCTTCTGGAAGCGGTCCTTGTGGGCGGCGCGCAGCGCCATGACGGCGCTCAGGTCCACCTCGTTGAAGGTCGTGAGGATCGCGGCCGTGTGCTGCGCCTGGACGAGCCGCTCGGCGATGCGCTTGCGGAGCCGGCTGAGGGGTACGGCCTCCTCGCCCTCCTTCGCCGCCGGTGCGGGCGCCGGACCGCGCGCCGCGGCCGCGGCGTCTCCCGCCGGCGCCGTCGGAGGCGTCGCCGGCGGGACGCCACGTTCGAGATGCGCCAGGACGTCGCCCTTGGTGAGCCGGCCGCCCTTGCCCGACGCGGAGATCTCGGCGGGATCGAGCGCGTGCTCGTCGATCAGATGTCGGACCGCGGGACTGAGCGGCCCCACCGGTCGCGCCGACGCTCCGGCGGGGGGAGGCGCGCTCGGGACCGGCGAGGGCGCGGCGGCCGACGGAAGCCGACCCGCCGCCGGAGACGGAGTCACGGCCGGTGACGGGGTCACGGCCGGAGACGGGGTCACGGCCGGTGACGGGGTCACGGCCGGTGACGGGGTCACGGTCGGCGGCGGGACCGACGCCGGCCTCGCGAGCGCGTCCGGCGACGCGGGGGATCCGCGCCCGATCTCGACCCGCGCGACGACCTCGCCGACCGTCACCGTCGCTCCCGCCTCCTTCATGATGCGCAGCACGCCGCCCTGCTCGGCGGCGATCTCCATGCTCGCCTTGTCGGTCTCGAGCTCGAGCAGGATCTCGTCGCGCTCCACCCGCTCGCCGTCGCGCTTCGCCCAGCGCACGATGACCCCTTCGGTCACCGATTCGCCAAGCGTCGGAATCCGCACCTCGAACGCCATACCGTCGTGTCCTCTCTCCGGCTCCGGCTCCGGCTCCGGCCCGCGCCGGCGTCCTTCGCGCCGCGCCACACGCGCCGCCGGCGACAGCGCACGGAGCCCGCCCGCGCGCCCGCGCCGGCACCTCGTGGGCTACGCTCTTAGCGCGCGAATGCCCGGTTGACGAGATCCGCCTCTTCGCGCTGGTGGATCTTGTACGAGCCGGTCGCCGGACTCGCGGCCGCCCGTCGCCCTACGTACGAGAGCGTATGGGTATCCGGCAGCACCGAACGCATCTGGTTCCAGATGAAATGCCACGCTCCCATGTTGGACGGCTCCTCCTGCACCCAGAACACCTGCCGCGCCGCCGGATAGCCGGCGAGAACGGCGCCGAGTTCCTGGCGCGGAAACGGGTGCAGCTGCTCCACGCGGACGATCGCGGTCGTGTCGATCTCGCGTTCGGCCCGTCCGGCGAGCAGCGCGTAGTAGACCTTGCCGCTGCAGAGGATCAGCCGCGTCACCTTCTGCGGGTCGATCGCGACCCCGACGTCGACGCCCCCTCCGACCGCCGGCTCGTCGAGCACCGTCTGGAACGATCCGCCGGTGAAGTCCCGCGCCGACGACACGGCCGTCTTGAAGCGGAGCAGCATCTTCGGACTCATGATGATGAGCGGCTTCCGGAACGAGCGGTGCATCTGGCGGCGCAGCGCGTGGAAGTACTGCGCCGGCGTCGTCAGGTTGCAGACTTGCATGTTCATGTCGGCGCAGAGCTGCAGATAGCGCTCGAGCCGCGCGCTGGAGTGCTCGGGACCCTGCCCCTCCATGCCGTGCGGGAGGAGCATCACGAGACCGCTCATGCGCTGCCATTTCGACTCGGAGCTCGAGATGAACTGATCGATGATGACCTGCGCACCGTTGGCGAAGTCGCCGAACTGCGCTTCCCAGATCACGAGCTTGTGCGGATCAGCCCAGCTGAAGCCGAACTCGAAGCCGAGCACGGCGTTCTCCGAGAGCATGCTGTCGAGAATCAAGACCTTGCCCTGTCCGGGTCGGATGTTGTCGAGCGGCACCCAGCGAGCTCCGCTCTCGATGTCGTGGAACACGGCGTGCCGGTGGCTGAACGTGCCGCGGCCGACGTCCTGCCCGCTCATGCGGACCGGGATGCCCTCGAGCGCGAGCGAGCCGATCGCGAGCGCCTCGGCGCATCCCCAGTCGATGCGGGCGCCGTCGCGCACCATGGCCGCGCGCTGCTCCATGAGCTTCATCAGTTTCGGATTGGGATGGAAGCCGTCCGGCGTCCGGACAAACGCGTCCGCGACCTCGCGCAGCACGTCGGCCGACACCGCGGTCTTCGCCGTCCAGTCGCTGCCCGCCCAACCGAGGCCGCGCCAGAGCCCGCCGAAGGCGAAGACGGGTTGCCGCGGCATGAAGTCGCGCGCGTAGGCGTGCGCGTCGTCGAGGAGATCGCGGAACTCCCTGATCCGGCGCTCGACGTCCGCGTCCGTCACCGCGCCGTCGCCGACCAGCCGCTGCCGGTAGAGGGCGAGCGGGGTCGGATGCTCCGCGATCGCGCGATACATGACCGGCTGCGTGAAGGTCGGATCGTCGAGCTCGTTGTGGCCGTGCCGGCGATAGCAGACGAGGTCGATGATGGCATCCTTCTTGAAGCGCTGCCGGAACGCGATCGCGAGCCGCGCCGCCTGCACCGCCGCCTCGGGATCGTCGCCGTTCACGTGGAACACAGGCGCCTGGATGATCTTCGAGACGTCGCTCGGGTACGGCGTGAAGCGGTACGACTCGGGCGACGTCGTGAAGCCGATCTGGTTGTTGACGATGATGTGGATGGTGCCGCCCGTGCGATAGCCGTGGAGCTCCGACAGGCCGAGCGTCTCCGCGACGATCCCCTGTCCGGTGAACGCCGCGTCGCCGTGCATCAGCACCGAGACGACGCGCGCGCGCTCCCCGTCGCCGAGGTGGTTCTGCTTGGCGCGCACCATTCCTTCGATCACCGGGTCGATGGCTTCTAGGTGGCTCGGGTTCGCGCTGAGCGACAGGTGTACCTTGTGCCCGGCGCGCGTCAGGCGGTCGTGCGAATAGCCGAGGTGGTACTTGACGTCGCCGTCGCCCGTCGCCTCCTTCGCGAGGAAGGTCCCCTCGAACTCGGCGAGGATCATCTCGTAGGGCTTCCGGAGGACGTTGGCGAGGACGTTCAGGCGGCCGCGATGCGGCATCCCGAGCACCATCTCCTCGACCCCGAGCGCACCGGCTTCCTCGACGAGCGTCTCGAGGAGCGGGATCAGCGCGTCGCCGCCCTCGAGCGAGAAGCGCTTGGCCGTCGTGTACCGCAGCTGCAGGAACTGCTCGAAGCCGTCCGCGAGCACGAGCGCGTCGAGAACGCGGCGGCGCTCGTCGGCGGAGAGCTCGGGGCGATTCGACGCCGGCTCCATGCGTTCGGCGAGCCAGCGCCGCTGCTCGCGATCCTGGATGTGGAGGTACTCGACGCCGAAGGTGCGGCAGTAGGTCTCCTGCAGGCGCTCGATCAGTTCGCGCAGCGCCGCCGTCCGGCAGCCGTTGAAGTCGGCGCACGCGACGACCCGCTCCAGATCGCCCGGACCGAAGCCGAACTCGGACGGCTCGAGGAGCGGATGGATCGCGGGCGGCGGCGCCAACGGGTTCAGATGCGCCATGAGGTGGCCGAGCTCGCGGTACGCCCGCACCAGCCCGAACACGCCGAGCACGGGCTCAACGTCCGGCGCGCGCGTCCCCTGCGGCGTCGGGCGCTCGTCGGGCGCGGCGTGCCCGCCCGCGCCGTTGGCGCGGGCGTCGGCCATCTCGAACCCGGCGAAGAACAGCGCCCAGCGCTCGTCCACCGAGCTCGGGTCGGCGCGATAGCGCCGGTACTGCTCCTCGACGTAGTCGGCGTTCACCCGGCTCACGAAGTCGAGGTGATTCATGGTTCCTTCCTTTTAGCCGCTCGGGATCGCGCCCGCTACCGCGGTCGCGCGGAGTTCATTCGACGAAACGTCTTCTGGTACACTCCGCGCCATGGCCAGAAGCACCTCGAGCGACGTCGTCGCGCTGATCCTCGCCGGCGGCGAAGGGAAGCGCCTCTACCCTCTGACCCGCGACCGGGCCAAGCCCGCCGTTCCCTTCGGCGGCCGCTACCGCATCATCGATTTCGTCCTCTCCAACTTCGTCAACTCCGGCATCTCCAAGATCAGCGTGCTCACCCAGTACAAGGCGGGCTCGCTCATGCAGCACCTGGCGCGCGGATGGCAGCTGGCGCCGCAGCTCGGGCACTACGTGGCGCCCGTCCCGGCGTCCATGAACGTCGGTCCGCAGTGGTTCCGCGGCAGCGCCGACGCCGTCTTCCAGAACCTCGACGTGCTCGAGAACGAGCAGCCGCGCGAGGTCTGCGTCTTCGGCGCCGACCACATCTACCAAATGGACGTCTGCCAGATGCTCGACTTCCATCGCGCGCGCGGCGCCGACGTGACCGTCGCGGTGATCCCGGTGCCGGCGACCGACATGGACCAGTTCGGCATCGTCGACTGTAACGCGGCGGGCGCCATCGTCGGCTTCCGCGAGAAGCCGCCCGTCGACGCCGGCGCGACCGGCACGCGGCTCGCGTCGATGGGCCTCTACGTCTTCGGCTGCGCGGCGCTCGTACGCGCGGTGACCGCCGATGCCGAGCGCACCGACTCCTCGCACGACTTCGGGAAGGACGTGCTGCCGCGCATGGTCGAGAGCTCGGCGACCGTCGTCGCCTACGATTTCTCGGCCAACACGATCCCCGACATGCACGACGGCCAACGCGGCTACTGGCGCGACGTCGGCACGATCGACATGTACTGGCGGACGTCCGAAGACCTGATCTCGATCACCCCGCTCCTGAACCTCTACAACCCGCGTTGGCCGACGCTCTCCGCCTACTATCCGCACCCGCCGGCGAAGTTCGTCTTCGCCGACCCCGAAGGCCAGCGGCGCGGCATCGCGATCGACTCGATGGTGTCGGAGGGGTGCATCATCAGCGGCGGCCACGTGGAGCGGTCGATCCTGAGCCCGCGCGTGCGCGTGAACAGCTACGCCCACGTGCAGGAATCCATCCTCTTCGACGGCGTCGAGGTCGGCCGGCACGCCCGCATCCGGCGGGCGATCATCGACAAGGGCGTCACCGTACCGCCCAGGATGACCATCGGCTACGATCCGGCCGAGGACCGGCGCCGTTTCACGGTGAGCGAGGGCGGCGTGGTCGTCGTGCCGAAGAACGCCGACCTCGCCGCGCTGCGATGACCCTTCGGCGCGCGATCTTCGCGGCCGCGCCGGCGGCGATGGCGCTCGCCGCGCTCGCCCGCGCGGCGGCGGCGATGACGGTCCTCCCCGTCGATCTGCCGGCGATGACGGGACAGGCCGAGCGCATCTTCGTGGGGCGGGTCGAGCGCGTCACGACCGGGCGCGACGCGCACGGGCTTCCGGCGATCTGGACGACCTTTCGCGTCACCGAACGCTTGAAGGGGCCGGCCGAGGACGCCGTCACCGTGAAGCAGCTCGGAACGAGCCTCGGCGCGGACGACGCCGGCGTGCTCCCGCACCCCGCGCTCCCGCGCTACCGCGTCGGCGAAGCGGTCGTCCTCTTCGTGCGCCCCGAGAGCGCGCTCGGCTTCACGAGCCCGGTCGGCCTCGGCCAGGGGTGCTTCCACGTCCGCGGCCGAGACAACGCGGCCGTCGTCGAGAACGACGTCGGCAACCACAACCTCGCGGCGCCGACCGCGCCGCGGACGCTCGCGGCGCCGGAGGCCGCCGCCGCGCCGCCCGCCCCCCTGCCGCTCGACGCCTTCCTCGCCCGGGTGCGCGGGCTCGTCGACGCGGAGCGCTGAGGTCGCGTGCGCGAACGACTCGCTCTCGCCGGCGCGCTGGCGCTGCTCGCGCTCTCGGCGGCGCCCGGCCTCGCCGCGGGCCCGATCTTCGTCGCCGACGACGGCGCGCCGCTCGTATGGCGGATTCGCCCGGTCCCGTGGAGCTCGGACCGCGGCGGCCTCGGCGTGCTCGACGAAGCGGCGGCTCGCCAGCTCGTCGCGGACGGCTTCGCGGTCTGGGCCGCCGTGCCGACTGCCGACATCGCCTTCGCCGCCGCCGGCGCGCTGCCGGTGGACGTCGGCGCACCCGACGTCGGCCGGTTCGTCGGCGTCTGCGACGACGGCGTCAGCCCGATCGTCTTCGACACCGACGGCGCGATCACCGACGCGCTCTTCGGTGCCGGCGCATCGGGCTCCATCCTCGGGTTCGCGGGCCCCGAGTGCGGCACCTTCTCTCCGCCCGAGATCACCGAAGCCTCGGCCGTCCTCAACGGGAAGTTCATCGACGGCGTCGCCAGCGCTGGCAACGCCGAGGTGAGCCTCGACGTCTTCCGCGGCGTGATGATCCACGAGCTCGGCCACTACGTGAACCTCGACCACTCGCAGATCAACCTCCTCGAGGCGTTCGACGGCGCGTCGGCCGGCGACGACGCCATCGCAACGATGTTCCCCTTCGTCGTGAGCGGTCCTGAGATGGCGACGCTCGCCCGCGACGACGAGGCGTCGCTCTCGGGGCTCTACCCGGCCGACGATTTCGCCGCGACGACCGCGGCCATCACGGGCGAGGTCCGCCGCGGGGACACCGACGCGCCCTTCCGCGGCGCGTTCGTGATCGCCCGCAACGTCGAGGATCCGCGGCGCGACGCGGTCGGCTGGGTGTCGGGCGCACGCCACGTGCCGGGCAGCAGCGCGCCGGACGCCGCCGCGCTCGCCGGCGCCTACGAACTCGCGGGCCTGACGCCCGGCGCTCGCTACACGATCGAGGTCGAAGCCGTGTCGCCGCTCTTCGCCGGCGGATCCTCCGTCGGCCCGCTGAGTCCGCCACCGACGCTGCCGGGTCCGCCGGAGCGGTGGAGCGGCGGCGACGAAGCCGCGACGAATCCCCCCGACGACCCGACCGCGTCCGGCGTCGAGATCCCCGTCGCCGCGGGCGACCTGGTGAGCGGCGTCGACGTGGTCCTGAACGTCACCCTGCCCCCGCCGAACGACGCCTGCGGCGCCGCGACCGACGTCACGAGCTTCCCCTTCACGACCACGATCGAGACGCGCCTCGCGACGAGCGCGGCCGGCGATCCGACGCCGCGCTGCCTCGCCGCCCCGAATCCGAAGGCGTCGAAAAGCGTCTGGTTCCGTCTCGCCTCGCCGCTCGCCGGCACGCTGACCCTCTCCACGGCCGGCAGCGACTACGACACGGTGCTCACCGCCTGGACCGGAACCTGCGGCAGCCTCGCGGGCGTCGCCTGCAACGACGACGGCCCGAGCGGTCTCGCGGCCGGCGTCACCCTGCCGATCGCCGCGGAAACGCCGTACCTGGTCGCCGTCACGGACTTCGCATCGACGGGCGGCACGCTGGTCTTCACCGCAACCTTCGAGCTCGCCCCGACGCCCGCATGCCGCGCCGACGCGCCCGGCGAGTGCATCCCCGGCAGCGGCGCGCCGCGGACCGACTGCGTCACCGAGTGGCTCGTGCAGCCTGTCCCGCCGCTCGCGAGCACCCGTCCCGGCACGCGCTACGCTCCGAGCTACCGCGCGAGCTGCCGCGACGGCGACCCGCGCTGCGACTTCGACGGCAGCGCCACCAAGAACGGGCGCTGCGTCTTCCACGTCGCGATCTGCGCCAATAACGTCGACCCGCGCCCCGCCGCCCGACGCTGCGTCCCGTCGACGCTCGACGAATATTACCTGCTCGCGCCGAGCGTCGAGCGGCCGCGCGACGCGGTCGACGCCGCGAACGCGGCGACGCTGCTCGCGGCGGTGGCGGGCCTCGGCGTCCCACCCGCACCGACGGTCGCCGCCGGCCGCGTAGCGTTCAGCCCCGCGCTCGCGACGCTCGATCGCTGCACGACGCTGCAGCCGATCGTCGTCCCAGTCGGAACGCGCGTGCTGCGGAGCCGCGCGCTCACCCCGGGCGCGCGGAGCGACACGGACCAGCTCCGCTTGCGCTGCCTGAAGTAGCGCGGCGTCAGCCGGCGATGTCGAGCCGGCGGCGCCCCGCCGCCGACGGCGGCCGGAAGCTCGCGCACTCGAGGCCCCGGTCGCGCAGGCGCTTGTAGAGCGTCGGGCGGCTCACGCCGAGCTCGTGGGCCGCGCGCGTCACGTTGCCGCCGCAGCGGCGGAGGCACGCGACGAGCTCGGCGGCGCCGGGCCCGCCGACGCTCCGGGCGCTGCGCGCCGCGAGCGCGAGGCGCACGTCGGCGGCGCCGATCTCCGCGCCGTCGGCGTAGAGCACGACCTCGCGGACGACGTTCTCGAGCTCGCGCACGTTGCCCGGCCACGCGTAGGCGGCGAGCGTCCGGCGGGCGGGCTCGTCGAGCGCGAGCCCGGGCCGGCCGAGGTCGCGCGCCGTCCGCGCCGCGATCCGATCGGCGAGCGCCATCACGTCGTCGGCGCGGTCGCGGAGCGGCGGCACCTCGATGACGACGCCGCTCAGGCGGTAGTAGCAGTCGGCGCGGAACGCGCCGCGCTCGACGAGGTCACGGAGATCGCGGTTCGTCGCCGCGACCACGCGCACGTCGACGACGACCGGCCGATCGGCGCCCACCCGCTGCGCCTCGCCCTCCTGGAGCAGGCGCAGGAGCTTGCACTGGAGGGACGGCGGCAGCTCGCCGATCTCGTCGAGGAAGAGCGTGCCGCCATCGGCCTCGGCCGCGCGACCGAGCCGCCGGCCGATCGCTCCCGTGAACGCGCCGCGTTCGTGTCCGAAGAGCTCGGCGTCGATGAGCTCGGCCGACAGCGCGCCGCAGTTCACCGGCACGAAGGGACCGTGGCGGCGCAGACCGTCGGCGTGGATCGCGCGCGCCAGCAGCTCCTTTCCCGTACCGGTCTCGCCCTGGAGTAGGACGGGCACCTCCGTCGGCGCGACCCGCGCCACCCGCGCGCGCAACCGTTCCATCGCCGGGCTCCCGCCGACCAGCCGCGCGAGACCGCCCGCCACCGGGCCGCGCGGCGCCGCGGTTCGCGCCTCTTCGAGTGCCGTCAGCGTCGCCATCGCGACGCACGCTACGCGTCGGCCCCGCGCCGACGCAACGCGACGAGTAGCCGTCGCCGTCGCCCGCCGCCTCCTCGAGCGGCTCCCGCCGCCCCGGCGCAAAATTCCACCTTGACTACGTGGTCAGCGGAAAGCATTTCGAGGGGAGGAGGATATGCCCATGAAGCGCCGTTCGTCGCTCTTCGTCGCCGCCGTCGCGCTCCTCGTCGGGAGCGCCACCTTCGCCACCGCCGGAGCCAGGCCGTGCCTGCGGGAAGCCAAGCGTGATGCCAAAGATTGTGCCGCGGACTGCAAGGAAGCCCTGCAGACCGCCAAGGACGCCTGCCTCAATCGCGACCACGCGTGCGTCGAAGTCTGTCGCGCCAACCGGTCGCAGTGCCGGCTCGACAGCGGCTTCGACGCCGCGATCGACGCGTGCAACGACACCCTCGAGGCACGCCGCGCGACGTGCCGTGCCGAGAACCCCCCCGGCGACGACCGCGATGTCTGCGTCGATCGGGCGCAGGTCGACGCGTTCGAGTGCCGCGACGCCGCACGCGAGCTCGCACGGCCGTTGCTGAAGCAGTGCCGCAAGGACTTCCGCGCCTGCGCCAAGGCCTGTCCGGCGCCCGCGCCGGCGGATCCTGCGGTCGACGCGAAGCAGTGCATCCGCGACGCCAACGCGGCCGCCAAGGCCTGCGGCGCCGCCTGCCGCGAGGAATACCAGGGCGCGAAGGACGACTGCCGCCATCGCGATCACGAGTGCATGGAAGGATGTCGCGCCGAACGCACCGCCTGCCGGGCCCCGGTGCGGGCCGAGTTCGACGCCGATCTCGCGGCCTGCGCCGCCGCGCGCGCGACCGGCATCGCCGACTGCGCGACGCAGTTCCCGTTGCCGCGCGACGAGGCCGCGGCGATCGCCTTCGATCAGTGTGTCGACGCGGTGCAGGTGACGGCGTTCGTCTGCCGCGACGACGCGCACGAGGAAGCACGGCCGGGGCTCGTCGCGTGCCGGCAGGCGTTCCGCGCCTGCGTCGACACCACCTGCCCGGTGCTGCCGGAGTAACGTCCCCCGGGGAGGCCGGCGCGCGCCGGCCTCCCCGGACCCTTCAACGGTCCCCCCGGCATCACCGCCGGACCTGCATGGCGCCGCCCGCGGCGGACGGCGACAACGGCCGGATGCATCCCGGCCCGTCCGTGCGCGCCGCGTTCACGAGCTTCGAGACCGGATACGCCTCCATCGCGTCCTCGGGGTAGGGCCGCAGCAGAGCCCCGAGGTCGGCCGGTGACGCGCCGCGCGCGATCCACGTCGCGCGCGCCTCGAGAGGAACGATCACCGGCATGCGGTCGTGGATCGGCGCGACCACGCCGTTGGCCTCGCACGTGACGATCGCGCAGGTGATGAGCGGCGCACCCTCCGCGGCCCTCCAGCGCTCCCACACCCCGGCGAAGCCGAACGGCCGCCGCGAGCGCAAGCGGATGAACCAGGGTTGGCGCCCGCGGCCGTCCCGGCGCCACTCGTAGAAGCCGTCCGCCACGACGAGGCAGCGCCGGCGCGCGAACGCGTCTCGAAACGTGCGGTTCGTCGCGATCGTCTCGGCGCGGGCGTTGATCGCGCGCGGCCCGCCCTTCGGGTCGCGCGCGAACCACGGCACGAGCCCCCAGCGCATGACGCCCGCTGCCGGGGTTCCGACGCCCGCCGACGTCGCCCCCCGCGCGACGACGAGCACCTGCTCGCTCGGGCACACGTTGAAGCGCGGCTCCGCCGGCGCGACCGTCTCGATCCGGACGCCGAACTCCTCGGCGATCGCCTGCGGGGGGCTCGAGCGCGTGAAGCGGCCGCACATCGCCGCCACCGTAGCGCAGGCCGGTCGGCCTTGACACCGTCGACGCGGACGGCGAGGGTCACGCGATGCTCGCCAGCGCCGACGAGATCCTGACGACCCACGCCGGCAGCCTGCCGCGTCCGCCCGAGCTCCTCGACCTGCTGGTGCGCCTGAGTCGTCGCGAGCCCCTCGACGACGCCGCGCTCGCGGCGGCCGTCGAGCGCGCCACGCGCGACGCCGTCGCCAAGCAGCTCGCCGCCGGCATCCACGTCGGCAACGACGGCGAGCAGCCGCGCGAGAGCTTCCTCTCCTACGTTCAGCACCGGATGAGCGGCTTCGG
>WBZR01004392.1_pt1 | contig 11573 bp, 11 predicted proteins | sample 5204231 | NCBI WGS metagenome assembly WBZR01 (sample SAMN12412403, study PRJNA552823) | activated sludge metagenome | isolation source: activated sludge from anammox sidestream of wastewater treatment plant... | place: USA: Virginia | collected 2017-08
TGATGATCGTTATCCCGTAATCTGTGCATATATCGGAAGCCGCTGCTGCTGCGCGTGACGCAGTAGCCGGACGAAACCGTTCAAGATTAAACGAGATTGAACCGGTGTCAGCTGCTTGCCTGCCATTGCCGCAGGACGAGAGGAGAAAAAGGAGGATTATGCAGAGTATATAAAATGGTTTACGCATTGTGTAATTACTCTTACCAGCTTACGTTTATGCTGCCGGTTCCGCCGCCGTCATTACCTCCGCCATCCCCTCCCCCGCTTCCTGATGCCACACCTGCTATGGCTGCGACGACAATAACTGCCCAGAACCAGTTCCTGCGGCCCTTAGCTGATGCTGCTTGCGCCGTCTCTTCCGGAATGTCTTTTTCAGGAGTGGAAACAGATTCCGGAAGGTGCGTTGTGCCATCGTTGCGGCCAGATGGGATCATTTCACCGGAGCATGATGCCTTGGGGACGCAGACAATCAGCGTTATAAGTATCATACATGCAACTGACAACTTTTTAATGAGTCTCATTTGACTTCTCCTGTTGTATCATAAACCCTTTTTGCACAACCAGTGTCCCGTCAAGATAAACCCTGATCTGCCACTCTCCCGGGAACCGGGATGCCCCGTCCCCGCGGATTGATAATCTATGCCATGCGACTACCTCTTCCCTGTATTTCCCTCTTGAGGCGCTCAAGGAATAATCTCCGGATGTCTGATATATGCCGCCTTTTGGTTCAATCCAGTCCCATCTCAGTTTGTGTTCTCCTGTCAGGTTCCTGAGTTTGACGTACGAAATGGCCTCACTGTCTCCTGTTGTATAAGTAAGTGCCGGTTCTATCGGCACTGCAGTAGTTTCTTTCACATATAATCTCTTAGTCAGGGTGGATTCGGCAAGTCTGAAGGACGGAATAGTCGCCATATCTTTAACGGGGGCTGCACAGGCAAATAACATGTAAGACATGAGCATCAGGATGGCGGGAATGATTAGCTTTTTCATTACGCCTGGATTTAGTTTACACCATAAATAAATGACACGAGCTGGCGGCTGAGTTCACCTGAGATGTCCTTCTGCAGGGCCCTGACCGCCTTATCCTCAGCCTCTTTAAAGTTCAGGTGCCCCTCCCTGCCGTGACGGGTGAAACTACCCAATACCTTGCCGCTGGCCTGACTGACAAGATCAACAGCAATATTCCACCTGACAAATTTATACTGCGGCAGGTCTGCATTATCAAAATTGACGACACCGCGTACAAGGATATCAAGGATATCTTTGTCTCCCCTGTCTTCAACTGAAAAACCCTCTTTCGTCAGGCCCTCCAGGACAGAAGAGCGTATATCATCATTATGAGGCCCTTCGATCCGGACCCCTATTCTTATCTCGTTCGAGAGGATCTCCTGAAGCTGCTGTTTTACGGCAATAAGGGTTACAGGCGGCTCTATCCCCGTACCAGCAGGGTTAATTATGCGCAAATCGGTGTTATAGACCTCCCTGTCCAGCAGGGACTTAAGTATCGAGCGGACTGTCCTTACCCTCTCTATCCTGTCTGATATTGTGCTGGTACGCCTTTGCAGAACCGCTATATCGCTGTCGAGGACAGTTATCTTTTCTTTTAATGATACCATGGCATGTTGCCTGTCCATTACAGCAAGGGCATACATCCGCTTCTCAGATTCATCATGCCAGACCTCGGCAACTGTTATATTCTCCATGACCTTTTCCGTTGCCACTGATGTAATCTGATCTATCCTGATATCCCGGCTGCTGTGTGTCTTCCCCCTGACGTCTGTCTGGGCGTATTTCTCCATCTCGCTGGTCTTTGAATATATCTCAGCCTTGAAAATCCTGGCAATGGCGGCATGCGCCGCATCCTCAGCGGCCTTGCGGTCATCGCCGTAACCCACGCCTGTGAGGTATTGCCCTGAGGGGTATTTGCTGCTATTGCCTTCTATCCAGTCTGGTTTTAATGCAGAAAAGGCAGGGCTGATGACACATGATGTCAGAAAGGAAAGAAAGACAAGGCTGAAAAAGAGTACATATTTATTCAGGCTCACCAGAAAATGTCCTCAGATCCTGCCAATCCGCAGTCCAGGGGTGCATACCACACTGCAAATTATTTCTTCTCCTCTGCTTCCAGTTTATCGAATGCATTCTCAGCATTCTTTCTCACAAAGTCACGCGCCTCGGAATTGAGCTCTCTTGCCTTCTCAAGGCTGTTCTTGAAGGAATTGAGGTCTAATTTTGCAAGTGCGTATTCAGTCCCATCCGCCGGGTCTGTCCAACGGTCAATTATCATTACCCCGCTTAGCGTAACCGCAGAGAAGGTCTTTACAGCCTGCTCGATATGCTGCTCTTCGGATGCAGCAGTATCGCCGGTAATTGCGGCTCCACCGGCAGTGGATGCCATATAGTCACGCATGAGTGAAGCGGTATATGTCTCGAATACCTTCCCTAACTCTGCACGGGCCCTGTTTTCTGCGGCTGTCCTTGCAAGTGGTTTATTCTTTACGCCGGTCACAGAACCGACTCCATAGAATACCCTGTTTCCAGAATCATTGAACGCCGCGCTCCCCTGAGTTACCCATGCAGGCGCTTTGGCCCCGGGCGGCAGCTTCTTTGCACAGCCTGTCATACCAATGACGCCAAGAAAAACTATGATAAATCCAAGATAGATGCCCTTATTCATCATGCCCATAATCAGTCCCTCCATAGTATCGTTCTTAATAAACAATATCCGGCAATGAACTACTGCCTGTTTTCTTCTTTCTGCAATTCCTTGAAGCTATCATCTGCATGGTGTTTGATATGAGAATCATCAGGCCTCTGTGGAGCCGTGGCACACCCTGCAAGCCATGAGAATATAATCGTAATCATCACCATCATGGTAATTTTCATTTTCATAATGACATCAGTCTACTAAACTATACATAATGTGTCAATGAAATGAGGATGGATACATTGCTACACCACCCCTGCCATTGACCTGGCTATTTCACCTGCCTTTTTCAAATCAATCTTGCCGCTGCCGAGTACCGGAATCGATTCAATGAAAAAAATATCATCCTTCCCCGGAATCCATAACCCGGGAAATTCCGAAACACGGAGATGTTTCCATATATCATACGGATTCATCTCTCTATGATTATGAAGAATGATGAGACGCTCCCCCCTCTTATCATCCGGAACAGATGTAACAATGCATGTGGCGTCCTGTAATATCTGATTAACGGCCTCTTCTATCTTTATGTGAGGGACCATCTCGCCGGCTATCTTGCTGAATCTTGACAGACGGTCTTTTATCGTTATAAATCCATCTTCGTCAACAGAGGCGATGTCACCTGTCATGTACCAGCCGTCCTCCCCCTTGTCATTCCGATCCTTGTGCTGAAGCTGTTTCAGCATAGCTTCGAAATCTCCTGCCATAAATCTCAGCGCTACCTTACCATGCGTTAATGACCCCTCTGCAACCTCCCGAAGGTACCCCATCATCCGCCCGGGTCCCTTTACCAGCAGCATACCGTCCTGTCCGGAGGACAGTTCTTCTCCTGTCCCGACATCAACGATCTTTACTGCAACTCCTGGAATGGGATGTCCCACTGTCCCGGGTTTGTTGCCTCGCTGACGGATGTTTCCATGCATGATGTCAGGCGTATTTACTGAGACAACCGGCCCCATCTCGGTACAGCCGTACCCTTCCAGCAGTTCAAGCCCGAATTTTTCCATGAACTCACGTGCAATAGCCCCGTGCAGTTTCTCAGCTCCAACAATAACCAAACGCAATGAAGAAAACTCTTCCCGCGTACACTTCCTGATATATGAGGAACAAAATGTCGGAGTGCTGATAAGTATGGTGGCCCTGTACCTGGACACCATCCCGCCAATCGTCCTTGAGTCAGTTGGATTGTTGTGATACACCACTCCGAACCCTGAAATAATGGGAAACCATATTGTAGCAGTCACTCCAAATGAATGAAAAAATGGTAAAACCCCCATGAGACGGTCTTCCCTGGTAAGATTGAATACCTGGTCAATAGCCTCTACATTTGAGACAATGTTATGGTGAGAGAGCATGATGCCCTTAGGGACACCTGTGCTGCCGCTTGAGAATATGACAGTTGCAAGCGCATCCGGTTCCACCCGTCCCTGTCTCAAATATCTGTATAGGATGCCTTTAGGGAGAAAGCGGCCGAGGGCCGCTGATAAAATCTTCTGATACGCTGAAACATCACCCATAATGTCTTCAAGAAAGACCATCCCATCCAGTTCCTTCATCTGCAGCTTTTCCAGGAAGAGGCGTGATGTAATTATAGTTCTGATGCCGCCCTGAGAAATGGCCGATGAAATAGCCTCACGCCCTGCGGTAAAATTCAGGTTGACAGCAGCCTTGCCTGCCATTGATACGGCTATATTGGCCAGCGCCCCACCGGCAGATGCCGGCAGCATCAGCCCGATCACAGGCTCTTCACTGTATCGTCTCCTGATGACTCTGGAAAGGATCATGCCTGCTGCAAGCGTCCTGCCATATGTAAGTTCGCGGCCGCCGGAGTCAGACATGCAGAATTTTCCCCAGTTGCGTCTGGCGGTTTTTATAAACCGAAGGTGCAGAAGGTCCTCCGGACTTCTGCGATGCCCAACAGCCTCGCACCCAAGCTCCATGACCGCCTGGCGAACTTCCTGAATCGTTGAATCTGAGGAAAGCGCCTTGCCAAAGGAAACAGTAACTGACCGGAACAGTCCCTCAGGCCATTTGTAAAAAAATCTCTTTCCCCTGAAGCTGAAGATACTGCCCCACACACTGTCAATATGAACAGGTATTACAGGGATATCCATACCCTTTATAATCTTCTCAAGCCCCCTCTTAAATGGACGAATGTTCCCTGTCCTGCTGATCTCGCCCTCTGCAAATATGCAGACAACATTCCCGTCTCTCAGCTCATTGCGTGCCTGTTCAATAGCATTTACAATATCCCTCCTGTTATTTGCCGAGAGCGGTATTGCCTTCATCAGCCTGAAAAACCATTGAAGCGATCTCAGATCATAATATTCCCTGGTGACAATAAAGCGTATAAAACCAGGCACCGAAGAACCAATCAGGAACGGGTCTGCAAAAGACATGTGATTACTTACAAGTATCGCCGGACCTTTTACAGGGATATTCTCCTCCCCCGCTATGCGTACCCTGTACAGGGTATGCGTAATGGCATAGAGGACAAACCGGATCAGGAAATCAGGCAGCTCGCTGACAATCACCGCTGTTACGGCGAAAGAAAAGACCCCGGCTATAAAGGCAATCCATGCAGGACCTACACCAAGAATATCGCTTAAAAGCCAGAGCATGCCTGACGCCATGAGGACGCCGATTGTGTTGACAAAGTTATTGGTGGCAATCATCCTCCCCTTCTCCAGGGCGCCGCTTCTCTGCTGGAGAAGCGCGTTCAGCGGGACGACAAACACGCCTCCGGCAAATCCAAGAAAGATCAGAGAAACAGCCGCCATTGCAAATGACGATGTAGAATAGGAAAGGACTATTGAGAAGGCACCCATGCATAGAGAACCCAACGGCACAAGGCCAGGCTCAATCCTGTCTCCTGAAAGACGGCCTGCCAATACACCGCCTGCGCCTATTCCAGTTGCAAGAAAAGCCACGAGCAGTCCGATCCATTTGTCATCAAGCCGCATCACCTCTTTGCCAATAAGCAGGATGTCCATCTGAAGTAGGGCGCCGATGAACCAGAGATATGAGATGCCTGTTACAGTCATCAGTAGCAGCTTGTTGGAATGCAGGCGTTTAAGTCCAACATTAATCTCTCCCCAGGGGTTCAAACGAAATGTATTTGTCGCCCCTGAATGCGGTACTTTGGAAATGCCAAAACTCGTTATGGTGCCAATGACAGCCGTAACCACTACAAAAAGACCAATCCATACGATACGGTCCTTCCACATTCCAAATATCATGCCACCTGCAGCCGTTCCCATAATAATCGCAAGAAAGGTGCTCATCTCCAGGAGGCCGTTCGCCCTTGAAAGATCCCTCTCCGGCAGCATTTCCGGGATAATCCCGTACTTGGCCGGGCTGAAAAAAGCAGACTGCATGGCCATGAGGAAGAGCACAAATAACATAAAGTCAATCCGGCCCGCCCACAGGGCAAAAAAGGCCATACCCATTGCGACTATTTCAAAACTCTTGGTGACAATCAGGACGCTTCGTTTGCTGAAAACATCTGCCGCATGTCCTGCATATCCTGAGAAAAGTATGAAAGGAAGGATAAATATTGCCCCTGTCAAAGAAAGATAAATGCTTCCTCCGTTGCCTGAACGGACCGCCGCCTCAACAGCAAACAGGGAAACCACCATCTTATATAAGTTATCGTTGAAAGCGCCAAGAAACTGGGTACACAGGAAAGACTGAAACCCGAAATGCTTAAACAGGCTCTTGTAATTGCCGGAGGACATTATTTGTTCACCTTACCCGGAGGTTGCATATTCCCGCATCTTCGTGTTAGAGTATTATAATCAATTGCAACGAAACTTAGAAGGAGGTTTTTTTAATGGAAACAACCATAGATCAGACACGAGTGGAAGAGGTGCTCAAAATGATCCGCCCTGCACTGCAGAGAGATGGTGGCGACATACAGCTCATGGGTATCGAGGGTACGACGGTAAAGGTCAGACTTGTCGGGGCTTGTTCAGGCTGCCCAAGTTCTACATACACGCTTAAACTCGGCGTAGAGAGGCAACTTAAGGCCATGATCCCTGAGATCGAAGAAGTGGTCACTGCATAGAGAATAAATAGTCGCTGTCCCCATTTATTTCCAGTTATTATGGATAAGGCAATAGAAAAACTGCTCAAAGTTAATCTGAATGTACGCCAGGGCGAACGCGTGCTCGTATTTACAGACCATATGCAGGAAGGACGTCTTGAACCCAAAGAGATGGACAGGTGCCGCAGGCTTGAGAAGGCGGCTGGACGGGTTGCAGAGCTTTCAGGAAAACTCACTGCAACGCAGTTTTTTACATACGACTCACTCCCTAACAACGGTTATGAACCCCCTGAACAGGTCTGGCGGATGGCATTCGGGGATAAAGCCGTTCACGAATTAAGGGATAACGGCATATTGGGAAGACTCATCGCCAAGAAAGCGATTGAAGGTGATGTAGAAAGGGCATTCGAAATGTTGTCTCCGTATAAGGATGATATGGTTGATGTTGTAATAGGTATGGCCAACTTCTCAACGAGCCACACAAGATTCCGGCATCTCCTGACAAAAATTCACGGTACCCGTTACGCCAGCATGCCTATGTTTGATCCAGGCATGTTCAACGGCCCGATGGATGTTGACTGGAATGTAATTAAGAAACGGACTGAATATATAGCAGGCCTTATTACTAAGGCCGAATCGGTAACAATGAAATGCCCTCTCGGCACGGATCTGCATATTGGTTTGAGCGGCAGGACGGGCTTTGCTGACACAGGGATAATCACTGAAAATGGAAGTTTCGGAAACCTGCCGGCCGGAGAGGTCTATACCGCCCCTTTAGAGGGTACATCCGAAGGTCTGATGGTGCTCGAGTGGTCCACCACAAGAAAACTTTCTCCGCCTGTCACCCTTACTGTTAAAGGGGGCAGAGTAGTAAATGCATCGGGAGATGCCCAATTTGTAAAATATATTGAGAATATTTTCAGCGCAAGTCCAACCGCGACAAATATAGCAGAGCTCGGTATCGGGACAAATGACAGGGCGTCAAGGGCTGACAATATCCTTGAGGCTGAAAAGATACTGGGGACAACACACATTGCCCTGGGTGATAATACGACCTTTGGCGGGAAGACAAGCGCCAATTTTCATGAAGATTATGTTTTCTTCAATCCCACACTTGTCCTTGAATACAGGGATGGAACGGGCGAAACTATTATAGACAGGGGAAATCTGCGTGAGCCGTAGGGTGGTCATTTCCATACCGGCAGGCAGATGCAGCGCCGGCCTTCAAATCAGAGGTTCGGCTGTTCGACCGTTCAACAAGCTCACAGCCCGCAGCTCACAGCAGGCATGGCAGGCTGTCCGGAGGGCATATGAGAGGTAACTGGGTTAAACCCCGCACAGGTAAAGATAACGTCACGCAGATGCACTATGCAAGACAGGGCATCATTACAGAAGAGATGCGCCATGTTGCCGGAGTGGAGGGTCTCGAACCTGAGCTTATCCGCTCCGAGATTGCCGATGGGCGTTTTATTATACCGGCAAACATCAACCATACTAACCTTGAACCAATGGGCATCGGCATTGCTGCCCGGTGTAAGATAAACGCCAATATCGGCAACTCTTCACTGAGCTCATCTGTAGATGAGGAAATCGAAAAACTCAATCTCTGCGTCCGGTACGGGGCTGATGCCGTCATGGATCTGAGCACAGGGAAATATATACATGAGATCCGTGAGGCGATGATACATAACAGCCCCATACCTCTGGGGACTGTCCCAATCTATGAGGCGCTTGAACGGGTAAACGAGATTCACGAGCTTACCATAGATGACCTGCTGGACATAATCGGGATACAGGCTAAACAGGGCGTAGACTTTATGACCATCCATTGCGGACTCCTCCAGGAATTTCTGCCGATGGCGGCAAAACGCCACATGGGGATCGTAAGCCGGGGCGGGGCCATCATGGCACAGTGGATGACGTATCACAATAAGCAGAACCCGCTATACACACACTTTGACCGCATACTCGAGATATGCAAGCGGTATGATGTAAGCCTCAGCCTTGGCGACGGTTTGAGGCCGGGATGCCTCGCTGATGCAAGTGATGAGGCCCAGTTCGCAGAGCTGTCGGTCCTTGGAGAGCTTACATTGAAGGCATGGGAGGAAGACGTCCAGGTCATGATAGAGGGCCCGGGCCATGTCCCGTTGGACCAGATCGAGATGAACGTGAAAAGAGAGCTCGAGGTATGTCATGGCGCTCCATTCTATGTGCTTGGCCCTATTGTAACGGATATTGCACCTGGTTATGACCACATTACATCAGCAATCGGGGCAACTGCAGCCGCCACTGCAGGCGCTTCAATACTCTGCTATGTGACGCCGAAAGAACACCTCGGACTCCCCAATCTGGAAGACGTGAAGAATGGCATAATTGCATACAAGATAGCCGCCCATGCCGCAGACATAGCCCGTCACAGGAAGGGCGCAAGGGACAGGGACGACGCAATATCAAAGGCAAGGTTCGCCTTTGACTGGAACCGCCAGTTTGAGCTCTCGCTGGATCCTGAGACTGCAAGGGCTATGCACGATGAGACATTACCGCAGCCATCTTTCAAAGACGCGTCATTTTGCTCCATGTGCGGGCCCAAGTTCTGCTCCATGAAGTTATATCAGGAAGTTCCGTCGGAAATAAATAGGGACAGCGACTATTTATTAAATAAATAATCGCTGTCCCTATTTAAACCAGGAGAATACGATTATGAAAAAGCTAAACAAGAAAGTCATTAATGTGTTAACTGACGTATATACGTCTGAGGTAGGCGCTGTCGGCATTTACATGGACCAGCACACAAAATGCGCAGACAAGGGATATAAGAAGCTTGCCGACATGCTCAAGGAGGACGCCGTTGACGAGATGAAGCATGCGGAAAAACTTGCTGAACGGATCCTTTATCTGGGTGCTTCTGTAACCTTTCAGAAGCACATGGTGCCGGATACGGCACAGATTGAGATTGCCGATATGATCAAAATGAACATTAACATAGAGGTCGAGGCCATAGAACGACTGAATGCAGGGATTTCCACATGCTTCTCAGAAGGAGACAACGGCAGCAGGATGCTCCTTGAAGAAATACTGAAAGACGAAGAAGAACATCTTGATAAATTGCAGACTATTTATGACAATATTAAGAAGTACGGAGATCAGTACGTAGTCGCCCATCTCATGTAGCGCGCATGGGGGTCAGGTCTTTAATTTTGACATTGTAACAATGTCAAAATTAAAGACCTGACCCCCATGCTGACCCCACAATCTTTTCTGCCAGCAGTTCGATAATATGTTTCACCCTGACCTCAGAGTCAGTCCTGTGTAAACCATCTCTCATCTGCACCATGCACCCCGGGCATGCTGTTGCAGCTATTTCTGCGCCGGTACTGTTTATGTCCTCCGCCTTAAGCATATTTATCTCTGAAGAAATCTCATAGTTAGTTATGCTGAAACTCCCGCCGAGACCGCAGCACCTGCACGGGTGTTTCATTTCCTGGATCCTGAAACCGGCTGTCTCTATCAGCTCACGCGGCTCGTCTTTGATGCCGAGGCCCCTCCTGAGGTGGCACGGGTCATGGTAAGTAACAACGGTCCCCTGCGCCTGATTACTCAGACCTGACATGGAAGCTGGAAGTTTCAATTCATTAACCAGCAGGTCTGATATATCCCTTACCTTATTGCAGAAGGCGTCCACCCTCCGCTTCATCTCAGGGCCTTCATCCTCAAGCAGTTTCCTGAATTTGATTTTAAGCCCGTCGGTACAGGTTGCGCATGACGTTGTAATAAAATCAAGGTCGTGTGATTCAAATACTTCAAGGTTCTTCACAGCCAAAGCCTTCGCATCATCAAAGTCTCCCATGCTGACGGCAGGCATGCCACAGCATGTCTGCCCCTGAGGGACTATCACATCAGCACCGGCCTTAATGAGTACCTTCAATGAGGAAATACCGAGGTCAGGCATAACGTAATTTATGAGACAGCCGGCAAAGAAACCGACTTTTGCAGGTCTTCCTCCAGAACATCCATTTCTGTCATTGCCAGCAGCGTCATCACGAACCCTGTGCTGAACCTGTATCAGCATCCTACCTGGATTTCCTGACTCTGGCTTTGTCTTAAATCCGGAAATAAATTCAGGATGACCGGCGGACGTCCCCTTAACAATATCCATGAAAAACCTCTTTGCAAGCGGCGGGACAAGTCTCTCATCCTGTATGTATGGAAGCGGCAGCCTGCTTTGTAAACCACCTGCAGAAGGCGCATCTTTAAAAAGGGCTCGCTGGGCAAACGATACAAGTTTGATCGTCTTTCCAACGAATCCATCCGGCTCCCTCAATCCCTTCATGATTGCAGATGTGATGAGCGGCAATCCTCGAGCGTTTACCACCTCTGCCCTTGCAGCCATGATAATCTCAGGCACAGGGATATTATTGGGGCAACTCTGCCGGCAGGCCCCGCATAGCAGGCACTCTGATATATGTTTTACGAATGTATCCGATAACCCTATCTCGCTGTTAAGATATGCATCTATGAGGGTAAGCTTACCCCTTGCACTGGCAGTCTCCCTGCCAAGTGCAATAACGGTAGGACACGTACTCCTGCACGTGCCGCAGCGGACGCACATGGAAAGTTCCGGAATGTAATCAACCAGTTTCTTCACCTGAAAATCCCCCGGTTCACCTTAGAATTTCTATGGAAACCCTTTGCCTGGATTCAAAATTCCATTCGGATCGACCACTCCCTTAATCTTCTTCATCATCTCAACGGCTACCGGATTTAGCTCCATGCCGGCATAAGCCCTCTTTGTCATCCCGATTCCGTGTTCACCTGAGACCG
>WBZR01004393.1_pt1 | contig 11572 bp, 9 predicted proteins | sample 5204231 | NCBI WGS metagenome assembly WBZR01 (sample SAMN12412403, study PRJNA552823) | activated sludge metagenome | isolation source: activated sludge from anammox sidestream of wastewater treatment plant... | place: USA: Virginia | collected 2017-08
CGCGAGGCGATGGGGGTCATCGACCAGGACGCAGCCAGCGTGTACCGCTACATGAACTTCGACCAGATCGAGGAATACGCGCAGACGGCCAAGTAAGTGGCGATCTGACGGACGCCATCGCGGTATCGGAGACGACCAGCTTCGGCGGGCCGGCCTCTCGTCCTGAGCCTGGGCCATCGGTTCGATAGGCTCGCATCGGCGTCACCCTGCGGTGTTCACCGGCCGGCGCCGCCGGCGAGCCCTAGATTTGCCGTTGATCGCGAAGCCAGTACGCGGCGCGAATGTCCCTGCGCAGCACCTTACCAATCGCCGAGCGCGGCAGCTGCGGCCAAATCTCCACGACCTTGGGCGAGCGCACACCGCCCAGGCGTTCGCGGCAGAAGGCCTGCAGCTCGGCCGGTGTCGCAGCGGCGCCGGCACGCAGCTCGACCACAGCGGTCACGCGCTCGCCCCAGTCGGCGTCGGGCGCGCCAACGACAGCGCACTCGGCCACGGCCGGGTGACTCGCCAGCACCTGCTCCACTTCCGACGGATAGACGTTGAAGCCGCCGCTGATGATGATGTCGCGCTTGCGATCGACCAGGTGCAGATAGCCCTCGTTGTCGACGAAGCCGATGTCGCTCGTGTAGATGAACCCGTCGCGCAGCACCGCGGCCGTGGCCTCGGGGTTACGGAAGTAGCCCGACATCATCAGGTCGCTGTGCACGCGGATTTCGCCGACGCTGCCCGGCGCGAGCCGCTGGCCCTGCTCGTCGACGATCTCGACCGTGGTGCCCAGCGACGGCCGCCCGCAGCTGGCCAGGCGCCGGTCGTCGGCGACCGCGCCGTCGCGATAGTGGTCCCGCGGCAGCAGCGCCGAGATCATCGAGTGGCACTCGGTCTGGCCGTAGCACTGCGTCATCACCGGCCCGAACGCGCGCAGCGCGTCGCGCAGGCGTCCCACCGACATCGGCGCCGCGCCATAGAGGAAGTGGCGCAGGCTCGAGCAGTCGGTGTGCGCGAGCGCCGGGTGGTCGAGCAGGCGGTAGATCGCGGTCGGCGGCAGGAACAGCAGCGTGATGCGGTGGCGTTCGATCGCGGCCAGGACCTGTCCCGGTTCGGCGCGCTCGATCACGTGCACCGTGCCGCCGCGCGCGAAGATCGGTTGCGCGAGCGCGCCGGCCGCATGCGTCAGCGGCGTCGCCGCCAGCATCACCGGCTGAGGATCGTCGATCTCGAACCAGAACTTCTCGATGTAGGTCAGGCGCGCGCGGTGGCTGATCATCACGCCCTTGGGCGCGCCGGTCGTGCCGCCGGTCTGCGAGATGCTCGCGATGTCGGTGAGCAGCGGCGCCGGACCCTGGTACACCGGCGCCTGATCGGCGATGAAGGCTTCGAGCGACAGGTCACCCGCGTCGCCGTCGATGCAGACCACCAGACGAAGACGCGGCAGCTGTGGCCGCAGCGAACGCAAGCGCTCGGTGAACGCGGCCTGGAAGAAGAGGATGTCGACGTCGAAGCCGGCCAGCGTGCGCACCAGATCGTCGTCCGACGCGCTGGCGCCGGCCGCGATGTAGGCCAGGCCGGCGGCCTGCACGCCGTACGAGGCCAGCAGGGCGGTCGGATCGTTGGCCGAGAGCACACTGCCGCGGTCGCCGACGCCGAGCCCGCGTGCGCGCAAGGCATTGGCGATGCGCGAGACCGCGGCCACGCCCTGGGCGTAGGTGACGGTCCCGCGTTCGGAAGCCAGCATCGCCTTGGCCGGATCGCGACGTCGCCCATGTTCGAGGATGCCGAGGATGCTCATGCGTCACTCCATGAAGGTGGCGAGCGCGGCTCGGATCGCCTCGACCTGCGCCCGCTTGCCGGCCGCCGACAGCCCGGCGGTGAGCCCGCCGTCGACCACCAGGTCCTGGCCGGTCACGAAGGCCGAGGCGCCGCTCGCGAACATCAGCACCGCCTCGGCGATGTCCTCGGGCCGGCCGGCGCGCCCGAGCGGGATGTGCTCGCCGAACACGCCCGCCAGCCGTTCGACCGCCGCCGCGTGGTGCCGCTCGGCGATGCCCAGCTTCTTGGCGAAAATCGCCGTCGGCACCGCGCCGGGCGACACGGTGTTGACGCGGATGCCGTAGGGCGCCAGTTCGAGCGCAGTGCAGCGCGTGAAGTGGCACACCGCGGCCTTGAGCGCGCTGTAGACGCTGGACGACGAGTTGGCGCGGTGCGCCGCCGTCGAGCCGATGTTGACGATCGAGCCGCGACCCTGGCGCTGCATCGCGGGGACGGCGGCCGATGTCATCAGGATCGTGCTGCCGAGCACCGAGGCCATATAGCCCGGCAAGGCTGCCGCATCGATGCGCTCGACCGGCAGGTCGGGCGGCGGCGCAGCAGCGTTGTTGACTAGGCTGTCGATCCGGCCGAGCCAGGCCGCCGCCTGCTCGACGAGGCGCAGCGTGTCCTCGGGCCGGGTCACGTCGGCAATCACGAAGCGCGCGGCGCTGCCGAGTTCATCGGCCAGCGCCCGACCCGGCCCTTCGGTGCGACCGCAGAAGACGACGCGCGCGCCCTCGGCGACGAAGTGACGCACGATGGCCGCGCCGATGCCGGTGCTGGCGCCGGTGACGACGGCGCCGTGCCCGTCGAGACGTCGTGAGGTCATGGGAGTGCCTCGGCCGCGATCAGTAGACCGACGGCAGGCCTGCGCCCGGCACGTCGACGCGGGCCATGAACAGGCGACCCGACGGATGGCGCCGCATCATCTCGCGGTCCATCGTGTCGCTGGCGGTGATCAGCAGACTGCGACCGTCTGCGCCGCCCAGCATGCACGCGGTCGCCAGCGCGTCCCCGATGCCGATTTCGGCCAGCACCTTGCCGTCGACGCCGATGCGCACGACGCGCCCGTGGTTGGCGACCCAGATCGCGCCGGACGCGTCCAGGCACAGCCCGTCGGGCAGTTCGTCGGGAAACGAGGCCAGCACTTCGCGCGGGCCGAGGCTGCCGTCGGCCGCGATGGCGCAGGCGCCGACGCAGCGGTCGCGCGTGTCGGCCACGATCAGGGTCCGGCCGTCGGGCGTGATCACCAGGCCGTTCGGAAAGAACATCTCGTCGGAGGCGACACCGATGCTGCCGTCGGGGCGCGCGATCAGCAGGCGGCAGCGCCGCCGCTCGACCTCGCCGCGCGACGCGGCCATGAAGTCGAAGTCGACCGAGTCGACGTAGCAGGTGCCGTCGGCGCGCCGCACCATGTCGTTGATGCCCCAGCCGCGGATCGGACCGAAGTCGACCGCGACCTCGGCCGGCTCGTCGCTGCCGAGTTCGACGCGCAGCAGCACGCAATTGCGGGCGTCGCACACCAGAAGCCGCTCGGCGCTCTCGAAGGCCAGGCCCGAGACCATGCCGGTGTGTCGATACAGGCAGCGCGGCGCGGCGCCGGGACGCCACTCATGGACTTCGCCGCGGTCGATGTCGCTGAAGACGAAGGCACCGCGACCGGCATGCCAGCGCGGGCTCTCGGGGAACATGAATCCCTGGGCGACCTGTTGGGCAAGTTGTTTCATGACCTGGCTCCGTGGCGCGCCTTAGCGACGCTGCAGGCGCTCGAAGATCGACACCACGACCGCGCCTTCTTCCACTTCCATGAAGCCGCCGCCGTTTTCCTGCAGCGCGATGCGCGCCCCCTCGACCTGGCGCGCGCCGGCCGCGCCGCGCAACTGGGTGACGAGCTCGAAGACCTGGGCGAGTCCGCTCGCGCCGATCGGGTGCCCCCGGCACTCGAGCCCGCCCGAGGGGTTGATCGGCAACCGACCGCCGAGCGCCGTGGCGCCGGACTCGGCGAAGGCCCCGCCGGCGCCGAGTTCGCAGAAGCCCATCAGCTCGCTGACGAACAGCTCGCCGAACGAGGCCGCGTCGTGCACCTCGGCGACGTCGACGTCGCCCGGCCCGATGCCGGCGCTGGCATAGGCCTTCTGCGCCGCACGGCGCATCGCGTGGTGCTCGAAGTCGTCCCACGCACGCGGCGTGGCCGACACCAGTTCGCAGGCGCGCAGCCGCACCGGCGCCATCGTCGGCCGCAGGCGGCGCAGCCCGGCCTTGTTGCACAGCACGGCCGCCGCGGCGCCGTCGGACAGGCGCGAGCACATCGCCACCGTCAGCGGATAGGTCAGCACGCGCGAAGCCAGCACCTCGTCGGCCGTCATCGCCTTGCGGTAGTGGCAGCGCTCGTTGTGCACGGAATGCGCGTGGTTCTTGGCCGCGATCTGCGCCAGCTGCCGCTGCGTGGTGCCGAAGCGCTGCATGTGGGCGCGCGCGAGGGCGGCGTAGATGTCCATGAACACCGTGCGCACGCCGTCGCCCGAGACGCCGGCGATGTCGGGCGAGAGGCGCTCCAGCGCCGCCAGCGCGGCCGGACCGGTCTCGATGTCCATGCCGCCGTTGAAGCCCTGCTGCACGCGCTCGCGCCGCAGCGGGTCGTCGTAGACCATCTTCTCGGCGCCGACCGCGATCACGATGTCGGCCGCGCCGGCGCGCAGGGCCTGCGCCGCCAGCCACAGCGCCGTGCTGCCGGAGGCACAGGCGTTCTCGACGTTGACGATCGGCACGCCGTGGATCTGCTCGCCGCGCAGCGCGATCTGGCCGCGCAGCGCGTGCTGGCCCTCGACCCGGCCCTGGCCTGTGTTGGAGAAGTACGCCGCCTCGATCTGCTGCGGCTGCGCGCCCGCATCGACCAGACATTCGCGCACGGCCTGGGCAGTAAGGCTCTTGATGGTGGCCTGCGGCTGCGGGCCAAAGCGCGTCATGCCGACGCCGGCCACGTAGATATTGCTCATCGCTCCCGCTCCGTGGTCGGCGGTGCTCACTCGGGCTTGATGCCGGCCCGGCGGATCACCCGCGCCCACTGCGCCGACTCGCGCCGGATCATCTCGGCCATCTCGACCGGGCTGGTCGTCGTGGGCTCGATGCCGAAGCCGACCAGACGCTGCTTCACGTCGGGCATGTCGACGATCGCGCGCAGCTCCTGGTTCAGCTTCTGGACGATCTCGGGCGGCGTGCGCGCCGGCGCCAGGAAGCCGTTCCAGCCGGTGATCTCGAAGTCGGGCACCGTTTCGGCGAAGGCCGCGACATCCGGCAGCGCGGCCATGCGGCGCGCGGTCGTCACCGCCAGGCCCTTCACCTTGCCCGCGCGCACCAGCGGCACCGCGCTGGCGGTCGGCTCGAGCTTGACGTGCACGCGGCCGCCCAGCAGGTCGGTGGTCGACGCGCCGCCGGTCTTGTAGGGCACGTGCAGCAGGTCGATGCCAGCGGCTTGCTTCAGCAACTCCATCCCGACGTTGGCGACGCTGCCGGAGCCGAGCGATGCGTAGACCAGCTGGCCCGGCCGGCGCCTGGCCAGCGCGATCAGGCCCGGCAGGTCTGTCGCCTCGAGCGCCGGGCTGCCGATCAGCACGTAGCCACCCTTGGCCACCAGCGTCACCGGCGCGAAGGCGGCGGCGCCGTCGTAGGGCAGCTTCTCGTAAAGGTGGGGATTGATCGTGACGAGCTGGTTGTAGCCGTACAGCAGCGTGTGGCCGTCGGCATCGGCGCGCGCCACCGCCCCGGCACCGAGGATGCCGGCCGCGCCCGGCATCGGCTCGACGACGAAGGGCTGTTGCAGACGGCGGCCGAGGTGCTCGGCAAACAGGCGCGCCAGCGTGTCGGGCGCGCTGCCCGGGCCGGCCGGCACGACGATGCGCACCGGCTTGGCCGGATAGGCGGCGGGCTGCGCATGGGCGATCGGGCCGAGCGTGGCACCGAGCAAGATCGACAGGGCGGTAGCGCGGCGGACCAGGTCGGGCAGATCAGTCATGGCGTTCTCCGGGAGGAAGCGACAGGCAAGTCATACATCTGTATGAACGACTGTAATACATACGTATGACTCGCGCAAGCGGGTAGCATCACCGGGTCTTCCCCAGGTCGCCCTCCGATGCCCAGCCCTCGTCAGCGCTCCGCCCTGCCGCCCAAGGCCCGATCCGGCGCCAAGCCCGCCAGCGAAGATGCTGCAGGCGCCCCTCCAGTCGCGGCCGGCACCGCCGACCGACTGCTGGACGCGGCCGAGGCGCTGTTCGTCGAGCGTGGCTATTCAAACGTGCCCGTGCGCGACATCGTTGCCGTCGCCGGCGCCAATCTGGGCGCGATCCCCTACCACTACGGAACGAAGCGGAGTCTGTTCAAGGCCGTGCTCGCGCGTCGCGTCGGACCGATCCAGGCCGCGCGCCGCCAGCGCATGACCGAACTGGTCGAGTCGGGGCGGCCGCTGCGCATCGAGGAGATCCTGCGTGCGCAACTGGAGCCGGCCTTCTGCGCCAGCAGCGCAAGCGCCGCCTTCCGCCGCCTGACCGGCTACGCGGTGATCGACCCGAATCCCGAGGTGAAGCAGATCGTCTCCGAGGTGCTCGACGCGCAGGAGCCGATGCTGCCCAAGCTGCTGCGCCTGGCCTGCCCCGAGCTGAGCGAGCGCGAGTTCTTCTGGCGCCTGTACTGTGTCTACGGCGCGGCGGTCTACATCCAGGCCGACACCGGGCGCATGCAGCGCATCCTGCGCAGCGCGGTGGACACGTCCGACCTGATGCCTGCGCTGGACTATGTCGTGGCGTTTCTCGCCAGCGGCTTCGGCAGCCCGCATCTGGACCCGCCGGCAGCCCCACCCAGGTCGCGGACGGGCAATCCGAAACGGTGAGAATCAATCGCTGCCCCCGGCTGCCAGGAACAGCCAAGTTCGATCGGCAAGGTCGCCGCTGACGGTACCAGGATGCCAAGACCCTGGCCCGGCGCATCGAGAAGGTCGAGGCCTGGCTGGCCAACCCGCAGCTGCTGCAGGCCGATGCCGACGCCGAGTACGCCGCGGTGATCGAGATCGACCTCGACGAGCTGAAGGAGCCGGTGCTCTGCTGCCCCAACGACCCGGACGACGCCAGGCTGCTGTCGGACGTTGCCGGCAAGAAGATCGACGAGGCCTTCATCGGCTCGTGCATGACCAACATCGGCCACTTCCGCGCCGCGGCCAGGCTGCTGGGCGGGCAGCGCGACATCCCGACCAAGCTGTGGATCGCGCCGCCGACCAAGATGGACCAGAGCGAGCTCGTCAAGGAAGGCCACTACGCGGCCTTCGGCAGCGCCGGTGCGCGCACCGAGATGCCCGGCTGCAGCCTGTGCATGGGCAACCAGGCGCAGGTGCGCGAGGGCGCGACCGTGGTCTCGACCAGCACGCGCAACTTCCCCAACCGCCTGGGCAAGAACACGCAGGTCTACCTTGCTTCGGCGGAGCTGGCGGCGATCGCCTCGCGCCTGGGCCGCATTCCCAGCGTGGCCGAGTACCGCGAGGCGATGGGGGTCATCGACCAGGACGCAGCCAGCGTGTACCGCTACATGAACTTCGACCAGATCGAGGAATACGCCGAGGCGGCCAGGGCGATGCCCGGCTGACGCCGCCGAGGCGCCGCGACCCACCGGCAAGTCAATCCCCGCCCGGCGCGAGGGTGCCGCCGCGGCGCCCAAAATGTGGCACGCTTTGGCCGGCCGTCATCCGCGGCCCGGCCCGGCCGCCACCAGCCCAGGGGTTCCCTCCATGAACGCAGCACGCGCGCGCGATTTCGCTTCCACGCTCGACACCTTCACCACCGCGTCCGGCCGCCAGGGGCAGTTCCATTCGCTGCCGAGGCTGGCGCGGCGCTTTCCGAACGTCAAGCGCCTGCCGCTGAGCCTGCGCATCGTGCTCGAGAGCCTGCTGCGCCACTGCGGCGGCGCGCATGTCGGGCCCGAGCATGTCGAGCAGCTCGCCAACTGGGCGCCGCAGGCCGAGCGCAGCAGCGAGATCCCGTTCGTGCTCGCACGCGTCGTGCTGCAGGACTTCACCGGCGTGCCGCTGCTGGTCGACCTCGCCGCGATGCGCAGCGTGGCCGCCGAGCTGGGCCGCGACCCGAAGGCGATCGAGCCGCTGGTGCCCGTCGACCTGGTGGTCGACCACTCGGTCATGGTCGACCACTACGCGACGAAGAAGGCGCTCGCGCTCAACATGCAGATGGAGTTCCAGCGCAACCACGAGCGCTACCAGTTCCTGAAGTGGGGCATGCAGGCCTTCGAGACCTTCGGCGTCGTGCCGCCGGGCTCGGGCATCATCCACCAGGTCAACCTCGAATACCTGGCGCGCGGCGTGCACCGGGGTGCGCGCGGCGTCTACTACCCCGACAGCCTGGTCGGCACCGACAGCCACACCACGATGATCAACGGCATCGGCGTCGTCGGCTGGGGCGTGGGGGGCATCGAGGCCGAAGCGGCGATGCTCGGCCAGCCGCTGTACTTCCTCACGCCCGACGTGGTCGGCGTCGAGCTCGTCGGACGGCTGCGCGAAGGCGTCACGGCCACCGACCTCGTGCTGACCGTGACGGAACTGATGCGCCGCCACAAAGTGGTCGGCAAGTTCGTCGAGTTCTTCGGCGCGGGCACCGCCAGCCTCTCGGTGCCCGATCGCGCGACGATCGGCAACATGGCGCCCGAGTACGGCGCGACGATGGGCTTGTTCCCGGTCGACGAGCGCACCATCGAGTACTTCCACGGCACGGGCCGCACCCAGGCCGAGATCGAGGCCTTCGAGGCCTACTTCCGCGCCCAGAAGATGTTCGGCGTGCCCGCGCGCGGCGAAATCGACTACTCGAGCGTCGTCACGCTCGACCTCGGGACGGTCACGCCGAGCGTCGCCGGCCCGCGCCGGCCGCAGGACCGCATCGAGATCGGCCGGCTCGCCTCGACCTTCACCGAGCTGTTCAGCAAGCCGATGTCCGAAGGCGGGTTCAGCCAGCCGGCCGAGCGCCTGGCGCAGAGCTTCCCGGTGGCCGGTGCGAACGGCCACGCCGCCGGCGCGGCGCCGGCCGTCGCACCCGGCGCGGCGCGCAACGTCGTCGAGATGGTCGGCAACCACCCCACGCTCGAAAGCGCGCAGGGCGCCGCGCGCGGGCGCAAGACGCCGGCCGCACTGCACCACGGCGACGTGCTGATCGCCGCCATCACGAGCTGCACCAACACCAGCAACCCGAGCGTGCTGCTGGCCGCCGGGCTGCTCGCCAAGAAGGCGGTCGAGGCCGGGCTGAAGGTGGCGCCGCATGTCAAGACCTCGCTCGCACCGGGCTCGCGCATCGTCACCGACTACCTCGAGCGCAGCGGCCTGCAGCCCTACCTCGACAAGCTCGGCTTCGGCCTCGTCGCCTACGGCTGCACCACCTGCATCGGCAACTCGGGCGACCTCGCGCCGGCGATCAACGACGCCATCACCGCCAACAACCTCGTGTGCGCGGCCGTGCTCTCGGGCAACCGCAACTTCGAGGCACGCATCCACCCCAACCTGAAGGCCAACTTCCTGATGAGCCCGCCGCTGGTGGTGGCCTACGCGATCGCCGGCACCGTGACGCGCGACCTGATGACCGAGCCGGTGGGCTGGGGCACCAAGGGCCGGCCGGTCTACCTGGGCGACATCTGGCCCACGAGCGACGAGATCCACGCGCTGATGAAGCACGCGCTGCATCCGCGCGTGTTCCGCGCCAACTACGCCGAGATCACCGCCCGGCCGGCCCGGCTGTGGCAGCAGATCAAGGGCGCCCGAGGCGAGGTCTACGACTGGCCGCAGAGCACCTACATCGCACGGCCGCCGTTCTTCGACGGCTTCGGGCTCGAGCCGCCGGCGCTCGACGCGGGCGTGCGCGGCGCACGCATCATGGCGCTGTTCGGCGACTCGATCACCACCGACCACATCTCGCCGGCGGGCTCGATCAAGGCCTCCTCGCCGGCCGGCCAGTACCTGCTCGGCCGCGGCGTGGCGCAGGCCGACTTCAACAGCTACGGCGCGCGCCGCGGCCACCACGAGGTGATGATGCGCGGCACCTTCGCCAACGTGCGCATCAAGAACCTGATGCTGCCCGCGCGCGCCGACGGCTCGCGCGAGGAAGGCGGCGTCACGCTGTACCAGCCCGGCACGGCCGGCGGCGCCGCCGAGAAGATGCCCATCTACGACGCCGCGATGCGCTACCAGAGCGCAGGCGTGCCGACGGTGGTGTTCGCCGGCGAGGAGTACGGCACCGGTTCGTCGCGCGACTGGGCGGCCAAGGGCACCCAGCTGCTCGGCATCAAGGCCGTGGTGGCGAGGAGCTTCGAGCGCATCCACCGCAGCAACCTCGTCGGCATGGGGGTGCTGCCGCTGCAGTTCAAGGCGGGCGACTCCTGGCAGAGTCTCGGCCTAGTCGGCCACGAAACGATCGACATCGAGCTGGGCGGCGAAGTGCACCCGCAGGGCGAGGCCCGGCTCGTGATCACGCGCGCCGACGGCAGCCGCAGCGAACACGCGCTCACGCTGCGCATCGACACCCCGATCGAGGTCGAGTACTTCCGCCACGGGGGCATCCTGCCGTACGTGCTGCGCCAGCTGCTGGCGGGCTGATCGCGGCGCCCTCCGTGCACTCCTGCGGCGCTCTGCGGATTCCTGCGGTGCTCTGCCCACCGCGCACGGGCGCCGACGGCTGCACGACGGTTGCCGATGCGACCACGGCGCTAGGAGCGTGGGCGGCAGAAATCCAGCCCCGCGTCGGCCCCGGCTGAAGGCCCAGGCAAGGCGCGGCGCGCAGCCCGGGCTGGACGCCCGCGCCAGCGCCGCAACGCCGCATGGGCCTTCAGCCGGGGCCGACCCTTCGGGCCGCGGCGATTCGCGGCGCCGGGCGGTGTTGCGCGCTCGTTGCGTGGCACGCACCACGCGCCTCGCGCGCGCCTTGCCCGGCAGCGCGACTCGCCACGGCGCGGGGCTGGATTTCTGCCGCCCACGCTCCTAGACTCTGCGCCCCTTCAGGCAACCCGGGAGTTCGGCATGAAAGCATCGTTCGTCCTCAGCGTCGCCGCCGCCCTGGCCGTCGCGACGAATCTGGCCGCGGCCGTCGACTTCCCGGTACCCAAGCTGATGAGCGACGTGCCCACCGACAGCGGCAAGTGGAAGATGGAATTCGTGCAGGGCCCCGACGGCAGCAAGGCGCCCGCGATGGCCGCCGGCGGCATGATGATCTGCAACACGGCGGCCAAGGCGATGGCGGGCGACCGGCCGGACGGCCCACGCAGCGACTGCCAGGTGAAACTGGTCGAGGACGGCTCCTCGCGCGCGGTGATGGAATACCGCTGCCCGGACCGCGGCAGCTCGCGCACGACGATCACCAGGCTCGCGTCGCGCTCGTACGAGATGACCGTGCAGCAACTCGACCGCCCCGCGGCCAAGCCGATGATCATGCGCATGAGCTACATGGGCCCGTGCAGCGCCGGCGACAGCGTGATGTCGTACGAGAAGGATTCGCCGGTGTGCCAGAAGATGCGCGCGCAGATGCCTGCGCTCGAGAAGAACGCCAAGGCCTCCTGCGCCCGCGCAGGCAGCGCCGGCTGCGAGGCCGTCGAGCGCCAGCTCGCGCAGTTCCGCGCGATGTGCGGCGACAAGTAGCGGCAGGCCGCAGGCAAGGGGCAGGCGCGCCACCGGCGCCCGCGGCGCCCTTCGGCGTCGGCTGGCGCCCGCGCGCGCTCCCGCGCTCCCGCGCTCGCGCGC
>WBZR01004394.1_pt1 | contig 11568 bp, 10 predicted proteins | sample 5204231 | NCBI WGS metagenome assembly WBZR01 (sample SAMN12412403, study PRJNA552823) | activated sludge metagenome | isolation source: activated sludge from anammox sidestream of wastewater treatment plant... | place: USA: Virginia | collected 2017-08
CGTCCACGCCGACGAACACGCCGACGTCCACGCCAACGAATACGCCAACGTCTACGCCGACGAACACGCCAACGTCCACGCCGACGAACACGCCAACGTCTACGCCGCTTCCCGCAGGAACGCCTGTGCTAGTCTCTCCGATTAGCGGGATATTGCTCTCATCCCTGACGCCCACCCTGGTTTGGCAGGAGTCGTCGCCGGCCGCGCAAAGATACCAGGCGCAAATCGCCACCACGAGCCTGTTCACCTCAGTGATATGGGACAAAAATGAGGCAATCTCTTCCCAACCGCCAGACGGAGCGACGTTGCAGCCGGGAATGCGCTATTACTGGCGCGTGCGCGCCTTCAACAGCGGCGACGTCCCCAGCGATTGGTCCGCCACAAGCGATTTCAGAACGCCTCTCCAATCCCCTCTCCTGCGGATTCCCCAGGCGGCGCAAAAACTAAAGACCGACCGTCCCGCCTTCGATTGGACGGACGTGGACGGCGCCACCCGTTATCAATTCCAGGTTTCGACGGCGCTCAATTTCAAAACCACCCTGCTCGACGTTACCGCGACGAACTCCTCCTACCAGACGCTCCGCGACCTGCCGCAGAACAAAGTCCTCTACTGGCGCGTGCGGGCGAGTTCGCCCGATGTGACCGGGCCCTGGTCCGCGGCGCGGAAATTCACCAGCGGAAACCCGCCCTCGGTCCCCGCGCTCCTTTCTCCCGCCAATAATTCGGTTGTCCGAAATTCCATGCCCACGCTCGATTGGTCCAACAGCAGCGTGCCGTTTGGCGTGACGTTCAGCCGTTACCAAATTCAGGTGTCCACGCAAAGGAATTTTTCCACGCTCGTCGTGAATCGCAATCAAAAGGGGATCGCCTCGTCGAGTTACAAGTTTGGCGCCAAATTGTCGCCTAATACCACATACTACTGGCGCGTGCGTTCCTTCAGCGCGCAGGGACATTTCTCCGCCTGGTCCAAAGTGTTTACCTTCCGCACCGCGTCGTTCTCCAGCGATCTGTCCGCGCCGGGCGACGCGCGCTCGCCAAACCCGAGAGAAGAGATTCCGATCCTCCCGCCCCGCGTGAAACCGATATAAGAAAACGGCCAGGCTGAAAAACCTGGCCGTTCGATTCGTCGGGCTATAAAAGAGACTCTTATTCCTTCGGGACGATCGTCACTTTGCGGCGGGGCTCATCGCCCACGCTCTCGGTCGTCACCGCGGGATGCCCCTGCAATTCCATGTGAACGATCCTGCGCTCGGCGGCGCTCATCGGCTCCAGCGCCACGCGGCGTCCCATCTTCATGGCCTGGTCGGCCATGCGCTGCGCCATCTGGCGCAGTTGCTTTTCGCGGCGGGCGCGGTAGCCTTCCACGTCCACCACAAGCTGCACAAACTGATCCGTCCCCTTGCCGACGATCAGGCTGGCGATATATTGAAAGGCGTTGAGCGTCTCGGCGTGACGCCCGATCAACGCGCTCAAGTCGCGGCCGCGCACGTCGACGCGGATGGATCGGCGGTCGGGCTTGTCGCTTTCGTCGAAATGCGCCGAGACCTGCGCCTCCAGTCCCATGAGATGCAGGATCTTCGAGACGACCGACTCAGCCTGCTCGAGGATGGGATCGTGCGCGGACGCCGCGGCGGCCGGGGAAACGGGAGCCGCTTCACGGTCCGGACTGGAGGCGGGCGCGGCCTTCGAGAGAGCGGGCGCGCCGCCCGGTCCGCCCACCGTCAAGCGGACGCGCACCTGCCGTCCGCCCATCCCAAAGAGACCTTTCGAGCCGGCGTCCAGCACTTCCACAGAAACGTCGGCGGCGGTCAGGCCCAGTTGTTCGAGGCCCTTGGCGATGGCCTCTTCAACAGTCGGGGCGATGATTTCGAGCGTGGGGCGTTCGTCCATAAAGTCCTCGTTATTTTTTGGCCGCGGCGGGTTTGTTGCCGCCAGGCAGGAGATTACGCCAGTTGGCGCGGCCCATCATGGCGTATTGGGCGATGCCAAGCAGGTTGCTGACGATGAAATAGACCGCCAGGCCGGATGAAAAGTTGAGCGCGAACCAGCCGAGCAGGAGGGGCATGTAGATGGACATCATGCCGCTCATGGCCGCAGACTGGTCGTTGGGATTGGTGGTCGGCGGGGTCGTGAGTTTGGTCTGGATGTAGGTGGTGAGGGCCACGATGACGGCGAGGGTGGGGAAGCCGTTGGGGAGCCAGGAGATGGCAATGGGCAGCGCGATACCCTCGGGGCGGCCGAGGTCCATCCACAGAAATTTGCTGTCGAGCGGGATGAGTTTGGACACGTCGAGGAAGGAGCCGATGCTGCGCGTCAGTTGCAGGAGGGCGAGCGGGGAACTGGCGAGGGAGCGCGTGATGCTCTGGTACAGCGCGAAGATGACCGGGAGCTGGATGAGGGTGGGCAGGCAGGAGGAGAAGGGGTTGATGCCTTTTTCCTTATAGATGCGCATTTGTTCCTGCGCCAGTTTTTCCTTGTCCTTGGCGTATTTCTTCTGGATGGCCTGCCAATCCTTGTCGTTTTGCAGGTCTTGCATGGCTTTGGCGCTTTTCAGCTGCGCGCCGTTGAGCGGCCAGGTGACGAGACGGATGAGGATGGTGAAGAGGATGATGGCGATTCCGAACGCGCCGGGAATGCTGGAGAGCAGGCTGTAGATCCACAGCAGGATGTTGACGAAGATCGAAACGAAAAGGTCCCAGGGTGACATGTTGCCTCTATTTCTGCGGGGAGAACGACCAGGCTTGTTTGCCGTCCTTATCCAGCGCGATCAGGAGGGATGAATCGCTTTGGAAAGGCGCGACCAGGATCAGGTCTCCAGCCGCTACCGGCGCGGTGTACAGTTTGGCGGTCAGTTGTTCCAGGCTGAAGGGGTTGGTCTCGCCGGGCTTGAGGGAATAAACGGTCCCGTTTTCGGTGACGAAGACGATATGGCCGTCCACGAGGATGGGGCTGGCGAGGATGGCGCCGTCGGGTTGGAAGGACGCGAGGATCTTTCCGTCCGCGGCGTTCATCTCATAAAAATTGCCGCCGAGGTCGCCGAAGTACAGCGTCCCGTCCACGAGCAGGGGCGCGCCCCAGACCCACGATTGGACGGGGGCGATCCACGCGGGAGTCCCGTCGGAGGCGTCCATGGCGACCATGGCCGAATCGAAGGAGCCGACGTAGAAATATTTCCCGTCTGAGACGCCGCCGCCGGGGATGGCCCCGCCGAGGACGTGGCTGGTCTGTTCTTTGAGAGTCTTCACGTCCAGGAAGTGAACGTTGTGGTCGAGAGAAGGGACGATAAGCCGCTCGCCGGCGAGGATCGGCTGCGACCAGAGTTTACCGCCCAGCGGGACGGTACCGGTCAACTTGTCTTCGCCCGGGATGGAGAGGTCGAAGACGTAGAGGTTGCCGTCGGCGTTGGGGGCGTAGACGATGTCGCCGACAACGAGGGGGGTAGCCACCCAGTGGTCTTTCGCGCCGGTGAAGGTCCAGGTGACGCGGTTGGCGTCGTCCGCTTTGGGGTCGAGACGGAAGAGGGCGTAGTCGTTGGCGGCGGAACCGACCAGCAATTGTCCGTCCGCTGTGAAGGCCGGGTTGGAGTAGAAGACCGATTTGGAGGCGCTCGAAAAATCCCAGAGTTTTGCGCCGTCGCTGAGACGGACGGCGTGGATGATCGAACCGTTGGTCAGGTAGGCGGCGTTATCGTCCGCGGCCAGGCCGGGCCAGGTGACGGCGGGAGGCGTCCCGCCGCAGGCGCTGAGAGAGAGGGCCAGCAGGGCAAGCGACAGGAGCAGGATCAGGCGGTTGGGTTTCATTGGAAAAAGATTTCTCCTAGGGAACGGGGTCGTACCCCCCGGGATTGAACGGGTTGCATCGCAGGACGCGCCAGACCGCCATGAAAAATCCCTTGAACGCGCCGTGTTTGTAGACGGCCTGGTATCCGTAATGCGAACAGGACGGATAGAAACGACAGGTGTCGGCGGGCAGGGCCCGCGAGAGGGTCATCTGGTAGAGGCGGAAGAGGGAAAGCAGGAGGAGGCGCGGCAGGTTTGCCAGCGTGCGCGGCAGGTCGCGCAGGCGCGGCTCGTTGGGATAGTCTCGAGGCAGGTAAAATTCAGGTTGCATCGGAAGCGAGTATCAGTCCGGCGCGGAAGAGCAGGGAGCGGATGGCGGCGCGCGCGGGTTCGAGCGTGGATTCGGCCAGGGGTCGGCGGGCGACGAGGAGCAGGTCGAAACCCGGCGCGAGGTCCGTCAGGAGGCTTCGCATGGCGGCTCGCAGCAGGCGTTTGGCGCGGTTACGCTGCACGGCGCGCCCGACCGTCTTCCCGGCGGCGATTCCCACGCGGACCGTCGGGCTGTCCACGGGTTGGACAATCAAGACAACAAGCGGGTGAGCATAAGACTTGCCGAGGCGCCGCACCCGCTTGAAATCGGAAGATCGGGTTAGACGGAATTTCTGCTGCAACCGCGTTACCCATTGGTGATTGCCGGGGGAATCAGCCCCGCCCGCGAGCTACCAGCGCGTCCGTTTGACATGCTGGTTGGAAGTTGTGGCGAGTTTGTAGCGTCCCTTCAGGCGGCGGCGCTTCAGGACTTTGCGGCCGTCGGCTGTAGCCATGCGCTGACGGAAACCGTGCACGCGCACGCGGCGGCGGATCTTGGGCTGGTAAGTTCGTTTGGGCATGATTCGTTCCTCATTCGTAAAAATGCAACTCCCCGGAGGAAGCTGTTGGCAGTTTAAAATCCGCTTCGAGGCGGACAGGCACGGGATTATACCGTATGGGTGCGGATTCGGTCAATTTTGAATCGGGCGGGAGCGGATAATTTTTAACGCCGAGGGGCAAAGCCGCCAACGCTCGAGAGTCCTTTGCGGTTTTGCGCCTTCGTGACTTTGTGGCGAACCTGCCGGTTTAGCCGCTCTCTCGAGGCGAACCGGCTTTGCGGTCGCGCGTCGGGTAAACGGGATGCGCCAGCAGTTCGGCCAGTTTCCGAGCGCCTTCGGGGCTGGCGACGGCGATGATCTCGTCGTTTTCCATCAGGGCGCTGTCGCCGCGCGGCAGGGTCATCGCTCCGTCGCGGATAATGGCGGCCACTAGGCAGTGTTCGGCCAGTCCCATGTCCTTAAGTTTGACGCCGATGCCCTTCGCGCCGGGCGGGACTTTTTCCTCCACCACGGCGTACTGCCCGCGGCGGATCTTGAAGAGGGTCATCATGTCGCCCAGCGACATTTCCTCCTGGATGAGGTGCGCGAAGACGTCGGCGGCGTTCAGCGCCACGTCCACGTTGAATTTTTCGTCGAAGAGCCAGGCGTTGTTGGGGTTGTTGACGCGGGCGATGGTGCGCGGGACGCCGAACATGTTTTTGGCGAGGAAGCACAGGACCAGGTTGTTCGGGTCTTCATTGGAGACGGCCGCCAGGACATGGGCTTGGCGGATGCCGGCCTGTTCGAGCGAGACCGGGTCAATGGGGTTTCCGTCGTAGATGACCTCTGTCGGAAGTTCCTGGTGCAGATGCGCCAGAAGGTGGCGGCGGTTTTCGATCAGCCGCACTTTGTAATTCTGGTTGAGCAGGAGATTGGCGAGACGGGCCCCTGTGCGTCCGCCCCCGGCAATGACGACAAACATCTCAGTCGCTCGCTTTCTTCGCGAGATACGCGGTTAAAAGATTGACGCCCTCGAAGGTGGCGCTGACGTTAAGCACGTCTCCGGTTTCCAGGAGCATGGAGGCTTCGGGCAGGCGCGAGCGGCCGGCGCGGGTGACGGCCACCGGGAAGCATCCCTGGACGCCGGAGAGCAGCTCGCTCAGGGCGCGTCCGTTCCAGGCTTCGGGGACCAGCATTTCGTAGACCTCCACTTCGCCGTTGCCTGCGGAATAGACCACTTTTTGCAAGGGGCTGAGCAGGAATTCCTCCACGCGCTGCGCGCCCCAAAATGTGGAACTGACGGTCTGCAAGCCAAAGGCCTCCACCACCACGCGCAGGTCGGGATCGTAATTGCGCGCCACGACGATTGGCACGTTGTAGAATGTACGGGCGGTATGGGCCACCGCGACGTTGAGGGTGTCCAGGTTGGTGACGGCGGCCAGTCCATGCGCTTCGCGTATGCCCGCGCGTTCCAGCACGCCTTCGGCCAGGCCTTCGCCTTCCAGGGTGCGGCCGCGGAAATCGGGATGGAGGCGGTTGAAGGCTTCCTTGTTGTTGTCCACCGCCACCACATAGTGGCCGCTTTTGAACAGGCGGTAGCAAAGTTCAGAGCCGACGCGCCCGCAACCGACGATGACGAAATTCATGGGGCTTACTCCTTCTTACGCTTTCTTTCTTGAATATGAAACGCCGGCGACCGTCAGGGAATCTGGTATGGCACGTCGGTGACCACCACGCCGGGCTGGGTGAGCAGTTGTTTTCGAAGCAGTTCGGCGGTTTGGAAGTGCAGGGCGTTGAAGACGCGCTTCGCAGGGACAAACTGCGGCACTACGATGGTGATCGTCTCGTTGGGCTGGCGGGTGGCTATGACCTCTTCGAGATAGTCCAGCAGCGGCTCCAGGAAGAGGCGATAGGGGGAATCGACGATGACGAGGCGCGTGCCCTGTCCCCAGCGGTCCCATTTTACCTGGAGCTTTTCCGTATCGGCCGAGTCCATCGCGACATGGACGGCGGTGATGTCGTCCGATAATTTGCGCGCATACCGCAAAGCGGCCAGCACGCCCTGGTGCATGTTGCTGACCGGTACGATGATGCGGTGCCGCCCGGTGAAAGGCGGCGGTTCGCCGTAGTTTTCCAGGGTGAGGCGGGCGGCGACGGTCCGATAGTGGCGGTGGATCCGGAAGAAGATGTATACGAACGCGGGGATCAGGAAAAGCACGATCCACGCGCCCTCATGGAATTTGGTGATCGAAAAGACCAGCGTGACGATGGCGGTCGCCAGGGCCCCCAGCCCGTTGACGATCATTTTGAAGCTCCATTTCGGGTCGTAGCGTAAAGGCATGCCGTGACGCTGCACGGTCTCGCCGGGTTTCAGGCGGCTGGAACGGATCCAGCGGATGGCCATGCCGGTCTGCGAAAGGGTGAAGGATAGGTACACGCCAATGGCATATAACGGGATGAGCGCGGTGGTCTGCGCGCCGAAGACGATGATGAGAACCGAGGCCGCGCCGGCCAGCGCCAGGATGCCGTTCGAGAACGCCAGGCGGCTGCCGCGGAACATCAACTGCTTGGGCAGGAACGCGTCGCCCGCCACCAGCGCCGCGAGGCGCGGAAAGTCGGCGAAGGAGGTGTTGGCGGCCATGATCAGGATCAGGGTGGTGGAGCCCAGCAGGACCAGGTAGAACGGACTCCCCGCCCCGTAGAGGACGCGTCCGATCTGCGAAAAACCGGTTTCGAAGTGCGAGGGCAGGACGTTCGTCTGGTTGGCAAGGAAGGTCAATCCGAACAGATTGATTCCCAAAATGACGCTCATCCAGATGAGCGTGGTTCCGGCGTTGCGGGTGCGCGGCTCTTTAAACGCGGTGATGCCGTTGCTGATGGCTTCCACCCCGGTTAAGGCTGTGCATCCGCCCGAGAAGGCGCGCAGGATGAGAAAGAGGCTGACCACCTGGAGCGCTTCGCCGGTATGCGCAATTTCCACGCTGGCCGGCGGGACTGTGCCGAGCGTGCCGGTAAAATAACGGATGAAGCCGACGGCGATGGTGATCAAGGTCATGCCGAGGAAGAAGTAGGTGGGAATGGCAAACGCGCGTCCCGATTCTTTGACGCCCCGCAGGTTGACGATGGTCATAAAGGCGACCAGCCCGAGGGCGATCGGCACGCGCCAGGCATACAGCGAGGGAAAGGCCGAAGTGATCTGCGCCACGCCCGATGAGATGGAAACCGCCACCGTGAGGATGTAATCCACGAGCAGGGAAGAGGCCGCCACCAGGGCGGGCGTTTCTCCCAGGTTGTCGCGCGCCACGATGTACGCGCCGCCTCCGCTTGGGTAGGCGTGGATCGTCTGTTCGTAAGAGATGGTGAGGATCGTCAGCAGCCCGATGATGACGAGCGCAATGGGCAGGGAAATGGACAGCGCTCCTGTGCCGGCCATGATGAGGACGATGAGGATCTCGTCAATGGCGTAGGCGCTGGACGACAACGCGTCCGAGGCGAAGACCGCCAGCCCGACCGTCTTCCCGATGGTCTGGTGCGGCGCGTCCGCCGTCGGGAGGGGACGACCAAACAGCCAGTTGCTGAAGGTGCGCGGCGGCGGCGTCTCTGTTTTTCGATGGATGTAGGGAGTGGAGGATTGTTGATCGGGGGATAACATGTTCAACCGAACTTTCCGTGCAAAACTTGCGCATTATACACGAAAAAAGGATTATGTCCGGGGCTGTGAAATGGGCGTTTGCAGGAAGAAGGCGCTGCCCTTTCCCAATTCGCTTTCCACCCAGACCTTGCCGCCGTGCCTCTCCGCGATAGAGCGGACGATGGCCAGGCCCAATCCCGAACCGTGCTGGGCGCGGGCGTCGCGCTGTTTGCCGCGGTAGAATTTTTCGAACATGTGCGGCAGGTCGGAGGGGGCGATGCCGATGCCATTGTCCCGCACTTCAAAGACGATGTTGTCGGCGGCGGTCTGCACGCGCACCGTCACTTGTCCGCCGTTGGGCGTGTACTTGATGGCGTTTTCCACAAGGTTATAGACGCCCTGATGCAGCAGCGCCTGGTCGGCCTCGATGAACGCGGGCAGATCGCGCTGGAGTTCAACCGAAAGGGAGACGTTCTTCTGGCTGGCTTGCAATTGCAGCGCGCCCGCCACGCGCTCGATGATGTCCTGCGCGGTCACTTTGTCCAACTGCAGGCCGACGCCGATCTCGATGCGTCCGAGGTCGAGCAGGTTGTTCACCAGCCGCGACATGTTTTCCACGCCCGAAACGATCTTGCGGACGTAGCCCTGCTGCTGGTCGTTCAATTCGCCCACCATTTCGAGCATGGTGGCGTAGCCGCGCATCAACGTCAACGGCGAGCGCAGGTCGTGGCTGACGGTGGCGACGAATTCGGACTTCAGCGAATCCAACTCTTTGAAGTGGGTCACGTCGCGCAGGATGCAGACGCGGCCGACGGGTCTTCCCTCGGCCACCACCGAGGAGGCCGTCGCGAGGTAGGTCCGCCCGCCGTCGAAGACGATCTCCGCCGATTGCTTTTCGCCGGAGGCCGACAATAGTTCGAGCAGGGCTTTTTGCTGGATCAATTTTTCGATCGTCTGTCCGCCGCCGCGCGCGATATTGACGCCCGCCACGCGGGCCGCCGCGGGGTTCGCCAGGATCAGCCGGTTTTGCGGATCGATCACCAGCACCGGGTCGGGCGTGGAGTTGAGAATGGCTTCCAATTGGCGGCGCGCCACCTCCACGTTCAGGAAGAGATGCGCGTTGGCCGCGGCGAGGGCGGCCTGGCCGGCGAGCGTCGTCACAAAGCGCACGTCGGATTCGGTGAAGACGTGCGGCTGATCGTAGGCGATCCACATCGCGCCGTAGTAGCGATTCTCGTGGCGCAGGGCCACCGCCAGGAGCGAAGCCGGCTGGGGCAGGTTCGCGTCCAGGTCGAGGATGCGGGGGCGGGCGATGTTGGAAAGGACGAGGCGTTCCTGTCCCTGCACCTGCCGCAGGATCTGATCGTCGAGATGGGCGTACTTATCCCGCGCTGGGCCGAGGCCGAAGCGCGTGGGCAGTTCGAGGAATGTCTTTGGCAGGACGGCGGGAGAGAGGACGAGACGCGCCGCGCTGGCGCCGTTGGAAAGAGCCGCTTCGAGCGCCGGCTGGACGGCGCCTTGCATCTCGAGGCTGGAGGCCACGCCCTGGCTGACGGCGAGCAGGCGGTTTAATTCGTCGAGGCGGGCCTGCAGGCTGGCGCGCATTTGCTCGAAGGCGCGTCCCAATTGACCGACCTCGTCGACGCCTTCCACTTTGAGAGGATGGTCGAGTTTGCCTCTGGCGATGCGGTCTGCCTCCCCCGCCAGGTTTTTCAAAGACCCGGTGATGACGCGCAGACCGAGGCGCATGGAAACGAGCGCCACCAATGCCAACAATAGAATCATGACGAAAAGCGGCGTGGCGATCAACAAGGCCAGTTGCTGCGCCTGCCAGGCCGGCAGGTCGAGCGCCACCGCCCAGGCGCGCCCTTCCACGGGCTGGTAGTAGACGTATTGACGCGTCCCGTCGGGCGCGGTATGCGTGACGAACGGCGTCTGCGGGTCGGCAGGACCGTCGTAGACGGTTCCCACCAGGCCGGGGTTGGAATGGTAGAGGATGACGCCGAGATCGTCCACCAACAAGCCCGCGCCGCCAGAGGCCTTCATACCCTGCAGGCTGGCGATAAGCGGCTGGGTGAGCGGATTCGTGCCGAGGTCGGTGCGGCCGATGAGGGCGCGGCGCACCTGCCCGGCGTCGTCCACGATGCCCACCAGGAACGAAACGCGTCCTGCCTTTCCGCCTTTCGCCGCAGGGATGGCGTAAAGCTGGACGAGCACGGCGCTGTCGGCGGCGAGCGAAAGTCCCGTTTTTTCTTCGGGATACAGGCTGAAGGTCCCGGACTCGGCGGATGGATAGCTTCCCAGCACGGCTTGGGAGGAAACGTCCAGCACAACGAATTGGTTGAAATACGGGCTGGACTGCATCCGCTGGGCGAGGATGGAGGAGAGTTCGGGGTCGGTGGCGTTGAGCAGGCGCGGATCGGCGGCGAGTTGGACCGCCAGGTTCTGCCCGGTTTCGAGGAAGAAAGGCACGCTTTTGGCGGCCGTCCCAGCCACCGAGGCCATGCGGTCGCGCAGCATGTCGCGGGCGGCGTCGCCGGCCACTAGCCAGTCGCCGATCAGCAGGGCGAACAGGAGCAGGATGATGAACGAGCCGGTCCCGAACAGGAAGCGGTTCTCGAGGCTGGATTCGGACGGCGACGGCTGGAGAGGCGTCCCGCGTCCCCACGCGGACGGGAAGAAGGCTGTCAAAACCTGGAGGAGCAGCCCTCCGAGCAGCGCTTCGCCGCCGAACGAGAGAGCGGCCGCGCCGGCGTTACTGAGGGCGTAGTCGAGGCGGACGGCCGCCTGTCCCGGCACAGTCAGGAAGATGCCCAGGCTGTAGAAGAAAGTATGCAGGGGGATGAGCAGGAGCGCGCTGACCAGGGGCTGCCTGAGCAGGCTGTAGGTGAAGGTGCGGAATCGCTGGCGGAAATTGGCGGCGAACAACGCGGCCAGGAAAGCCAGCTCCACGATGCTGAAGATGGAGCGCGTGTCCCATGCGCCGCGCAACAGGCCGCTCAGTCCGCCCAGCGCCGCCGCCCCGACCGGTCCGAGCGGGCCGGCGGCCAGCATCCAGGGCAGGGCAGAGAACAACATCAGCGCGGGCGGGGTCGGTTCGACCGGCACGCCCGGCGGGGGGAGCGCCGCGCCGACCGGAATTCGGAGGCCGAGAAAGAGATTGGCGGCGGGAACCGCCAGGAAAAGCAGGAGGAAAATCCCCCAGGCGCGTTCCTTAATTGGAGGTTGAAGCGCCCGCCAGCGGAAAAGGACGTAGCCGGTCAGCCCGAGGAATAGAAACCAGACCAGCCAGCCCGGTAGTGTGGGGGCG
>WBZR01004395.1_pt1 | contig 11567 bp, 10 predicted proteins | sample 5204231 | NCBI WGS metagenome assembly WBZR01 (sample SAMN12412403, study PRJNA552823) | activated sludge metagenome | isolation source: activated sludge from anammox sidestream of wastewater treatment plant... | place: USA: Virginia | collected 2017-08
CCCCGGGCATGCTGATGGCGGCGCTGCGCCTGAACATTCCGGCGGTGTTCGTCTCCGGCGGGCCGATGGAGGCGGGCAAGGTGAAGTGGCACGGCGAGACCCGCATGGTCGACCTGATCGACGCCATATATGAGGCGGCGGATGCGAAGAACAGCGACGAGGAAGTGAACGCCATGGAGCGCTCGGCCTGCCCGACCTGCGGCTCCTGCTCGGGCATGTTCACCGCCAACTCGATGAACTGCCTGACCGAGGCGTTGGGCCTGGCGCTGCCCGGCAACGGCTCGCTGCTCGCCACCCACGCCGACCGCGAGAAGCTCTTCGTCAAGGCCGGCCGCCTGATCGTCGACCTGGCGAAACGCTACTACGAGAAAAACGATACCTCGGTGCTGCCGCGTTCCATCGCCAGCTTCAAGGCCTTCGAGAACGCCATCGCCCTCGACATTTCCATGGGCGGCTCGACCAACACCGTGCTGCACCTGCTCGCCGCGGCGCAGGAGGCCGGCGTGAATTTCACCATGGCCGACATCGACAGGATGTCGAGAAGGGTGCCGTGCCTGGCCAAGGTGGCGCCGGCGACGCAGAAGTACCATATGGAGGACGTGCACCGCGCCGGCGGCATCATGGCCATCCTCGGCGAGCTCGACCGCGCCGGACTCCTCAACCGCAACTGCCCGACGGTGCTGTATCCGACGCTGGGCGAGGCGCTCGACTGCTGCGACGTCAAGCGCAATGCCGACCCCAAGGTGCACGAGTTCTTCCGCGCCGCGCCGGGCGGCGTGCCGACGCAGACGGCCTTCTCGCAGAACCGCCGCTTCCCGAAGCTCGACCTCGACCGCGCCAACGGCTGCATCCGTGACAAGGCCAATGCCTACTCGCAGGACGGCGGCCTCGCCGTGCTGTTCGGCAACATCGCCGAGAAGGGCTGCATCGTGAAGACGGCCGGCGTGGACGACTCCATCCTGAAATTCACCGGCCGCGCCCGCGTCTGCGAATCGCAGGAAGAGGCGGTGGAGAAGATCCTCGCCGGCAAGATCGTCGCCGGCGACGTCGTGGTGGTGCGCTACGAGGGGCCGAAGGGCGGCCCCGGCATGCAGGAGATGCTCTATCCGACTTCGTACATCAAGTCGATGGGGCTGGGCAAGGAATGCGCCCTGCTCACCGACGGCCGCTTCTCCGGCGGCACCTCGGGCCTCTCAATCGGCCATGCCTCGCCCGAGGCGGCGGCCGGCGGCGCGATCGGCCTGGTCGAGGAGGGCGACACCATCGAGATCGACATCCCCAACCGGCGCATCCACCTCGCCGTGGAAAAGTCAGTCCTGGCGGCACGGCGTGCGGCGATGGAGAAGAAGGGCGACAAAGCCTGGAAGCCGGTCAAGCGCGAGCGTGCCGTCTCGGCGGCGCTGCTGGCCTACGCCGCGATGACGACTTCGGCCGACACCGGCGCGGTGCGCGACGTCGCGCAACTCGCCAAGCGTTGATTCGTTGCGCCACCGCGTCCTCGTCCTCGGCGGCTACGGCAATTTCGGCCAGCCGATCTGCCGCGCCCTGGCGCAGGATGCGGACATCGAACTGCTGGTCGGCGGGCGCAGCGCTGATCGGGCAACCGCCTTCGCCGGCACGCTCGGCGCGCAGGGTCTGGCCATCGATGCGCAGGCGCCCGACCTGTCCGAACAACTGCGTGCACTCGGCGTCGCCACGCTGATCCACACCGCCGGCCCGTTCCAAGGCCAGGACTACGCCGTGGCGGAGGCCTGCATCGCCGCCGGCTGCAACTACCTCGATCTCGCCGACGGGCGCGACTTCGTCGCCGGCATCGGCGCGCTCGACGAACGGGCGCGGGCCGCCGGCGTGCTGGCGACGAGCGGCGCCAGCTCGGTGCCGGCATTGTCGGCGGCGGTGGTCGACCATTTCCTGCCCGAGTTCGCCGAACTGCACGAGATCCGCCACGGCATCAGCTCGGGCGCGAAGACGCCCGGCCTGGCGACGATGCAGGCGGTGTTCGGCTACTGCGGCAAGCCCTTCGACCGCTTCGAGGACGGCGCCTGGGCGACGACCCACGGCTGGCTCGACCTGCAGCGCCGAAGCTATGCCGCGCCGGTCGGCGCACGCTGGCTGGGCAGTTGCGACGTGCCCGACCTGGAACTGTTTCCGCTGCGCTATGCCGGCGTGAAGAGCGTCGTCTTCCATGCCGGCGTCGGCAACCCGGCCTCGCATCTCGCCACCTGGGCGCTGTCCGGCCTCGTGCGCAAGGGCTGGCTGAAGAGCCTGCTGCCCCTGGCCCGTCCGCTCTGGCACCTGAGCCATTGGCTGGAGCCGCTCGGCACGAAACTGAGCGCCATGCACGTCGCGCTGAAGGGCAGCGGCCGCGACGGCGCGCCGCTCGAGCGCCGCTGGCAACTGGTCGCCTACGACAACCACGGGCCGCAGATCCCCTGCGGCGCGGCCATCGCGCTGACGCGCAAGCTGGCGCGGGGCGAGGTTGCGCGCAAAGGCGCGACGCCCTGCGTCGGCCTGCTGACGCTGGAGGAATACCTCGGTGCGCTCTCGCACCTGAAGCTCAAACAGGTCATGCAGTGATGGAATTCCTCTGGCTGAAATGGCTGCACATCCTCAGCGCCACGCTGCTGTTCGGCACCGGCCTCGGCACGGCCTTCTATAAGTGGAGCGTCGACCGCTCCGGCGACGTGCGCGCCATCGCGGCGGTGTTGCCGAGCGTGGTCCTCGCCGACTGGCTGTTCACCGCCACCACCGTCGTCATCCAGCCGCTCACCGGCCTGCGCATGGCGCAGCTCGCCGGCTACCCGCTGACCAGCGGCTGGGTGGCCTGGTCGCTGGGGCTCTACGTGCTGGCCGGGCTGTGCTGGCTGCCGGTGGTATGGCTGCAGCTGCGCATGCGCGACATGGCGATCCGGGCGGCAGCGGAAGAATTGCCGCTGCCGGAGCGGTATCATCGCTACGCGCGCATCTGGTTCGTGCTGGGCATTCCGGCCTTCACGGCGTTGATGGTGGTGTTTTATTTGATGGTGTTTCGTCCCGCAGGCTGAGGCCATGAACGAAAGCGAATTCGAACAGCTGTATGCCGGCCGCCTGTGGAGCCTGCTGTCCTGGCAGCAGTTGACCGACTTCTGGGCGCGCATCGACCGCGACGCCGGCTGGTATCTCTACGCGGTGGGTGAGCCCTTGCCCACGGCGCCCGCCGCGCCCGCCGAAGTCGAGCGCTTCATCGCCGAAACCGACGCCCTGCTACGCAAGGAACACCATCACGACTACTGCGGCATCGTCTACGCCGACGACCTCGAGGCGCCGCGCATGGTGAAGATCTACGACCCCAACAACCTCGGCTCCTCCTGCGGCACCGGCAAGCATCCGCACCCGCCGGGCTGGATCATGAGCCGCGTGCTGCCAGTCGAACTGGAGCGCCCCGGCCCATTGCCGGAATCCCGCAAGCGCTGGTGGCGCGCCCTGTTCGCTAGCTGAATCTCCGGCTTGCCCTTCGGCCGGCCCCGGCCCATAATTCCGACAAAATTACTCGGAAATAACCCCATGCCCAACAGACTCGCCGGCGAGACCTCGCCCTATTTGCAGCAGCACGCGGAAAACCCCGTGGATTGGCATCCCTGGGGTGAGGAAGCGCTCACCCTTGCGAAGCGGGAAGGCCGGCCGATCCTGCTTTCCATCGGCTATTCCGCCTGCCACTGGTGCCACGTCATGGCCCACGAATCCTTCGAGGATGCGGAAGTGGCGGCGGTGATGAACCGCCTGTTCGTGAACATCAAGGTCGATCGCGAGGAGCGGCCGGACCTCGACCAGATCTACCAGACTGCCCAGCAGATGCTCACCGGCCGCACCGGCGGCTGGCCGCTGACGATGTTCCTGACGCCGGACGGCGCGCCCTTCTTCGGCGGCACCTATTTCCCCAAGGCGCCGCGCTACGGCCTGCCCGGCTTCCCCGACCTGTGCCAGCGCGTGGCGGAAGCCTGGCGCGACAAGCGCGCCGACATCGAACAGCAGAACGGCGAACTGCTCAGGGCGCTCTCGGCCGGCGCCGCCAGCCGTCCGCTCGCCGGGGAACTGTCGGCCGCCCCGCTGCAGCTCGCCGTCGAGCGGGCCGCGCAATCCTACGACCCGCACTTCGGCGGCTTCGGCGGTGCGCCGAAATTCCCGCACCCGGCCGACCTGGAACTGCTGCTGCGCCGCCATGCCGCAACCGGCGAAGCGCGCTGCGGCGAGATGGCGCTCACCACCCTGCGGCGCATGGCGGAGGGCGGCATTTACGACCAGCTCGGCGGCGGCTTCTGCCGCTACAGCGTGGACGAGCGCTGGGCCATCCCGCACTTCGAGAAGATGCTCTACGACAACGGGCCGCTGCTGCGCCTCTACGCGGATGCCTGGCTGATCTCCGGCAACCCGCTGTTCAAGCGCATCGCCGAGGAAACCGCCGGCTGGGTCGTACGCGAAATGCAGTCGCCGGAGGGCGGCTACTACTCCTCGCTCGACGCCGACTCCGAGCACGAGGAGGGCAAGTTCTACGTCTGGTCGCGCGAAGAAGTCAGTCGCCGCACCACGGCGGAGGAATATGCCGTCGTCGCGGCGCATTACGGCCTCGAGCGGCCGGCGAACTTCGAGGGCGCGCACTGGCACCTGCTCGTCGCGCTGCCCCTCGCCGAGGTCGCCGCGTCGCTCGGCAGGCCGCTCGACGAGTGTGAGCGCCTGCTCGCTTCGGCGCGCGACAAGCTGTTCGCGGCGCGCGAGCAGCGCATCCGCCCGGGCCGCGACGAGAAAATCCTCGTCAGCTGGAACGCCCTGATGATCGAGGGCATGGCCCATGCCGGCCGCGTCTGCTCTCGCTCCGACTGGCTGGCGTCGGCGCGCCGCGCGCTGGATTTCATCCGACTGAAAATGTGGCAGGACGGCCGCCTGCTCGCCACGTACAAGGACGGGCGCGCCCACCTGAATGCCTACCTCGACGATTACGCCTACCTGCTCAAGGCCGTGCTGGAAATGCTGCAGGCGGAATTCGATGCGGAGTTGCTGGCCTTCGCCGAAGCGCTCGGCGACGCCCTGCTCGCGCATTTCGAAGATGCGTCGGGCGGCTTCTGGTTCACCAGCCACGACCACGAAGCGCTGATCCACCGCGTCAAGACGGGACACGACAGCGCCATGCCCTCGGGCAACGGCGCGGCGGCGTTTGCCTTGCAGCGGCTCGGGCATGTGACCGGCGAAACGCGGTTTCTGGAAGCTGCGGACCGCACCCTGCGCCTGTACTACCCCGACATGGAGCGCCAGCCTGGGGGATTTGCCACCCTGCTGGCGGCACTGGACGAGGCGATTGTCCCTCCTGCCGTCGTCGTCTTGCGCGGACCGCAGGACCAACTCGCTGAGTGGAAAAGGAAAATCTCCGGGCGCTATTGGCCCTGGGCGCTGACGCTGGGGCTGCCGGCGCAGGCCGGGACGCTGCCGCCGGCCCTGAACAAACCGCTGAAGGAGGGTGTCAACGCCTGGGTCTGCTCGGGCGTTACATGTCTTGAGCCGATCGACGATTTCCCTTGTCTTGAACGGGTTTGCAAGTCCCCGGAATTGATTTAGAGTATCGGCGCTTTCTACCAACCACGCCTACGAGGAAACGGATAAATGAAACTGCTGAAAACCCTGCTGCTCGCCGCCGCCGGCCTGCTCATCGCCGGCCAGGCCTCCGCCGACGAAGCCCTGGCGAAAGCCAAGAACTGCATGAGCTGCCATGCCACCGACAAGAAAGTCGTCGGCCCCTCCTACAAGGACGTCGCCAAGAAATATGCCGGCCAGGCCGATGCCGCCGCCAAGCTCGAAGGCAAGGTCAAGAAGGGCGGTTCGGGCGTGTGGGGCACCGTGCCGATGCCGCCGAACGCCGCCGTTTCCGACGCCGACATCAAGAAGCTGGTGGCGTGGATTCTCGCCATGAAGTGAGCTTCGGCTCAACCTAAAAAAGCCGGCCCGCGGGCCGGCTTTTTTATTGACATCGCCCGGGGCGGGCAGCACAATCCCCGCGCATTCGCTTGTCACAACAACAAATCACTCTTTTCCTGGAGACGATGACCATGCGATTTCCCGCCAAGACGCTCGGCCTCGCCGTAGCTTCCGTCATTTTCGTATTCGGCTGCGGCAAGGAAGCGCCGCCGCCCCCGCCGCCGAAGGCCGAAGCACCTGCCGCGCCGCCGCCCAAGCCGAGCGTGACCGTGAAGATCGGCCACGTCGCCCCGCTCACCGGCCCGCAGGCGCATCTGGGCAAGGACAACGAGAACGGCGCGCGCCTGGCCATCGAGGAGGCCAACGCCAAAAAAATGGAAATCGGCGGCGCCGTGGTGTCCTTCGAACTGCTCGGCGAGGACGACCAGGCCGACCCGAAGCAGGGCACCACGGTGGCGCAGAAGCTGATCGACGCCAAGGTGAATGGCGTCATCGGCCACCTCAACTCCGGCACCACCATTCCGGCCTCGAAGCTGTATTCGGATGCCGGCATCCCGCAGATCTCGCCCTCGGCGACCAATCCGAAATACACGCAGCAAGGCTTCAAGACCGCCTATCGCGTGATGGCCAACGACGAGCAGCAGGGCAAGGTGCTCGGCGGCTATGCCACCCAGCAGCTCGCCGCCAAGAACATCGCCATCGTCGACGACCGCACGGCCTACGGCCAGGGCGTCGCCGACGAGTTCGAGAAGGCCGCCGTCGCCGGCGGCGCGAAGATCGTCGCGCGCGAGTTCACCAACGACAAGGCCACCGATTTCGCCGCCATCCTCACCAAGATCAAGTCGAAGAAGCCGGACCTCGTCATGTACGGCGGCATGGACGCCCAGGCCGGCCCGATGGCGCAGCAGCTGAAGAAGCTCGGCATCAAGGCCAAGATGATCTTCGCCGACGGCGGCTGCACCACCGAGTTCCACAAGCTGGCGGGCGATGCGGCGGAAGGCCACTACTGCTCGCTGCCGGGCGTGCCGCTGGAGAAGATGCCGGGCGGCACGGCGTTCAAGGAAAAATACGCCAAGCGCTTCAATGTCGACATCCAGCTCTACGCGCCCTATTCCTACGACGCGGCCAACGTCATGATCGACGCCATGAAGCGCGCCAACTCGGCGGAGCCGGCGAAGTATCTGGCCGAGCTGCCGAAGACCGCCTTCGACGGCGTCACCGCCAAGATCACCTTCGACGAGAAGGGCGACGTCAAGGACGGCGCCATCACGCTGTACCAGGCCAAGGGCGGCAAGTGGGATCCGCTGGAAACCATCGGCGGCGCGGCGCCGGCGCAGCCGGCCGCCATGGACGGCATGGCCGGAATGGGCGGCATGGCGCCGATGGGGGGCATGTCCTCGATGGGCGGCACCGCCGGCATGGGCGGCATGAGCATCTCGCCTCCGCCCGCAGCGGCTGCGCCCGTCGAGAAAAAATAGGCGGGATTTATGCGAGGCGAACGGCACCTTCGGGTGCCGTTTTTGCGTAAAGTTGGCGCATGGACACTTTCATCCAGCAGATCATCAACGGCCTCGTGCTGGGCAGCATCTACGCCCTCGTCGCGCTCGGCTACACGATGGTCTACGGCATCCTCGGCCTGATCAACTTCGCCCACGGCGAGGTGGTGATGATCGGCGCGCTGACGGCACTGACTGTCATCAAATTGCTGGCCAACAGCGGCCTGCCCGGCGTCGTCGTCGTGCTGCTCGGCCTTCTGGCGGCGATCCCGGCGTGCATGGCGCTCGGCTTCACCATCGAGCGCGTCGCCTACCGCCCGCTGAGGCACGCGCCGCGGCTCGCCCCGCTCATCACCGCCATCGGCGTCTCCATCGTGCTGCAGCAGCTGGCGATGATCTTCTGGGGCCGCAGCTACCACGCCTTCCCGCCGATCCTGCCGACGACCGGCCGCGACATCGGCGGCGCCCACATCATGGACCTGCAGATCGTCATCGTGCTGCTGGCGGCGGCGATCATGGCCGGCCTGATGTTGCTGATCAACAAGACGCGCCTCGGCCGCGCCATGCGCGCCACGGCGGAAAACCCGCAGATCGCCGGCCTGATGGGCGTCAACATCAACGCCATCATCTCGGCCACCTTCCTCATCGGCTCGGCGCTGGCGGCGGTGGCCGGCGTGATGGTCAGCGCCAACTATTCCATCGCCCACTACCACATGGGCTTCATCCTCGGCCTGAAGGCCTTCACCGCGGCGGTGCTGGGCGGCATCGGCAACCTGCCCGGCGCCATGCTCGGCGGCGTGCTGCTGGGGCTGATCGAATCGCTCGGCGCGGGCTACGTCGGCGATCTCACCGGCGGCTTCCTCGGCAGCCACTACCAGGACGTGTTCGCCTTCTTCGTGCTGATCCTCGTGCTCGTCTTCCGGCCCTCCGGACTGATGGGCGAAAAGGTTTCCGAACGCGCATGAAGACCGACAAGCGCAAGGCCCTGCTGGGCATGGTCCTCATCGGCGTGGCGCTGGCCGTGCTGCCCTTCCTCGTCGGCAAGGGCCTCGGCAACTCCTGGGTGCGCGTGCTGGATTTCGCCCTGCTCTACGTCATGCTGGCGCTGGGGCTGAACATCGTCGTCGGCTTCGCCGGCCTGCTCGATCTCGGCTACATCGCCTTCTACGCGGTCGGCGCCTACCTGTACGCCCTGCTTGCCTCGCCGCATTTCGGCATCCACTGGCCGGCCTGGGCGATCCTGCCGCTCGGGGCAATGGTCGCGGCCTTTTTTGGCATCTTGCTGGGAGCCCCCGTGCTGCGGCTGCGCGGCGACTACCTCGCCATCGTCACGCTCGGTTTCGGCGAAATCATCCGCATTTTCATCAACAACCTGAATGCGCCGGTCAACATCACCAACGGCCCGCAGGGCATCAGCCAGATCGACCCGGTGCGCATCCTCAACACTCCGTTGTCGAAGCCCCTGGACATCTTCGGGCTCGGCGTGCCATCGGTCTATCTGTACTACTACCTGTTTCTGCTGCTGGCCCTGCTGGTCGTTTTCGTCTCGATCAGGCTGGAGGATTCGCGCATCGGCCGCGCCTGGGTGGCGATCCGCGAGGACGAGATCGCCGCCAAGGCCTGCGGCATCGACACGCGCAACGTCAAGCTGCTCGCCTTCGCCATGGGCGCCACCTTCGGCGGCATCGCCGGCGGGCTGTTCGCCGCCTTCCAGGAATTCGTCAGTCCGGAGAGCTTCGGGCTGATGGAATCGATCATGGTGCTGTGCATGGTGGTGCTGGGCGGCATGGGCCACATTCCCGGCGTCATCCTCGGCGGGCTGCTGCTGGCGATCCTGCCGGAAGCGCTGCGCCACGGCGCCGTGCCGATGCAGCAGGCGGCCTTCGGCAAGGTCCTGCTCGACCCGGAGTCGCTGCGCATGCTGCTGTTCGGCCTGGCGCTGATCGCCGTCATGCTCTACCGCCCGGCCGGCCTGTGGCCGGAAGCGCGCAGGAAGCGCGAGCTCGCACGGCCTTCCCCCCAACCCCCTTCCCGGGGAAGGGGGTGACGGTGGTTCGCTGCGCTCACAGACCAAGACTGGCCCCCTTTTGGGACGGCCCGGCGGCGGGACAGGCGAAATGAGCGGGACTTTGCTCGACGCCCAGTCGATCGGCAAGCGCTTCGGCGGCGTGCGCGCGCTGCACGACGTTTCGCTCACGATCCGGCGCGGCGAGATTTACGGCCTGATCGGCCCCAACGGCGCCGGCAAGACGACCTTCTTCAACGTCCTCACCGGACTGTACACCGCCGATAGCGGCCGCTTCGTCTTCGACGGCGCGCCGCTGAAGATCACGGCGCCGCACGAGGTCGCCGCCGCCGGCATCGCCCGCACCTTCCAGAACATCCGCCTGTTCGCCAACATGACGGCGCTGGAGAACGTCATGGTCGGCCGCCACCTGCGCACTTCGGCCGGCGTCGTCGGCGCCGTGCTGCGCAACCGCGCCACGCGCGAGGAGGAAGCGGCCATCGGCCAGCGCGCCCACGAGCTGCTCGAGTACGTCGGCATCCATCGCCACGGCAACATCCTGGCGCGCCATCTCGCCTACGGCGACCAGCGCCGGCTGGAGATCGCGCGGGCGCTGGCGACGGAACCCAAATTGCTGGCGCTCGACGAGCCGGCCGCCGGCATGAACGCGACGGAAACCGAAGCCCTGAAGAAGCTGATCGAGGCGCTGCGCGCCGACGGCCTGACGATCCTGCTCATCGAGCACGACGTCAGGCTGGTGATGGGCCTGTGCGACCGCGTCGCCGTGCTCGACTACGGCGAGAAGATCGCCGAGGGCGTGCCGGCCGAGGTGCAGCGCGACCCGAAGGTGATCGAGGCCTACCTGGGCGGAGCCGTGGCATGAGCACGCCCATGCTCGAGGTGCGCGACCTGCATGTCTCCTACGGCGGCATCGCCGCCGTCAAGGGCATCGGCTTCGAGGTCGCCGCCGGCGAGATGGTTTGCCTGATCGGCGCCAACGGCGCCGGCAAGACCACCACGCTGAAGGCGCTGGCGCGGCTGCTGCCGGCGCGCGGCGCCATCCACTACAACGGGCACAGCCTGCTGCACCGGCCGCCGCATGCATTGATCGGCGAAGGCATGACGCTGGTGCCGGAGGGGCGCGGCGTCTTCGCGCGGCTGACGGTGGCGGAAAACCTCGACATGGGCGCCTATTGCCGCCGCGACCGCGCCGAGGTCGGCGCCGACCTCGACCGCGTCTATGGCATGCTGCCGCGCCTGAAGGAACGGGCCGGGCAGCTCGCCGGCACGCTCTCCGGCGGCGAGCAGCAGATGCTGGCCATCGGCCGCGCGCTGATGAGCCGGCCGAAACTGCTGCTGCTCGACGAGCCCTCGATGGGCCTGGCGCCGATCATGGTGCAGAAGGTGTTCGAGGTGATCCAGTCGGTCGCCGCCCAGGGCGTCACCATCCTGCTGGTCGAGCAGAATGCCCGGCTGGCACTGTCGGTGGCCGTGCGCGGCTACGTCATGGAAAGCGGCGCCATCACCCTGACGGACACCGCCCCGGCCCTGCTCGCCGACCCGAAAGTGCGCGAGGCCTATCTCGGGGAGTGAACCCGTTCAGCCGATCAGGCTGTGCAGCATCTTCGTCGCCAATAAAGCCAGAAACACCCCGAAGGCGCGCTTCAGCTGCTTCACCGGCAGGCGGTGCGCCGTCTTCGCGCCGAGCGGCGCGATCAGCATGGTCATCGCCGAGACGCCGACGAAGGCCGGCAGGTAGATGTAGCCGAGGCTGAAGGCCGGCAGGCCCGTGGCCTTCAGTCCGGCGACGATGTAGCCGATGCTGCCCGCCGCCGCGATGGGGAAGCCGAGCGCCGCCGAGGTGCCGACGGCGTGGTGGATCGTCACGTTGTGCCAGACCATGTAGGGGATCGACAGGAAGCCGCCGCCGGCCGCCACCAGGCTGGAAACGATGCCGATCGCCGTGCCGACGACGAACATCCAGGCCGCGCGCGGCAGGGCGCGCGTCGGTTTCGGCTTGAAGTCGAGCACCATCTGCACCGAGGCGTAGTAGACGATGGCGGTGAAGGCGAAGGCCAGCGGCCGCGTCGGCACCAGGCTGGCGAAGAGCGAGCCGCCGAGCG
>WBZR01004398.1_pt1 | contig 11563 bp, 11 predicted proteins | sample 5204231 | NCBI WGS metagenome assembly WBZR01 (sample SAMN12412403, study PRJNA552823) | activated sludge metagenome | isolation source: activated sludge from anammox sidestream of wastewater treatment plant... | place: USA: Virginia | collected 2017-08
GGGACGTGCCCTTTGCGCTTCTAAGGAACACGCGCAAAACGGAGCCCGCCCGCGCCGCGAATCATCGCGGTGTTCCTCGTATTTTGGGGGCGCGGGACGTGCCCTTTGCGCTTCTAAAGGCGCCTACGCCGGCCGCAAGCCCAGCCCCGGGCCGTCCGGCAGAATCAGCTTCCCTTCCCTCACCGTGACACCCCGGTACGGATCATTGGCGATCAGCAGGTTCCCATCAAGATCCGCCATGTCCACCAGCGGCGAAAGATGGGCCGCCGCCGTCACCGTAACCGAACTCGATATCATGCATCCGAGCATCACCTTCATCCCCAGCGACCGCGCAATCTGAATCATCCGGTAGGCCTCGAGCACTCCTCCGCACTTGTCCAGCTTGATATTGACGCCATCGTAAGCCTGCGCCAGTTTCGGAATATCCGAAGGATGTTTGCAGGCCTCATCCGCGAAGACAGGAATGTTCACCTTCCCCCGCAGCCACCGCGTTTCCTCGAACATCTCCGCCGGCATTGGCTGCTCGATCATCTCCACCCCGTGCGCCTCCAGCCATTTGATCTTCCGAAGCGCCTCTTCCTTCGACTTCCATCCCTCGTTGGCATCCACGCGCAGCGGCTTCTTCGTCACACTGCGCACTGCCTCGATGGTGGCTTCATCCGTCTCGAGCCCCACCTTCACCTTGAGCACCGGATAAGCAGCCGCCTCGCGCGTCTTCTGGCGGGTGATTTCGGGCGTGTCGATTCCGATGGAGAACGTGGTCACGGGCGCGTCGCGGGCATCGAGGCCGAAATAGCGGTACAGCGGCACGCCAAGCTTCTGCCCCACCCAATCCATCACCGCGATGTCGATGGCGGCTTTACCCGCCCACTCCCCATCGATCCGCCGGAAAACCTCCCCGAGCACCTTCGAGAACGCCCGCAAATCGGCCGTGCCCAGAAACCCGCGGACCGATTCCACCGCCTTGCGCGCGGATTCAGCCGACTCATGATACCGGACAATCGGCGCGCCTTCCCCCCTCCCCGTAATCCCGTCGCGCGTCAGTCTGACGTGCAGCGTATCCCGGTAATCACTCGACGACATCACCGTGGTCCACGTATGCCGCAGTTTGACCCGCACAATCTCCGTCTCGATCCCGTCTTTCCCCGCCGCCAGCATGGCGGCCGGAGCCGCACCCAAGAAATTTCTGCGCTTCATTTCCATCTCCTGCACGCCGCCAGCAGTTCCGTCCAATGCGGCTCGCTCAGCCTGCTGATCTGGATCACCGGCTTTTCGTGGGCCGTGGCATGGATGAATTCGCCGTTGCCGATATAAATTCCGGTATGGGTGATCTTCCCCGGCGCCTGTCCGAAGTACAACAGGTCTCCAGGACGCAACTCGTCCTTCGATATCGCCCTCATGCCGCTCCATTCCGCCTGCGGACGAGCATCCCGGGGCAGACTCTTGCCCATCCGCCGGCACAGCATCTGCGTGTACCCGGAACAGTCATAGCCGAAGCTGGACGTCCCGCCCCAGGTGTAAGGCAGTCCCAGAAAACGCTTCGCCAGCGTAATCATCTCCGGCACGTCCAGCACCCGCATGTCGAACGTCAGATCGCCGCGCTGCACCCAAGCCGCACGGTCATCGGGAAGGCGCACCTCGAGCCAGCGCCGGTCTTCCTCCTCCGGTTCCGCCACCACCTCGAGCCGTGTCTCATAGGGAACGGTCACCAGCGGGGCATGCCGCGTAAGATTGGGTTCGCGGTAAAGATGGGCGGCAAGACTTTGCACCATAGCCACGCGTCCGCTTGCCGCATACTTGCCCCGGCGGATGCCGGCGGACGGAACCCACCCGCTATACTCATCCCCGGTCCGGATGCGAATCCAGCCGTCCTTCTCCTCGAGGATGGACACGTTCGAGGCATAAATCGCCTGCGAGACCACGCTTCCCTCCTCGCTCGGCTCCGAGTACATGTTCGCCACGGGGCGCACGATCACGGCATCCGGCAACGCCATCGCCAGCAAGCCTATCATCCCGGGAAGCAGCATGACTCCATTGTGACGCGATTATACTTGTTTGGAGCTATGCGCGCTTCTTCCTTGCTTCTGCTGCTCGCCCTCGCCCGGCTGGACGCCGCCGACCTCCCGCTCCGCGCCGGAGTGGCCCGCGTCGAGTTGACTCCGGCTACCTCCATGCCGATGTACGGCTACGCCAACCGCCGCTGTGGCCCTTCGAACGGAATTCACGATCCGCTCTTCGCCAAGGCGCTGGTGCTGGCCTCCGGCGACACCAAAATGGCAATCGTCACGCTCGATCTGGGCAATATCACCTCTGCCTCGCTTTCGCGCCAGGTGAAGGAAAAACTCGGAATCCCGCTGCTGCTTCTGTCCGCATCCCATAGCCACTCGACGCCGGCTCCGGGACCGGACGGCTATCCGCCGGAAATGGAAGCCAAAATCTTCGACGCGGTGAAACGCGCCTCGGAGTCCTTATTTCCAGCGCGCCTATCCATCGGCCGCGGCGAAATTCGCCTCGGCTACAACCGCTTGCTGATGCGCGACGACGGCCGCGCACGAGCCCTGTTCGACAATCTCGAACGTATCCCCTACGGCCCCGTAGATCCCGAATTCGTCCTTTTGCGCGTCGAGGATGAAAACGGCGCTCCAAAGGCCTTGCTGGTCCATTACGCCGTTCACGCCGTCGTGCTCGGACCCACCAACTGCAAGTTCTCCGCCGATTACCCAGGCGTTCTCCAGGAAAAAGTCGAGGCCGAAATGCCCGGAACGCAGTGCATGTTTGTTCAGGGCGGCGCGGGTGACATCAACCCGCTTTTCATGGCCCGCTCCGGGAACGAGGAGCAGGATTTCACCGTGGTGCGCAAGATGGGGGAAACCCTTGCGGGGCGCGTCCTGCATGCCGCACGCCAGATGAAGCCCGTCTCCCCGAACCGCTATCCCATCGAATGGCGCAGCGAATCGCTCCGCTTCGCCGACCGCTGGGACAAGGAAAAATCCGTTGAATTCGGCATCACCACCGTGCTCATCAACAAGGAAATCGCCATCGCCGCCACGCCGGGAGAACTGATGCACAAGCTGCAACGCGCCTGGAAGGAGCGCGCCGATGTCCCCTATCCGCTGTTCTACGGCTACACCTCTTCAACGGGAGGCGCTTGGCCGGGCTACATACCGGACCTCAAGACCGCCGCCTATGGCGGCTACGGAGCGGATGTCACCACGCGCATCGAGATCGGAGCCGGAGAGACCATCATCGAACGGCATCTCATTCATCTTTACGACATGCTCGGGATGTGGCGTGACAAGCCGGGCAAGCCCTGACCCGGTTACTAACGGCCACTGCTTTACTTCCTCCAACAGCGAGGTGACCAGAATGGATTCTGCATGGCGGAAACCCGCAACCACCAGCCCGAGCAGAAATCGCTTGCCCACAGCCCCCCCTGTCAGTAATGCACGAGCGAATGGATGTTGTAGTTGGTCAACTTATCACGCCCCTTGAGAAAATCGAGTTCCAGTACAAACCCCAGGCCCGCCACCGTGCCGCCAAGTTTCTCCACCAGCTTTGTGACAGCTTCCGCAGTCCCGCCCGTAGCCAGCACGTCGTCAATGATCAGCACATGCTGCCCCGGCCTGATGGCATCCTTGTGAATCTCCAGCCGGTCCGTGCCGTATTCCAGTTGATACTCCATCGCTTCCACCTGCCAGGGCAGTTTCTTCGGCTTTCGCACCGGCACGAACCCTGTACCCAGCGCGTACGCCACCGTCGGAGCGAATATGAAGCCTCGAGCCTCGATGCCCAGCACGATGTCGACACGTTCTTCCGAGTAATGCTCCTCGAAGGTATCAATGACCGTGCCGAAGCCGTCCTTGTCCTTGAGCAGCGTCGTCACGTCGTAAAACAGGATCCCTGGCTTGGGAAAGTCCGGAACTTCGCGGATGAGGTTTTTCAGATTCATGAGCTACGATTTATCTTTCAATGTGGAAGGACTTGTATTCTACCAAAGCAGCCTCCTCGGCTTCGACACCGCGCACGTCGGACCACATCGGTCCTTTCGCCAAAAGCCCTTCCAGTTCCAGAAGCGCCTGCGCCGGACCCGTCGCATAGACTTCCACACGCCCGTCCTCGAGGTTCCTCGCGTAGCCCCGAATTCCCAACTCGGAGGCGTGCCGCTGCACGTAGTACCGGAATCCCACGCCCTGCACGCGCCCCCGAATGAAATACCGCCTGGCGACTGATTTCGGCTTCAACGCCGCATGGTAGCACACGACAAGTTATTTCCTTGCGCGAGAGTTGCGATATGATCAGGCCTTGGGAACGGAATGAAAACCACGGATGCCAAACCGCGCCTCGAGCGCTTTGCCGCGCACGAACGTCTCATTCATTGGATGACGGCGATCAGTTTCGTCTACACGGGGCTTTCCGGAACAGCCCTCTGGTCGCGCCGGATGTGGTGGACCGCCGCGGTCCTCGGCGGCGGCGAAACCGTCCGTGCCTGGCATCCCATCGGCGGCATGATTTTTGCCCTCCTGCTCGCCCTGATGTTCCGCAATTGGGCAAAGCAGATGAGACTGGACGCCGATGACCGCAAGTGGCTGCTGGTTTCTCACAAATACGCCGTGCATGAGGAAGAAGGGCTCCCCGAAAGCGGCCGGTTCAACGCGGGCCAGAAAATGCTGTTCTGGCTGCAATCTTCGAGCGCCCTGGTGCTGTTTCTCAGCGGCGCCGTACTGTGGTTTCCTGAGCTGATGCCGCGTGGATTGCGGCTGGCCGCGGTGCTGGTGCACCCACTCGCCGCCGTTGCCTCCCTCGGCGGCATCATCGTGCACATCTACATGAGCACTCTCGTTGTTCCCGGCGCCTTGCGCGCGATGCTCCGCGGATGGGTACGGCCTGCCTGGGCCGCCTCCCATCATGCAAAGTGGTACCGGGAGATCACACGCTCTTGAGCCGCTTCCTCGAGCGCGCGGCCCGGGCGCGGCTGTTGGCTGAACGATATCCGGAATCACGGGAAGGCCTGCTGTTCGCCGCGGCGATCTCCGAATGGCAGGCGAAAGGCGAAGGACTCGACCATCTCCGCGCTCTCGTGCGCCGCATCGGGCCGCCGGTGCTGCGCAAGGCGCCGGCCTCGCATGAATGGTTCTCCCGCGTGATGGCGGAACTCGAGCCTCCCGCCATCCGCGGCCGCGCGCCGCATGAGAATGAATGCCCGCTCTGCGGCAATCCGCCACAACTCGGAGTGCTGCGGCCGGAAGGGCACGGATCGGCGCTCACGCTCGCCTGTTCCGTGTGCCGGCACGAATGGCCGTTCCCGCGCGCCACGTGCCCGGGTTGCGGCGAAACCGATCCCGATAAGATCGCCTTCGGAGCAACGGATGCCTTCCCCGCAATTCAGACCATGACTTGCGATTCCTGCTGGTGCTATCTCCATCTCATCGACCTTGGTAAGGACCCGCGCGCCGTGCCCGAGGCCGATGAACTGTCCGCCCAAACGCTGGACGTCTGGGCCATCGAGCAGGGTTACCGGAAATTGACCCCGAATTGGATTGGGATCTGACTCGGGTGTATCATCACCCGCATGGGACCCAAACTCACACGACGCCGGATAATGCATGCGGCGGCTCTGCCCCTGGCCGCGCAGTCCTCGAAAGCCGCCTCCCCTTCCCCATCCATCTACGCGCGCCTCGGCCTGCGCACATTCATCAACGCCTACGGCACATTGACAACACTCGGCGGAACCCTGATGTATCCCGAAGTGAAGCGCGCCATGGAGGAGGCATCCCAGGATTTCGTCGCCATTCACGACCTGCAGAAGAAAGTCGGCGAGCGCCTGGTGGAACTCACCGGAGCGGAAGCAGGCTTCGTCACCTCAGGCGCATCGGCCGCATTGTGCCTGGCCACCTGCGCCGCGACGGCGGGAGCGGACAAAGACAGGATCAACCGCCTTCCCGACCTGACGGGCATGAAGAGCGAGATGGTCATTCAGAAAGTCCACCGCAGTTCCTACGATCACGCCTTCCGCATGGTGGGAGTCAAGTTGGTGGAGGCGGAAACCGCGGACGAAGTCCGCAAGGCGATCAACTCCAATACAGCCGCCCTCGCCATGGTCCTCAGCCACAATTCCACTGGGCACAAAGTGCAGTTGCCGGAAATGATCGAGATCGCCCATTCCGCGGGGCTGCCTCTCATTCTCGACGCCGCCGCGGAAATTCCTCCCGCGGAGAACCTGGGCAAGTTCGTAAAAATGGGCGTGGACCTGGTAGCGTTCAGCGGCGGCAAAGAATTGCGCGGCCCGCAATGCAGCGGCCTGCTGCTTGGCCGCAAAGCATTGGTGGAGGCCGCCTATGCCAACAGTTCACCGAATAATCACTTCGCACGGATCGCCAAAGTGGGCAAGGAAGAGATCGTCGGCCTGTTGACCGCGGTCGAACTCGCGTTGAAGCGGGATGAGGCCGCCGAGAGACAGCAGCGCGAAGCCATCTTGCGCCGCGTAGCTGACAAGCTCAAGGGAATTCCCACCGTGCACACCGAATTCATCCCGAATCTCGATCCCAGCCACTCCCCAAGGCTCTCCGTCCAGTGGGACGAAGCCAAACTGGGGCTCAGTGTGAACGACGTGCTGGTCCGCTTACGCGAGGGCACGCCCTCCATCGTCACCGCCGACATGACCCGCTTCCGCCCGTCCTGGAAAGGCCTCGGCATCTTTGCCAACGAGTTGCGGCCCGGCGAAGAACTGATCGTCGCTCAGCGTGTGCGGGAACTTCTCAAAGGCTGACGCGCTCTACCACTCGCCTTCCGCCGCCAGCATTTCGAGCGTGGCTTCAAAGGCGTCCACAGTCCTGCGCACATCCTCCCCGGTGTGAACCGAAGAAACCACGCCGCCCGGCCAGCCGACGATGTCCACGCCGTGCAGCAGGAAGCCGGTGCGGATCTTGTGCACAAGGCGCGGGGAAATTCCGCCCTTTAGCTGGCTCCACGGCACGCGCCCGGCATAGATGTCTTCGGGTGATGCGTTCCCACAGTAGATGTGGAAATCCGAGAACTCCCCATAAACGCACCAGCCGATCCCGCGGCGGCGGAGCACGGCATTCATTCCATCGCGAATCGCGGCGCTTATCAGCTTCGCCTTCTCCACCGCATCCGTGTCCCGCACCTGCTTCAGCGTCGCGATCCCAGCCGCCGCCGAGACGGGGCCGGCGTTGTAAGTGCCCTGATGAAGCACCGCAGGCGGCTGGATATCACCCTCCACCTGGCGGTAATCGAGCATGCTCAACACATCCGCGCGGCCCACCAACGCCGCGCCCGGATACCCCCCGGCCACAACCTTGGCGAGTGAAGTCAAATCGGGCTTCACGCCGTAAAACCCCTGCGCTCCGCCGCGGGAACACCGGAAGCCGCAGATCACCTCGTCAAAGATGAGCAGCACCCCATGCCGCGCAGTGGCATCCCGCAGTTGACGCAGCACCTCGCCTCCCGTGGGGATCTGGCCAAAGGTTGCGCCCGTCGGCTCCAGGATCACCGCCGCAATGTCGTTACGGGACCGCAGCAACTCTTCCACCTGCGCCGTATCGTTCGGCGGCACGATAATCGTATCCTCGACAATCCCCGGAATGATGCCCGGCGCTCCGCCCGCGGGGAAGCAGACATGATCGTGCCATCCGTGAAAGTGCCCCGAAAAGCGGATGATCTTCCGCTTCCCGCTGAACGCGCGCGCCACCCGCAGCCCCAGGTGCGTGGCTTCTGTTCCCGAGATGGTAAACCGGATTCGCTCGGCCGAGGGGATCAATTCATGAATCAGTTCCGCCCATTCCACCTCGAGCGCGTGGGAGGCGCCATAGTGCGCGCCTTTGGGCACTTGCGCCGAAACCGCTTCCACGACGGCCGGATGATTGTGCCCCAGCAGCAAAGCCCCGTGCCCGCCGAAATAATCGACATATTCATTCCCATCGACATCCCATTTGCGCGAACCGGCGGCGTGCTCTATGTACACGGGATGCGGCAACAGATACCGCCCGACGTGTGTCACTCCATTGCTCAGCAAGGTCTCGGCCCGTTCGTGCAGCGCGCGCGAGCCCGGCGTCTTGCTGGCATAGGCGCGGAGAATCTCGGACTTCATCAGGGGAACGGCGTGCGTGGTGGCCATGCAGGTTATGGTAGCGCGCCCCATTGCTCTTGTCGGGTGTTATGATCGTGCCATGCAAAAACGTTTGACCCGTCGCCGGATGTTGTACTCGGCGGGCTTGCCTCTGGCTGCGCAGGCCGCCCAGGCAGCCGGTTCACCTGCCCCATCGGTCTACTCACGCCTCGGTGTTCGCACGGTCATCAACGCCTACGGCACCGTGACCACGCTCGGAGGCACCATCCTCCATCCGGAAGTGAAACGGGCCATGGACGAAGCCTCACGGCACTTCGTCGCGATTCACGAGCTCCAGAAAAAGGCCGGCGAGCGGCTTGCCGAACTGACGGGCGCCGAATCGGGCTTCGTCACCTGCGGCGCTGCCGCCGCCCTCTGCCTCGCCACCTGCGCCGTCACCGCCGGCTCCGATCCCCTCAAGATGAACCGGCTCCCCGATCTCACCGGCATGAAGAGCGAAATCGTCATCCAGAAGGCGCACCGCAACGGCTACGATCATGCCTTCCGCATGGTGGGTGTGCATCTGGTGGAAGCCGTCACGGCGGACGATGTGCGCCGCTCCATCAACGAGAAGACCGCCGCCCTGGCGATGGTAATCAGCCATGGCCTTCCCGGCGGCAAGGTGGACCTGACGGAGATGATCTCCATTGCGCATTCCGCCGGCGTTCCCCTGATTCTCGACGCCGCGGCGGAAATCCCGCCCGCTGACAATATGCGCAAGTTTATCAAGATGGGCGCTGATCTGGTGGCCTTCAGCGGCGGCAAGGAACTGCGCGGGCCCCAATGCAGCGGCCTGCTGCTGGGCCGCAAGGCCCTGGTGGAAGCCGCCTATGCCAACAGTTCCCCAAACAGCCACCTCGCCCGCATTGCGAAGGTGGGCAAGGAAGAGATTGCCGGTCTGGTTACCGCTGTCGAGGTCGCGCTGCGCAAGGATGAAGCCGCTGAGCGCCGGCATCGCGAAGAAATGCTCTCTCGCGTCGCGGACCATGTAGCGGGTCTCCCGACAGTGAAGTCGGAATTCATTCCGAACCTCGATCCAAGCCATTCCCCCAGGCTCTCCCTACAGTGGGACGAAGCGAAGCTCGGCCTCTCCGTGAGGGAAATGGTGAAGCGCCTCCACGATGGCGAGCCGTCGATTGCCGCCGCCGACATGGCCCACTTCCAACCCGCATGGAAAGGTCTCGGTATCTTCGCAAACGAGTTGCAGGCCGGCGAAGAGATGATCGTCGCCAGACGCGTACGCGAGATTCTGAGCGAGAAAGCGAAAGGCTGATAAAGATGCGCAGACTTCTCCTGTTGTTGCCGGCGGCCCTTGTGGCGAGCGCCCAATCGCTGCCGCACTACGACATCTACCGTGCCGCTTCGCCCATCACCATCGACGGGAAACTGGACGAAGCCGCCTGGCAGCAGGCCCCCGCCGCCGGCGACTTTCACTTCAACTGGTGGAAGGAAGGAGCCAGGGAGCAGACCGTCGTCAAACTGCTTTGGGATGACGAAAACCTCTACGCCGGCTTTTACTGCCATGACAAACACATCTCCGCGAAAGTAGTGGAAAGGCACGGACCTGTATCACTCGACGACAGTGCGGAAGTCTTCCTGAGCCCCAATCCGGCCAAAGTCCGCAACAACTACGGCTTCGAGATCAACGTCATCGGCGCAATGCTCAACTTCATTCAGGCCGATTGGTACGCCGGCCCCAGGCATTGGGAACCCGATGGCGTGCGCTACCGCACCTCCTACCATGGCCTCCCGGTGAAGGACGAGTCACCCGATGACGATCACTGGATTCTCGAAATCGCCATTCCCTTCCGGAACTTCGCGAAGGACGCCGCCCACACGCCGCCGCACGATGGCGATACCTGGCGCCTCAACCTCAACCGTGCCGGGGGAAAGACGGACGCGCAATACAGCACCTGGTCGCCGGTCAGCACTCCGAAACCGAATTTCCACGTGCCGGAAGCGTTCGGATGGGTGCGCTTTGTGAACCGTCCTCCAAGCCGGTGATAAGCTTCCTTCATGCGTGCACTGAAGCGCTTCGGAAGCCTGTTCTTCCTGATAACCTCCTTTCTGCCGGCAGCGGATAGTGTCACCCCGGAAAAATTCGTCGTGGAACGCCCCACACTGATCTGCCTCGGCTTTGAATGGCGCATCGCGGGCGATGACAACCGCAACGCTGTGGTCGAGGTGAGCTACCGCAAAGCAGGCGAGCAGTCCTGGAAGCAGGGGATGCCCCTCTTCCGCCTGGGCGGCGAGAAAGTGACTCGTCCCGACCTCGGCCTCGATTACACCACCCCGGACATGTTCGCGGGCAGCATTCTCGACCTCGAACCCGACACCGAATACGAAGCCCGCTTCCAGATGCGTGATCCGGACGGTGTCCGCGGCGAGGCCGTGCATACCGCCAAGGTCCGCACCCGCGGCGAGCCGAAGGAAGCTCAGGGCGGACGCGTGCTTCATGTCTATCCGCCCGGCTGGAAAACTCCCAAGCACGAGCCCTCCTTCCTCGGGCTCAAGGAGGCCTATTTCGGATCCGGCCATGGCGACTGGGCGGTGCTCAGCGAACGGCGAGTCCACCCGGGCGACATCATCCTCGTACACGCAGGCCTCTACAAAGGCGACCGCTTCAAGTACTCCGACGCGCTCGGCCTCGATTTTGATGGAACCTACGTCCTCACCGCCAAAGGCACTCCCGGCCGGCCCATTGTCATCCGCGCGGCGGGAGACGGAGAGGTGATCTTCGATGGAGACGGAGCCCATGAACTATTCAACGTGATGGCAGCCGACTATCACATCTTTGAGGGCCTCACCATCCGCAACGCCGATATCGCCTTTCAGGCGGGCCTCAAGGACGTGCTCGGCGCAAAGGGACTCACCGTCCGCAATTGCCGCCTGGAAGACGTGGGCATCGGCATCAACGCGCAGTATGCAGGCTCCCAGGATTTCTATATCGCCGACAACGTGCTGCTCGGCCGCGACGACCAATACCGGCTCCTCGGCTGGTACAGCCCGGGTATCTACGGCGGCAACCGGCTGAAGAGCTACTACGCCATCAAGGTCTATGGCTCCGGCCACGTTGTGGCGCACAACTATATCGCCTATTTCCACGACGGAATCGACGTCTGCACCCACGGCTCTCCGGATGCCGATGAGGACCACCGCGCGACATCCATTGACTTCTACAACAACGACATCCACCTCATGGCGGACGACTTCATCGAGGCCGATGGCGGCGTCCACAATATCCGCATCATGCGCAACCGCGGCGTGAATGCCGCGCAGTGCGGGCTGAGCGCGCAGCCGGTCTATGGCGGCCCGGCCTACTACATCCGCAATGTCCTCTACCATGTCCCGACTGGCTGCGGCCTCAAGTTCAACGTCAAGCCGGCGGGCATGGTGCTCTATCACAACACCATCATTTCCGAGGCCCTGCCCGGCGAT
>WBZR01004401.1_pt1 | contig 11559 bp, 8 predicted proteins | sample 5204231 | NCBI WGS metagenome assembly WBZR01 (sample SAMN12412403, study PRJNA552823) | activated sludge metagenome | isolation source: activated sludge from anammox sidestream of wastewater treatment plant... | place: USA: Virginia | collected 2017-08
CGGATTTCTCCGTCCGAGAATCGAGTCGCCGTGAGGCTCCCCAGGTTGACGCCGAGGTATCCGGCAACCCGGTTTGCCAGGTCGGGGTTCGAGCTCCCCGCGAAGAGCTTCAGGTCGGTTAGGGTGCCGTTTAACACCCCTTCTCGTCCTTTTCCGTTTGTCGCCGTAGCCGCCACTCCCGAGCCCATCCTTCTTTCTCCTCCTGCCGCGCCCTTCCGAGCGCCAACGCGTCGTTCCCGACATCCCTCGTGATCACGCTTCCCGCCGCGACGAAGGCCCCGTTTCCGATTGTGATCGGTGCGACCAAGGTCGAGTTCGATCCCACGAAGACATTCTCACCGATTTGTGTCCGATTCTTCATGTAACCGTCGTAGTTGCAGAAGATCGTGCCCGCACCGATATTGCTGTTGTCGCCCACCGAGCCGCCCCCAATGTAGCTGAGGTGGCTCACCGCAACCTTGGCGCCGAGTGTCGCGTTCTTGACCTCGACGAAGTTGCCGACCTTCGCGCTCTCGCCGAGCACGGCGCCAGGCCTCAAGTTGGCGTAAGGCCCGCAGCGCGCCCCGTCCAGCATCGTCGCCTCGTTGAGGTGGCTCATCAGGACGGTGCACCCGTTGCCAATCGTCGAGTCCTGGATCTTCGTGTTCGGGCCAATGTGACTTGCCGCGCCGATGCGCGTGGTTCCTTCCAGGATCGTCCCAGGTTCGATCGTCGTATCTGGCCCAATCTCGACGTCGGGCTCGATGAACGTCGTGTCGGGATCGACGATCGTGATGCCCGCAATGGCGTGGCGGCGTAGGATCTTGACCCGCAGGGCCTTCGAAGCCTCGGCGAGCTGCCAGCGATCGTTCACCCCACGCAGAATGTCGCGGTCGTCGAAGACCGCTGCCTCGACCTTCCCTCCCCGTCCCCGGATCGCGGAAATCACGTCGGGCAGGTAGTACTCGCCTTGTGCGTTATCGGCACTCAGAGTCGGGAGGATTTCAAAAAGAAGTCTGGCATCGAAACAGTAGATCGCCGCGTTGACCTCTCGAATGCGCTTCTCGTCAGGCGTAGCGTCCTTGTCCTCTACGATGCGACAAGGTCCCCGATCGTCTCGGACCACACGTCCGTAGCCGGATGCGTCCTCGAGCATCGCGGACGCCAAGGTGCACTGGGCTCCCGTCTCGCAATGCCTCGCAAGTAGCTCTTGGAAGACGTCAGGCCCGAGGAGCGGCGTGTCGCCGGGTGAAACGATGATCGCGTCGGGAAGCGAATCCTCGAAGTTAGGGGCCGTCATCAGGGCAGCGTGGCCCGTTCCCTTTTGTTCGACCTGCCACGCGTATTCGTAGTCTGGCCCAAGCGCCTCGATCAGAAGATCCCCACCATGGCCGACGACCACGACGACCCTGCCGATCCCGGACGCCTTCATCGCGCGCCCAACGAGGGCCGCCATCGGCACCCCACAGATCCGATGGAGCCCCTTGGGCAGGTCGGACTTCATCCGGGTGCCCTTTCCGGCAGCGAGAATAATTCCAGCGACGGTCATGAGGGGACCTTGATTCTAGCCGATCCTTTGGCCGATCATTCGACGACGGCGCCGAACTTCCTCGTTCGAGCGTTGAAGCTCTCGATCGCTTTGCGGAGTTCTCCCTCGTCGAACTCGGGCCATGTCTTCTGTGTCACATAGAGCTCACAGTAGGCCGCTTGCCAGATCAAGAAGTTGCTCCACCGCATTTCACCCGCCGTTCTGATCATCAAATCGGGCTCGGGATGCGTCGGATTGTACAATCGGGCAGCAACCGCCGCCTCATCGATGTGGTCGGCGGTTATGCCGTCGCGAACGATCTGCTTGACCGCGTCGACGATTTCGGCTCGGCCCCCATAGTTCACCGCGAGGGTAAAGGTGATGCCTGAGTTGTTCTTCGTGGTCTCGACGCCATCGAGGAGCGCTCTCTTCAGGCCTTCCGGCAGCTCGTCGATTCGCCCAGCGACGTTGACCCGAACGTTGTTGCGGTGCATGACCCGAAGCTCGTCGCGAGCGGCTCGTTCGATCAGCTTCATCAGCCCATCGACTTCGTCCTTTGGGCGCCGCCAGTTTTCGGCTGAGAAGGCGTAGACGGTGAGGTAGCGAATCCCGAGGTCGCTGGCGACAAGCAGAATCGTGCGGAGGGTCTTGTACCCTTCCCGGTGTCCGAGAAGTCGCGGAAGACCTCGCGATTTGGCCCAACGTCCATTGCCGTCCATGATCACGGCGACATGCTCAGGAGGGCGCGACTCGCTCATCGGCCCGAGAGTGTACACGTCAGTTCATGCGCCGATCTTTCAGATACTTCGCGTGACCGTCCAAGAAGAGCTGGTTGTATCCACCAGGATGGACTGCCTTGCCTCCCAAGCCGACGGGAACGGTCGGAATCGTCGATGGGAAATAGGGATCCCATGTCATCGCCACCTCCGCTGTTCCCTCTGGATAACCCGCCTGCGGGTTGTTCGCAGCTTGCAGGTCGAGGACTGCTTGGACTTCGGTCTTTCCCCACAGATTATCGAGGGGCACCGGATCGTCGGGCCGGTCGAATCGCCACATCCAATAGGTCGTTCGTGGCTTGGCGGACGACGTGGTCGGCTGGGCGACCTGCACTGCGCTCTCGAACAGCGATGCCGACGACGGACAACTCCACACATCGTCGTTCTTCAGATACGGCTGCAGGACTACGAGCGCCCAGCCTGCCCTCGGGTCGCTCGGGGGCCAAGTCGTCCACGGCCGATAGCCGCCTGGCAGCGACGACTTCAGGTCCCGTCGATCCGGCAACCGCTCGTCGGCGTCGATCAGATACAAGCTCATCGCCACGCCCTGTTGCCTCAAGTTGCTCAGGCACGCGGCCCGCTTCGCGGAAGCCTTCGCGCTGGCGAATACCGGAAACAGAATCGCGGCCAGGATCGCGATGATCGCGATCACGACAAGGAGTTCGATCAGGGTGAAAGCTCGGCGCACCTAAGGAAAGGATACGCGTTACGCGCTGCGCTTCATCGCCAAGTGGCGGCTAACGTCCAACGTCGAGTCGATTCGATCGAAGTGGGTGACCCGATTGCGCCCGCCCTGCTTGCTGGCGTACAAGGCAGCGTCCGCGCGTTGGAGACTGTCGTCTGCGTGCGGATCGCTGATTCGCATGGTCGCCACGCCCAGACTGGCCGTCACCGGACGTTCTGGCCACTCGGCGTCGTCGATCGCGCGCCGTAGGCGCTCAGCGGCCGCGGTCGCCTCTTCAGCATCGGCTCCAGGCAGGATGATCGCGAATTCTTCACCGCCGTAACGGGCGACCGCCTCGTAGCTGCGAACGGACGCCTTCATGATCCGCGCAACCTGCTCGAGGACGACGTCGCCCGCAGGGTGCCCGAACGCATCGTTGTAGGACTTGAAGTTATCCACGTCGAGCAAGATGACCGACACCGGCTCCGCCGTACGTCGGTTGCGACCGAATACGCTCTCGAGTTCCTCGCGGAACCGCCGGTGATTCCAGAGGCCCGTCAGACCGTCGGTCACCGCAAGCGTCGCGAGCCTCTCGTTCGCTTCTTCGAGCGCGACCTTCTGGAGCTCCAGATCACGAGCGAAGACTTGAATGCACCGCTCGGCATTTCGACGCTCGGTGATGTCCTGGTTCGTCGCGATGCCTCCCAGAACTTCCCCATCAACCCCGTGGAGCGGGATGACGTTGCAGATTAGGGAGCGTTCGTCGGAATCGAGCAGCAACTGCCAGTCGACGTTCTGAAGGCCCTCGCCGGTGAAGATCTGCCCAACCAGGTCTCGGCTCCAGAAGCCCTCGTCTCGGCCGTCAAAGGCTTCCCAGACGGGCTTCATCAGCGCCATCTCGGGCTTCTTGCCAAACAACTGGGCGGCCGAGCGATTCCACTCGTGAATCAGGCCGTCTCGGTCGAACGTGAAGCATGCGACGGGAAGACCGCTGAATAGCTCTTCAAATCGCCGCGAGGCGAGGACGAGTCGGTCGTTCATCGACTGCACTTTGTCGCCCGCGAGCCGGAGCTCTTCGCTCTGGCGTCGCAGGTTGTCCTCGGCCGAGAGGATCCGCTGGGCGACTTTGAGTCGCGCACACAGTTCCTCCCGGTCAAGAGGCTTTGTGAGGAAGTCGTCGACTCCAGCGCTATAGGCGCTCAGCCTGTCTTCCTTTTGGCTCTTCGCGCTAAGCAGGATCATATAGACATATCCGTCGGCGACGGATCGAATCTTTCTGCAGAGCTCGATGCCATCCATGGCCGGCATCATCCAGTCGGAGATCACGACACGGTAGGGATGCGCTTCGAACTTGCGGAGGGCTTGGACGCCGTTCTCCGCGTGATCCACTTGGGAGCCACGCTGTTCGAGCACTTTACGGAGCAACAAAGCGGAGACCGGATCATCCTCGACGATCAGAATCCGATTCGCATGGCCTGTTTTCTCAGCCGCTAGTGCGTCTCTGCCACTCACGTTCCCTCCGATACCCGCGGATCGCCGTGATACCGCTGTCTGAATCATCGGAATGGTCCAGTCACCTACGCGCCGTAGATCTACCGGGTTTTCCAGGCATGGAGAGACAGGAACGGGGCGTCGCCGCAACCGGCGACGCCCCGCAGTGGTCCTTTATCGGCTACAGCGTGCCGCGGACCGCTTGCTCTCGCTCGATCGACTCGAAGAGCGCTTTGAAATTGCCCTTCCCGAAGCTCTTCGCGCCCTTGCGGTGGATGATTTCGTAAAAGAGCGTCGGCCGATCGGTGATCGGCTTGGTGAAGATCTGGAGGAGGTAGCCCTCGTCGTCACGATCCACGAGGATCCCGAGGTCGGCCAGCACGTCGATGTCCTCCTCGATCGAGCCGACCCGATCGGGAAGCATTTCGTAGTAGCTTCGGGGCACCGAGAGGAAATCGACGCCCCGTGCACGGAGGCGTGACACCGTGTGGACGATATCGTCCGTCCGCATCGCCACGTGCTGGCAACCCGCGCCGCCGAAGAACTCCAGGAACTCGTCGATCTGCGACTTCTTCTTCCCGGCAGCGGGCTCGTTGATCGGGAACTTGACGCGTCCGTTTCCGCTCGCCATCACCTTCGACATCAACGAGGTGAACTCGGTGGAGATGTCGTTGTCATCGAAGCTGATCAGGTTGGTGAACCCAAGCACGTCCTCGTACCACTTCACCCAGACGTTCATTTTGCCGAGCTCCACGTTGCCTACGCAGTGATCGACCTCGATGATCCCGATCCCGTCGCCTGGCTGGTTCTCCACTCGGAAGCCCGGCATGAAGTGGCCCGAGTAGTTGTCGCGGTTGATCAACGAATGAACCGTGTCGCCGTAGGTGCGAATCGAGGCGACACGGACCTTCCCGTGGTCATCCTCCAGCGTGTGGGGCTCTTGCCACGACACCGCTCCGCGATCGGTAGCCGCCTTCCAGGCCCAATCCACGTCGTCGACTTCGAACGCGATGTCCTGGACGAAGTCGCCGTGATAGGCGATCTTCTCTGCCTGAGGGTGCCCAGGTCGGATCGGGGCCGAGAACAAGAGCCGCAGATCGTTCTGTTGCAGCAGGTAGCTCGCCTCGTTCTTGGAGCCGGTCTCGAGGCCGGAATAGCCCACGATGTTGAATCCGAACGTGTGCTGATAGAAGAAGGCCGACTGACGGGCGTTGTTCACGTAATGCCGAACATGGTCGACGCGCCGAATGGGAAACGTGTCCGTGGGCATGATTGCTCTTATTGTACGCCCCGGACATCCTCAAAGGCCGCCATCCGCAAGGGGTTTCAGGCGTAGAATCCCGTATGCCCGAGCAACCGACACCGCGCGAGCTAATTGAACGCATCAGAGAGATCGCACCGGCCGACAATCCGCGGCTTCAGCCACACTTGGCCGCCCTCGAAGATGCACTGAGGGGAGCGGAGGCCGAGCAGGCTGAGGCCAAGAACCTCATCGCAGAGTACGAGGAAGCCTACCAAAAGCTCACCGCGCCCGCAAACCGGATCGGCGTCTTCCTGAAGTGGCTTGAAGATCGAACGGCCTTGGTCGCAGTTGGCGATGGTGAGTTCGTGACCGCGGTCGATCCCAAGCTCGAGGATCCAACGATTGGCACGGGGAGTCGGGTCAAGGTGAACGAGGCCTACTGCGTGATCGGGACGCTCGAGACTCAGCCAGGCGGCCCCCTCGTCAAGATCGCCGAGGTCCTCGAAGACGGCAGACTCCGCGTCGGCTCGGACTCCCCTGGTCAAGATGGACGGATCGTCGTTCGTGCCGAAGCCCTTCAGTCCGACGAGGTGAAGGCAGGCGATGAGGTGCGCCTCGAGTCCAGCGGGAGAGTGGCGATCGAGCACTTCGGGAAGAAGGATGTCCGCGACTACTTCTTCGAGGACGTGCCCGAGATTCCGTGGGAGGCGGTCGGAGGCCAGGTCGATGCGATCAACCTGATCAAGGAGACGATCGAACTCCCGCTCCTCCACCCGGAGCTCTTCGCCCGGTACGAGAAGAAGCCGATCAAGGGCATCCTGCTGTACGGCCCGCCTGGCTGTGGAAAGACGTTGCTCGGCAAGGCAACCGCGCACAACCTCACGAAGGAGTACAGCGCCCGAATGGGCAAGCCGGTGAAGGAATACTTCATGTACATCAGCGGCCCCAAGATCCTCAACATGTGGCTTGGCGAGACCGAGCGCATGGTTCGCGAGATCTTCGCGGTCGCCCGTGAAAAGGCGAAGAGCGGGCACCTCGTGTTCATCTTCATGGACGAAGCCGAGTCCGTCCTGCGGACCCGCTCCTCGGGACGATGGCTGAACATCAGCAACACGGTCGTCCCTCAGTTCTGCGCTGAGCTGGACGGGCTCGTCAGCCTCGACAACGTCGTGCTCATGTTGACCTCGAATCGTCCCGACTATATCGATCCGGCCGTTTTGAGACCTGAGCGAATCGATCGCAAGGTGAAGATCCGGCGGCCTGACCGGCTCGCGGCCACCCAGATCCTTTCGATCTACCTCCACGAGCGGCTGCCCCTGGACGCTAATGTGCTCGCGAAGTACGACGGAGAAATCGATTGCGCCCGCAAGGAGCTCGTCGAGCAGGCGATCGCCTTCCTATGGCGTGAATCCAAAGAAACCGAGTTCCTCAAGGTCTCGATGCGGCACGGCTCCTCGAAGACGCTCTATTGGAAGGATCTCGTCAGTGGGGCGCTGCTCAAGTCCGTCGTCGACCGAGCCAAGGACCTCGCAATCAAACGGGCGATTGCCCACCCTGGAGTCGCCGATGGGATCACGTCGGACGATCTAGAGCGATCCATTGCCGACGAGTATCGGGAGAACGAGATCTTTCCGAAGTCCGATGTCCAGGACGATTGGCTCAAGCTGCTGGACTTCGAGCCCGACGAGGTGGCTGCAGTGCGGCCAGTCGGGCGAAACCGTGGCGAGGAGTTTGTGAGGCGCTCCGTCGTTTAGGGCGACGGAGCGCGACGAGCGGGACTAGAACGAAGGTTCGGCGATGAGCTCGGGAAGCCCGTTCAGGTCGTACGGCAGGTTGTACACGTCGATCATGTTGCCCGGCGTGACGGGATCTGGCGCCTGCGAATCGATCCGGGCCTTCTTCCTGAACGCTTTCGCGTGGCTGTCCGCAAAGCACACACACAGGGACTCGTTGTAGCGAGCAGTGCCTGGGAAGTTGAACTGCGTCAGGTTGATCGGAGCGTAGTACGGGCTTGTGGTCGGAGCGTCGATGTTGTTTTGGCCGTCCTTGATCCACCGCGCATCGTAGAACATGGACGTGTAGACGGGATCGTTGAGCGCTCCCTCGGAGATCACCGGATCATTGCCCAAGAGGGTGGGCGGCACCGCCGGATCCTCGAAGAGGGCGGCGTTCCATGAGAAGCTCACGTTCTTGATGTTCGAGTAAGACGTCCAAGCTCCGCCTGAGTACGAGCCGATGACCGTGTTCAACGTCTGCGGCTTGTCGCTCCACGGAATCGCCTTCGGGTCGCCCGGCGCCTGATAGATGTCGCGATTCTTCGTGTAGGGCATCAAGGCATCCCACACCGCGTACACCTGAGTGCCGGTCCCATTGATGAAGCCATCCCCGTCAGCCATGTACATGCTTTGCGGGAAGGAACCGTCGGTGTCTCCCAAGTACAACATGGTCGCCGTCCCGATCTGCTTCAAGTTGCTGATCGCCACGATCTTCTTGGCCGCCTGCTTCGCTTGTGCGAAGACGGGAAAAAGGATCGAAGCTAGGATTGCGATGATCGCAATCACGACGAGCAGCTCGATCAGGGTGAAGGCTTTGAGTTTGCGCACGGTAAATCTCCGATGGAGGCACGGCTCGTGCCGTTGACGCCCATACCTGCTTCGACGTATCTAGCCGGATGGAACGTTCCGCAACAATTACCGGGAAAAGGCGCCCGATTGCCGCGCTCGCCCGTCAGAACCGTCCCACGATCCTCTAGTCTCGCGGACTTGTCCGGCCTCTAACTCGATGAGTTCCCTGACGGCCTGCCGATCGAGACGCCCACCTGCTTCGACTTGTTTTGCCAGCACCTCGGCGCCCAGCCCCTCACGCAGAGCGTCCATCTCTTGAACATGGAGTTCGGCCTCGAGGCCCATCAGTGCGAGCGATTCCTTTGCCCAACTCGCCTCAACGAAACCCATCAGCTTCGCAGCCCCATGCGTCCGTCCAAGCCGCCTCAGGGCATACGCCGCCTCCAAGTGCGCCCAATCGTATGGAACTGGCTCGACCAGCTCTTCCTCCAGAACCTGACACACGACCTCGAGGGCCAAGAACGGAGCGCCGGTCTCGTTATGGAGGCGCGCGAGCATCACGTTGGCATCGATCCAGTAAGCATCCAGTCCTGCGGAGCGGTAGATGTCGATCGCCGACTGCAAGTGCCCCTGGGCTGTCTCGAAGTCGCCGAGAAGTCGCATCAGGTTCGCCAAGCTCGCTAGCGATGCTCCGACAATGAAATCGTCGTCCAGATTCCGACTGATGGCGAGGCAGTTCTCGTACGCCGATCGTGCCTCGACGAGCCGCGACAGTTCGACGAGGCTGTGCCCCATCGCCAGGTTGGACCTTGCCTCAAACCAATCGCTGCCAATCCTTCTCGCGAGGTCCACGTTCTTCGCCAACATCTCATAGGCGCGCTGACAGTCGCCACGTCGATGGGCAGTCACCGCGGTCGTGTGAGCCGCCTCGACCAGCCTCTCGAGGTCGTCTGACTTGGTAAACAGCTCCATCGCCTGGCCGCTCATCTTCTCGGCTTCGTCGAGCTGGCCCGCAAGCCAGTGCAAGCGGGCGTACCGACTGAGAAAATGCCCGTGCTCAGAAGGATCCAGCCCATCGACGTAGGAGGCAGCCCGCCGCATGGCGGCGATCCCCTCCCTTAACCGACCGGTCACCTCCCAGTACGGGACGAGGCCCGCGGTCATCTCAACCCCGGCGGCCCCACGGCCGGTCGCAAACCAGTAGTCGATCGCCGAGCGTAGGTTCCCTTGGTCCGAGCTCATCGTCGACGTCAGGAATCCTGGTCGCCGCTCACCTCTGCGAACCAGCTGCCGGTAGAACTCCGCATGGAGATGCCTTGTCTCGTTGCAGAGATCGGGCGACGTTAAGTCTCTGGCGAACCCGCGCACCGTCTCGAACATTCGAAACCTCGGCGACCCTTCCACCTCGGTTCTCCGCACAAGGTTTGCCTCCACAAGGGTCGAAACCGCATCGAAATGATCGATCCCTGGGCAGACGTGCACGCCCGCCTCATGATCCCAACCTCCCTCGAAGACCGCTAAACGGAGAAAGGTGCTCCGCAGCTCGGAGGAAAGCGCCTCGTAGCTCCCCTCGATCGCCGCCCGCATGGAGCGGTGCCGCGGATCGAGATCGCGCCGCCGGCTCGCAAGCTGATCGAAGTGAACACCAACCCTCGCATCCATTTGCTTTGGAGTAAGCGTCCTCACCCAGGTCGCCGCCAACTCGAGGGCGAGGGGCCAACCCTCCAGACGCCGACATAGGGAGACGATCGCCGCCGCCGTCCGCTCGGTCAACTGGAAGTCCTGCCTCACCGCCTGGGCCCGATTCACGAAAAGGGCGATCGCCGGGTTGCGCCCGACCTCCTCGATCGTCCCGTCGGGAGGCAGCGGCAACGGTTCGAGCAACACCACCTGCTCGCCTTCGATGCCGAGCACGCGCCGAGACGTGGATAGCACCGCGACGTCCGCGTTGTCGTCGAGATACCGTTGGAGGGCATCCCGCCGGTCAGCGAGGTGCTCGAGCTGGTCCAAGATCACCACCACATGCGCCGGCATCCCAGCTCGCGATCGCTCGATCGCTTCCAGAAGGCCGTCTCCGGTGTGAACCTCATGGGCATCCACATACGCCACAGCTATCCCTGAGGCTGTCAGCCGCTCACCACATTCGACGGCCAACCGCGACTTACCCACGCCACCGAGCCCTACAATCGTCAGAACCTGGCTGCCAGCGCTGATCGCACTGATAACGCCGTGGGTTTCTTCCTCACGGCCAAAGAAGCGCGCATGCTCGACGGGCTCCCCTGGGCGTTCGGACTTCGCACTAGGTGCACTCTCGAATGGCTCGCTCACCCTGCCTGCTTGCGCAAGGGCGGCCGCGGCCTCCTTTTTCAGCATTCGCGAACGCTCCGAGGGCGTATCGCCCTCGATCGCCAGGTTCCTCTCGAGCTCAGCGAACTGTGCCAGGGCGGATTGTGGCCGTCCCGACATCAAGTAGAGCCGCATCAGCGCGCGATGCGACCGCTCCTCGCCAGGGTCTTGAGCCAGTCTGCGGTTCGCAACTTCGATCGCGTCGGCGTGGCGCCTATTCTGAGCGTAATGGCGAATCAGGAACGTGAGGGCTTCATAGCATCGATCTCCGAGACGTCCGCGTTCGGCAATCGCCCACTCTTCGGTGGAAGGGTCGAGCAGCTCGCCATGATAGAGATCGACGGCCCTGCGGAGGACGGCCGCCTTTTCAGACTCGTCTTCGATCCCTTGTGCGCGGTCCAAGAGCCGGTCAAACTCGTCGACGTCGGTCTCGACGGTCTCGCGATTGAGTTGGAGCGTCTGCGGCGTGGCGACGATCACCTCGTTGGCCGACGAACCGGGCGGATGGAGCTGACGCCGCAAGGACGAGACGGCCTGATTCAGACGGTTGCGACCCGCAGTAGGGTCCGCCTCAGGCCAGAGCAACTGGGCCAAACCCTCGCGCTGGTGGGACCCTCCAAGATGCAGGGCGAGGTAGGCGAGGAGAGCTCCCGTCTTCTGGGTTTGGAACCTCGTGATCGTGCGATCCTCTCGGACCACACGCAAGCCTCCCAACATTTCAATTCGGCACGGACCGCCCACGCACTGTCATTATGGAATCCAGCGGTTTTAGAACGCCGCCGGTATTGTTTTCTCAAGGTGAACCCATGATTCGACAACTGGCCCTCTTTGTCGTGGCAGCCCTCGTGCTCGCCGGCTGCAGCAGTTCAACGACCCCGACCGATTCAAGCCAGCCTCCGGGCCAGCCTGCTGCGTCGAAGGACAAGGTTAAGATCGGCTTCTTGGTAAAGCTGGCGACCGAGAACTGG
>WBZR01004402.1_pt1 | contig 11553 bp, 7 predicted proteins | sample 5204231 | NCBI WGS metagenome assembly WBZR01 (sample SAMN12412403, study PRJNA552823) | activated sludge metagenome | isolation source: activated sludge from anammox sidestream of wastewater treatment plant... | place: USA: Virginia | collected 2017-08
GGGTCACGTGATCTCGGGGCGGGGTGGTGGTTGCGCCGGGCGGGATCTGCGTGTTCGTCTTCCCTGCCCATTGGATGCGCAGCCGACGCGCGGCGTTTCAGCGCTGCGCTGTGAGGTCGCGTTCGGCGGGCGGGCGCCACTGCGGACCTCGCCGGCGCCATCCTCACCCGGCGGCGCGGATCGGTTGCCAGGCGTCGGATGGAGCGGCAACGTGGTCGTGGGCGTGGCGCCGCGCCGCGCGTCGCGGTCTACGGGCGCGAGGCGGACCAGCCGGGGGCAACGCCGCCCGATCCCGGCCGGTGTCGTGCCCAGCCGCGCCGGCATGGTCGGAGGGATCCGGCCACGGACTCGCCTCTGGCGCAGTGACCGCGCCCCGCCAGCGGCGCACGGCTCGGCCGAAAGCATCCCTGCAACACCTTTGCGGTTCCACGTGCCGTCAGGATCGGTCGGCGCCGCGGCGTGCGAGACGCGGTTGGCTGAAGCCGCAGAGCACGAACGACGACCAGTCGTCGGCCGGCCCGGGTGGACGGGTGGCCGCGCCGGACCAGGCTGCGCGGGCGGCCGAGATACCCCGGGTGGCCCTGACCGGCTGCCCGCCGCAGGTGGGCCCGCCGGAACCGCCCGCCACGGGCGGGCGCTCCGACACCATCCGCTCGTCTGGCAGACTCGCGCGCCATGCCGGCGCCCGTGTACCCCCAACTGCGCCTGCTGGGCGCACCAGCCTTGCAGCACCCGACCGCGGCGATGCGGCCGCTCGCCCTGCAAGACGCCAGCCTGCTGGCTGTGCTTGCCCTGCGCGGTCCGATGCCGCGCGTCGAAGCAGTGGCACTGCTTTGGCCGGACTCGCCACCCAGCCTGGCGCGCACCAACCTGCGCCAGCGTCTCTACCGGCTCAGGCGCGATGCCGGCTGTGAGGTGATCGCGGGCAGCGAGTGGCTGGAGCTCGTGCTGGCGCACGATCTCGCGCCACTGCCGGCGCTGACCGCGGCCTTGGTCGAGGACCCGGATTTCGCTTCCGCTGCGCTGCTGGGGGCCGCGTCCGGCAGCCCGGGCCTGCGCCCTGGCGCCCGGCTGCCCGCCGGGGTTCCGAGCCCATGGGAAGTCTGCCTTGCCGACGCGCACGCCGCATGGTGCGAGCGCCTGCGGCTGGCGGTCCTGGCCGCCGCCAGCGAGTGCGAGAGCGCGGGGCGGCACGAGGCCGCGCTGGCGCTGCTGCGCCGCGCGGCCGGCGCCGAGCCGATGAACGAGGACCTGCAGCGCCGCCTGATGCAATGGCTGTACAGCCAGGGTGCACGGGCCGAAGCGCTCGAGGTGTACGAGCAGTTGCGGCATCGGCTTAGGCGCGAGCTTGGTCTGGCGCCCGCGCCGGACACCGCGGCGCTGGCCGACTTGATCCGGCGCGAGGCAGTGCCCCTCCCGGCATCGGCCTTGCGCGCTCCGCAGCCGCCCGGCCCCGACGGAATGCCGCCGGCAACGGCCACGGCCAGCGCGGCCACTGCTCATCGTGACCTCGTGGCCGGCGTGCTCGCCGCGAGCCTGAGGCGCCCGCCGCGGCTCGTGCAGCGCGTCCAGGCCTGGGAGCACCTGGAGCGCACCTGGCGCGAGCGCCGCGTCGCGCTGGTGTGCGGCGAGGCGGGCATCGGCAAGTCGCGACTGCTGCTCGATTTCGCACGCGAGCATCCCGGCATCGTCACGGCAAGCGCGCGGCCCGGCGATGCCGTCGTGCCGTACACCTTGCTCGCGCGCCTCACGGCCGCCGCCTGGGTGCAGGTAGGCCACGCCAAGGCGCAAGAAGCGTCGCCTCAGCCCGACTGGGTTCGCGCCGAGCTTGCGCGCCTCGTGCCCGCGCTCGGCACCGCTGCGCCGGGGCCACTGAGCGAGCTGCGGCTCATGCAGGCCATGGCCCGGTTGCTGCGCGACCTGCCGGGCGTGTGTCTGGACGACCTGCACTTCGCCGACACCGCCAGCGTGGAGCTGCTGCCGGCGCTCCTGGCCCAACCGCTGCCCTGGCTGCTGGCGCTGCGCCCGCAGGAGGCGCAGGGCGCGTTGGCGGCCTGGCTTCGTTCCGAAGATGCGCTGCAGCGCGCCACCATCACGCTGCATGCGCTCGACGCGACCGGCCTCGACGAACTGCTCGATACGCTGGCCTTGCCTGGCATCACAGGGCAGGCCTGGACGGCTGCGCTGCTGCAACACACCGGCGGGCGCCCGCTGTTCGTGCTGGAGGTGCTTCGTGCGCTGTTGCGGCAAGGCGCGCCCGTCGCCGTGCCCGAGCGTCTGCCGCTGCCCGGTCAGATGCAGCAGTTGCTGCTGCGGCAGCTCGAGCGATTGGCCGAGCGGCCGCGCCTGGCGCTGCAAGCAGCCGCAGTGCTCGGCCACCGCCTGCCGGCCGACACGCGCGAGAAGGTGCTCGCTGCCGTGCTGGAGACTTCGGCCATGGGTCTGGCCGTGACGCTGGGCGGGCTCGAGGATGCGGGGCTGCTGGTGGGCGGCGAGTTTGCTCACGACATGCTGCTCGAGACGGTGGCCTCGGCCTTGCCCGAGGCTGTGGCACGCTTGCTGCATCGGCGCATCGCCGAGCAGTTGCACGCGCGGGCAGACGACCTGGCCACCCAGGGCGCCGCGGCCGGACTTGCGGCCAGGCTCGCCGTGCACTGGGCGGCGGCAGGCTGCCCGGCCGAGGCCGCCGCGGCCCACGAGCAGGCTGCGGCCGAGGCCTGGATGGCTTCGCGCCGCCCCGAGGAGGTCGAACACCGCACCGCCGCCGCCGGTCTCTGGGACGCCGCCGGCATGCCCGAGCGCGCGTTCGAGGCGCGCTTGGCGCTGTCGCAGGTGATGGTGCTCACCGGCCGGCTGGACGACGCCCGCGGGCTCACGGCTGGGCTTCACGCCGCCGCGGCGACACCGCGCCAGCACGCGGCGGCCGGCGTTGCGAGCTGCAACATCGCGTGCACCGCCGGCGCCTGGCAAGAGGCCGTGACCGCCGGCGAGGATGCCTTCGAGCACGCCGTCGCGCTGGATCAGGCGGACCTGGTCGCCGCATGCGCCCCCCCGTTGGCAGTCGCCCTTTCGCAAACGGGCCGGGGGCAGGATGGACTGGACGTGCTGGACCGCGCAGGCGACTTCGCGCGCCGGCTGGGCGAGCCGCGGCGGTCTCTGGACCTGCTCAGCTACCGCGGCCATGTGCTGGACCGTCTGGGCCGCATCGACGAGGCGGCCGAGGTCACGCAGCAGGCACTGGCGCTGGCCGAGTCGCTGCCCGACTGGACCGAGGCCTTCACGCTGGCCGGCAACCTCGCCATCCTGCGGGCCCGGCAGGCACGCCTCGAGCAGGCTGCCGCCGAAGCTGCGCGCGGCTGCGACATCGCCGCGCGCCTGGGCATTACGCAGGGCCTGCACCTGGCAAGCACGCGACTGTCGGCGTCGGTCTTCGCCGCGATGCTGGGGCGCCTGGACGAGGGTGTCGGGGGCCTGGAGGCAGCCATCGAGCTGTACCGGCAGGCCGATGCCAGCGCATTCGTTCCGGCCGCCGAGAACCACCTTGCGTGGCTGTGGATGGTGCTCGGGCAGCCGGCACGCGCGCGACGCATCCTCTGGCACATGCCCGCGGACCTGCCGCCGGTGACGCGGGCGCGTCGGCTGGCGCTGCGCGGCCGGTTGGCCCGCTTCTGCGGACTGAACCCCGGCCCTGCTGCCGAGTGGCAATCGGGCATCGACGACGAGGCTCTGGAGCCCACGGTGCGCATCGCCAACGCGCTCGAGCTGGTGATGACGCTGCCGCCGTCGCAGGCTGCGGCACGAGCCGCGGTACTCGAAGAGCAGTCCCAGGCCATGGGTCTTGCGAGCGGCGTGCTGCAGGCGCGCATCCGCCGTGTACAGGCGCTGGTGGCGGAGGACGGCACTGCTGCGGGCGGCGCCGACAGGGCGGGTCGCCGTGCAGAAGCCTTGCAACTTGCCCGCGCCCTGCGCGGGCCGTTGCGCGAGTGCCAGCCCAACGACTTCTGGCGGCCCGAGGCCGCGCTGGTGCTCGCTTCGGCATTCGATGCCGGCGGCGAATGCGATGCGGCCACCGAGCTGCTGAGGCAGGCCGATGCCTGGCTGCGCCAGGCGGTGCTGCCTCACGTGCCGGCGCCGTTCGTGGACGGCTTCTGGCAGCGCAACCTCGTGAACGCAGCCATCGCGCGCGCCGTCGCCCTGCGCGACTGAGAGCCAGTGAAGAACACCCGCGCGATTCATATCTTCACAGGTCTGAGCGGGCCCCGCTCGCCCAGCGGCGCCCGGTTCACGCTTTGGTCACGCGCCCCTGGCGAAAATGGTGGTGCACTGGCGACAAGGTGCGCCGGACCCACCGAGGAACTCTGCCGTGATTCCCAAGCCCCCCCACGGTCCGCGAGGGCCGGCACCGCGTCGTCTCCGAGCTGCCGCCGCCCGGCTTCTTGCCATCCGGCGTTGGCGTGCCTGCGTCGCCGCGCTCGGCCTGCTGGGACTGGCCACGCTGGGAGCGCTTCCGGCGCATGCGGCCCGATACCTGTGCACGGTCGGCAACATGGATGTGCCGATCGAGGCTGCGTCGCTCGATGCCGCCAACGAAACCTGGGCCGGGCAGCGCGACCGCGCACCGAACGGCAACGGCGTCCTGTACCGCCTGCCGTGCCGGGCAGCCATGCCGTTGACCGCCGCGCCGAAAGCGGCTGCGCTGCCGCAAGGGGCACAGCGAGGCGCCCCCCAGGCACCGGCCGATACGCTCGGCGAGCGCCCGCCTGCCGGAGCGTCGGAGACCTGCGCGCAGCGGCTGCAAGGCTGTCGCGCCGCTTGCCAGGCGTCCGGCAGCGGCGTCGCCGGCAAGATCGCCGCCATCCAGTGCAAAGCCGATTGCGAAGTCCAGCGCGGCGCCTGCCTGGCGAGCGGGTTGGGCAGCGCGCGTGCCGACGTCGGCGTGGCGCAGCAGCCTGCTGCCCCGCCGCTCGTTGCCGACGCCGCCGGTCCCGCAGTGCCGGCCCGCAAGCGCAACACGCAATGGACCTGCGGCAGCGCGAGCGTCGACGCCTCGGGCCATTCCACCCCCACGATGGACGACGCCAAGGCCGAGTTCCGCCGCCGCTTCGAGCATGAGCCGACCTGCTGCGCGCCGCTGGACGACTACCCGGCGGCCTGCAGCGGCCGCAGCGCAGGCGGCGAGGTCAAGCAGTTCGCCTGCAAGCTGGCCCGCGACACCTCCATGTTCGCGGACTGGGTCGATGTCTACGCCACGAACCTGGCTGATGCGCACCGGCAGGCCGGGCACGCGCCGGGCACCGACGCGCACTGCGTGCAGGGCAGCGCCGCTAAACAAAACGAGGCGCGCGACCGCAAGCGCAGTCACTGGCAGCGGCTGCAAAGACCGTAGCAGGGGCCGGATCGATTTGCGGCCGCGGACCCGCCGCAGGCCCACCCCCGAGCCGGGGGGATCGACGCGGGGCCGTCGGTCACGATCCGGTCACGCAGGTCACGCCAGACTCCCTTCGGACCAGCGGACGGGCTGCTGGCCGCTTTTCCGCACAGGAGGATTTGCATCGTGACTTCCAGGATCTCCCGCGCCGCGGCGCGCATCGCAGCTGCCGTAAGGCCGGCAGCCATCGCCGTCGCGGTTGCGGCGGCCGCCGCGCTGCCCGGCCCCGCGGCCGCTGCCGACTTCCGCATCGAAGCGTTGGTGCGCACCAACGAATCGACGACCCACTGGGACAACCTGGCCGGGTACGCGCGCAGCTTCTCCGGCACCATCTCCGTCCGCGACGACGCCGTCGTGCCCGGAGGCATCGCGATGTTCGGCACCGCAGCCATCACCGGCTTCCAGATGACCGTGGTGGGCCCCTCGCGCAACTTCGACCTTCGTCTCGGGGACGACCTGTTTCCCGCCGACAAGGGCCTGCGCTTCGACGCCGCGGGCCGGCCGGCCTTCTTCGACATGCCGGGCTGGGATGTGTGCACCAGTTGCGCGACCATCGTCGACACCGGCGCGGGCGTCGACCCAGCGGCCTACAACGCCCCGTTCTTCGAGTTCAAGCTCAGCCCCGCCACCCGCGAAGCACAGGAGCAGGACTGGGTCTTCGCCAGCGACGGCTGGCTGTACCAGCGGCAGTACATGCCGGCAGGGACGAGTGTGCTGCACGAGATCGCCGGCGAGTGGAGGTTCGATTCCGAGTACGCGCTGGACGGCAACGCGAACGCGATGAAGGGCCTGTACCTGTTGACCGCCGTGCCCGAGCCGGCGACGGCCTGGCTGATGCTCTCGGCGCTTTCCCTGGCGAGTGTCGTGCGGGTGCGCCGCCGCTGAGCGCTGTCGCGCCTTGCGGGCCCCGGTACCGTCGCGATGGCGTGGGTACCGGGGATGACGTACTGCGACAGGCGGCCCAATGGAATTCCGGCATGCTGGTGGGGTTCGGCTGCAATGGCTTGCGTTTCTTCTTCTCTTCCAACGCGGCGGACCTCGCGAGCCGCTGCATGGGCACGTCCGTGCCTGCGGCAGCGAAGCCAGGCTTTGGCTCGAACTGCAGGTGCGGGTTGCCGCAAGCTGCGGCCCGGACGCCAGCGCGCTGCGCGAAGTGGTCGAGGTGGCGCAGGTCAACCGGGAACAGATCGAGAGGGCTTGGCATGACGACTTCGGCCCTGGGCAGTGCACTTCGACGATGACCCAGGTGGCCCTCGGGCAGGTCGCGCAGGCCGGCCTGCGGCCAGTGCTTGTTGGCCAGGGAGACAAAGTCGGCGATCTGCTGCGCGTTGACATGGGCCGCGGCGACGTTCCTGTCCAGCGCCGTGTTGTCGCTGGCCTTGGCGGCCTTGATGACTTCGACCGCGCCGACCAGCATGAGCATGCGGGCCGCGCGGATGAAGGAGGAGGTCTGCGGGGGGGTGCGGCTTGACCCGGTGGGCTTCCGGGGTGGTTGGGGCAGGAGGTGTGGGATTCGGGCGGACGAGCGGGTCACGTGATCTCGGGGCGGGGTGGTGGTTGCGCCGGGCGGGATCTGCGTGTTCGTCTTCCCTGCCCATTGGATGCGCAGCCGACGCGCGGCGTTTCAGGGCTGCGCTGCGGCTGGCGTGGGCGCCCGTGCGGCTTTGCTTGCTGCGCGGGATGCGGTATGCTGGATAGATATCCAGTATCGAGGATCTGGCCGTCGGGGCGACGCATGGGCTTGCGGGATCCCTGGCGGCGGCGTCTTTCTCACCGTGCTTTCGTCAGCCTGCCCTCCAGACCTTGCGTCCGCCGTGCCGGCGTCGCGCGGCGGTGTGCCGCATCGGCCGTCGGCGCCGGCGGCAGCCGAGGCGCTGCACCCGGCGTTGTGGCGTGCCAGTCAACTCGGGCGTCCGCCCGATGCGGTCGTGGGCAGCGGCCATGCCGGGCTCGACGCCGTGCTGCCGGGCGGCGGCTGGCCGACGCACGCGCTTACCGAGCTGCTGCTCCCGCATCCCGGCGTGGGCGAGCTGCGCCTGGTGGCGCCGGCGCTCGAGGCGGTGCAGGCGCGCCAGCGCTGCGTGCTGTGGTTCGATCCGCCCGGCCAGCCCAGCCCCTGGGCGCTCCAGGCGCTGGGCATCGACACGCGGCTGCTGGTGCTGGTGCGGCCGAAGGTCACGCTGCGTGCGCGTGCGCGCGAGCGGCTGCCGGCGGCCGATCTGCTGTGGGCGCTCGAGCAGGCGCTGGCAAGCGGCCAGGCCGGTGCCGTGCTGGCCTGGCTGCCGGCGCGGCTCGGGGCCGAAGCGCTGCGTCGCCTGCAACTGGCGGCGCAGGCACATGCAGGGCCGGCCTTCTTGCTGCGCGATGTCGAGGCGCGCCTGCGCCCGAGCGTGGCGCCGCTGCGCCTGGTGCTGGCCAGCGCCGGCGCCGCTGCGCTGCGGGTGCAGTTGCTCAAGCGACGCGGCCCGCCGCTGGCCCGGCCGCTCGAGCTGGCGCTGCCGCCGGTGCTGGAGCCGCACGGCCGCGCCCGAAGCGGCGCCATGGCAGCGGGGCCGGCGCCGCAGGTTGCCGCCAGCCTGGCTGCCGGCCTGCGATGAGCCGCCGGCTGCGTGCCGCTGCAGGCGGACCTCGCCCGCGGCCGAGGCCGCCATGAAACACCGTCGCAGCCGGCGCCTCGATGTGGGGCTGCCGGGGCAGCCCGGCCCGTCCACCCGGACCGACCTGCCCGCGGGCACCGGAGTGCTGCCGCCGGCTGCGCTGTGGCTGGCCGTGCACCTGCCGCTGCTGCCGCTCGAAGCCTGGTGTGCCACGCTGCCCGAGGAGCTGCGCACCGCGCGGCGGCCGCTCGTGCTGCTGGCCGGGCAGTGCGTGAGCCGCATCGACGCCGTCGCGGCCGGACGCGGCATCCGCGTGGGCATGAAGCGGGCCACGGCACTGGCGCTGGCGGCCGATCTGCTGTCCGGCACGGCCGACGCCGCGCGCGACGCGGCGGTGCTGCAGGCTCTGGCCCATGCCGCGCTGGCCTTCACGCCGGCCGTGGTGCTGCACGACGAGGCCACGGTGCTGCTCGAAGTGCAGGGCTGCCTGCGCCTGTTCGGCGGCCTGGCGACGCTGGCGCGGCGGCTGCGCGCGGCCATCGAGGCGCTCGCGTGCCACCGCCTGCAGCTCGCGGCGGCGCCCACGCCGCTGGGTGCTGCGCTGCTGGCGTGCTGGGCGCCGGCGGGGCGGGGCGATCTGCTGCTCGGTCCGCATGCCGCGCAGGCGGCCGCGCTCGAGCGCCTGCTCGACGACGCGCCGCTGTCGCTGCTGGGCAGCGGCCGCATGCACGCCCAGGCGTTGCAGGGCATGGGCCTGCAGCGCCTGGGCGAGCTGCGCGCGCTGCCGCGCGCCGGCCTGGCGCGCCGCTTCGGCCCGGGCCTGCTTGCCGAGCTCGACCGTGCATTCGGCCGCTGCGCCGACCCGCGGCGCTGGCTCGAGCCGCCGGTGCAGTTCGAAAGCCGCGTCGAGCTCTTCGCGTGCGCCGAGAGTGCCGAGCAGGTGCTGGCCGGCGCCTCGGTGCTGCTGGCGCGACTGCTCGCCTGGGCAAGGGCGCGGCACGGGCGCATCGGCGGCTTCACGCTGTCGATGCGGCACGAACCGCGCCACGGCGCCTGCCTGCCGGCCACCACGCTCGACATCGAACTGGCCGAGCCGGCGCTCGATCCGGTGCATCTGCAATCGCTGTTGCGCGAGCGCCTGGCGCGCGTGCAACTGGCCGCGCCCACGTTCGAGCTCGAGCTGCACTGCCGGCACCTGGCGGCCGGCGCGGCGCCCAGCGGCGAGCTGTTTCCCACCGGGCAAGCCGAACGGCAGGGGCTGCTGCGCCTGCTCGAGCGGCTGCGCGCCAGGCTGGGCGACGAATGCGTGCAGCGCCTCGAGCCGCTGGCCGACCACCGCCCCGAACGCTCCGGCCGTGGCGTTCCGGCGCTGGGTGCCGCATCGTCGCGCGCGCCGGCCACGCCTGCGGCCGACGCCACCGCGCGGCGGCGCCCGGTCTGGCTGCTGCCCGAGCCGCAGCCGCTGGCGGCGCGCGGCGCGCTGCCGCTGGTCGACGGCCAGGCGGTGCAGCTCGTCGCCGGCCCCGAGCGCATCGAGGCGGGCTGGTGGGACGGCGGCCTGGTCGCGCGCGACTACTTCGTCGGCCAGGCCGCAGACGGCTCGCTGGTGTGGCTGTGGCGCGCGCGCTGGCCCGATGCGGCCGGTGTGCCGGGCGCATCGGGCGCATCGGCGGCGTCTGCTGCCCCGCAGTGGTTCCTGCAGGGGCGCTTCGCCTGATCGGCCCGGCCTCGCCCTCGCGCTGCGCACCCCGGGGCGCACAGCCTGAGCGCGCTCAATCCCGCAACCTCGATGCCGGGCACGATGGTGCGGGCGCCGGCGCCCGTGAACGACGGCCGCCGACCGTGCCGAGATGCGCCCGCCCCGAGACGCCGGGGGGTGGACGCATCGCGATCTGGCCGGCGATGCAGGAGGACCGTCATGACCAAGTCCGCGCTGGCCGTCACGCTCTTGCTGGCGGCGGTGTCGCTGCCCGCGCCGGCACAGGATCTGGCTCGCGCCGAGCAGCTCTTCGAGCGCCATTGCGCCGTATGCCACGGCGCCGATCGCGGCGGCTACATCGGCCCGGCCCTCAATCGCGACGAGACCAGGATCGGGCGCGCCGAGATCGACGGCAAGATCCTGAGCGGCGCGCCGCCTACGCTGATGCCGCAGCATCCTTCGTGGCGCAGCGATCTCTCGGCCCGGGACCGTGCGCTGCTGGTCGAGCTCGTGGCCACGCAGCCCCGGCGCACGGTGGCGTGGGGCCTCGAGGACGTGCGGCGTTCGCTGCAGGTGCTGGTGGCCGACGAGTCCAGACTGCCGGCCGGCCCGCGCTACCGCATCGACAACGTCGACGACCTGATGGCGGTGATGTCGCGCGGCTGGCAGGCGGCGGGCAAGGAGGCCAAGGTGCTGTTCTTCGACGGCCGCACGCACCGCAAGGTGGGCGAGGTGCCGACCGGCTACGCCCCGCACCTGATGGACTTCCACCCGACCGAGCCGCGCTGGGCCTACGTGCGCGACGACGCCGGCTGGGTGCACAAGGTCGATCTGTACTCGATGCGCACCACGCGCAAGGTGCGCGCCGGTCTGAACGGCACCTCGCTCGCGGTGTCGCGCGACGGCCGCTACGTCGCCGCCGGCTCCTACGTGCCGCACACGATGGTGATCCTGGACGCGGTGACGCTCGAGCCGCGCCGCCTGCTCGAACTGGCCGGCGTCGACCCGGACGGCCGGATGGTCGAGGCCGACGCCGGGATGATCATCGCGCTGCCCACGGCCAACCGCTTCGTCGTGGCGCTCGAGCAGGCCGGCCAGGTGTGGATCGTCGACCTCGACCGGCCCGATCTGCCGGTCACCCGGATCACCGGCGTCGGCCGGCACCTGCACGACGGCTTCCTGTCGCCCGACGGGCGCCACCTGGTGGTGGCTTCGTACGACGACCGCGTGAACACCGTCATCGACCTCGACGAGGCGCGCATCGTGCGCAAGATCCCGGCCGGCTGCAAGCCGCACCTGGGCTCGGGCGCGGTGATCCGCTCCAACGGCCGGCTGCTGGGCATCGGCACCAACATCGGCGAGGCCGACTGCCCTTCGTTCGAGGTGACGGTGTTCGACATGGAGCGCTTCGAGGTCGTCAAGCGCATCGCGGTGATCGGCCCGACCGAGTCGCCGGCGGCGCACCCCGACGCGCCCTATGTCGTCGTCGACATCGTCGGCTCGGGCCCGAACGCGAGCAAGATCCAGTTCATCGACAAGAACACGCTCGAGGTGGCGCATACGCTGGAGGTGGCGGGCACGCTCGGCCACTCGCATTTCCCCGAGTACACCGCGCGCGGCGACGCGTTCTACGTGAGCTCGCGCTACCGCGGCGACCGCAGCATGGGCGCACGCGGCGGACGGCTGGTGGTGTTCGACGCCCGCACGCTGCGCGAGCTGAAGTCGTTCGCCGTCGACGTGCCGGCGGGCGTGTTCTCGCGCGTGCGTGCGCGCACGGTCGTCGTCGGGATGCAGCCGTCGCTGCGCTAGGAGCGTGGGCGGCAGAAATC